>Ga0206891_10006_pt1 | contig 63104 bp, 60 predicted proteins | sample Alteio_BWOrgHeat_55_FD_153246 | JGI IMG/M metagenome (GOLD analysis project Ga0206891, IMG submission 153246) | Enriched cells from forest soil in Barre Woods Harvard Forest LTER site, Petersham, Massachusetts, United States - Alteio_BWOrgHeat_Nextera7 ...
AGCATTGCACCGTGGTGCCAGAGCCGTCGGCATCTCCAAACTTACCGTAACATGCGCCGCCGGCATTCGATCCGAAGTAACTTAGATCAGACGGCATTAAATTCTTAGTGTAGAGATCACTGGATAACGTCGTGGGCAGCGTGCCCGCATTGGTCGCGTTGTAGGTTGATAAATAATCCCGCGTGGTTTGCACAGTGCGGTCAATAACGGCCACGGTACGCGTCACCTGATCATTCAGCCGCATCTGGCTATAGGTGACCCAGATCGCCCCCATGATCAAACCCACAATCAGTAAAACAATGATGGTTTCCAACAGCGTGAAACCGCGTTGATTCCGCATTCCGAATGGCAAAGTCATTCCCCCCTTAAAATTCCTTGGGGGCGATTGTAGCGGAATTTTGGCAAATAAATAGAGCCGCTGGCGATTACCGGCGCAAAAAAGCCGGCACGTCGTCACCAAACCCTGCTGATTCCGGCGCGGGCATTGGCTCAACCGGCCGGCGTTGCGGCTGCGGTGGCGGTAAAATGGCAGGCGCGGGTTGCCGGGCTGGCACTGCGCGTGGCGGCCGCGCACTGGCTGGCGGCGGGGATTTACTTTTGCTGGTGCGCCCGCCCCTGCCCTGGCTGCGTGCGGGCGGCGCGGCCTCACCCGTATCCAAACTGTCGAGCGTCAGGCCTGGCACCGACGTCGGCTCCACGCGTTTTCCAGTCAGCGTAAAAATATTTTCGAGCAACGGCGCATCGCTCGGCGTCGCGAAACTCAGCGACAGGCCAAGCTTCCCTGCCCGCCCCGTGCGCCCAATGCGGTGCACATAATCTTCGCTGTTAAACGGAATGTCGAAATTCACCACGCAGGCGACATCCGGAATGTCCAACCCGCGCGCGGCGACATCGCTGCAGACCATCATTTCCATTTTGCCCGATTTAAAATCCGCGAGCGCTTCATAGCGTTTGCTTTGCGCCATATCGCCGTGCAATTCGCCCACGTTAAACCCGTGACGTTTGAGCGAGCCCGCGAGCACCGCGACATCGCGTTTGCGATTGCAAAAAATATAGGCGTTATGCACTTCCTTGCTGCGCAGCAAATGACGCAGCAATTCGCGTTTCTGGCGCTCCGCCACGTAATAGAGTTCCTGCGTAATAGTTACCGCGCTGGCATTACTCGCCACCGAAACCTCGCGCGGATTTTGCAAAAATTTTTCCGCGAGCTTGCGAATTTCTGGCGCCATCGTGGCCGAAAACATCAAAGTCTGGCGCATTTGTGGCAGCATCCCGGTGATGCGTTCAATGTCGGGAATGAAACCCATGTCCAGCATGCGGTCGCATTCATCAATCACAAAAATTTTCACGTCAGACAGCAAAATCCGTCCGCGTTCAAAGTGATCGAGCAGCCGTCCCGGCGTGGCAATCAACACATCTACGCCGCGATCGAGCGCACGAATTTGTTCATCCATGCCGTCACCGCCAGTCAACAGCGCCCATTGCAGCGAATGGTATTTCGAATATTTCGCAAAATTATCTGCAATCTGTGACGCCAGCTCACGCGTCGGCGCGAGGATCAGCGAGCGCGGCATACGCGCGCGCGACCGGCTGCCCGACAAAATATCCACCAGCGGCAACACGAACGCCGCCGTCTTGCCCGTGCCGGTTTGTGCGCAGCCCACCATATCGCGCCCCATCAGAATAATGGGGATGGATTTTTCCTGAATCGGCGTCGGCGTTGTATAACCCGCCTCCGTCAACGCACGCAGGGTTTCGTCAGACAATCCCAGGTCGGTAAAGTGAATGGTCTCAGGCATGGTATTTTCAGAATTCATGGAAAACACATATCCGGTTGTGATAAAGATAACAACAGAAATAACATTTTCCATGACCATTTGAGCTGATAGAAGATGTATTTGCATGTAATGCCAGGTTGCTCCATAACTTTACCGTGTCCCTTCCCGCGTTATTCCTGCCCGGCCAATTGACCGATGAACGTCTGTGGGCGCCGATGCTGGCGGCACTGCCGTCGGGGTTGATCGCGCCGCATTTTGCGGATCTGACGCGCGGCGAAACCGTGGCGGCGCTCGCGCGGCAAGTGCTATCCGCGCCGCCGGACAAATTTGTGCTGGTGGGCCTGTCGCTGGGCGGCTATGTCGCGTTTGAAATGCTGCGCCAATGTCCGGCGCGCGTGATGGGTTTGGTGCTGTTCAATACTTCTGCGCGCGCGGACGATGCCGAAAAACTAGCGGCACGCGAAAAAATTTCTCAGGCTTCGGTGGAGGGCAAATTCACTGGCGTCACCAACCGGCTGATGCCAACGATCGTGCATGCGCGCGCGCTGGGCAACCGCGCGGTGACGGATACCGTCATGCAAATGGCGGCGCATATCGGCCAGCCCGGTTTTTTGTCGCAACAACAGGCGATTATGTCCCGCCCGGACAGCCGCGATTTGTTGCCGCATATTCATGCGCCAACGCTGGTAGTGGCTGGTGACAGTGACACCCGCACGCCGCCTGAACTCGCGCGTGAAATCGCTCAGCAAATTCCCGGCGCGGAATTTCATTTGCTGCCGCAGGTCGGGCATCTGTCCCCGCTGGAAGAACCCATTGCCTGCGCTGAAATTTTTACCAGTTTTCTACAGCAGCATTTTGCCGCACTATAAGCCGCGCACGACAAAATCCGAATTCAGAAAATCCGTTTTCCCGTACAGCAATGGAAAACCGACCGACGTCGTCACGCTGCCGCCCGCGCCGGTGACAATCGCATGCCCCGCCGCCGTATCCCATTCACAGCTCGGGCCAAAACGCGGGTACAAATCCGCACGGCCCTCCGCCACTTCGCAAAATTTTATCGAAGAAGCGCGGCGCCGGTGCTCCCGGATTTCACGCCCCGCCAAAAATTTCGCGAGCTGAATTTCGCTGCCGAAAGATTTGGAGGATACCAGCCGCAAACCGGAATCGGGCCGCCGTGCGGTAATCGCCGTGCGCTGGCCGTTGGGATAAATTTTTTCCGCTGTTCCCGGCCCCGCCGCGACATAGGTGAGCTGGTCCGCCGGATGATGAATGACACCGAGCAGCGGCATATTATTTTCAATCAAACCAATGTTCACAGTGAAATCGCGGCCGCTGGCCAAAAATTCGCGCGTGCCGTCGAGCGCATCGACCAGCCAAAACCGCCCTGCGGACACGTCCGGCCGGAAACCTTTGGAATTGCTGTAGCGTTCCTCAGCCACCACCGGAACTTCGGGCGTGAGCTGGTTGAGCAGGCTGACAATGATATCCTCAGCCATCTGGTCAACTTCGGTCACGGGCGAGCCGTCAGGTTTGGTTTTCGCGGTGACCCCGGTGTCATGCAGCCGCATGATTTCCTGGCCGACCTGCGCCGCCAGCGTTTCCAGCCGTGGCAAAATCGCGGCCGGCACGGGATAAGAGGACGAAAATAAACTCACGGTTGCGTTGAAACCCAGCGAGTCTCAACCGTAGCGCATAACACCCGGGCGTGCAAATTTGGGTGAACTAGGCTGGAAAATATTATAAGTTTAGGCAACCAATGTGAGAGCAGAAGCATTTGCAGGAGGCTGTTGTAGTAATGCCATAATACCAACATGCACAGGATTTTGAGCCGAAAGTTTTCCTCTCAAAGCCTCCCTCGCATACTCATTTTTACTATCTATGATCCAATCAGCAACCATGCGTGCTCCATCATCGGGAATAAGATCAAAACGAGTTGCGACTTCTGCCCACACTTCTTGTGGAGTATTCGAGGATACCCCTAATTTCAAAACAAGGCTATTGAATGTGCCTGGGGAAAAACGATCAAAATTTTTGGCAACCAATGCTAGCACCTGAGAGTCAGGCTCATTTACAGCATGAATTCCGATATAATCGCACGCCGGTTGAGAAAATTGATCTAAACTTTCGGGAGAAGATAGAAAATCCACTAAGCTAGGAATTTCTAATCCATTTAATCTCCCCTTAAACGCTTCCCAGTCAGTGGAAAATGCAATGCTTGCATCTCTATAAGAAAATGGCTGTGATTCCTGCACGGATCTTTCTGTCATCATTATTCCCCAAGTTAAGAGTCGATAGTAAATCTAAATGACACCACCAAAGCACAAAAGGCCCCAGTAGCATTTACGCCATTGTTACCACATCTCCAATAAAACGAGAAGGATTTTTTGTAATCCATCAGGGCAACAACCTCTACCCCTTGGCGTTCACCTTTTTCTTCACGGGTTCGGCGGTAGCTGGATCGCGCAGGATATAGCCGCGGCCCCAAACGGTTTCGATGTAATTGTCCCCATCCGACAGGTCCGACAGCTTTTTCCGCAGGCGGCAAATAAACACATCCACGATTTTTTGGTCCGGCTCATCCATGCCGTTGTACAGATGGTTCACAAAGGCTTCCTTGCTCAGCGTATTGCCTTTGCGCAGCGCCATCAATTCCAGCATCGCAAATTCTTTGGTCGTCAAATGCACCTGGCGATCGTCAATATATGCGAGGCGCGCATCGAAATCGACCGTCAGGCGGCCAACCTTGGACACTTTATCCGAATGGCCGTGGGAACGGCGCACCAGCGCCTTGACCTGCGCCGCCAATACCTTGGGCGACACCGCCTTGGTCAGGTATAAATCCGCGCCAAATCCAAACGCCTTGAGCTGTTCATCAATATGGTCATTGCCGGACAGAATAATCACCGGCGACTGGATTTTCTGGTCGCGCAGCATGCGCAAAACCTGATGCCCGTTGATGTCCGGCAAGCCGAGGTCGAGCAAAATCACGCTGTATTCATAAACGCTGCCGAGGTCGAGGCCATCCTCGCCGCCGCCCGCAACTTCCACCTCCAGCCCCTCGTTTTTCAGCGCTAGCTGGATGGATTTGGCGTAAGATTTATCATCTTCGATCATTAACACGCGCATGGCAAACCTCGATTCATTCCAGACGATACCATGAAATTAACCTTCTATTAACTATTTTAACCTAAATGAGGGCTTAAAGCTAGATTTTTATATGACGGCCCCCCATTGAGGGAAGGATAGGGTTGATACGCAGCCACTCCAAGATATTCAGGTTCAAAACAAATTTCTCCCGCAGTGCCACCCATGCCTTGAGCAATTTGAAAATAAATCGAATGTTTAAATGCGATGAACCCATTAACACGATCGTCTGTTGCCTGCCTGAGAGTCTTGGCATAAAGACGCGTGACAAAGTCACGCCGTCTTTCATCAAAACCAAACATTTGGTTTTCAATCCAGCCCATGAAGTTTCCCTTTACCCCTTTTATGGTGCCTGCAGATAAAACAATACCATGTTTCGAAACTGCTGATTTGATCGGATCTGAATTAATGTGGAGATTTGTAATATCCATATCAGCGTAAAAAACCCGATCATGATCTTCTAGCATGCACAAACACACCAGAAGTCTGGCGGTATCCACCTGCCGCCAAATTAAAGAGTTTTGCCGGTCACGCCATTTAGGCTCATCTTCTTCCATTTGAAACAGCGACTCATCGGTATATTCTCTAATCGCCCGAAGATCAGAAATAATTAAGTTCTGTGATGGACAATCAAGAGCGATAGCCTGTAAAAAATCAAATTGCCGCTGGGTCAGACGCTGCGGGTCAACCCATAACCGAACATCAACCGCAGAATTGTTCATGGCTGTCCGTGTGATACTCTCTATATATTCTGGCGGAATGGGATGAATGTAAGCTTGTCCGGGTAGCGCAAATCTCAATCCCAACCAGACATAGTTCAGGCACTGGGTCCAATTGTCTGGATCATCAGAAAGGGCAGGAAAATGAGGCATGGATATGGTCATCAATATGGGAATATGGGTGAAGCACTGTTAACTCTTTCGTTTACCGTTTTAGCCCAAACTCAATTCTGATTGCCAGAAATTTAATTTTTGAGGAGGCGTTTTGAGCCAGGATATGGGACAATACAAAAGAATCACGATGAATAATTTTACCGCTCTCACCGCCCACATCACCGATACGCTGAATCAGGTACCGGACAGCCACGTTTACGGCCGCGTCACGGAAATCCTGGGCATGCTGGTGCAGGTCGGCGGGATTGAGCGTGACGTGAGCCTTGGCGGCCGGTGTCATTTAATCGCCCGCAACAAAACCGAAATTCCGTGTGAAGTCGTGGGTTTCCGCAATAATCAGGCGCTGTTGATGCCGTTTGGCGTGCTGGAGGGCATTGGTCTGGGCACCCGCGCCGAAGTCATTGAAACGCCGCCGATGATTTTTCCAACCCGTGCTTGGCTCGGCCGCGTTGTGAATGCGCTCGGCCAACCGGTGGACGGCAAGGGACCGTTGCCGCAAGGGCCGCTGGGCATTCCTATCCGCAACGTCCCGCCCAATGCGCATACGCGCCAGCGTTTGGGAGAAAAACTCGATCTCGGCGTCCGCGCGATGAATGCGTTCCTCGCGGTCTGCCGTGGGCAGCGCATGGGAATTTTTGCGGGCTCCGGCGTCGGGAAATCGGTGTTGCTGTCGATGCTCGCGCGCTATACGGCTACGCCCGTTTCCGTCATCGGCCTGGTTGGCGAACGCGGGCGTGAGGTGCAAGAATTTCTGGAAGACGACCTGGGGCCGGAAGGTTTGGCGCGCAGTGTCGTTGTCGTGGCGACGTCCGATGAAAACCCGTTGATGCGACGTCAGGCGGCGTATTTGACGCTGTCCATTGCGGAATTTTTCCGTGACAGCGGCGATGACGTGCTGTGCATGATCGACAGCGTCACGCGTTTTGCGATGGCGCAGCGAGAGATTGGTTTATCTGCGGGCGAGCCGCCGACGAGCAAGGGTTATCCGCCCACGACCTTTACCGAACTCGCAAAATTGCTGGAACGCGCCGGGCCGGGCGCACCGGGCCACGGCATGGTCACGGGCCTGTTCACGATATTGGTGGATGGCGACGATCACAACGAGCCCATTGCCGATGCCGTGCGCGGCATTCTGGACGGCCACATTGTGCTGGAACGCCAGATCGCCGAGCGCGGGCGCTATCCCGCGATCAATATCCTCAAAAGCATTTCACGCTCAATGCCTGCATGTAACACGCAAGGTGAATATGAGCTGATCAGCCATGCCAAGAAAATCATTTCTTTGTACGAAGATATGGCGGAATTGATCCGCCTGGGCGCCTACCGCAAAGGCACGGACCCCGAGGTGGATAAGGCCATCACGCTCTATCCCGCCATTGAAAACTTCCTGCGCCAGCAAAAGGGCGAATGCACGCGCCTGCGCGAAAGTTTTGAAAAACTGGCCGAGGCAGTAGGCGTCGAACCGCCGCCCGAGGGACAACCTATTATCGGGCGGCAGTAAATGGCTGGCCTCAAATCTCTGATCCGTTTGCGCAAACACGCGCTGGATGAAAAACGCCAGGCGGTGGCGAAGTTGATTGCGATGCTTGATAACCTGCAGCGCGAAGAACGGCGCATGTTGGAGGAATTAGATGCCGAGAAAAAACATGCAACGACTGATGCGGAAACCAGGATCGCTTTTCCAAATTATAACAAGCGGATGCAAAGCACTTTAAAAGCATTAGATGGTGAAAAGAGCCGGCTGGTTATGGCCATCGACCGCGCGCAGACGGAGCTGCAAGACGCCTTCAAAGAATACAAAACCTATGAAATCACCGAACGCGAACGCGAACGAATCAAAGCCGCCGCTGAGAAAAAAACAGAGGACCAGGCCATGGACGAAATCGGGCTTGAAGGCTTCCGCCGGAAAGAGAAATAGCCAATGCTTATGATCCCGGACCTGGCGCCGGAGCGGGAATTTTGGTGGTGGCCACCTGAACCGCAAATGTGGTGGTCGGCGTATTCACTGAATTCGTTGTCGTATTATTCGGAACGTACATAGGATTTTTAAGAAACTCCTGGACCACTGCCAGCTCGCGCAATTCTTTCGAATCGAATGCCCCTGCCCTGGTCAAGGCCTGGTTGAGCGGATTGCTCATGATCTCAGAAAACCCGCCCTCATTCATATATTGAAGATATTTATCCGGTCCGTTTCTAAGCGCGCCATAAGCTCTCAGGATTTCTTGTCCCATACGCTCCACCGCACTCGGCGCAATGCCATTCAAAGCTGGCGCATTCGCGTCCACATTCGCCATGTAATTTGTCAGTTTGGCATTGCTGATGTAGTCAGCCAGCCCAGCTGTTAGTTTCATAAATTCTGGATCGGAAGGTATATTCTCTCTCTCCTCCATTAGCGTTTTAGCGGCCTTTACAACATCTCGCTGCAAATCCGGGCTAAAAACATCTTCTGAACCCATGCTCAGATGGTTAAGATATGCTTCAGCGGTCCTTTGGATAAAAGCGCCGGGCGTTCTTTTCTCTAACTTATTGGCCAAGCCATAAGGCAGCCAATTGGTAGGCGGGCCCCCTCCTTCGGACTCCGTCAATCTGAGCACACCCCGACCAATTGCATCACTCGCTCTTGCCAGGATAAGATCCCACTCCCCCTTTGCTTTTCCTATTGCACCTATGCCCCCAATAGCGCCACTGTCTGCCATCACGTAAGATGCTGTCTGGAGACTGGCATGCCATCCAGCCGGAGAACCTTCGCTGGTGAGATCAATGGGGCCAGATGTCCGCGCTGGCTGGGTATTGCCTAACGCATCAACGGTATAATTTACGGTTGTCCCATCTGCCGAATAAGTCGTGACCCGCACAGGCTGCGTCCCGGAAATCACAGGGACCACTTTCGTATCAGCAATGCCACTGGCAGGGGATGAAGTTTCCATCCCCCAATTTTAACCCCAGTTTGATGTCGATTTTATTAACTTTTCATCAAAAAATCATAAAAAGTGGGCAGCTAATCATCATCCCGTTTGACTTTTTCATCCCGCTCATGCCGCTCCTGCGCCTCAATCGACAGCGTGGCATTGGGCCGGGCGAGCAGCCGTTTGACACCAATGGGGTCACCGGTTTCCTCGCAATAGCCGTATTCGCCGGTTTCGATCCGCGCCAGCGCCTGCTCAATTTTATTAATCAGTTTGCGGTAACGGTCGCGCGTGCGCAATTCCAAACCGTGGTCAATTTCCGCGCTGGCGCGGTCGGTTAAATCCGGTTCCTGGATCCCGCCCTCCTCGCGCATGCCCTCGACCGTATGCTCGGTTTCGCTGAGCAGCTCATCCCGCCAGTCCAGCAGCCGTTGGCGAAAATACGCCAGCATTTTGGCGCTCATATACTCTTCGTCGATAGACGGCATATAATCCGGCGACAAATGGGGATCAACGATATTGGTCATTCGAACCTCGGGCGTGATTTTGCGATTTGCATAGCATATCTGGGATTCGCAGCAAGCGGGAATCGTGTGGTTATTCCACCAGGCGCGGCGGATTTAACACAATGATTTCGCTGTCGAGATCCACCTGCACAATCACCGCTTTGCTGAAGGGATAAAATTGGCTTTCACCCTGCAAATTGGCAATTTCCAATAAATCGCCTGCGCCGAAATTTTGCACCGCCTTGACCACGCCCAAATGCGCGCCCGCCGGGGTTTGCGCCGCCAGGCCGATCAAGTCCACATGGTAAAATTCATCCTCCGCCTGCGGCGGCAAATGCGCGCGCGGAATAAACAGCGCCGTCCCATGCAGCGCCGCGGCCGCGTTGCGGTCATTCACCTGCGCGAATTTTACCTGCACCGATTTTCCTTGCGCGCGGTGATCCGTCACCTCAAACACGCGGCCGGATTTGTCATGCATGCTTTTATATTGCGCCGCGCCCGCGGAATTTTCGCCATGCCAATGCAGCTTGAGCCAGCCCCGCACGCCGTGCGGCGCAAGGACAGTGGCAATTAAAATATCCCGGGCGACCATGGCTTGCTATAACATAGCGCAGGTTATAGAGCCATAAGGATGCATACTCTGACCTTTGCCGTGCCCGCGCCGCATACCGAAGTTTTTTCGGATGGGCTGCAAGAATTCGCCGCCGCCGTCACCGCGCAGCTGGATGACCGCGTGGCGGAACAGACGATCACGCTGTATTTTGAAACGCCGCCGGATCAACCGCAAATTACCGCGCGCCTGGCGTTGCTGGCTGGGCTCGCCAACATCCCCGCGCCTCCAACCCATTACGCCCAGCTCCCCAAAACCGACTGGCTCTCACATGTTTACCGCGGCCTGCATCCGCTGCGGCTCGGCCGGTTTTATGTTTACGGTTCGCACAGCACAGGCGCGCCGCCCACCGCCGCCATTCCTATCCGCGTCGATGCCGCCACCGCGTTCGGCAGCGGTCATCACGCCACCACGGCGGCGTGTTTGATTGCGCTGTCGGATGTTGCGAATTTTAAGTGTCCGCGCCGGATGCTCGACCTCGGCTGCGGCTCCGGCATTCTTGCGATAGGTATGGCGAAATTATTTCACAAAAAACTGTTAGCGCTGGACATTGATCCCGAAGCCGCCCGCGTCACGCAAACCAACGCGCGCATCAACGGCTGCGAAAAATTCATTCACGCCGCAGTCGGCGGCAGCGACAGCCCGCTCCTAAAATCCCGTGCGCCGTACGACCTCATCACCGCCAATATCCTCGCGCGCCCGCTCACGCAAATGGCGCATGAATTGTCGCACGCACTCGCGCCGGGCGGAATTTTAATTTTATCCGGCCTGCTGACCGCGCAAGAACAATTGGTGGCGAACGCTTACCTTCGCCACCGCCTGCGCCGCGTGAAATCCATCCGCCGCGAGGAATGGTCAGCCCTGGTGCTTAAAAAATGAATCCCGTAAACTTGCGCGATGTCGCCCGCCCTATCCGCACTCCGCGCCTGGCTATCTGAACAACGGCTCGATGCCTTCATCCTGCCGCGCGGCGATGCGTACCTGGGCGAATACGTGGCGACGCATGATGAAATGTTGGCGTGGCTCACGGGATTTACGGGCTCGGCGGGATTTGCGGTAGTCACGCAAAGCGCCGCGTATCTTTACACCGACGGGCGCTATCAAACCCAAGGCGCGGCGGAATTAAAAAATTCCGGTTTCGAATTGCGCCATTCGGGCCGCGACAAATGGGACGAAGAACTGACCGCTGCGCAGAATAGCGGCGCGAATGGATTTGACCCGTGGCTGCACAGCATTGAATGGCAAGCATCCGCCGAAAAAAAATTAACCGCGCAAAATTGGAAATTGATTCCGGCCGCAAACCCGGCGGATGCGTTGTGGCAAAACCGTCCAGCGCCGCCGACGGGCCTGGCGGAAATTCATGCGCTGAAATTCGCGGGCGAATCCGGCGGCGCGAAATGCGAACGGCTCGGGAAAAAATTGGCGGCGCAAAACGCGGCGGCGGAATTGGTGAATGATCCGACGCTGACCGCGTGGTTGTTGAATTTGCGCGGCAGCGATTTACCGCACACGCCCATCGTGCAAGCGCGCGCGATATTGCATGCATCCGGAAGCGCGGAATTATTTATCGCGCCGGAAAAAATTTCCGCAACCGTGCGCGCGGAATTGGGCGATCATGTTACCGTCCGAGCACCCGAAACGTTGCCGGACGCCATTGCCGCGCTGCGCGGGAAAACATTGCGGCTGCCGGCCGCGCAGACTCCCTATGCGCTGCTGCAAATCGCGGAAACTGCCGGCGCGGAAATGGATACGGGGCCGAGCGTCATTGTGCCCGCGCGCGCCATTAAAAACGCAACCGAACAAGACGGCGCGCGTACGGCGCATGCACGCGACGGCGCGGCGCTCAAGGATTTTTTTGCGGAACTGCCCGCGCTGATTCAAACCGGCACCACGGAATTTGAAATCGCCGCGCGCCTGGCGCAGCACCGCACGCAGCAAGCGGATTACGCGGGCGAAAGTTTCCCCGCGATTGTCGGATGGAACGGCAACGGCGCGATCGTGCATTACCGTCCGCCGGAACGCAGCAGTGCGGCGATCATCGGCAACGGCATTTTATTGATCGACAGCGGCGGGCAATACCGCCCCGGCACTACCGACGTAACGCGTACCGTGGCGGTGGGCGCGCCGACCGCGCGGCAGCGCGATGTTTATACGCGCGTGCTGAAAGGTCACCTGGCCATCGCGCGCGCACAATTTCCGGTGGGCACGACGGGCGGGCAATTGGATGCGCTGGCGCGGCAATTTTTGTGGGAAGCGGGATTCGATTACGATCACGGCACCGGCCACGGCGTCGGCAGTTTTTTGAACGTGCACGAAGGGCCACAGCGCATCACCAACCGCCCCGACGCAACGGCGCTGGCGCCCAGCATGATTTTATCCAACGAACCCGGCTGTTATTTGCCGGGCGAATTCGGCGTGCGGATTGAAAACCTGGTGATGGTCGTGCCCGCCGCCCAGAAAAATTTAGGGAAAAATTTTGGCGCCGAGTTTTTATGTTTTGAAACCTTAACCCTCGCGCCCTATGACACCGCGCTAATCGACCCCACGCTCCTCACCCCCACCGAGGCCGCGCAGATCGCAGCATATGACGCACGCTGTGAAAATAACTCATAAAAAAACCTCCCCCGAAGGGGAGGTTTCAAAAATCCGATCAAATTGGGATGGATTAAAACCCGTCGCGTTCGCGTTTTTTGCGCTGCATTTTGCGTGCGCGGCGGATGGACTCCGCTTTTTCGCGCGCTTTGCGCTCAGACGGTTTCTCGAATTGCTTGCGCAATTTCATTTCGCGGTAAACGCCCTCGCGCTGCATTTTTTTCTTCAGCACGCGCAAAGCTTGCTCGACGTTGTTTTCGCGGACAGAAACTTCAATAATGGTAATCACCTCTTCCCAGATAAACTCGTGCAGGATTCTTTCCCGCCGCATGCCGTATAGCGGGTTTAGCCCGAAAATGGAAGGAATATATGGCGGCACAGATTGAATTCTGGCGGCGTTGTATTAAGGTTTCATCATGACCCAAACCAAACCAGACACCTTGCTTTTAGCGCTGTTGCGGCATGTGCCGTTTGACGGCTGGAGCGACGAAGCACTGCGCAAAACCGCGGATGGCGCGCGGATCACGCTCGCGGATCTGATGGTGGCCTTTCCGGGCGGTACGGCGGATGCGCTGCGCGCTTTTGCGGATTGGGTGGAGCGGCAGATGCTGGCCCGGCTCGGGCGGCATAAACTCATCCAAATGCGGGTGCGGGACCGCGTGGCGCTTGGCGTCCGTTTGTGCCTGGAAGTCATGGCGCCGCACCGGGAGGCCGTGCGCGCAGCCATGCATTCAGGCTGGCAGCCCGGGCGGACGATTTTGGGCGTCAAAAGCCTGGCGCGGCTGTGCGACACGATTTGGTATGAAGCTGGGGATAACGCCACCGATTTCAACTATTACACCAAACGGATGCTGTTGGCGGCGGTATTTAGTTCTACGTTAATCTATTGGTTGCAAGACACATCGGAAAAGTTTGAAAAAACGTATCTTTTTTTAGAAAATCGCATTGATAATGCAATGCAATTAGGGAAATTAACGCATAACATTAAAAATATACCGCAAATATTTGGAAAAATTAAAAATATATCTTCAATTCGGGATATATTTGTTGGCCGCCAGCGGACGGCGGCCTAGCCATACAGGGCGGCGGCGCGCTTTTCAAACGCCGTCATCATGCGGGCGAGCGCCTCATGAAAAAATCGCTCGATCAGGCTTTGCAGCAGGCGGCTGTGAAACTCAAAATCGATATGGAAATCAATGGCGCAACCCTGGCCGCCCGGAGCCGGAGTAAAGCGCCAGTCATTTTTCAGGTGTTTTAGCGGCCCGTCCAGATATTCCACGTAAATTTCCGAATCAGGCACGAACCGCACACGCGAACAGAATTTTTCGCGAAAAATCTTATAGCCGACGATCATCTCCGCGAGCAGATGGCCCACACCTGAAGCGTCCGCATCCGGCCGCGCCAAAATCCGGCAGCTCAGGCACCAGGGCAGAAATTCCGGATACCGCTCAACATCCATCACCAGCGCGTACATCTGCGCGGCGGTATAAGGCAGGATTTTTTGTTCAGAATGGCTCGGCACCACCGATTGCTAGCAAGAAAACTTGATTTTGTCTAAAATTTTAGGTATGATTGAAAGATGTTATCTATCCATATTGCAGAAAATACTGTGGAAGCGCGCCAACCCTGGTCGCCCTATAATGCTTTCCGCAAGAATGGGGTTCGTAAAAATAGCTTTGATTGCATCGTCGTGCCCGGAGCTGGCGCTGACAGTGCTGGCAATCCGTCGCCTTGGGGCGCGGATATGCTAGATCTTGCGACTTATGCTTATTGGCACGGTTTTGCAGGTCAAATCATCACCATGGGCGGCCTGTCGCCGGGCGATCCCGGCCCGCTGGGTTATGCGGACGCAGGGAAGAAATATTTGTTTGAAAGCCAACAGCTCATCCCTGAAGAAGATATCATCACATTAGATTTCGCCCGCGATACGATTGGCGATATTTTTTCCCTGGCAAGGACGATTAAAGATGGGGAAATAGAAGAAATAGAAAATGCCACCCGGTTTCTGATTGTTTGCCCAGATTATCAGGCGGAGCGCATTCGTGTGATTGCCGAACACTTATTTGGCCTGCTTGCCCAAGAAAACAATCGGAATTACAGCATTGTGATCTTGCCAATCACCAACCCTTATTTGGATGAGGCGATTTTGGCCGTGCGCCGCAGTAAAGAAGCTGAGCGCATCGACGGTTATCAAGATAGCTGGGTAAAATATTCGTCCTTGGACGATTTTGGTATAGAATTGAGAAGATTTCATGGTGCTTATAATGGCCAGGCAGATGAAGCTATGGCAGGTAAAACATTGCCCGCAGATTTGAAACCGAACGCTGATCTGCGTGTATTAAACGGCCGCCACGGTTTGGAGCTCGCGGCCTAACTGCGCCTCACGCGCGGCGCGGAGCCGGGTAAAATCATCCCCCGCGTGATACGATGAACGCGTGAGCGGGCTGGCGGAAACCATCAAAAACCCCTTGGCGCGCGCGTATTGTTCGTATTCGGCGAATTCTTCGGGCGTCACGTAGCGTTCGACCGCCGCGTGTTTCGGTGTTGGCTGCAAATACTGGCCGATGGTGAGGAAATCCACATCCGCCGCGCGCAAATCATCCATCACTTGCAACACTTCATCACGGCTTTCGCCCAAGCCGACCATCAGGCCTGACTTTGTGAACAACGATGCATCGTGTTCTTTCACTTCCTGCAGCAGGCGGAGCGACGTGAAATACCGCGCGCCGGGACGAATGTTCAAATACAGCCGCGGCACGGTTTCCAGATTGTGATTAAACACATCCGGCCGCGCGCGCGCGATCACCGCCGCCGCGCCGGGTTTATGTTTAAAATCGGGCGTTAAAATCTCAATCGTCGTTTCGGGATTTCTCGCGCGCGTTTTTAAAATGACGTTGGCGAAATGTTCCGCACCGCCGTCCGCCAAATCATCGCGGTCCACCGACGTAATCACGACATGTTTTAACCCGAGTTCCATCGTGCCGGTGGCAACGCGCAGCGGCTCCAGCGGATCGAGCGCCTCCGGCTTGCCGGTTTTCACGTTGCAAAAACTGCAGGCGCGCGTGCAAGTATCGCCCATAATCATGAAAGTCGCATGTTTTTGCGTCCAGCATTCGCCGATATTGGGGCAACCCGCCTCTTCGCACACGGTGTGGAGTTTCAAATTTTTGACGATGTCTTTGGTATCTTGGTAGCCCTTAGACGTCGGCGCTTTTACGCGGATCCAGTCCGGCCGCTTGGCAACCGTGACATTATCCGGCCGGTGCGCCTTTTCAGGATGGCGCAATGGCGCGGCTCTCGCCACACCCAATTCAGCGTTATTTGGCATGGCTGACGCACTTAAATTTCTGGATGAGGATATGGGCACGACTGAGATTTAGCATGGCGGCATGGGATTTTCTACAGTTACGGGAATAGTAGCTCCATTATCTGGATAAAAAGGAAGCATTCTTTTTGAAATCCTAAGGGGCCTATAATCTTTACCACTTGGCACTTCGGCCGGCATAAGGCCAAATTCCATGGCTCTATCGCGATGAGACCTGTCTTGAAATGGAAAAGACCAAATATTCTCTGGCAGCACAGTTCTAAATTGAATGAGATCAATAGGTTCTGTCCTATACATTCTAGGACTTGTTGGCACGGGATAGGCTGGGTACACTAAGGTTGGAAATTCTCTACGCAAACGCCATAATAAGAATTTTGCAATTTGATTTCTCTCTGCCCCTGCGAATACCTCATCACGCGCAGACGCCAAGAAACTTGGACGTTTCGACAATGAGACTGCCGTTTGATATATTTCATAATTCTGTGCTGTATGTCTTACATTGGCCCACTGGCTATAAATCTTGGCCGCCCTTTGATCCCGTTGAATAAACAAAAAGGGCGTGAAGGCAACAAAATCTATCTGTCTGTCTGGTAGCACGCAAAGTGCAACTTTAAACTTAGGGTACGTAATACGTGTTTCGGAAGATACCCTGCTGCGGGGCCAAGGATCAGCATGCACATATAAAAATTCGATTTCCATTGATTACTCCATATAAAATTATAGAGCAAAATTTATTATGAAAATATCTTTAAGTCAAGATTTCTTTGGGTAACAGTGGAGCTTATACCGGGCGCCAGGCCTGATAATCGCCGGTGGCTTTGGCGCGGTGGGCGGCGGCAAGCTGATGGCCGGGCGGCAGATACGCGCCCGCCGTCCCCGTCATGTTGGGCACATAGGGTTTTTGCCAGCGGCGGCGAAAGGCGCTGTGCGCGCCCGGCACGTCATCGGATTGGTGGTGCAGCCAAGCGTGCCATTCCGGCGGCACTTCGGATGCATCCACGCGGTGCGCATAAAGCACCCAGCGGCGCTCCTGCTTTTCGCCGCGGCGGGGCGCGCTGCGGAAATAACGGTTGCCAAATTCATCCTGGCCAATGGCACTGCCGCGCAATGCTGTCACCAGCCGGATATGGACTTGCGATAATGTGCCCAGAATCGGCGAAAGGAAATCAAAGTTCATGGTGGGTTTCATGTGTCACCGTACCGAGGAAGGTGGGACGTAATCCTGCACCGGGCCATAGATCTCTGTCAACTGGTTCATGGCCCAGGCATCATCCCGATGGATAAATTGGAATTCCCAAATATATGGTTCCTGTTTTTCAGTCACGCAAAAGCCATCGAATTTAGAAATTTGATGCAATTCTTGGCGAAAATGCGCCATCGGAAACACCTGATTGTCGCCATGCATGAAAAAACCCTGATAGCCTAAATCTTCCAACAGCCGCTGCACGGCAGCGATGCAGCCAGGGCGCATATATTCCACGAGTTCAATATTAATAACGGGCCTGCAGCGGTTGATGAGTTCCAGACCGCCGCGCAGGACTTCTTCCTCGGCGCCTTCGACATCGATTTTCAGAAAAGTAACGTTATCCAGGCCTTGCGAATCCAGCGTGCTGATTTGCACATATTCTTCTTCCACCTCAAATTGGTCGCCGTAATGCGCCTGGGCAACGCCGAGGTCAAATGTGCCGTTCATCACGGACGACCAGCCCATGCGCAGATTGCCGCCGATTTTCGGCGTGTGCAATTTCAAGCGGCCATGATGGTTGCCCAAGGCTAGATGATAAATTTCAAGATCATTCGGCCATGAGCCATTGTGGCGCTGATACACTTGCAGCATCAGGGACACCGCCAATTGCCGTTTGGGTTCATAAGCGACGATGCGTTTGTCGCCTTCAAACATCATGAACTGGGCAAGGTGGAACCCTTCGTTACAGCCGACATCCACCAGCGTCCCGGAACGGCAAAAGAATAACGGATGATCTTGGAAATAGAGCGGTTTGGTCATCGCCCCCCACCCCTACCACCCCATGATTAGTTTGCTTGCCGCCGTAAAAAGGCCGGGATTTCCAGCAAATCTTCATCGGCTTGCGACAATTTCGCGGGCTGCTGATTCAGCAATTGCGGTTCAGGCGCAGCGGTTGCCGCAGCGCTCGTGCCGCCGGTCAAATTCAACCCCATAAACCCTGGCAATTGACTGCGCTGAGACGCCGTTGCGGATGGTTCAGGCGAAGTAGCCGTTGCCGAAGTTTCACCAGCTTTGCGACCCGTTGCCAAACCTGTGACGCGTTCAAACAAGGAGGGGCCTTTTTTCTTTGGCGTAGCCGGCGCATCTAGGCGCGGCGCTTCTTCTTCAGAAAACAAGAAGGCGCTCGTCGCGGACATAGCAGCAGGCGCAGCAGCGGCGACTTCCGTGGCATCCCACCACGGCGCTGTTACAGCGGATGTGGTCGTTTCAGCCGATGTTTCATAAAGCTGCGCAAAATTGGGCTCAACCGTTTGCGCCTGTGTTTGGGTTTCACGCGGCACCACGGTCAACGTCGGTGATGGTGTGGGCGGCGCAGATGAAACGGCTGGCATCATTTGCAGCGCGGCATTGCCATAGGTGGCCGCAGATGAGCTCCCCATAGCACTACCAGCCGAAGCTGTCGTCGCACCATTTGCGCTGTTCGATGTACCGGTCACGCGCAATGTATTTTGTGCGCTGCCAGCAGGTTGTGAAGTACGCAAGCCAGAGATCGGCGTGCTGCTGGTCTGTGCAAACGTCTGTGACGCGCTTTGCGCCAAGGGGCGCAGCGTGGCCGAAGCGGTGGCCGCAGCAGGTGCAGCCGCATTGTTATTGCTGGCAGATGTCGCAGAAGCAACTGCAGGCGTGCTGGTGCTGCTCGTCCGCGCGGGCGCATTGGCAGCGCTGAACAGCGCAGGCTTAGCGGCCGGAGAAACCAAACGCACTGTGTCCGGTACTGTGCGGCGCGCCACCTCGGCATCAATGCCGGTCGCGACGACAGACACCCGCATCTTGCCATTCATGGATTGGTCGAAGGTAGAACCAAAAATAATGTTTGCATCGGGATCAACTTCATCCCGGATTCTGTTCGCGGCTTCATCCACTTCGAACAGCGTCATGTCCGTGCCGCCGGTGACGTTGATGAGCACGCCGCGCGCGCCCTTCATCGAAACATCATCGAGCAACGGATTAGAAATCGCAGCCTCAGCTGCCTCAACCGCACGGCGGCTGCCCTCGCCCTCGCCCGTGCCCATCATCGCCTTGCCCATTTCGGACATCACGCTGCGGATATCGTTGAAATCCAAATTGATCAGGCCTGGCATCACCATCAAATCTGTGACGCCGCGCACGCCTGAGTGCAGCACCTGATCCGCCATATTAAAAGCATCGGCAAACGTCGTGCTTTCATTCGCAACGCGGAATAAATTTTGGTTGGGGATCACAATCAATGTGTCCACATGCTCTTGCATACTTTCAATGCCTGCCTCGGCCTGGCGCATACGCAGCGAGCCTTCAAAATGGAACGGTTTCGTTACCACGCCAACGGTGAGGATACCGTGTTCACGTGCCGCGCGCGCGATTACCGGCGCTGCGCCCGTGCCTGTGCCGCCGCCCATGCCGGCAGTGATGAAAACCATGTTACTGCCATCAATCGCCGCCATAATATCGCTCAGCGCTTCTTCAGCCGCCGCGCGCCCCACATCCGCGCGCGCGCCTGCGCCCAAACCGCGCGTGATGGACGCGCCGAGTTGAATTTTCCGTGATGCCAGCGCTTGCTGCATCGCCTGCGCATCCGTATTGGCGATCAGAAATTCCACGCCCTCCAAATTCGCCCGGATCATGTTGCTCACGGCGTTGCCGCCTGCCCCGCCGACGCCAATGACCGTGATGCGGGGTTTGAGTTGATCGGCGCTTTGCGGAATAGAAGGGTTAATCATCGGTGATAGCTCCTGACGGCGGCACGGGTGGTAAAATAGTGTCCGTGCGGCGGAGAATCACCTCACGAATCATCAGATATTACCATATCTGGTAGGCAGACCAAGGGGAAAGACATGGATTTTGATGTCTCTTTTCCCCTTGGTGATCTAACTTATTATGCGGCGGTTTCTGCGTCGGCAGGCGCTTCAGCGGCGGGTTCTTCCGCCTTCGCCGAGGCTTCGGCGGACACGTCCGGAGGCGCTGCTATTGGCTCAGGCGCCGGTGCGTTTTTCGCAACTTCTGCCTCGGCTGCAGCCGCCGCCGCGCGTTCAGCCGCTTTTTCCGCCATCGCGGCTTGCTCAGCCATACGCTCCTGCGCTTTTTTCTTTGGCGCAGATTTCAAAGGTGTTTCGCGGCGTTTTGGCGCGGCGATCAAGCCCGCTTTGGACAACATCAATGCGGTGCGGTCCGTTGGCTGCGCGCCGATCGTCAACCAATGCTGAATGCGTTCGGTTTTCAGCGCGACGCGGCTCGCGGATTCTTTTGGCTGCATCGGATCGTACGTGCCGACCTTTTCAATAAATCCGCTATCGCGCGCTGAGCGGCTATCCGCCACCACGATGCTATAGTGCGGGCGTTTTTTGGTGCCGCCGCGGGCCAGTCTGATTTTAAGTGCCATTGTTTGTCTCCTGTGTGTTTAAGTTTAACGGCGTTGTTGATTGAACAGCGCGCCCAGTCCGCCTGCGCGCGCCATTCCTTTGGCTCCACCCATGCGTTTCAGCTTTTTCATCGCATCCTGCATGGTATAGAATTGTTTGAGCAGCACGTTGACCGCCTGCACGTCCACGCCCGCGCCATTCGCAATGCGAATTTTGCGGCGTGCTTTAATGATATCAGGATTGCGGCGTTCAGCGGGCGTCATCGAATTGATGACGGCAATTTGCCGGTCGATCACTTTATCATCAATGTTTTTGCCTTTCAGCATATCAGCGGCCGCGCCCATGCCCGGCAACATGCCGATGATGGATGACAGCCCGCCCATTTTTTTCATCTGTGACAGCTGTGATTTCAGCATGTCCAAATCCATCTGGCCCTTCATCACCGACGCGGCCATTTTTTCCGCCTCGGCCATGTCCATGTTCGCGGTCGCTTTTTCAACGAGTGCGACGATGTCGCCCATGTCGAGGATGCGGCCCGCGATACGCGCGGGGTCAAAGATTTCGAGTGCGTCAAGTTTTTCGCCAACGCCCGCGAATTTAATCGGCTGACCGGTGATGTGACGCATGGATAGCGCCGCGCCGCCGCGGCCATCGCCGTCCAGGCGCGTTAAGATCAGGCCAGTGATGCCGATGCGGTCATGGAAGATTTGTGCTGTATTGACGGCGTCCTGGCCGGTTAAAGAGTCCGCAACGAGTAATGTTTCGGTTGGCTGCGCGAGTTTTTTCACCTCCGCCAGTTCATTCATCAGCGCGTCGTCAATCGACAGGCGACCAGCGGAGTCGAGAATAAGAATATCAAAACCTTCGCGGCGCGCGATGTCTAATGCGCGTTTTGTAATTTGCGTTGGTGTTTCACCTGCAACGATCGGCACCGATGAACCGCCGATTTGTTCGGCGAGGACGCGGAGTTGTTCCTGTGCGGCGGGACGCTGGACATCGAGCGATGCCAGCAAAGATTTTTTATTTTGACGCTCCGCCAAAAATTTTGCGAGCTTTGCGGACGATGTTGTTTTGCCCGAACCTTGCAAACCCGCCATCAAAATCACGGCGGGCGGCGCGGCGGCCAGGTTTAATTCGGCCACGCCGCCGCCCAGCAATTCGATCAATAAATCATTAACGATTTTGATGACTTGTTGATCGGGTTTGACGGAGCGTAAAACTTCTTCGCCCACAGCGCGTTCGCGCGCCTTGGTGAGGAAATCTTTGACGACTTCGAGCGCGACGTCGGCTTGCAGCAATGCGGTGCGGACGGCGCGCAATGCATCATCAACGTCTTGTTCGGTCAGCGCGCCTTTGCCGCCGAGTTTGCGGAAAACAGCGCCGAGGTTTTTGGAAAGGTCGTTAAACATTGCCAACCGCCACCGCGCGCACCAACCACATGCCGAGCATCAATGCCCCCAGCGAAACGCCAACGGATACAAACAAGTACAATCCGGCCTGCGCATATTGGCCGCGTTCGAACAACATAATGGTGTCGAGTGAAAAACTGGAAAAGGTCGTGAAGCCGCCGAGGATTCCGACAGTCAAAAACGCACGGATGTTTTGCGGCGCGCTCCAGGCATGCGCAAACAGGCCAACCAACACGCCCATCGTAAATGAACCTAATATATTGACGAGCATGATGCCGAGCGGAAAATCGCGGTGCCAGATTTGCATGACGAATGTGTTCATGAAATGCCGCGCCAACGCGCCGAGCCCGCCACCCAAAAATATTGCTGCCACTGTTTCCATCAACACTCCAAAAGCTACCAGCAAACGCGTTGAGGGCCCCAACGCGCGCAAGCGCGAACAGGCCAATGAGCGCAACGCGCCGACTGGCCTAGATCTGATGGCAGAAGCGACTGCATGACGCCCCAACCACCGGACCCCCATTGCAAATGCTCCGGGAATGGCCCGATTATGGGCCTAAACTCCGCCTGGCGTCAAGCAAAAAACGCTGCAAATATTACCCTTGCTTCTTCACCTATATTTCTTGCATCTAATGCCATGTCCGCCGCGTTACAAATGAATGCTCCCCTGCCCGCCTATATGGATGGCCTCAACCCCGCGCAAATCGCGGCGGTGCTCGCGACCGAAGGGCCGGTGCTGGTGCTGTCCGGCGCGGGCACGGGAAAAACGCGAGTCCTCATCACGCGGCTGGCGCACCTATTGTTATCGGGCCGCGCGCACCCGGGACAAGTATTGGCCGTCACCTTCACCAACAAGGCCGCGCGCGAAATGAAGGAACGCGTGGCGGCGCTGCTCGGCCGCCCGGTGGAGGGGTGGTGGATGGGCACGTTCCATGCCATTTGCGCGCGCATTTTGCGCAAGCATGCGGAGCGCGTGGGCCTCGCGCCCGATTTCACGATCCTCGATGAAGACGACCAAATCCGTTTGCTGAAACAAATTCTGGCGACCTATAATTTGGATGACAAAGCCGCGCCGCCGCGTTTGGTGAGCGCCGTCATCCAGCGCTGGAAAGACAAGGCGCTCGGCCCCGATCAGATCACGCGCGCCGATGCGGGTAATCTGGCGGACGGCAAAATCAAACAGATTTATGCGGATTACCAGGCGCGGCTGCTCACGCTCAACGCCTGCGATTTCGGCGATATGCTGCTGCATTGTATCACGTTGTTTCAGCGGTTTCCGGATGTGCTCGCGCAATATCAAAATCAATTCAAATATTTGATGGTGGATGAATATCAGGATGCGAATGTCGCGCAATATTTGTGGCTGCGGCTGCTCGCACAGACGCATAAAAACCTGTGCGTTGTTGGCGACGATGACCAATCGATTTACGGCTGGCGGGGCGCGGAGGTGCGGAACATTTTGCGCTTCGAAGAAGATTTTCCGGGCGCGACCGTCGTGCGGCTCGAACAAAATTACCGATCGACCGCGAAAATCCTCGCCGCCGCCAGCGCGGTGATCGCGAACAACACGGGCCGGCTCGGCAAAACATTATGGACGGACGCGGACGGCGGCAACCCGGTGCGAGTCCACGCCGTCTGGGACGCGGACGAGGAAGCGCGTTTCGTCGCCGACCAAATTGAAAATTTCCAGCGCCGCCGCGAAGCCAAATTATCCGACATGGCGATTTTGGTGCGCGCATCATTTCAAACGCGGGAGTTTGAGGAACGGTTTTTGCAGCTCGGCATTCCCTACCGCGTGTACGGCGGTCAGCGGTTTTATGAACGGCTCGAAATCCGCGATGCGCTGGCGTATTTGCGCGCGGTGGTCGCGCCGCGCGACGATCTGGCGTTTGAACGCATCATCAACACGCCCAAACGCGGGTTGGGTGAAGCGACAATGCAATTGCTGCATCAGCTCGCGCGCGCGCAGCAAATTCCGCTCCAAGAAGCCGCGCTGCGCATCATTGAAACCGATGACCTGAAACCCAAACCGCGCGGCAGTCTGCGCGAAGTAATGCAGGCGATCGGGCGCTGGCGCAATCAGGTGGTGCATTTGCCGCACACGGAACTTGCGCAGATTATTTTGGAGGAATCCGGTTACACGGAAATGTGGCAGAAAGATAAATCGCCCGAGGCCGGCGGGCGATTGGAAAACTTGAAGGAATTGATTTCCGCAATGGGTGAATTCGAAAGCTTGGCGGGATTCCTTGAACACGTTTCATTGGTGATGGAAAATACGGAGCAAGCGGGCGCGGATGTCGTCACGCTCATGACGCTGCACAGTTCGAAAGGTTTGGAATTTCCGGTGATATTTTTAACCGGCTGGGAAGAAGGCATTTTCCCGTCGCAAAAAACGCTCGATGAAAAAGGGAATGAGGGATTGGAAGAAGAACGCCGCCTCGCCTACGTCGGCATTACGCGCGCGCGGGAACGGTTGCACATCACCTATGCAGGCAGCCGCCGCGTTTACGGCCAGTGGCAGCACGCGATCCCGTCGCGCTTTGTAAACGAATTGCCGGACGGTGCAGTGGAACGCACGGGGAATATCGCCAGCAGTTCGAATGGCCAATACGCGCCGCGCAAAACGGGCGATTTTTATGCGCGCAAATTGCCTGCGCCCGCGTTTGAATATGATGCGATTGATATTGACCCCGACCGCGCGCACGGTATTCAGCGCGGCGCACGCGTGTTTCATCAGAAATTTGGGATGGGCACGGTGAGATCCACTGAACACGACAAAGTTGAAATCGCGTTCGATCATTCGGGGATTAAAAAAGTGATGGCGTCGTTCGTGAAACTCAAAACCGATTAATCATACCTGCGCTTCATCCACCGATAGCACGCACGGCATATCCCGCAACGCATCGGTCAATTGCCCGACACTATTTTTCCGCACGCGGTCAAAATTGATCGTGACGTTATCCACATCCGGCGCCTCACTGGGCGTGACAATCAATTGCCGCAGGCGCGCATCCCGGAAACTCAGCGCCGCATCAATCATTTCAAACGAAATCTCACCGCGCCGCGCCTTGAGCTTCACCAGCACGCTCTGCCGGTGGCGGATATAACGTTCTTCAAACGGTTTTATCCCCGCCAAAATTCCCAAAATAATCACGGTGGATGCAATGGACGCTGTATACATCCCGCCGCCTACGGCGAGGCCAATGCCGCTCACCGTCCACAGACTCGCCGCCGTTGTTAGGCCGCGGATTTTATCGCCGCGCAGGATAATCGAACCCGCGCCCAAAAAGCCGATGCCCGAGACCACTTGCGCCGCGATGCGCGACGGATCCAGAGACACATGGTCACCCGCAATGATATCGCCAAAGCCAAAGGCCGACACGATCATCACCAAGCACGAGCCGACAGAGACCAGCATATGCGTGCGCAACCCCGCCGCCCAGCGCAGCCGCTCGCGCTCCAGCCCAATCACGCTGCCCAGCGCCGCCGATAACAGCAGCCGCACAACCAATTCCCAAGTCGGTAAGATGGGTAACATCGAAACTCCGTTGCAAGTGCCGGTCCTTTATACCTGCGCCGCCGCCTGCGGGAATATGGAAATTTGATTGTTTTCTGAATTGGCCGTTTGAGTAGACGATATCCGTTTACTCGAATGTTGGATGAAATCCTGAATATCCGCTTCATCATAGCCCAACAGCCGCCCGATGATGATATCCGCCGCCTTATCCACAGGCATTTGGCCAGCATGCGACATGCGCCGAATCCATAAAAACGTTTCAGCCCGCCATTCATGGCCAGGGCTCGTGAAACAAACATGCCGCAGTGTTTTATTCAGGCGGATTGAAAAAATGCTCTGTTCAAACCGCCGGAACGTGCCATTGGCCACATAGGGCGCGAAGGCCTGCTGGGGAATAATTGCCTCAGCAATCACGCCATCGTCAGGCAAAACATCGCCAAAAGCCGCTAGGTATTTCTTACCTGCCAGCATCAGCGCCAATTCTTTGCCTTCATGCGGTCCGATCATTAAATATACGTATCAGGCAACATGCAATTTTCATATCATCAAAAAATGTTCTCTTTTTGTTCTTGACAGGTTTGCGAGTCGCCCATAAGCTGAATTTACCGCGGGAAGATGGCCTGAGCATCCAGCCCGCGGCACGCGGCGCATGCCCTTGCCCGCGGCCCATGAAACGCTTACCAAGGAGGATGGGATGAACGCCCAAGTTTTGAAATTCACTGCCAAGGATGACACCATGAACACCGCCACAAAAACCAAGGCGCTGGAGGCCGCGCTGTCCCAGATTGATAAAGCCTTTGGCAAGGGGTCGGTGATGAAACTCGGCTCGCGTGAGGGCCTTGAGGTGGAGACGATCTCCACCGGCTCCCTCGGTCTGGATATTGCGCTCGGCATTGGCGGCGTGCCGCGCGGACGAATTGTCGAAATTTATGGTCCGGAAAGTTCGGGTAAAACCACCCTGGCGCTGCATATCATCGCCGAAGCACAAAAATCCGGCGGCACCTGCGCCTTTGTCGATGCGGAGCACGCGCTGGACGCCAGCTACGCCAAAAAACTCGGCGTGAACATTGATGAACTTTTGATCTCGCAGCCCGACGGCGGCGAGCAGGCGCTTGAAATTACCGATACATTGGTCAGGTCCGGCGCAGTTGATGTGCTGGTCGTGGATTCCGTGGCGGCCTTGGTGCCAAAGGCGGAGCTCGAAGGCGAAATGGGCGACAGCCACATGGGATTGCAGGCACGGTTGATGTCGCAAGCGCTGCGGAAACTCACCGGCTCGATCAGCAAATCACGCTGCACGGTGATTTTTATTAACCAGATTCGCTTGAAAATCGGGGTGATGTTCGGCAATCCTGAAACGACCACGGGCGGCAATGCGCTGAAATTCTATGCCTCCATCCGCATGGACATCCGGCGCGTTGGCCAGATTAAGGATAAGGAAAACGTCGTCGGCAACCAGACGCGCGTAAAAGTTGTCAAAAACAAACTCGCGCCGCCGTTCCGCGTCGTGGATTTTGACATCATGTACGGCGAAGGCATTTCTAAAGCCGGTGAAATCCTGGATTTGGGCGTGGCCGCGGGCGTCATTGAAAAATCCGGCGCTTGGTTTTCCTATGACAATCAGCGCATCGGCCAGGGCCGCGAAAATGCCAAGCAATTCTTCAAGGAAAATCCGGCCATCGCCAGCACGATTGAACAGCGCGTGCGCGACAACGCCGGTCTGGTTGCCAACGCGATGATCACCGGCCCGGATGCAGATCCGGCAAACGAAGAGTAAAGTAACCAGACCGCAGACCAGGGTTTCCGTCAATTTTGACGGGACGGTTTAATAAAACCTCTGGTCTGCGGCTCTGCAGCTCTGCTATACACGACAGATGACCTCCGTTTCCGACATCCGCGCACGTTTCGTGAACTATTTTGCCAGGAATGGCCATGAAATTGTGCCGTCCTCGCCGCTCGTGCCGCGCAATGATCCAACGTTGATGTTTACCAATTCGGGCATGGTGCAGTTTAAGGATGTATTTACCGGCCGCGAAACGCGTCCCTATACCCGCGCGACCACCGCACAAAAATGCGTCCGCGCAGGCGGCAAACATAACGACTTGGAAAACGTTGGCCAAACCGCGCGGCACCATACTTTTTTCGAAATGCTCGGCAATTTTTCCTTTGGCGATTATTTCAAAGAAGACGCCATTAAATTCGCTTGGGAATTGGTGACAAAAGAATTCGGTTTGCCCGCCGACAAATTATGCGTCACGGTTTATCACGACGATGATGAAGCCGCAAACTATTGGAAAAAAATTGCGGGCCTGTCCGAAGATAAGATCATTCGCATCGCAACCAGTGACAATTTCTGGCAGATGGGTGACACAGGACCGTGTGGGCCGTGCAGCGAAATCTTTTTTGATCACGGCGATAAAATTTGGGGCGGCCCGCCCGGCTCCTCAGACGAATCCGGCGACCGGTTTATTGAAATTTGGAATCTCGTCTTCATGCAGTTCGAACAACAGTTGGGCGGTGAACGTAAAAAATTGCCCAAACCGTCGGTCGACACCGGCATGGGACTCGAGCGGGTTTCCGCGATTCTGCAAGGCAAGCACGATAATTATGACATCGACCTGATGCGCGCGCTGATTGAGGCTTCGGCCGCCGCGACGCACAGCGATCCGGATGGCGCGCATAAAATTTCGCACCGCGTCATCGCGGACCATTTGCGCGCGAGCGCTTTTCTTATCGCCGACGGCGTGCTGCCGAGCAACGAAGGGCGCGGTTACGTGCTGCGCCGGATTATGCGGCGCGCGATGCGACACGCGCAAATGATCGGCGCGAAAGAACCGCTGATGTACCGCTTGTTCCCCGCGCTGCAACAACAAATGGGCGCGGCCTATCCGGAGCTGTACCGCGCGCAAGCGTTGATTACGGAAACGCTGAAAACCGAAGAACAACGGTTTGGCCAGACCCTCACGCGCGGTCTGAAAATCCTCGAAGACGAAACGGCGAGCCTGAAATCCGGCCAGACGCTGTCCGGCGAAACGGCGTTCACATTATATGATACCTATGGCTTCCCGCTCGACCTGACCATCGATGCGCTCAAACATAAAAACATCCATGTCGATGAAACGGGTTTCGACACCGCGATGCAGCGCCAGCGCGAGATGGCGCGCAAAGCCTGGTCAGGATCGGGGGAAGCCGCGACGGAAACACTGTGGTTTGACCTCAAAGAAAAAATCGGCGGCACAGAATTTCTGGGTTACGACACCGAACGCGCCGAGGGCATCATCACCGCGCTGGTACAGGACGGCAAGGAAGTGCAATCCGTCACAGGCCCAGCGGGATTTATGATCCTCACCAATCAGACTCCTTTTTATGGCGAAAGCGGCGGTCAGGTCGGCGATGCAGGTCAAATGAAAACGGATGGTGCGGTGATTGCGATTACCGACACGCATAAAAAATTGGGCAATGTTTTCGTGCATCACGCGCGCCTCACGCAAGGTACGGTGAAGGTCGGCGATGCCGTGCAACTGCAGGCCGACAGCACGCGCCGCTCCGCCATCCGCGCCCACCATTCCGCGACGCATTTGCTGCATGAAGCGCTGCGGCGGGCACTCGGCGAACACGTGGCGCAAAAAGGCTCGCTCGTTGCGCCGGACCGTTTGCGTTTTGACATCTCTCACCCCAAGGCGATCAGCGCTGAGGAAATCAGCGCGGCCGAAGCGGCGGTGAATGATCACATTCGTGCAAACACGCCTGTGACGACACGCTTAATGACGCCCGATGCCGCAATCACCGAAGGCGCGATGGCGCTGTTCGGCGAAAAATATGGCGATGAAGTGCGCGTGGTGTCTATGGGCGGGCGCGCCTCCGGCGCGACGGGCGGGCACGACGCGAACAGCAAAAAAGAATATTCGGTGGAACTGTGCGGCGGCACGCACGTGCGCGCAACCGGCGATATCGGCCTGTTCAAAATCATCGCTGAAGGCGCAGTTGCGGCTGGCGTGCGCCGGATTGAAGCGGTGACAGGCCAAGCGGCACAGGCATATTTCGCCCAGCAGGAAAAATTATTGCATGAAACCGCGGCGGCGTTGAAAACTTCGGCGGCGGATGTACCCGCGCGCGTGCTGGGTTTAATCGAAGACCGCAAACGGCTGGAAAAAGAACTCGCGGAACTGCGGACGAAATGGCTGCTCTCCACGCTCGATGTTGCGAATGCGGAAAATGTGGGCGGGTTAAAATTCCTTGGTCAGGTTTTGCCTGATGTCTCTGCCAATGAACTGCGCACCATTGCGGAAAAATTGCGCGCGCAACTGGACGGCGGCGTGGTCGCGCTCATTGGTGTTGCGGACGGCAAAGGTTCCGCGATCGTCGCAGCGCAAAACCTGACAGGCCGCGTGGATGCGGTGGCGCTAGTGAAGGCGGCGGCGGCGGCCATGGGCGGCCAAGGTGGCGGCGGGCGCGCAGATTTCGCCCAGGCGGGCGGCCCGGACGGCGGCAAAGCGGATGCGGCCATCGCGGCGGTCAAAAAAGCCCTGGCGGATTAGGACGGCTTGAAATCGCCAGGATTATATGTTATAATTTATGTTATAACATCAAGGAGACCGTCTATGCCCCCCCTGAAAGTCCGGAAAGTCGGCAATTCGCTGGCGATTATTTTGACCACAGATGTCCTGGCCCGTTTTGGACAGGTAAAGGAGGGCGACATCCTATATCCAACTGAGGCACCGCAAGGGATTACCCTTACCGCCTATGACCCTGAAGTTGCACGCCAAATCGAATTGGGTGAAAAATTCATGGCACAATACCGCGAAACATTTGCGGCCCTAGCAAAATAAGATGGAGCCTATCTGGATTGAGCGCATCGCACTGCTCCGCGTGCATAGCATTTCATTGTCGCAATTCGGCGGCGCGGATGGCTTGCGTGATGAAGGGTTAATGGAATCCGCCCTGATGCGGCCACGAAATCTATATCATTATGAACAGGTTGAAGATGTGTTTCGGCTCGCCGCTGCTTATGCTTTTGGATTGGCAAAAAACCACCCTTTCGTGGACGGCAATAAACGTGCAGCGTTTGCAGCTTGCGGTATGTTTTTGCTGAGGAATGGACAGAAATTGGCAGCAGATAAAGTGGATGCTTATCACACCGTGCTTAAACTCGCCGCCGGGGAAATGATAGAAACGGATTTCGCCGCCTGGCTGCGGCAGAATTGCCGGGCGGCTTAAGCTTTACTTCGCGCGCGCGCTGCGCCATATTTCGGCCAATCAACAAAGGGGGCTTCCATGCCTGCGCTCACCACACCCATTTGCGACTTCGGCGCGTCCGCGCCAGATTTCACGCTGCCTGCAACCGACGGCAAAATCTATCGCCTCACTGACATTCAGGGGCCAAAAAGCACGTTGATCATGTTCATCTGCAATCATTGCCCGTTTGTGAAAGCGGTGATTGACCGCATCGTCGCAGACGCAAAAATTTTGCAAGCGGCCGGCATTGGCATTGCCGCAATCTGCGCGAATGACGCAGCAGAATATCCGGATGACAGTCCTGAAAAAATGGCGGCCTTCGCCAAGGCGCATGGCTTCACATTTCCCTATTTGCACGACACGAGCCAGGAAACCGCCCAGGCTTACGGCGCGGTCTGCACGCCAGATTTTTTCGGCTATAACGCCAACGGCGAATTGCAATACCGCGGTCGGCTCGATGCAAGCCGCATGGAACCTGTGCCGAACGCAAAACGTGAATTGCTGGCAGCCATGCAGCAAATCGCAGCAACTGGCAAAGGCCCGAGCGAACAATTACCCAGCATGGGCTGCAACATCAAATGGCGCGACCCGTCTTCACCTGATGGGCTACGCCGGGCAAGCGGAGAGGCAGCATAATGTTCAGCAAAGACCAACAGGAACAAAATGCCGCGCTGCTGGACATGGACATCCAGCGGGAAGAGATTGCGGAATTTTTCCGCGATTACTGGAAACAAATTCTGGGCATTGCGGTTTTTCTGGTGCTGCTCACCGGCGCGCTGGAAATTTACCGCTGGGTAGATATGCGCACCGCCGCGGATCAAACAGCCGCGATGCTGCCGTTGATTGAAGCACCGGGCACCGCCGAAAATGCCAAGGCGCTTGAGCAATTCGCAAAAGAGAAAGCCACCGGCAACCGGCGCGCGGTCGCACTGTTGTTTGCGGCGGCGAAATATCAAACTGCGGATAAACCTGATGACCGGCAACGCGTGCTGGCGGACATTACCAATTCTGGTGCGCCGGATGCGATCCGCGATTATGCGCGCGTGCTGCGCGCCGATGCGGGAGATCCAGCTGCGGCACTGGATAGCATTGCCAAAACTTCACCGTGGCAATACGCGGTGCGTGAATTGCGCGCGCTGGCGGCAACAGACCCGCAAAAACGCCGCGATGGTTACGGTGAAATCGCAAGCGATGCCAAAGCGCCCCCTGCCCTGCGCGCCCGCGCGGCAGAATTTTCCGGCCAGTCCGCGGCGGAGTGATTCAAAACCCATGCGCATCCAACCTCTTATCCTTGTATTGTTATTATGCGTGGCAGGCTGTTCATGGTTTGAAACAGAAGCCAAACCGCCGTTGCAAGGCGACCGTACGGATGTTTTGCCACATGCAGATGACAGCGCCAACACCACGGGTGCGACGCCAAAACTCGGTGATGCCGCCGATGTTCCTGCGTGGCCGCAACAGAATGCGAGCGCAGCGCAAACCGGCGCGCATGCCGGTTTTACGCCCACGTTTGAACGCATTTGGTCAACCGCGATTGGCGAAGTGCGCAATGACCGCCTGTATTTGACGGCGCGGCCAGTTGGCGCGGATGGTAAAATTTTTGCGATGGACAGCAGCGGCAACGTCACCGCCCTGAATGCCGAAAATGGCGAAGTGTTATGGCGCGTGCGCAGCCGTCAAGGGCACAAAACCGGATTAGCGGGCGGGCTCGCGGTCGATGGCGGTACGCTGTATGTGACGGATGGCCTGCCGGAAGTCTTGGCGCTCAGCACGCAAAATGGCGGCCTGTTATGGCGCGCAGAACTTGATGCGCCCGCGCGCGCGGCGCCCGCCGTTGCCAATGGCAAGGTGTTTGCCGTCACGCGCGGTGATCAAAGTTTTGCGCTGGATGCGGCGAGCGGCAAAATTTTGTGGCAACATCATGGCTTGCAAGAAAACGCGGGCATCATCGCCAGCGCGCCGCCCGCCGCGGATGATGAAATGGTTGTGATTTGCTATGCATCCGGCGAAGTGATTGCGCTGTCGCCCAGCAATGGTTCCGTGCTGTGGGGCGATAATTTGGCGAGCAGTCATCCAGACAATAACCTGGCCACGCTGCATGATCTGCGCGCGCCGCCGATGCTGTTGCCAGACATGGTGGTGACGGGGAATTTCGCGGCGGAAACCATTGGGATCGAACGGCGGCTGGGCGACCGGATTTGGACGCAATCCTTTGGCACGGTGCAACCCATGACCGCTTCCGGCGACACGGTTTTTGTCATAACGACCAATCAGCAACTCATGGCATTGGCGCGCGACAGCGGTACAAAATTCTGGTCTAAAACGCTTTTGCCGCCCAAAAAACCGGACGAAGACGAAGATCCGCTGCAGCAATATTGGTATGGGCCGCTGCTGCTGAACCAGCAAGTGTTTGTGATTTCCGCAGGCGGCACCGGCCAGTTGCGCGATGCCGCAACCGGGGAAGTGGCGAAGGAAATTCCGGAGCTGCCCGCGCCCGCCGAAAACCCGATTGTAATGAATCATACGCTGTATTGGGTCACGGCGAATGGCGACGTGGTTGCGTATCATTAAATGGCGCTGCCAACCCTCGCGATTATTGGCCGCCCGAATGTCGGGAAATCCACGCTGTTTAACCGGCTGGCAGGCAAACACCTTGCGATTGTGAATGATACGCCGGGCGTCACGCGCGATTACCGTTCGGCGGAAGCGGAATTAGCCGGTCGTACCGTACAACTATACGACACCGCCGGCCTGGAAGACGACAAAAAAGATTCGCTGTTTGTGCGGATGCGCGAACAAACTTCGCGTGCGCTGGCGCTATCGGACGCGGCGCTATTTGTTGTCGATGGCCGCGCGGGCATCACGGCGCTGGATCAATCCTTGGCTGCATGGCTGCGGCGACAGAATAAAAAAATCATTCTGGTCATCAATAAAATTGAGGGCAATTGCCCGCCGCACATTCGCGCCGAAGCGCATGCATTGGGCCTGGGCGAGCCGCTGGCGATTTCTGCTGAGCACGGTGACGGGATCAATGATTTAATTTTTGACGCGCTGAACATCCTGCCGCGCGGCAGGGCGACCGAACAGACGGACGTAAAACCTTTGCGCCTGGCGATTGTCGGGCGGCCGAATGCAGGCAAATCGACGCTGCTCAATGCCTTGCTCGACGAACCGCGCGTGATGGTGGGCGAAGAGCCGGGCCTGACGCGTGATAGCATCGCAGTCGACTGGCATTATGATGACCGGCCCATCCGGCTGGTGGATACCGCGGGCCTGCGCCGCCGCTCGCGCGTGCATCAATCATTGGAGCAAATGGCGGTGACGGATACGCTGCGCGTTATTCGCTTGGCCGAAGTGGTAGTGGTGGTCATGGACGTGCAAACTTTGTTTGACAAACAGGATTTGCAAATCACGCAAATGATCATTGATGAAGGCCGCGCGCTGGTGCTCGTCATCAACAAATGGGATTTGGTGAAAGATAAAGCCGCCAAGCGTCAAGAAATTGAATACCGGTTATTGGAATTATTTCATCATGCCAAGGCAGTGCCTGTCATCACGCTGTCCGCGCTGCGGGGCGGCCGGGAGCTCAAAGAACTCATGCACGCAGTGTTCCGCGTATATGAGGTTTGGAACAAACGCATCAGCACCGGAAAATTAAACCGCTGGCTGATGGATTTGACCGCACAGCATCCGCCGCCGCTGGTGAAGGGGCGACCGCTAAAACTGCGTTATATGACGCAGGTGAAGGCGCGGCCGCCAACCTTTGCGCTGTGGATTTCACGGCCCGATGAATTGCCGCAAAGCTATGAAAAGTATCTCCTCAACCATCTGCGCGAAGCGTTTGATATGCCGGGCGTGCCGCTCAGGCTGATGCGGCGCAAAGGCGAAAATCCATATAAAGGCAAAGAATAAAATGGAAGGGGATTATTTCCCGCCCCTGCCGCCTAATTCGCACCGCTCTCAATTTCTTTAATCGCCTTATCATTGATCTCAACGGCATAGCGTTTTTCCAGCGCATCCAAAAACAATTGCACATCATCGCTTTGCACCCACTGCGTCGCGGTATTGCGCACGTCCGCCAGCGCGGCATCGGTGATGCTGGCGGGCACTGGCGTCGTGATCGCGCGAATCTTGGCGACATATTCCGTTGCGCCGTCAGTTGACGTGACCACATCGCCCACCGCACCCGTGCGCAAAATCGCCTGGTCGAGCGGCGGCACCGGTTTATGCGTTTCCTCAGTCGCCGCGCGGCTGATGTCGGAATGCGTGGTCATCACCGCGCCGATTTTTTCCGCTGCGCCGGCCACATCATCCTTCGTGCGCCAACTGTTGGCCAATTTGCCCATCATCTCTTCGGCCAAATGCCTCTGATTGGTTTTTTGCCAGTCGGCCACCACCCGGTCATGCATTTCCGTGAGCGGCGGCACGGCAGACGCTTTGGTTTCATCTATGCGCAAGACGGCATAATCGCCGTTCGCCAATTGATAGACGTTCCCAACCTCACCCGAATTTTGTTTGAACATCACCGCCAGCGTTGCCTTCATGCTGGCATCCGCACTGGTTTTATCATCCATGCCGCGGCCATTGGCATCCAGCAACGGCAACTGCCGCAATTGCAAGCCATAAGTTTTTGCGATTTCTTCGAGGCTCGCGCCGCCCGCAATGCTGTCATCGATTTTATTCAGAAATTTGGGCAGGATCACGCTGGCCTGATCCGCGCGCCAAGCCGCCACCAATTTATCCTTCACCTGCGCCAGCAGCGGCGTGATACCGGATTTGATATAGGTGATCTGCATCACGTACCAGCCGAGCGGCGTGTTCACCGGCTCACTGGTCTCACCGCGCGGCAATTTAAACAATGCTTTGTCCACATCGCTGGGCAACGTGCCGGGTTTCACGCCCGTCATCGTTTTCAAAGGAGCGTTGGTCCCCGTCACCGCACTCGCCGCCGCCAGTAATTTTTCGCCGCCGCGCGCACGGTCAGCCACCTTTTGCGCCATGTCCTGGTTGGGCAGCACAACAAATTGCGCGCTGCGTTCTTCGGGAATAGAAAAATCCGCCACGCGCGATTTATACAGCGTTTTTAATTCCGCATCGCTGGGCTGAAGGCTTGCCTGCCAGGTGGCGAGCGGCAAAACCGCCATCGTTGCGCGCCGCATTTCGGGGCGGCGGTAGCGGTCCTGATGCGCATCGTAATATTTTTGAATATCGCTTTCCGGCGGCGCGGGCGCGTTTTGCACGGCATCATGCGGCAGCGCATAAACATCCGCCGTATAGGTCGATTTTTGCAGCATATACAGCGCGCGCGGCAAATCCTGCGGCGGCTGTGCGGCCAGTTGTACCGCGCCGAGCAAAATCTTAATCGCCAGATCGCCGCGCACCCCGTTGATGAATTCCTGTTCGCCAACGCCGCTGTTTTGCAGCACGGCCTTAAACCGTTCACGGCTGAATTTGCCGTTATCGTCGCGGAAGACTTTTTCCTTTTGGATTTCCTGCGCCACCAACCGGTCACCAATGACAATGCCGTTGTCCCGCGCCGCCTGCAGCAGCAATTCCCGCCGGATCAAATTGCGCAGCACGCTTTTGGCGATGCCCAGGGTTTTGGCGGTTTCGGTATCGACCTTAATCCCCTCGCGGCGCATGCCGTCAATTTCGCGCGCATAGGCACGGCGGAAATCCTGTTCTGGAATTGTCACATTGCCAACGACGGCGGCATAGCGCGACACGCCGCTGGCGCGCAGCATATCGCCAATGCCCCAGACCAAAAAACTGCCGATAATCGGCACCAGCATCAGAATGCCGAGGACAGTTTTGGTGCGTTTGCCGATTTTTTGGAGCATAATTCGGGGCGTTTCCGGGTCTGAGAGATCGCTTGCAAGTAATAAAAAACTTGCGGATTAGGTCAATAGCATGTTAGCTTAAAACTCTCAACCTGAGTGAGGAGATATTATTATGACTTTTGAATTGCCCCATGTTATAGCACGGAAAATTGAAGCAGCTTATGGTATTATAGCCCCTATATCTTCTCCGACGCCTACGCCGACACCTAACTCCAGGACCTACTACCCCCACACGCCGACGCTCGTTCGTAAGCCTGCTGGACTATTCCCATCACTATAGCTCTTCACTTTATTCTCTGATCTACGAATTGGTATTACCTTTACCGAAGAAGTTGCAGCGTATATAACCCTTTTTATTCGTAAAAAGGGCCCACGGTGACGCGCACGGATAAATTCATCATCGGCAATTGGAAGATGAACGGCGATTACGCGCTGGCGCTGCAAACCATTGCGGCGCTGCGCGCGGCCGGGCCGATGGCGAATGTCGCCACCGTCATTTGCCCGCCCTTTCCCCTGCTCCATGCCTTTGCGGATTTGCTGGGGATGTCGCATGTGTGGCTGGGCGCGCAGGATTGTTCAGCCGCCGCGCCGGGCGCGCGCACCGGCGATGTCAGCGCCCAAATGCTGGTGGAACAACGCTGCCGCTATGTCATCCTTGGCCATTCGGAACGCCGGAAATATCATGCCGAAACGGATGCCGATGTCGCGGCGAAAATTACAGCTGCGCAAGCAGCGGGATTAATCCCTGTCATCTGCGTCGGCGAAACGCTGGCCGAGCGCGAAAGCCAGCAGGCGGAAACGGTGGTCACGTGCCAGGTGGGCGCAGCGCTGCAACACCTCACCGGCGACACGATCATTGCCTATGAACCCGTTTGGGCCATCGGCACCGGCCAAACCCCAACTGCTTCAGACATCGCGGGCATGCATGACGTTATCCGCACCGCGGCGGCCCGCCTGGGCATGGCCAAGCCCCGCATCCTCTACGGCGGATCGGTGAAGCCGGACAATGCGGCGGGCATTCTGGCGCTGCCCGGCGTGGATGGGGTGCTGCTCGGCGGCGCGTCGCTCGCGCCCGACCAATTCATCGCTATTGCCAAACAGGCCCAGGGTTTGGCATAACAACCCCTGCAAAACAAAAAGGCGACACAAATGGATACGGTTGTTCTGGTCATTCACATGTTTTTGGCATTGGCGCTGATCGGCGTGATTTTGCTGCAACCTTCGGCGGACGGCGGCGGCCTGACCTCCTCCAGCTCCTCCTTCAGCGGGTTTATGACGCCGCGCGGCAGCGCCAACCTGCTCACGCGCACCACGATGATCCTGGCCGTGCTGTTTATGACGACCAGCCTGGCGCTCGTGATCCTGTCCGGCACACACAAGCAAAATAGCGTCCTGGACCAGGTGGATGATACGGCCAGCGCGCCTGCGCCTGTGGCGGCCCCGGCCGCGCCCGCTAAACCACCAGCGCCAAAAGTGCCAACGGAGAAATAAGCATTTTCTTCAAAGAGCCAAAAGTAATATGCGCGATGCGCTGATCTTACTGCTTGACTCTGACACCTGATTTCTGGTTTCTGACCTCTGGTGCGGGATGTCACCCAACTGGCGTAAGCTGAAAAGTTACGTCCTGAAGTTAGAAGTGATGGTACAAAGGTTTTGGTCGCGGGACGTGGCGCAGTCTGGCTAGCGCGCCTGTTTTGGGTACAGGAGGTCGGAGGTTCGAATCCTCTCGTCCCGACCATTGGTTTATTTTACGCCCACTTGTCCTGCGAGACGCGCCTGTTTCGGTCGTTATGATTAATGATGCCAAGCGGTGGCAAGCACGCTCTGAAGCGCTAGGTCTGTCGGCATTTGAGCGGCAGTCACCGGATTAAAACCCGCATGCGCCGTGCTGTACGCCGCCATTGCCTGCACCAATTGCGAAATATGGGAATCGAGCATACTCCCGCTCGCGGTTTTGATTTCCTGAAGCTGTGAATAATTATTCGAAAACCATCCGTCGATGGTGATCTGGTCTTGGGTACCCAGGATATCAAGTTTTAAATTGTTTCCCGTTTTCTGCAGCCATATTTGACCCGTTGTAATGCCCGAAGCGAAATCAAGCTGGCCGCTGGCCGCTGTATTGCTGGACAAACCATTTTGAATATTGCCCTGACCGTCCCCGCGTCCGAATATATATTTGTCACTGCCGCCACTGCCGATCAGTGTTTCATTTCCGAAATTATCCGCCGTAATGGTATTGTTGCCCGATGATCCCACGTAGGATCTTGACGTGATCGTGCCGGTGGCATTTAGGCCCGAATAGTTCAGCAATTCCTGTCTCAACCCGCTTGGAAGAGCCGTGCGAAGGTCTTTTTGCGACCCGCCCGCCGTCCAGTTGTAAACGATGCTGTTAAGTGTTCCAGTAGCGTTGGCGCCGCTGTAATTTACAATGGACTCGGCGTAACCGGGAGCCAAATTGGCAAAAAACTGTATTTGCGAACCGCCCCCGGTCCAATTGATAATCTGGTTCAGAAGCTGGACGGTGCCAGTTGGGCCCGCATAGTTTTGAGTTTCTTCAGAAACACCGCTGGGCAGACCAGAAACAATTTGCACTTGTGATCCCCCGGCCATCCAGTTGTAATATGTCATCTCAAGCGTGCCGGTACCGTTCGCGCCAGTGTAGTTTTTGATTTCATTAGCTACGCCGTTGGCAAGACCGGTGAAAAAGATATTCTCCGACCCCCCTGCGATCAAGTTATAAACTTGGCTCTTAAGTGTTCCACTTGCGGTCGCACCAGAGAAGTTCTCAACTTCTTCATACGTATCACTCGGTATTCTGACGAATATCTGCTCTTGAGAAGAGCCATTTTTCCAGTTGTAGTAAGTTTCTTCAAGTGTTCCAGTGGCATTTATACCCGTGTAATTCTTAATCTCATTAGCTACGTTGCTTGCGAGTCCAGTGAAGAAAATATTTTCCGATCCGCCAGTGGTTAGATTATAAACCTGGCTTTCGAGTGTGCCACTTCCATTCGCGCCGGAGTAATTCTCAATTTCTTCGTACGTATCACTCGGTATTCCGGTAAATAATTGCATTTGGGATCCACCCCAGGTCCAATTATAAATGAGATTATCCAGCGTGCCGGTATCATTCGCGCCGGAGTAATTCAATAATTCCTGTTTCACACCACTGGAAAGACCGGTGAGAACGCTTTCCTGCGATCCTCCCGCGGCCCAGTTATAGCTAATATTATTAAGCGTGCCCGTGGCATTTAGGCCCGAATAGTTTTCAATTTCTTCGTTCGTATTGCTTGGAATTTCTGCAAAGCTGTCCAGCTGTGATCCACCCGCCCCCCAGTTGATCAACAGATTATACTGACCACCAATGATGCTGAACACGGATGAATATTGCCTCAACTGTGCCTCGGAAATAGTCATGGTTGGCGTGGGGCTCGCCGTTACATTAATTGAGGCAATCTCGCCGCTGGTGATGAAATCATTTAGGATTTCAAGATTGGCAGCAATATAGGAGGCGCCGACCGAAAGCACCGTGCCATTTAAATTGCCGGTATTTGGAAAATTCGTCATCCCCAACGCGGCAACATCTTGCAGCTCCGCCGTCCAGTTGTTGAGGTTCGTCTGATTATTTGTGAGCGCCAATGACGTATCAAAAAGCAACGGATTGGCAACATAGAGGCTGTAGTCGTGCGCAGCGTTAAGGTCCGTTATCAAACCAGAAACTGTTGTGGCGGAGCTGTGCGCCAGCGCGTACTCCATAAACGGATTCCCGCTTTGGATAAGGGCCGCGCGCAGAATCCGCATCACGGCGTTATTGATGGCATCCGTTGGATTTGAAAAAAGATTTGTTTTATCTTCTCCGAGTTTATTCTGGGAAAAATAACCCCTTTCTTGATAATAGCCGAGATTGAAATGCGTCAGGTCCCAGCTTCCGCCGCCGATGATATCGGTGGAGTTGATAATTTTACCGCCGATGGAGCCGACGATTGCATTCAATTCATCCTCTGCGGCCGTCGCCATATTGATGGCAATGTTGACATTCCCACCATTATCACTGTTAGCGTACACCACGCTCCAGCTGTCTGTGGCAGGATTATACTGAATCGCCGCAAGCGCGTTTGGCCCCACGCTTTTCCCGGGACCGAAAATGCTGCCAATGATAGAGCCGAGGAAAGAACCAAGGGTCGCCCCAATAATCGTGCCGATGACAGGCAATACTGACCCAATATCTGCACCCAATTCTGTGCCCAACTCCGCCGCGAGTGCTGCCTCCACTGTCGTGCTCGCGCCAGCAGCCGTTCCTATGCTTGTGCCGTAATAAGTGCCAATCGCGCTCCCGATCGCGCCACCGAGGGAAGAACCTTGGGTTGGATCGCCGATTATCAATTTGCTCAAGTCCGCGCCCAAATAATTGCCAATGGCCGTGCCGCCCGCAGTTCCGAGTGAGGTTTCTATACTTGCAAGGGACAGCGCAGAATTAGCACCGGCTGCCACATCAATATTCGTATTGGCGGCAATATTAATAATGGATGCGATCGTTTGCGTCGATATGACACCGCCCACAATCGATTCCGCCTGCGTGGGTAGGCCCAGCGCTTTAAACAAATCCGTTCCCAAAATAGAGCCACTGATATTGGCGGCAAGGGTAGCCAGGGATACTCCGTAATCCGCCACAAATTGTTCATAAGATGTAAGCTCGCCATACGCTTTCAGGTTTGCTGCGCCAATTGCAGCCGTATTATTCGTGCCAAAAAAATCGCTTAGGGCCGTATTGCTGAACGCTTGCGCCAAGGTGAAAACGGGAAGATTATTTTTGAATAGAAATTGTGCGATCACCTGGGAAGCGAGTGCGCTCGCGGTCACGCTCGCGAATTGCGCGGCGGTAATATTCGGGGCGACCACTTCCTTTGTGACCTGTCCAGCACTGTTAAAATCGTCCGTCAGCAAAGGCATATTGGTTGCGGGATCATCATAAGTGATGCTGGAAGTTCCATCCGAATTTACGATGTTTTCCTGGGTGAGCTTTCCAGTGGCGGGATCCATAAACTTCGCTGTGACGCTATCATTTGTTATATCCAGGCTTTCATCAGAGTTTGAATTGGTATCGATATTGGAGGAGATGGCGTAGTCTTCCCCCGAACCCGCCTGAATGGTAAGCCCATCGGAGAGTGTGGTTGATTGCCCGTTGGTAGCCGTTACCGCAATGTCCGTTGCATCTTGTACATCCGAAGGAAGCGCGCTGTCATGACTCTGCAAATAAGAATCAAGAAAATTTGTCGCTGTGGATGCGTTATTGAGGGCTCCCGTGTTGGCGGTTAAGGCAGATAAGGAATTTGAAAATAAGCCATTCAGGCTGGTTTCATCCCCCTGAAGTTGACTTGTTATTTGAGCGGATAAACCAGAATTGTTGATAGCCCCTTGGCCTAAATCGCCCAAAGCTTGGGTGAGCGCACTGCCCAACCCACTCGTAAGTCCGGTTGCAAAATTGGCCACATCTTGAGACGTCGCTGAGGTATTGCCGCTGTCAGCCCCCAATTTTTGTTCCAGCGTTGTAAGACCCGCCGACAACGCATTGCTTAAATAGCCGGTTACTTCTGTGGTCGCCATTTGAGCGGCCAGCTGCATATCGGCAACATCATCCCTGAGCGTCCCTCTTTGCGATAGATACGTAATGATATTCGCTTCATTCGCACTCAGATAATTATATTCCAGTTTGATCGCTTCTTCCCCGATCCAACCCAAGAACGCTGTTCCAAGGGTAGTGGTCGCTCCAGCGATCCAACCAGTGCTGTTCAAGCTAGTACTACTTGCGAGGGCTTTAAACGCGTTCCCGAAAGCATCCTTGGCCCAAAAACTCGTCGCTGTACCTGCAGCGGTAGCCAAAAAATTCAAGGGTGCAGGCGTTGCACCAGGCAGAACACTTGATAAGCCGGTAAAAACCCCTGTGTTAACACCGTCTATTATCTGCAGAATACCATTTATTTCTGGGTCTTTCCCTGCCACAAAGCCAATCGCGCCCCAAAGCATGGAGAAGGACGTCCCGGCGAGAGCGACAACTGTTTCAGGTTTGGTACCGCTTCCCGTTCCGTTGGCATTGCCATTTCCATCCCCGCTGCCGTTGGAAGAGTTTGGGTGGATTGTTATGAAAAGTGTCATGAAGCCAACTTGGTTCGGAGAAATACTCCTAAGGTTTGTTCCAACTGCATCGTGAAATTCCTTCCGCAAAGCCTGAAAACACCAATCACCGGGCGGCGAACCGCCGATTAACACTTCAACATTCTGTCTGTGAACGTATCTGACTTCTTTGTGATTGTCAATTATTTTCATGGACTGGTTAAGATGAAAAATACGATCTCATCCATCAATTGCATGTCATTTTGGGGAAGTGCAAAAATTTATTTGACATGGGGGAAATGTATCATCCTCCAGGTTAATATATCTTTGACGTGGGCATTAACTATAATTCCTCCCCTCAAAAAACACTTTTAGAATTATTTTATAATCGTGCTATTTACGGCGATGACCACTTCGATTTATCGCCACCATTTTTCTCAAAGTCCGCCCGAGAAAGCAAAAAACTCGCTGTGCTTTCCCTGATAAAAAGGAATATGGCTGAGAAGGCTGGGGGCGACTGCCGCCACGACCATTTAGTTTGCTTTTTAGGTGGATAGTTGGTGGGTCCTTAGTGATGCCAAGCGCTGGATATCACAGCCTGCAGTGTGGTGTCTGCCGGCATGACCGCTGTAGAAGCGGACGGGTTGAAGCCCGGATGTTCCCCGCTATAGACAGACATGGCCTGCACCAGCTGATTGACCCGAGAGTCGATCGCTAATCCAGAAGCGGTTTTGATTTCCGAAAGCTGCGCGGAACTATTGGCGTACCATCCCAAAACGGTTGTTTGGTTATTGGTTCCCAGAACATCAATTTTTAGATCGCTCCCGCTCTGCACAAACCATAATTTTTCGTTGGTAACGGTTGAGCCAAAGGTGAGCGTATTGTTAGCAGCGCCTCCTTCTTGCAAGATCTGTGTGTTGCCCCCAACAATATTTACTTGATTATTATTGCTTGAAATAAGGCTTACGCTGCCTCCTGTCACATTCATGGTATTGCTATCTGCACTTACGCTTAAGTAACCACCGTTAGAGTTCACTATATTGCCGTGAGACAAAACTAGTACACTCTCGCCGCCTGTGACATTCGCCACATTGTTATTTCCTTCAAGATATACTGTACCACTGCCTGAGGCATTGATAGTGTTATTCATTGCGTCGGCATATATCCCACCATGCACTGTCGCATTGACCGTATTTCCGCCTGCATAGAGGAACACCTGTCCACCCGTGAGAGTTATCTTATTTCCGGTCCCGATAAGAATGCCTAAAGACGCTTTGTCTCCGGCGTTAATGGTATTATTATTGCCTACGATATTAGATGTGTTGCCGGTTGAAGTATTTACAAGAGCAATAGCATTTCCTGAACTGTTGATTGTCCCGATATTGTTGCTCAATGTAAAATTAATCCCAGATGCCGCATTGATGGTATCATTGCTGCCTGAGATGGTAATGTTTTTATCACCTGCATTCAGCTGAAGGGTATCTTCATCCGCAGCAAACACGGTCTCGCTGACTCCTGTGATGCTAAGGCCGATACCTGCAGCCATATTAACAATATCATTGCTGCCAACAAGAGATGTGGTGCCACCGTCAGTATTGATAAGCGAGAGCGTTCCTCCCGAAACAGTCACTTTATTGCCAGCGCCTGCGAGACTAAACGACAGACCTGTTGCAACACTAATGGTATTGCTATCGCCGGAAATAGAAGCGCCGCCTGAACCGGCATTGAGCGTGATCTTATTGCTTGAAGCATTGACCGTATCGCTGGTTCCCGTAAGGCTAAGCGTATCGCCTGTCCCGCCGTTAATCACGTCATTGCTGCCAATAATACTCGCCGTTGAATTGGCGCCGACGGCCATCGTAGCATTGCTCGCATTGATTTTATTATTACTGCCAGACACCGTAAAGTTATCACCAGATGCAGCATTTACGGTATTGCTGTTACCAGCAATGGCCGTGGTGATGTGGCCGCCCGCAAATGTAACCGTATTACTTGAACCATTGATTGTATTCCCGCTTGCCTCAAGCAATACGGCACTCCCCGTCGCACTGACCGTATTACCGCTAGTGAAAAGTGCCACGTTGCTTGCTGCTGTAGCAATCACTGTACTACTGCCTGCGAAGATTTCCACGGTGCCGCCCGAAGCGCTCACGGTATTGCCGCCTGTAAAGTCAAACACGCTGCTTCCCGTTGCCTTCACCGTATTACCACTCGTGAAAAGTTCTACGGTGGCTCCTGCTGTAGCATTCACCGTATTAGCTCCAGTGTCGGTTGACACGTAACCTCCCGCAGCGTTCACCGTATTTTCTCCAGCGTAGACTTCTACGGTGGCACCCTTACTACTCACCTTATTTCCACTTCCAGCGTAGATTGCCACGGTGCTTCCCGTGGAGGTTACCGTATTATTGCTGCCACTGATGGACACATCGCCGCCCGCCCCCGCATTGACTGTGTTACCATTAAATCCCACAGACACGGAGGAGCCACCGGTCGCGGTTACCGTATTACCCGTTCCGTCCATAGACACATCACTGTCAGCCGTCGCAGTCACTATATTATTATTGCTGCCTGTACCGATATTCAGATAGCCATCCGTAAGGCTCACCTTATTACCAGTTCCGGTGAGGCTGAGAACACTAGTGACTACATTGATCGCATTGCTGTTACCAACAAAATTCGTACTATTTTGGTTACCGTATGTACCAGTATTGTTGATGAGCGCAATCGCATCTCCTGAAGCATTGACCGTATCGCCACCACCAGTGCTGGTGAGGCTGAGGCTAATACCGGAGACCGCATTAACGGTATTGTAGTTGCCCACAATGGACGTGTTGCTGCTGCCTGCGTTCAGCTGGATAGTATCCCAATTTGAAGTATTCACCGTATCCCCAGCACCTGCGATACTAAAAGTGATCCTCTCCGCTGCATTAATAATATTCTTACTGCCAACAATAGATGTGGCGCCTGCGCCGTCATTGAGCGCAATTGTAACCACCGAACCCTTCACCTTATTCCCGTTTCCGGTGAGGCCAAAACTAATACCCGACGCTGCATTGATGGTATTGCTGTCGCCAGAGATAGACGCACCATTATCGCTGGCACTCAGTGCAATTGTATCGACCGAAGCGTTCAGCGTATTATTGGCTCCGGTGAAGCTGAAGCTAATGCCAGATGCAGCATTAATGGTATTGTTGCTCCCGACAATGGATGTGTTGCTCGTACCGGCATTGAGCGTAATCGTATCATTCGAAACATTCACCTTATCACCAGTTCCAGTGAAACCAAACCTAACGCCGGACGCTGCATTGATAATATTGCTGCTGCCAACAATGGATGTGTTGCTCACCCCGGCATTGAGCACAACCGTATCACCTGTAGCATTTACCGTATCGCCGACACCTGTGATGCTAAAAGAAACGCTTTTCGCAGCATTGATGACATCATAGCTGTCCACAATGACGGTGTTTTGAGAACCTGCGTTCAGCGTAATCGTATCTCCTCCTGAAGCATTGATCGCATCACCGGTTCCGGTGATGCTAAAGCTACCGCCCTGCGCTGCATTGATAGTATTGTTGTTGCCAATAATGGACGTGCTTCCAATGTCGAGGCTGAGTGCAATCGTATCGCCCGAAACATTCAATTTCTCATTGCTTCCTGTGATACCAAGATTGATCCCTGCTGCCGCATTAACAGTATCACTGTTACCATTAATGGACGCCTCCGCGCCGCTCCCCAACGTAATGGTGGCACTGCTTAAATTAACGACATTCCCTTGCCCCGAAATATTGACGGTGATTTTTCCGTTCACCGCAGCAGGTGCGATTATTTTTGTGAATGGCGTCGTGATCTTGCTGAGTGCCAAGGCATCATTTGCCGCCTGCGTTGCACTCAGCGTTAGCGTCTGGGCAGCCGTATCCGTCAGCGCAATCGCGGCCAGTTTATTGTTATTCGCCAATGTCTCCAACGCATCCAGAGCCGCAAAGACATTCTCCGCACTATCGGATATCGCCACGGACATGACAGAGGGATTAGAGCCAAGCTCGCTAAAGCCATTAAAGACGTTTGTTGGCACGTTGTAGTAATATACTTGATTACCAACGATCACATTAAATAGACTAGTGATTTTGTGCAGCACCGCTGCATTTGCCGTCATCTGTGCTGCCGTCAATACCAATGTCGGCTCTATACTGTCAGTGAAACTAATCGCTGTTAGCTGGGGCCCCTGCGCCAATATTTCAAGCGCAGCAAGATTGGCCGTAATATTGGCGGCGCTGTCTGAAACGGAAATCGATTTGACGTTCCATTGGGCCGCAACAGTGGCCGCTTGCGCCGCCACAACATTTGAAAAGACATCACTGGCAAGACCAATGGCCTGTGCCTGCAGCAAGGTTGCAATCCAGCCAACTGTAAAAGCGCTGTCAGGAGTTGCCGCCATCAACGTATTGATTTGAGTGGTATTCTGCAAATAGTTATCGTAGTCGCTCGCAATCTGCATATACGAGTTTAGGGTCGCAAGCGACGAACCATCTGTGGTGGTAACTTGGGATTGCCAGGCTTCAAACGCCCGCATTTTAATAATATCGCCGCTCTCGAATACCATTTGTTTGAGTTCATTTTCTATTCCAGCAGCCACCATCGTGGTATAATCCGAGCCTTGCTGCGTCGTTACTACGCCAGTGGGACTGATTAAATACTCGGTAAGACCGGAACCGGATGTCGTGTTGTAGATGAAATAGCTATGCGGATCCCCATAACTGTCGAACTCCTTAGGGTTAAGCGTACCACCGATAGTGGCGAGTATAGCGTTCACAGTATTTATGCAGGAATCGTCCAGATCTTTTACGGCCTCACGCTGGTTACTGTTACTATTTTTTGAACCGTCTCCGACGAAGTTGATACTGTTAGTCGCAGCGCTATATTCATAAGAACGGCTGTAATAACTTCCGCCGCCGCCGAACAAGCTCGAAAACAGCCCGCCCGTAATATCATCGAGGAAATTGAAGATAGCATCTCCTGCCACTTCACCAAGGACTGCCCCCAATAATGCACCAACCCCAGGAAGCAGTATGCCTAACACTGACTCTCCAAAAACTGTAACACCAAGCGCCGCCGAGGCCGCAGACGCAACACCCGTTGCAACGCCGGTTTCACATAATGCAGCTTCTAACGCGTCATAAGCAGCAGCACCAACTAACCCGCCTGCTCCGCTCCCCGCCGTGCCCCCCACGCTGGTCAACAATGCCTGCCCAACGCTGGTTGGACTCACCGCACTACTGCCGAGTTCTTGACCTAAAGTCGCGCCAAGAAAAACACCGAAATTGGTGATAATATTTGCCGCATTAAAACCGTCAGTTAGCCATTCACTAGAACTCAAAGCTGTGCTCGGATTTGAAGAAGCCAAGGCAGTGGCAATATTGGCGGATAGTTGCCCCGTAATGGTGGCGCCAGTAGCGGTAAAAACCTGCCCGGCAAATCCCGAAAGCCCAAGGGATTGCGCGGCCTCCGCAACGAGCATGGAGCTAAGGCCCGTAAAACCTTGTGACCCTAGACTCGGAATATTAAGCGTCGGACCGCCATCAAACGTACCCAATGTCTGATTGAGGATATATTGCAGTTCCGTTTCTCCAGAAGCGGCTGTTGAGGCAGTTAATAGGGATTGACCCACATTGCCCATCAGCTGAAATGTTTCATCCCCGATATAGCCACCAAGCGTTTTTCCGGCGATTTGTGCGAACTGATTGCTGCCGCCAAGCAATTCCCCCAACTGCGAGCCAAAGATGCTGCCCAGCGATGCCGCGCCCGTGGTCACCTGACTTTGATAGTCAAGGCTTTCGGTTGGCGTGCCAACGACATTGCCGTTGGTGTCATATTGGGTAACAATGGCAGCAGAAGTGTTGTTATCGGAGGTTATAACCGTCACTTGCCCACTGGAACCATAGTCAGTGCTTTCTGTGTATTGCACGACTCCATCGGCACCATAGTTTTGGGTGGTTTGTATGAGATCTGTGCCGTTAATAGCAGTAGAAGTTGTTGTCGCGGGCGCACCGTTATTATTGGCAACGGTAACACCCGTAACATCACCATTAACATCTGTGCTGATATTTCCCGAAGCTGCCGTAGTCCCATTATCACCACTGGTTATGCTAAATGAATCATCGCTATTCACGGTTTCAGTCGTTGACGGCAACGTTATATTGGCATCGTTAAATGTATTGTCCAAGGGAGTTTCAACATTGGTCGATGCGCTTGAGAAAGAACTGACATCCGCACTAAAAGCTGCAGTGCCAAAATCACCTATGGCCGTCGCCGTGGTACTTAACATATTAGATATGGAAGAACCAATGCTACTCAAATCAGCACCAAGAACATTGCTAACAGTGCTGAATCCTGACTCTATGTTATTCCAAAGGGCTGTTTCCTTTTCCCCTATTGTAGTAAAGAAATTTTTTGCGGCTGCTACGTTTTCGTCATATCCCAAACCTACGACAGATAAGGCAGTTCCAAGTGCCGCAAGTGGCAATGCGACTGGCAGACCGACAGGTCCTAAAAGGCCAGCCACACCACCTGCGATATTGATTTCATCACCTGCAATGGTGAACATATCGCCTATTATTGCGTCATTATTTTGCGCCGCCTCATCAACCGCAAGTTTTTGGAAAGCAATTTTTGTAGCGACGATATTCAGAGCAATGGTTAGGGGCGCCGTGACTGGGGTTAAATCACCCATTGCAGATGTAGCGGCAAGCGTTTGTATGCTAAAATTGGCGTTATCCACCAAATTAGTGTTCGCTGCATTGTTACCAGAACCACGATTACTGATAACCGCCTGCTGACCATTTACAATAACCGGGATGTCTGCAGTCATGGGATTTTTATTCTGCAGCGCACTAAGATCAGGTATGGTTATTTTCAGCGGTGTAACACCTTCGGGAAATCCTGTGGTTGATGCCATTTCATTTACCTCCCTGATAACGAAGAATGATGTGTGACTGTAACCGAATGCTTTTACGCATTTGCCGTCTCCTCTGAACCGAAACTGCCAACCTCGAACACTTTCGTTTTCTCATCGCGTTTAACGAAACGGCAGCGCTGGCCCTTGAAGATGTTTTGCGTCAATTCGCCCACCAACCGCTCGGTCAGTTTGTTTCCCGGTGTCGCCGCTGGGCATACCAGGTCGATCAGCCACAGCCGATCGCCGGATTTCCAGGCTTTCATATCCAGGCGCGCGGGCTGCCGCGCTTCCACATGCTCAACCAACGCTTTTTCGATGTCTTCGGAAAGGTAGGCCCAAACGGCAAAAGCCAGCGGCTGCCCGTCCTGATAAAAAACATGGAATTGCTTCAGCAGCAACGGCGGCATCACCGCCCATTCTAGTTCCGCCAAGGCGAGATGTTTATGCGTAGGGGATTGCGTAAGAAGCCATGTGATCTCCCCCAGCACTTGCGCGACAGTACGGTTGCCCTGATCACTCATCGCTCCCCCACCCTGTTAATATTATTTTTACGCGCCCAACAATTAGTATTAATATTTATTAATGTTCGTGTAGGGGAATGTCAACTTTAATTTTTCTGCACTATCAGCAAAACCCGCTGAATGATCATGAGATTGCTGATAGTGCAGTACACCTTAGAATCTTGCCCTCTCGACCATTTAAATAAAACTAAGCCGCCTCGGCGGCCTTCAAATCCCGGTTGCTCTTGTCCAGAAAACCGAGCGCGTGGCACGGCGCAATTGTATGCGTGCCTTTTTCTGCTTGCTGCGCGGCAATCGTGCGGTGCAGCTCCGGCATTTTTGTCCAATGCGTGCTGGGGCGGTAGTGATGCTCGGCATGATAGCCATTGCCGAACCAGAGCCAGTTATAGAACTTGTCGTTGCTAGTCACGCCCCAAGCAAGCGGTACATCGGGGTTGCCGCCAAAATGTTCGTAATAGCCATTCAAAAACGACAGGCAATTGCCGATATAATAAAACGGCACGTAGAATAAAAACGCTTTCCAATCATAAATCAGCGCTGCAAATGCAAGACCGAAAAACACGCCCAGTTCAAACAATCCCCAGGCAGCGTTGAATGATTTACGCTTTTTCAGCGCATTATAAATCGCGGTCACGTCATCACGGAAAAAGCTGAGGAAGACATAGCTCCACATATTTTCAGGTTTGCCATCCTTGCCGTGGCGGTAAATGGAAATCCAATCCACCGTTTCGCCGTTATCGTCTGGCCGGTCGCTGTTGCCGACGTGGTGGCGCATATGCACCCAGTGATAAAGCGTTTGCGAAAATCCAACCGTAATCGATTCCAGTAAACTAAAAGCATAGTTCATCCATTTCGCCTTAAAATACGGCGTGTGGATAAAATTATGCGAAATACCATTGATGTTCCAAGAAATGCCAACCGCATATACGCAGCCGACGATGGTCGACAGCCACAGCGGCCGCGTGGCAAACGCACCAATCATCCATACTACAAACGCGAAATGCGCAACGGCCGCGAGTACCGGAATGATATCCCACAGTGAATGCGCAAAGATCCACGCGCCGCGTTTGGGTTGCGGTTTAGGGATGTCAGTTGTGGTGGCGGTGGCTATCATGAACGGGCTCCTGCAAGAATTTAGTTTCTATGCCAAACTGCGGGAAAATCAAGTTTTATTCCGTCAGCCAAGCGCGCTTTGCACCCAGAAAAAGATGCCCATGGCGCCCAGCGCCGCCGCCAGCCATAAAAAATGCGGCCGATGCATGAGCACTGCAATCGCAATCATCGCAATACCAACCTGAAATAATGTCACAGCCCGCGCCAGTATCTCATGCCGTTCCAACACCTTTTCCGACTCCGCCGATTTTTGCGCGGCATCCAAGCGGATCGTTTCTTGTTCGGCGTGATATTTTTTGATTTTTTCGTCGCGCGCTTTGCCTGTGGGCGCCAGCTCCGCAATCGCTGCCTTAATCCCTTTGGCCTGATAATAATTCCACGCATCGGCGGATTCAATTTGCAACTGCATCGCCTGATTGGCGTAATAACCCGATTGCAATCCCGTAATTGCCGCCAGCACTGCAAACATCGCCGACATCAGCGCACATAGCGTCGTCCAGCCGCCGTGCCGCTCCGCCACATGGTGAATGTGTTCGCGTAAATGTTCGGTGGGGATTTCGATGTCTTCCATGCGCCGGATTATGTCAACTTAGGCTGCCGCGCGCCAGAAGATTTTAGGCTAACTAATAAGTATCCTCAAACTGGGCCGTCGCCGCTACGCGCGGACGCGGCAGGGACAAATGACGCCGCGGCAATAGAAATTTCTTCCTGCCTGCCAGATTTGGATGTGTGATTGCGCGGGTTTTTCGGCTGTCGCGTTGATTATTTCCAAGGGGATTATTTTCTGGATTGTGCTCAAGCGAGGCTGACGCAGCCTTTGATTGCGCGAGCGCATCCGGCGTGACAATATTCACCTGAACAGGCGGCTGAACGGCCTGGCGCAAATGCATGACATACATCATGCGCCGCCATTTGGCATCAGTAGCGTATAACATTCGCCGCCACTTTTCCTCATTTGCATTGTTTTGCCGTGATTGATTAGAATTATTTTCATAATTTTTCTCAGCCGACGGCATCAAAATCAAAACCAGCATAGCAATGATAAATACCAACAACCCCACATGCGCCATCGCGCCAGATATCAGATGAAAGATGTCAGCCATCTTGGACTCCCCCTAATATAGAATATAATTCTTAAGTCATTAAGAATCTATGCTTGAAGGGGCCTAAAAATATACGTTTCAGATTGGATGCAGCAAATGATGCTATGGTCTCAACATCGAAGCAGCGTTTTTTGGATTATGCGCACCGCTTAAACTAAATTTACTATTTCCAGGATTATAAGACCTGTGGACCAAGTTTTCAATAATGGCTCGATCGCCAGATGAAAATGCACTCTCACCGTTAACACTCACCTGCATTGGAAGATTAGTGCTCTTGGAACGATCATCAGGGATGCCGCCTACCACTACCGCCACATAATTTTTATCAGTCCCGTCGAACCGTAACTCTGGCTCTTGTGATTGTGAATTTGGACGGATGAAATAGATATTCTGACTCACACCTCCTGTAAGGTTATTAACAACATCCGTTACTGTTGCATCCTTAAGACCCTGTGCCTCCAAAGCAGATTGAAAAAGTGTTTTATCATTATTCAACTGAGTGTGAAAAGCGGCAACTTCCGCGTCGTAAGCTGCTTTTTCCTTCGCCCGTTGCCCCTGGGCACGGACAAAAGATACTCCTCCCGTGGCTGCAAAGAGTGCCGCAGCGCATAAAGCCCCAGCAATGCGTGGATTAAATCGTTTCATCGAAGTCCCCTTTCGTATAGAAATAACCTACCATGGTTTCCTAAGATTTTCAAAAGATATATTATGAATTTTTTATTACACACTTCAATTGTAGGTGGCTTGTAAGTTTATTTTCAGGCTTTGGTTTAGCTGACGGCATCAACACTAAGTCCCAATTATAGCAAGATAAATATCAAAACTCTATGGCTTTTTTGGCGGATATGATCGCGTTTATCTAATATGTCTCGCGCGCGAACAAGGGCGAAGAGTCTTCGCCCAGCGGATGCGGATTCCATTCTTGCCAGTTTCAAGCAGGAACACATACTAAACCCGAATTAGATCTCTCGATACGGTAGCCCAAATCCAGATGTAATATATTATTTACAGCACCCAACACTTTTGGATCCCGCAACTGTCGTTCCAAAAATGGCTGCCCATATTGGGCAGGCAAAATCGGTTTTAAGAGTCTCCCATCCTCTAAACGAACTATCTCTGCCTCCCCAGAACCCATAAAACTACCACCTAATGAATTAATTAAATGACAATAAAATACACGGGGATCGCTACCTTGGTAGAATTCACCGAAAACAATTTTTAAGGCTGCGTGCGACGCCAAGGTATTGACGGCACTGTGATGAGAGTCCTTATGATCTGCTTGCCGCCGATAGTCGCTAGGATCTCCTAATATATGCTTTGGTACACCTAAATCTGGAATACCTGTGCGGCCATACCGTTTCCAAATACCCTCAACCACCATCGTATTAGATCCCAATGGGTTGTCTTCAAAATACTCTAATCGTCTGGGCACTTCAAATCGCCCCCAAATGTTTCCTAAGATTGACATGTCTTTATATGAAATTTCTGCGCCACTTAATCCTTTAGAAATAGGAGTTGGTAAGGCTACATGCATATCACTTAAATAACTTTCTAATTTATGCGCCAATGCCATACTCTTATTCCAACTTCCAACATAAACACAAAATGCTGCATCACCTTCGTTTCCATGGCCAATTTTGAATTTTATCCCCTCCTGCATCAGAAAGCCTCCGACGATACGATTGGTGGGGTTTTCTATATCCCGCGGACCTGCTAAATGCCATTTCCACCCAAACTCATAGTCATATCCTTTAGGCCAATAATAAAACTCAACATGACCATCATACATAGCCCGGCTTTTGCAGACGCCTGGCTTTAACTCATAGCCACCTTCATTAATAATTCCCTCAGGAATGCCTACGGCACTGGCGTTTTCATTTCTTGACAGCGCAAATAATTCTGATGTCGTATGCATGGATCATTTTACATCAATAGGTTTCCCGCGCAAAAAGCGGCGACTGGTCCTCGCCAAACGGATGCGGGTTCCATTCCTGGCCGTTATCGCGCCGCCAGGCTTCATCCTTGCTGGCACTCGCGTAATCCTGCACACGAATGTTTAACAGTTTGACCTGATTCATCAGCGTGATCAAATCTTCCTGCTCTTTTTCCGACAGCACTTTTTTGTCTTTCAGAATATGCTCAAATACCGTCATGGCTTCGCGGTAGCCCGCCTGTGCTAAGCGTACGAACCGGTCGCCCTCAGCCGTGCGCGCATCGGCATAGGCGCTGGCGGCGCGCTGCGACACACCGCTCATCAGCCGGGCGATTTTTTGCAACCCCGCATAATCGCGTGTGGGGCGGTGCGGATCGGTGGCGGGCGTGCGCGCCTGCATTTCGCGCATCTGGCGGCTGGCACGGGCGCGAGTATTGGCTTTGCGCGCGGGACGGGCAGTTTTATTGGCTTTTAAAGTAACGGTTTTTGGCATGATATACCCTCTGGCTTTAACGTGAAAAATCAACTTCAGGTTCTAGCTTATCAAGTGAATATGACACCCGTATGACATTGATGGTCCTTGTAAATTTAATTTTTAAGGTTACAAAACCCTTACAAAACTGCTGAGGAAACCATGACTGAATTCCGCCCTGACATGAGAATTGAACACGACACGATGGGCGAGGTGCAAGTGCCTGCGGACCGCCTGTGGGGGGCGCAAACCCAGCGGTCCAAAGAGAATTTTAAGATCGGCGATATCCGCATGCCACTGCCGTTGATCCGCGCGTTTGGCATTCAGAAAAAGGCGAGCGCGCTCGCGAACGTGAAACTCAGCGAATTGGATGCGAAACTTGGCAATGCCATTGTGGTGGCGGCGGACGAAGTGATTGCCGGGAAACTTGACGACCATTTTCCGCTGGTCGTGTGGCAAACCGGCTCGGGCACGCAAACGAATATGAATGCGAATGAAGTGATTGCGAACCGCGCGATGCAAATTTTGGGCGGAAACCCGGGTGATAAAACTGTGCATCCGAACGATCACGTCAACCGCGGGCAATCGTCGAACGACAGTTTCCCAACCGCCATGCATATCGCGGCGGTGGAGCAGATTGAACACGCGTTGATCCCAGCACTCGAAGGGTTACACAGCGCGTTAGATGCCAAGGCCAAAAAATTCGATCATATTATCAAAATTGGCCGCACGCATTTGCAGGATGCGGTGCCATTGACGCTCGGTCAGGAATTCAGCGGTTACGCCAAACAAATTGAATACGGCATCGCGCGCGTGAAAACGCCCTTGCCGCGTTTGCTGGAACTCGCGCAAGGCGGCACGGCGGTGGGCACAGGATTGAATGCGAAAAAAGGTTTTGCCGAAGAATTTGCCGCGCAAACCGCCGCCATCACCGGCCTGCCGTTTGTGACCGCGCCGAATAAATTTGAAGCCCTCGCCGCGCATGATGCACTGGTCGAGACTTCGGGCGAACTCAACACCCTCGCCTGCTCGCTGATGAAAATTGCGAATGATATCCGCATGCTAGGCTCCGGCCCGCGCTGCGGCATCGGCGAAATTTTGCTGCCCGAAAACGAACCCGGCTCGTCGATCATGCCCGGCAAAGTGAACCCCACGCAATCCGAAGCGCTGACGATGGTTTGCGCGCAGGTCATGGGCAACAACGTCGCCGTCACCGTCGCGGGCGCGACGGGGCATTTTGAATTGAACGTCTTCAAACCCGTCATCATTCATAATGTGCTGCAATCGGTGCGCCTGCTCGCCGACGCCACACGGAGTTTCACGGAAAATTGCGTCGTCGGCATCGTGCCAAACGAAGCGCGCATCCAAAAACTGCTGCGCGAAAGCCTGATGCTGGTCACCGCGCTCAACCCGCACGTCGGGTACGATAATGCGGCGAAGATCGCGAAACTCGCGCACAAAAAAGACATCACGCTCAAGGAAGCCGCAGCAGAATTGAACCTGATTGATCCGGCGAAATTTGACGATCTCATCCAGCCGGAAAAGATGGTACGGAGCGCGTAAATAACGCGCCAGAAAAATTCCTCACCGCCCCGCGTGCGAGGAAAAAACCTTCAACCGGGATGCGGGTTCGCTGGCAATGGCTTTATCCGTCAAGGCAATCGCGTAATCGCCACTGAAGCAAGCATCGCAATATTGGGGCGCGGCGTTATCCCGCTGCACCTGGCCGAGCGCGCGGTATAAGCCGTCCAGGCTAACAAACGCCAGGCTATCCACGCCGATGAAATCCGACATTTGTTGCAAATTATGCGTATGCGCCAAAAGCTGTGACTGCTCCGGCGTATCAATGCCGTAATAACAGCTGTGCGTCGTCGGCGGCGACGATATCCGCATATGCACCGACGCCGCCCCTGCCCCGCGCACCATATCCACAATTTTGCGCGACGTCGTGCCGCGCACGATGCTGTCATCCACCAACACCACACGCTTACCTTTGATAATGCCGCTGTTGGCATTGTGTTTGAGCTTAACGCCCAAATGCCGGATCTGATCCGTCGGCTCAATAAACGTGCGGCCAACATAATGGTTGCGAATGATGCCGAGTTCGAATGGCAGGCCACTGGCCGCCGCAAACCCAAGTGCGGCGGGCACGCCGCTGTCGGGAATGGGGCAAACCACGTCTGCCTCCACCGGTGCTTCGCGCGCTAATTCGCGGCCAATGGCCTTGCGCACCGCATAGACAGGATGGCCCTCCAGCGTGCTGTCAGGCCGCGCGAAATAGACATATTCGAAAATGCAAAATTTGCTTGGCGCAGCGTCAAACGGACGTGACGAATGAATGCCGGTTGCGTCGATCACCAGCAATTCGCCGGGCGCGACATCGCGCACAAACGTCGCGCCGATGATATCGAGTGCGCAGGTTTCCGATGCGACAATCGGCGCGCCGTGCAATTCGCCCAATACCAACGGCCGAACGCCGTAGGGATCGCGCACGGCGAATAGTTGCGTCGCCGACAAGCAAACGAGGGAATAAGCACCCTCAAGTTGCCGCAGGGCGGCCGCCAAGCGCTGATCCGCGGAACCTTGGGCGCGCGCCATCAATTGAATGATGGATTCCGTATCACTGCTGGTGTGGAACAGCGCGCCGCTTTTTGTCAAAGCTGTCCGCACCGCCAGCGCATTGGTGAGATTGCCATTGTGCGCCAGCGCAAAACCGCCAAAATCGAAATCCGCATAAATGGGCTGCACATTGCGCAGCGACGAATCGCCCGTGGTCGCATAGCGGTTATGGCCAATCGCCATCGTGCCCTTAAGCTGCGCAATCACCGGCGGCTGGTTGAGCGTGTCGCCCACCAATCCAATCGCGCGGTGGGCATGAAAATCCGTCCCGTTATGGGTCACCATGCCGGTAGCTTCCTGGCCGCGGTGTTGCAGCGCATGCAGGCCAAGCGCGGTCAGCTCCGCCGCATCTGGATGATTGAATACGCCAAATAACCCACATTCTTCGTGAAATTTGTCAGGGTCGTGGGGCAGTTGCGGGTGTGTCATAATGATTTGAAGATGTCCTTCACCGCATTCAATAAATCTCTTAGCTTGTGATTGCCAGTGGTTTTTGGATCTTTTTTATTTTTATCGCTTTTTTCGTCAGTTTTTGCGTTTGTGTCATCCATCGTCTTTTGCAACGGATCCGTGTCTGCGTCGGTGACGGATTTCAAATCCGTGCGCTCATTGTCGCGAATTTCGGAGGCCGGCAAAACCTTGCGCAGCAAATGCGCGCCGCCGGTGAGAAAGGGGTAGCTTTTCGAGTGCGTGAGCCAGTCTGGATATACCTTGGGATCAATGTGCAAATCCACCAGCAAAAATGGCAACAGCACGATGAGCGCCGCGCGCACAAACCCAAACAGCAGCCCCAGCGAATGGTCCACCGGGCGCGACAAGCCCATGCGGAGTGCCTTCGCAGCCAAGCCAGCAATCACACTGACGATCATGATACAGAGCAAGAAAAACAAGGCGCGGCTGAAAAAACGCGCGAGCGCGTTATCCGGCAGCATGCCCGCCAGCAGCGTATCAAATTTTGGCCCCAGATAAGCAGTCGCGAAAAACGCCACCGCCAGCCCGAGGAGGCCAAAAAATTCATTGCTGAAGCCACGGTAAGCCGCCCACCCCACTGACCACAGCATGAGGCCAAGAATAAGACAGTCAAACGTATTCAGCGCGGCGAAGTGTGGCATGGCCCCTGCAACGATGGCTGCGTGTACCCAATGGGTTGTTACCAACCGAGACTTACTTAAAACGGAATTTCGTCGTCAAAATCAGATGGAATAGCGGTGGATGGGCCGCCAACAGAACCATTTGTGCCGGTTGCCTGATAGGATGAGCCGCCACCTACCTGGTCGTAGTTATCATTCCCCTGCCCCGCGCCAGAACCCGCACGGTCCAGCAACAGCAATTCGCCGCGGTACGGACGCAATACCACTTCGGTTGAATAACGGTCAGAGCCATCCTTATCCTGCCATTTGCGGGTTTCCAGCTGGCCTTCGATATATAGTTTGGTGCCTTTGCGGACGTATTTTTCCACCACGCCGACCAGGTTTTGATTCAAAATCGAAATCCGGTGCCATTCGGTTTTTTCCTTTTGCTCACCCGATTGCTTGTCCTTCCACCGCTCCGACGTCGCGACAGAAAAACTCGCGACGCGGTCGCCGTTTTGGAATGAGCGCACTTCGGGGTCCTTGCCCAGATTGCCGATGATCGTAACTTTGTTAAGTGAGCCTGCCATGAGTGTCTCCCGTGCCTGGCGCTGGTTAATTCGTTCGCGTTCTGTTCCTAGCAAACATCCGCGCGTCTGTAAAGCGTCCGCACAGCCATAGGAGTTTTTGCGTCGGAAATCCAGGGATTTCTTAGGCGATTGGTGGGCGATCAAAGAAAAATTTGACATTTTGAATGAGAAACGGGTAATAATGTATTCTACCTATGGCAAATACTTCAAATTCTAAACTAAGGAATAAATTATGTTTGAACCGCAAAGACCCTCTATCATTCCTGCCAACGTCGTAACTTTTACACTTACTCGACGCGTCGCCGGGCATACAGAATTGGAAGCAGAGAATATCCTGGCCATCGTAGCTACAGCCCTGGAAGATTTAGGAACCTCTGTCTCTATTACTTGCCCTTTAGAAACCGTATCCAAAATCATACAGCAAGTGGCACGATCACATACGGAGTTATCATCCCTAAATTTTGGAAATCAACTTGATTTCTAAACTAGGAAGATCAAGGACTGTAAAAAATTCAAGGATCGTCAGCAAAAAATCCTCCTGACTATTTTCATATCCATGCGATAATCGGCGGCATGAATCTCCCACCGCCGTCCGAAGATCCGTTTTCTATCCCGCAATTGTTCGGCCTGGCCGCCATGGCGGTGATGGTGGCCGCCAATGCGTTTAAGGATGACCGGCGGCTGAACCAGACCTTTCTGCTCAGCAATGCGTTTTGGGTCGTGCATTATACGCTGATGGGTGGGCTGCCTGGCGCGCTGGCGTGTTTTGTCCATGTGGTGCGCGGGCTGGGCGCGCTGTATGCGCCGCAAACGCATCGCATCAAAACCTTTTGGCTGATGATTTTTTTATACACTGTCGCCGTGTTCCCATTCGTGCACCGGCCGCAAGATACGCTGCCGCTGCTCGCGTCGTATCTGATGTGCGTTGCGTTTTATTTGGCGCGCGGCATCCGCACGCGGTATTTTGTATTTTTGTCGTTGGCCATGTGGCTCGCCTATGCGATTACCCTGCGCTCCATCGGCGGGATGGTTGGGCTGTCATTGTCGTTGTTGTTATTGCTGCACACGATCTGGCGCATGCGGCTGGAAGAGGGGCGGAAGGGGGAAGCGATCCAAGAAATTTCTTCTGTATAATTTACTATGCTACAAGTGCGGCAGAGTCTTGTGTAGGTTTGGGATAATTGCGGTGGCGGCCTGCTGCTTCAGGCCGTTTGGATAACGGAAGATGTGGCACAGCGCAGCGCGGCATTCTTTCACGTTTAAAAACAAGTTCAAATGTATCAATGGCACGCTTAATAATAGAACTGGTTATTTTTGCAGCGTCAGCAACAGTTAAAGGTTCTGGCGGGTCACATAAAATATCCTCTAGAACGCTTCCTAAAATTTCGTCCGCTGTTATTTGCGAAAAACCGTAATTGCGTTGTTGAAGTCGATTGAAACTTTGATAATTCAGGCAAACCAAATCATAATCAATATCTTCCATTTTTGCTTTCCACTCCTTGTGCGGCAGCTTTGTTTTTCGTTTCAGCAATTCTCTTTGCTCATTAAAAAGCTGAAAATACGCATCCCGAATTTCCTCAATCGCAGCGATAAGAACCGGGTTTTGCCGAATGCGATGACCGCCATTGGGGAAGTCCATATTTGTACCATCTCGCATCATCAAGGTCTGGGCCCGCTTTGCCCATTGATTACCCAAAACATCCCACTCTCGAGGTGCCAGAACAGCAACAACCTCCTCCGTGTTCACTGGAAACTCGTTTTGGTCAGAGCATGTTCATACATATCGATGGTGAGATCGATAAGATTTGAATCAACCGCATCAGGAATAGGCTCGCCTAAGCGCTTAGCACGTCGTTGTATGGCTTTGAGGCATTCGACAGAAGCAATTTTTCTGAGCCTTGTTTGAGAAGCATTTTCGCTTTTGGCTTTCAAATACCATTCTGGAATAATCATTGAGTGTGGAATCATTTTAATAAATACCCATTCTGCTTATTACTATTTTAAACAATACCATATAATTTATGAAAGTAAAAAGCAATTTATTTGAAATAAAATTACCAGCTGGGCCTGTAAGCCGGGTTTTGTACCTGTCTTCGCGAAGCTTCGACGGCAAGCCGCCCATAGCGCTTCATGAAAACGGGTGACGGTCATTCATCTAGGCGACGCGTTGCCGCGCCGCTCGAGCAACCTACCCGCGGACCGGTGGGAAAGCCGATTGTCCGCCTATGTGGTCTTGCACCGGGTGGGGTTTGCCGTGCCGCGGCGTGTTACCACCCGCGCGGTGCGCTCTTACCGCACCCTTGAACCTTTGCCTGCCGCGAACGGCAGGTAGTCTGCTTTCTGTGGCACTGTCCCTCGGATTACTCCGGGCGGGCGTTACCCGCCACCCTTTTCCCATGGTGCCCGGACTTTCCTCGGAATTTTGCAACCCCGCGACCATCCGGCCCAGCTGGATATTTAGGATAGCGAAATCCGGCGCCGCGGGCCAGCAAATTATACGAGGATGCCCACGCAGCCGGTTAAGGCGAATGCAAGCAAAGACATTGCGATAATGGTTTTCATAGCGGCCGTCATGGCTTGCTCCGACAGAGGTTATTTATTCACCGTGACAGAAGCGTAATAAAAAATTGATAGAAAAAAATGCGCTGCGTCTAAAATGCGCGTAAAATTGTTAAATAGACGCCTGAATTAGCGAATACAGCCAATGCAGACGGACAAAGCCGGTGCATAGGATAAATTGGATGGTATCGAGCGGCGCAAACATTTGTTCCTCGAGGGGTGAAAAACCATCTTCTCAGAATCGGGATAAGGAATGAATGGCTTCATCTACGCCGTTAATCAAAATAAGCATAAAGATCATCTGCGCGGACGCGCACGAAAATGTCACGCCGCGTTTTGCTGCGCCCAGGCGACCTGGTCCTCAGGCTTGATGCTGTATTTCACGGCGGCGAGTTGACCATTTTCATCCACCAGAAAGCATGCGCGCTCAACCCCCATGTATTTCTTGCCCATCATGGCTTTTTCTTTCCACACACCGTAACGCTCACACATGTCGCTGTCTTTGTCAGACAACAGCGGGAATTTGAGGCTGAATTTCTGCGTGAATTTTTCGTGGCTGGGGATGCTGTCTTTGGACACGCCAACGACGGCCATGGATAATTTATTCAGCTGCGCGAGGTTTTCGCTGAGCGCGCAGGCCTGTTTGGTGCAGCCGGGTGTGTCATCTTTAGGGTAAAAATAGATCAACAGTTTTTGGCCGCGAAAATCCGCGAGCGACAAGGTTTTCCCGCCCGTGGCGGGCAATGAAAAATCAGGCGCGGCCTGGTCGGCGGCAAGCACAGTATCAGTCATAATTATGACATGCCAGATTACCGGCATGGCGGCAATGATGCATGGTTTCTTTTCCATAAAAAACCGATTATCATCGGCGCATGCCCGATACGTCCAAAGAAATTGATGACCTGGTGAAATCCGCCGAAGCGTTCCTGGATACGCACCGCGACTGGATGACGCAAACACAAAGCGAAATTGACGTACTGCGGTCGCGGGATTTTAAGGCCGCCGACAAAATATTGAAACGCAAACAGCCGATCAATGATTTGTATCAAAAACAATTGAAATTTTTGTTCGACCGGAAAGAGATTTTGCAAGCGCTGCCGCCGGAAATTAAAAAGACTTTGCGGGAGTCGCAGGATGCGTTCGTCGCCATCAGCGCGGAATATCAAAAAGAATTGGCGTTGACGTTGAAACTCATTGAACGCCTGATGAACATGCTCAAATCCGCCCTGGTGGAGCATGTCACCACCAGCCATTTTTACGGCGAAACCGGCACGCTAACCAAACAGGAAACGCCGCGTTCTGTGACGGTGAATAAGAACGCGTGATTAGAGGTTATAGCGTGGGAGGTGTTCCCCCCCCTGAAGGCATTCGGGATATAGGGAGGTTATATCCTCCACCGGCTTCACTCCTAAAAAACATTCGTGAATGACGAGATGCATAACGGCGCAATTCACATACTACATCACCTATTCTCATACAGGTATGCTCCGGTAGCCCAGGTAGTTCTTCCAATATATCTCCTAATTTATGAAGCGGATCGCTATAATTACCTGTAATTTGGGCGGCGCGGGCTGACTTAAAAGAACTACCTATAATACCGAGCTCGTGTGGAGAGTTTATAAGATGAAAAGCGGCGATCACTACGCCTTCACTGACATTATTGGGCCCAAAAGGTTTTGGCCAATAAGCATGCCTTACTGTAAAATGGACGTGGCCCATATCTCGTAT
>Ga0206891_10008_pt1 | contig 60821 bp, 60 predicted proteins | sample Alteio_BWOrgHeat_55_FD_153246 | JGI IMG/M metagenome (GOLD analysis project Ga0206891, IMG submission 153246) | Enriched cells from forest soil in Barre Woods Harvard Forest LTER site, Petersham, Massachusetts, United States - Alteio_BWOrgHeat_Nextera7 ...
TTTACAAAATGAAAACCATAAAAATATTTATCCTTACTGCCACGCTCGCCATAACCGCAATGGCAGACGCGGCGTTTATAAATATAAAACCGCCCGTTAAAAACAATACCATATCAGGCAAAGGCTTTGCCGTTATTGAGCTTTTTACTTCCGAAGGCTGTTCAAGCTGTCCGCCTGCCGATGAATTAGTTGCACGTATACAAAAGGAATATACCGGCCAGCCGGTTTATATCATGGCATTCCATGTGGATTACTGGAACCACCTGGGTTGGAAAGACGCGTTCAGCAGTGTAGATTATACCAAAAGGCAGCAAATGTATTCGCAGCGCTTACGGGTAGAAGTATATACACCGCAGATAGTAATTAATGGCAAAAAAGCATTTGTCGGTTCAGAAGAAAATACGCTGCGTAATGCTATTAAATCCGGGCTGCAAAACTCCGCACCGGCCCAAATAATATTAAGCGGCCTCAAAGCCGGCACTAATAAAGCAACCGTTCATTACCGGGCGGAAGGAAATGGAAAAAATAGTGTGCTCACATTGGCCCTGGTGCAAAAAAATGGCCAAACCAGTGTTAAAGCCGGAGAAAATAAGGGGCGGAGCCTGTCGCATGTGCAAATTGTGCGCAAGCTGCAAAGTGTAGCGTTAAGCAATGGTAAAGAGGGCATACAGAGCCTAACATTGCCTGCCGGATTTAATCCGCAAAGCTGGGAGGTCATCGGCATATTACAAAACACAACCACAGGCGAAATTACAGGGGCGGCAAAAGAAGAATTTCAGTCAGCGGGTTAAACTACATGTTTAAATCATTAAATATTATCGCTAAATTCACTCATCACAATTTATGGCTTTAAATGAAACAGATTAAAGAAAAACATTCCTTAGCCATGCGATGGTGCCATTGGGTAAACTTCCCTATACTCACCATCATGATATGGAGCGGTATGCTTATTTATTGGGCCAATGATGTATATACCTTTACTTTGTTCGGTCATACGTTTGTGCGCTTTTTCCCCGAGTGGTTTTATAATACCTTACATATACCCCAACGTTTGGCCGAAGGCATGGCCTTCCATTTCCTGTTCATGTGGTTCTTTACCCTGAACGGGATATTATACATCCTGTACACCATTTTTTCGGGCGAGTGGCGTCAGCTGGTGCCCAACCGTCATTCATTTAAAGAGGCCTGGCTGGTATTATTGCATGATCTGCATATCCGCAAAACTGCGCCTCCGCAAAATAAATATAATGCCGCACAGCGTATTGCCTATACGGCTATCATTATAATGGGTATCGGCTCGGTAATTACCGGGCTGGCTATATATAAGCCGGTGCAATTTTATTATTTAGCGTGGCTATGCGGCGGTTACCATTTTGCGAGGATATTGCATTTTGCACTTACTCTTGGTTATGTATTTTTTTTCGTTATCCATATTGTGCAGGTTATTCTGGCGGGATGGCGTAATTTCAGTTCGGTTATTTCAGGGTTCGAGGTTATTGACGAACAACCCAAAACAATTATACAGGCAACTCATGAAGACGAAAAAAGTTAAAAAGCCGCTTACAATTGATCAAAAGATCAACCGGCGGAATTTCATTTCGTTTTCCGCTTTCACTGTTTTAGCGGCAGGAGCCTATGGCGGATGGCGCTGGCTCTATAAATCGCCGAACGAAATTGCGGGTATTACCGGCGGCGCGCGTAAGCCATTGCGCAGGGCGCTCAATAAAACCGAACTGGTTTTCAGAAAGTTTTTCAGCAATAACCATTTGGTTAAAACCTATCCGAAAGAAATGGCGGCTAAACGGGTGCGGGTAAATAGCGATATCGGCATAGAAGCCAATAAAACATTCGACCCGGTCGCCTGGAAGCTCGAAGTAAAAAAACAATCGGGGGAAACATTGAATATTACCCTGCAGGAACTCATGGCGCTGCCTAAAACCGAAATAGTATTCGACTTTAAATGCGTTGAGGGCTGGGACCAGATATCGCATTGGGGGGGTGTTAAATTCAGCGATTTTATAGATCATTTTAAATTGAACGATCAAACCCAATTCGCCTATGTAGGCATGGAAACGCCTGATAAGCGTTATTATGTGGGGCTTGATATGCCCAGCGCCATGCACCCGCAAACCCTGCTGGCCTATGAGGTTAATGATAAGCTCTTGCCCTTACAGCACGGCGCGCCTTTAAGGCTGATCATCCCGGTTAAGTACGGTATTAAAAACCTGAAACGCATTGGCACTATAACCTTTAGCAACCAGCGCCCGCGCGATTATTGGGCCGAAGAGGGGTATGATTATTATTCGGGGTTGTAAATAAAATTTTTTAGTAAATTTGTATATGAGCGTACAATTTGTAACAAATGCTAAAGGTGAGAAGACCAGCGTACTCATTCCTTACAAAGAATGGGATGCCCTTAATAAGGAGCGCGAGGAACTGAAACATAAATTGCAGGAAGCAGAGTTATCACTTCGTTATAAGCAAGCATTTAAGGATGCAAAATTATTTAAAGAAGGAAAACTAGAAACCCATCCTATAGCCGAATTATGGGATGAGTTATGATATTCAATATAGCGATACCTTTAAACGTAGCGCAAAAGCACTTGCCAAAAAATATCCCTCACTAAAATATGACCTTGCAAACTTCGTAATAGAATTAGCCGAAAAACCGGATATGGGAACACCCATAGGCAATAATATGTTTAAAGTAAGAATGAGTATCAGCAGTAAGGGACGGGGAAAGTCTGGCGGTGCAAGAATTATTACCTGTGTGGTATATAAACGTGAGCAGATTCTTTTAGCAGAAATATACGATAAGAGCCAATATTCATCAGTAGATGAACAAAATATTTTAAAAAATCTTAAAGCTGAAGGGTTTGACTTATAATTTGTGGAACTGAATTAAAATCTTCCGGGTCTACAACTCCTTCCTCATCACATAATCGGTCAACAAAAAAGGCCCAAAGGGAATATCCTCTTCGTAAGCTATGGTGAAGCCCATTTTTTCGTAAAAGTTTTTAGCGCGGTTATGGCGCTGTACGTTTAGTTCCAGCAAGTGTTTGCCGGTGGCTAATACATTTTCGATAACCACGTTGAGCAATATTTTGCCGTAGCCTTTGCCTTGTGTAGCGGGCAGGCAGTATAGTTTATGCAGCTTATAAATACCAGGGTCTTCTTCACGGGGCGAGTAAGCCGCAAACGCTACAGCCTGTTCATCTTCAATTAATAATAAATAGGTTTGGGTGCCCTGCTCAATTTGCTCCGTGATTTTTTTTGCCGAATATATCTCGGCCAGCATATAAATTATTTGTTCTTTTTTCAGCAGCGGCGAATAGGTGGGCCACCATATTTGGTCGGCTAATTGCCGTATGGTTTCTACATCGTTTATGGTGGCTTGCCTGGTATAGAACATTATTTAACACGCTATTGCTGTTGTTGCTGCTGCATCATTTCCATATAACGCTGGTAGCTGTTTTTGGTATGGGTGGTATGTGCCGCCGCCGGACTTGCTATAGTTACATGTTCAGTAGCCAGCCTTTCTTCCCTGGCTAAAGGATTATCATCATCAACCGATACAGAAACTTCCAGCGAATGGCCCGATGAGCCTTTATATATGCCCTTTACCGGCGAACAATCCATAAAATTGCGCCCCACGGCCAGGCGCACATGGTTTTCATTAGCGATAATGTTATTGGTAGGATCGAGCCCCAGCCAGCCATAATCGGGTATGTAGGCTTCGGCCCAGGCATGGGTGGCGCCTTCGCCGCGCATACCGTTTTTATCGGTACAGATATAACCGCTCACATATCTTGCCGGTATTTTTACCAGGCGCAGCATCTCGGTTAAAATATGGGCAAAGTCCTGGCATACGCCCGCCTTTAGTTTCCATATTTCATCCAGGGTAGTTTCAACGGTTGTTACCCCTTTTATATAATCAAAGTTTTCATAAACATATTGGCAATAACGCAGGGCCACCTGGTAGGGCGTATCATCTTTTAGCCTTTCTGCTTCGACTATTTGCTCCAGCTCTTCTAATCCTTCAAAATACTCCTGCTTTAAAAAATCAATATAGGGCACCATGTACTGCAATGGCTTCAGGTCCTCCCATTGCTGCGCGGGGAAAATATCATTTACCGGGAACGGCCGGTGTTTGGTACTCACCAATATTTTTGAGCTGATTATCAGTATAGAATGCGGCTCGCTGTAAGTAAAGCTGCCCACTTCATTGCCATAATAATCAATATGGGTATCTACAATAGGGTGGCCCGTTATAATAATTTCCTGCTTCAGTACATCCTGGTAAGCATCTTTTATGGGATACAAAATGATCTGGTTGGCGCTGTCCCGCGCCGGACTATCATAGATATACCTGGTGGTATGTTGTATTTCAAATTCAGGCATTGTGTTAATTATTTAATTTGATGATTTGAGAATTTGAAAATGCTGGTTTGCGTACAATTGTTCATTTTCAATATTCTATTATTTAATTTGATAATGCTTGTTTGTATATAGGCCTTCATTTTCAAATATTCAAATTGACACATTTTCAAATTCTCAAATTCATACATTTTCAAATTGTTAAGAGTTTGCAAAATAATGTTCATTCAACGAATCGGCAATACCATAAAGCTCACTTCTTATTTGGGTGAGAAAGGTATGCAGGCCCTCCTGCCTTATGGTTCGTACCGAACTGTATTTAATACGGCTTTGCAGCCTCCCGATCTTGAACGACATCTCCCTGAAATCGTCCATATTGCTATCGTTTTGCAGCCGTTCAAAATAACGCTGTATATTGTTTACCGAGTAAATAACCGAGCGCGGAAAGTCGTTATTTAAAACTACCTGTTCCAATACATTCTCGGCTTCAAAGCCCTCGCGGTAAGTTTTTAAATACAGCTCATATCCGCCCAGCGAAAGCAGTAAATGCTTCCAGTAGGTGGTATCGGTTAACAGGTCGGGATTATCGCTTATAGAGCCAAATTTGGTATCCAAAATATCAACCGATTGTATGGCGCGCTCCAGGTATTTGCCGATGTTCATAAAGCTGCGCCCTTCGCCGCGTTCCATAGTAATTTCAACCGTGCCGTAATAAAGCATTACCTGTTTTATTAAAACATCCAGTACGCTTATCGGGTCCTCCCGTTGCAGGGCGCGTTCCAGTTTGGGGTCTTTTACGGTATGATAATATTCATTCAGGCATTGCCATAGGTCCTTGGTGATATGCTCCTGCACCCCGCGGGCATTTTCGCGCGCCAGGGTAATAATATTCATTACCGAATTCGAATTATGTTTGCCTATAACCATGTATTTCAACACCGCGCGACTGTCGTTATCGGGCTTCTCCTCTTCCTCATCATCAAAACCCGCGAATATGCGTATAACCGGCTCCCAGGTAAATTCCTGCAACGTATCCTGTGATGAAGCATAGTTTATTTTAAGCATACGCAACATACCGTCGCTACGTTCAATGTACCGGCTTTGCCAATATAAACTTGCTGCTACCCTACTTAACATATGTTGTTTTGAATAATGAATATCGAATGTTGAATATCGAATTTCGAAGTCTAAAATTGTTCCCTCTTACTTCGTTATTCATCATTCAATATTCGGTGTTCGATATTTAATTCACCTTTTACCTTTAGCCTTTAACCTTCCCACCTCATGCCAGCACCCACGTATCCTTGCTCCCCCCGCCCTGCGAGCTGTTTACCACCAGCGAGCCTTCTTTAAGCGCTACACGGGTTAACCCGCCCGGCACTATCTCTATGCCATCGGGACCGCAGAGGGCGTATGGGCGCAGGTCTATGCGACGGGGCTGTAATTCGCCCTGTATATAGCAAGGCGCCGCCGAAAGGCTTATAGTTGGCTGCGCTATAAAATTGCGCGGCTCTTTTAATATTTCCTTTTTATAATCGTCTATTTCCTTTTCGGTTGCCGAATGGCCCATCAGCATACCATACCCGCCGCTGCCGTTGGTCCGTTTTACCACCATCTTGTTCAGGTTTTTAAAAACCAGCGCGCGTTCATCCGGATTGCCCAGCTGGTGGGTAGGCACATTTTTCAATATGGGTTCTTCATTCAAATAATAGCGTATCATTTCGGGTACGTAGGTGTAAACCGCCTTATCATCGGCCACGCCATTGCCTATTGCATTTACAATAGCCACGTTGCCTTTGCGGTAGGCGCCCATAAGGCCCGCCACACCCAGCATACTTTCGGGGTTAAATACCAGCGGGTCAAGGTACTCATCGTCAACACGACGGTATATTACATCAATTTGCTGCAGCCCTGTGGTGGTTTTCATGTACACCTTATGGTTGTTCACCACCAGGTCGCGACCCTCAACCAGTTCAACGCCCATTAAACGGGCAAGGGTGGTATGCTCAAAATAGGCCGAGTTATAAATACCCGGGCTCAACAATACAATATTGGGGTTGGCGATCTGCCGGGGCGACAGCGCCAGCAAGTTTTTATACAAAATGGTAGGATATTCTGTTACGCTTCTTACGCCGCATTGCGGCAGCAGGTCGGGGAACAGGCGCTTGGTGATCTCGCGGTTCTCGAGCATATAGCTTACGCCCGACGGGGTGCGCAGGTTATCCTCCAGCACATAAAAAGTACCATCGTGGTCGCGGATCAGGTCGATGCCCGATATGTGGATATAAATATCATACGGTACCTGCAGCTGGTACATTTCGCGCAGGAAATGCGGGCACGAGTAAATAATATCAATAGGCACAATGCCATCCTTAATAATGAACTGGTTGTGGTAAATATCCTTTAAAAAATGATTGAGGGCGGTTAAACGCTGTTTAATACCCTTCTCCACAAAGGCCCACTCTGGCGCTGTAATTATGCGGGGGATAATATCAAACGGGAATATTTTTTCTATGCCCTCGCCGCTATTGTAAACCGTAAAGGTAATGCCCTGGCTCATAAAGAGCCGCTTGGCCAGTTCCTCTTTTTTATTCAGATCGTCTGCCGACTCTTGCGAAATGTACTCAATTACCTTTTGGTAATGGTCGCGCACATGCGAATCTGCCCCGTACATCTCGTCCCAAACACCGCCTATCGGGTTATATTTATCAAAATATGCTGATTCCTGCATGAAACAATCGCGTTATACTAAATTTTATTGGCCGCTTATTCTTTAAAAATGTAATATATGAACTGTTTTGATATAAATGCAAGTTTTTTTGAAATATTTATAATTTTTTATAAGCTATTTTATAAAATTCGCCACAAATGGATTGGTTTTTAATCAATATTTTATATTTTTTAGTAAATAAGTGCGTGATTGTTAATGGGAAGGGGGGTGGAGATTAAAGATTGAAGATTAGAGATTAGGCCTGGCGCGTCTCACTGCGGGTTATTGCCTTTCGCCATGCGTCATTGCGTCTCTCCCCCGCGTGTCATTTCGACCAGCGGGAGAAATCTATACACGACAGGCGGCGAATTATACAGGTGTATAGTTGCGGCAGCGAAAGGGACGCGGACCAGCTGGTCCACCTGGTCCGGGTGGTCCACCTAACAAGTTGCTGATTTGCAGATGTTTGTAAAAAATGGTCGAAACAACTTATTCGTCGGTGTATTTATACTTAATTTATAGCTTTATTGTTGATAATCAAATAATTGCATGGTTAGTGATTTTTTAAGGTGAAACAAAGAGTGGCGCAAATTATGGCGTTGCCGGTATGGATGGAGCAGATTGGTTAAGGGGTGTCAGGCCGTTTTGAAGTGTTTGGGCGGGTTGAGGATGATGCAAAAAATTGCGCTAAAAATATTAGTTTTTTCAAAGATTATTTTTTATACTCGCGTTACTTTATTATTATCACTTATTCTAAAAAAACGTAACTTAAAATGGGGAAGATAAAATTTATTGATCTTTTCTGTGGAATTGGCGACTTCCAGAATCAATGCGAATTACAATTGTTAGCAAATAATGAATTATAGTTTTTCAATTAGGGACAAAGCAATACTTGTTGGCCTTTATCTATCAAAATTTGGTGAGCAAGCATTGATGAGTTTGGGATTCAAAGGATTTAGTGAAGCTTTTAATGTACTTGGTCTCGCGTTAGGTTGTAAACCTGCTTCAATTAAAAATTATAGGGATGAATTTGACCCTTTCTTTCCTAATCTACGACAAGGCTGGCATAAGCGACAAATTAGGGAATATTGTAAAAAAATTCTAGATGATTTCTCTAATATAGATTTCGAAACTTTTACAGAATTAATTAAAAGTTTTGTCATTAAGAATTATGATGTAGAAAGCATCATTGAAAAATTTGAAGATAAAGACAAATCGGAAACTGTTGCAAAAAGGTTGATAACGGGTATTGCTGCTGAAGAATATTTTAAAATGTATTATCAACAAATTAACTATTTTACAGATTTTGAAATAAAAGACACTACTAATCTTGGTTGTGGTTTCGATTTTAAATTATCACATAACATCGAATATTATTGTGTTGAAGTTAAGGGATTAAATACAAATTCAGGAAGTATTTTAATGACTGAAAAAGAATTTTCTGTAGCTCAATATCTTAAAGAAAAATATTGCTTATTTATTGTTACAAATTTTATTGAAAAACCAGTTCATCAGTATTATTTTGACCCATTAAATAGCAGGTTGAATTTCAAAAAAACAGAAAGACAAATAACTCAAATAAATTATTCAACGTCAATATGAATGATCAATGGGAATGTTATCTATGTAGTTTAGAAGATGATTTCGATAATGAGCCTTCTGGTTATTTGGGGAACTACCACCCGATATGTTTAAACTGTGCAAATGATGTTTATTATAATGATGATCATGAGGATAGATTTAGACTGACTTATCATGAAGAATTTGGAGACTTGATGTTTTTTGAAAAGACATTATTATTAGTTTGTAATTATAAGTTAAACTGATTTAAAAAAAGGAAACAAAAAGAAAATTTAAAAAACAATAATAACTTTGATTTTTATTGATTGGCTAATCTAAAGGAAGTTTGTACCGTCGAACTAATACACCTACTGCAATTCAATGCCCCGTAGGGGCTACCACTTTGTAGAAAAACACCCACCATATCCATTTTTTTGCCGTATATTAATCAGGCAGCATTAACAATTTCAAATTACCAAAAAGTTGATAAGTTGGTAAATGTTGATAACTTTTTTATATTCCACTCAAATGGAATATAAAAATCTATAATCCACTGTTTTTGGTTTTAATGGATTATGTATATTTATAATCTATTATAATGGATTATGAAAAAACAGCCTCATACCCCTCTTTTGCTTCCTCCAAAAGTTGATTATTTAAAGCTAATTAGATGTTTATCAGAAGCAAATAATGCTTTGGGTGAACTTAAAGGATCATTGGGGCTAATTCCCAATCAAAGGATATTAGCATCTCCATTATTAACAAAAGAAGCTGTAGCAAGTTCTAAGATAGAAGGAACACAGGCAACAATAGAAGAAGTTTTTAAATATCAAGCTGAAGGCAGAAAAAATGAAAGCGATTCCAAGGCTGAAGATATTCGTGAGATAATTAATTATAGAAGTGCAATTGAATATGCGACAAATGTGTTAGACCGAAGGCCTTTGGGTGAAAATTTAATAAGAGAACTTCATAATATATTATTACAATCGGTTCGAGGAGAAACAAAAGATAGAGGAAATTATAGAAGGATACCTGTTTTTATTGGCAAGCCAGGCGCAACGATAGATAACGCAATTTATATTCCTCCTCCCGCCAATGAACTTATCCCGTTACTTAATAACTGGGAGAAATATATTAATTCCGACGAGGAGCCCGATTTTTTAGTTCAAGTCGCTATTTCTCATTACCAATTTGAGGCTATTCACCCATTTTTAGACGGTAATGGAAGAATAGGGCGATTATTAATACCAATTATGCTTTATCAAAAAAAAGTTTTGAATTACCCAATCTTATATATCAGTGAATTCTTTGAAGCTCATAAAGATGAATACTATTATAACCTTAGACTCGTAGACGAGAAAAACGATTGGACAAGCTGGATTATATATTTTCTTAAAGCTATAAAAATTCAAGCGGAGGATACTAAAAACAAGGTTGATAATATGTTGACTTTATACAAAGACACTAAAGACAAGGTGGCGGCAATGAAATCCGCATTTGGGATAACTCTTTTGGATATAATTTTCGCCAATCCAGTTGTTACATCGCAAATGATTAAGGAAAACATCACCACTAATAGCAATCAAACTATATTTAATGTAATCAATAAATTCTTGGAAGTCGGGATAGTGAAAGAGCTGACAGGAGCTTCAAGAAATCGAGTGTTCTTATTCAAAGATTTAATGGATATAATAAAATAGTTTGCTCAAATAAGCCCCGCTGTCCGAAGTCAAAAAATTCAGACAGCAAGTGTGAAAATAGTCATTGTCATTGTTACACCCGCGTTTAAAAAACAGCCATTTTGCAATTATTTGATTATCAACACACAAACACAAAATTATACTTAAAAGCACATACTTATACGTCGTTACATCTTGTTTCATTCTGTTTCACCCACTTTTCATAATCACTTTATTTTCAATAGGTTAAGTAAAAATAGTGTTTCACGTGTTTCATTTGTTTCACACGCGCGTGAAACAGAACAAGATGGGAATGGGATGACGATTACCTGCCCGCGGGGACTCACCCCGTCCCGATAGCTATCGGGACGACCCTCTCTTTCCGCCGAAGGCGGATAAAGAGGGTTCTTTAAAGAAATATTCCTACCCTCTTTATCCGCCTTCGGCGGAAAGAGAGGGTGACCCAGCGAAGCGTCGGTCGGGTGAGTAATCGCCGCCATGCCGCGTTAGGGATTGAAGCGGATACCGGCCCCGAGCCTAATGCCTGCAGGCGTATGAGCGGAAAGCCCGACCCGCAGGGAACGCCCACATCCTCCTCCCCCCCCCCAAAGTTAAAAAACTCCAAAAACAAGATAATCCTGTACAACTTTATAACACCCGCCGATGATTATATTTGTTGGGTAACCAATTATAATAGCGGGCAATTCACGTTCCTGCCCATAAAATATTCCCGATGAACGCTATAAGCAAGAAGCTGTTGATTTTTCTCATCCCCGTATGCGCGCTGCTGATAGCGGCATGGGGCAAAATAACGAACACGTATACCGACTGGCAGGTATATGGCGGCAGTGTAGCAAACATAAAGTATTCGGCGCTTACGCAGGTAAACACCGCCAACGTGCGCCGCCTGCAGGTGGCCTGGGTGTACCACGCCGAAAATAACGATACCAAACGCATGGGCCCTATTGAGTGCAACCCCATTATAGTTAACGGTGTGCTGTATGGCACCTCGGCGCGGTTAAAACTGTTCGCCCTTGATGCCGCCACCGGGCAGGAGAAATGGAGCTTCGACCCTGCGGATTCCATCGCCAATAAAACCTGGCACCGTCGCACCGTTAACATGAACCGCGGCGTTGCCTACTGGTCCTCTGGAGCCGATAAGCGTATTATTTATACTGCCGGCCCCATAGCTTATGCCGTTGATGCCATTACCGGCAAACTGATACCAACGTTCGGCAGGGATGGCGGTGTTGACCTTAAAAATGGTTTAGACCGGGATGCGGCGCGGATGTCGATTTCGCCAACATCGCCGGTAATGATCTATAACAACCTGTTCTTTGTAAGCGGGGAGGTGAGCGACGCCACCCCCGGCGGTATCCGTGCCTTTGATGTGCGTACCGGCGAGCAAAAATGGATGTTCCACACCGTACCCTATCCCGGCGAAAAGGGCTATGAAACCTGGCAGGATACCTCGGCCTATAAGCGCATGGGGTCGGCCAACGCGTGGAGCGGTTTTAGCCTGGATAAGAAACGCGGCATATTATATGCCGGCATAGGCAGCCCCAGCAATGATTTTTATGGCGGCGCGCGTATTGGGGCAGGCTTATACGGCAACTGCATTGTAGCGCTTAACGCTAACACAGGCAAGATCATCTGGCATTTCCAAACCGTGCATCATGACCTTTGGGATATGGACCTGTCGAGCCCGCCCGCCCTGATTACCATAGTGCGCAACGGCAAAAAGATAGACGCCCTGGCACAGGGCACCAAGGAAGCCTTTATTTTTGTGCTGGACAGGGTTACGGGCAAGCCGCTGTTCCCGGTAGTTGAAAAACCGGTGCATACCGATGGCGTTGAGGGCGAACAGTTATGGCCCACCCAGCCTTTCCCGCTAATACCTAAACCTTATGCAAGGCAGAAGCTGACGCTTGATAATTTGAACCGTATAGTGAGCGATTCATCCTACCAGGATATTAAGCGGCGGTTTTTGTCGTATCGCTCGGATGGAATATTTACCCCACCAACCGAACGGGGCAGCATCGTATTGCCGGGCTACGATGGCGGCGGCGAGTGGGGCGGCCCGGCCGTAGACCCTAAAACCAATATTCTTTATGTAAATGCCAACGAAATGACCTGGGTGCTCACCCTTGTAAAACCCAACGCGGCCCGCTGGCGAACCAATTTGCAGGCAGGCATGGGTTTATATAACCAAAATTGCATGGTATGCCACGGCACAGAACGGCAGGGGTCGGGCGATTTCCCTTCAATAGTGGGTGCTGAGAAAAAATACACAGAGGCGCAGTTTTTAGAACTGCTTTCAACCGGCCGCCGCATGATGCCCGGCTTTAACCATTTAAGCCCTGATGAAAAAAACGCAATAGCGGCCTTTATACTCAATAATAAAACGGAACAAGACAAAAAATATGTAGGCCCCATTACCCAAACAACCGGCCCGGCAAGGCCCGGTTTTAATAGTACGGGGTACAATAAATTTTTAACCAGGGAGGGGTATCCCGCCATCAACCCGCCCTGGGGCACGTTGAATGCGATCGACCTGAATACAGGCAAGTATTTATGGAAGATACCCCTGGGCGAGTTTGAGGAGCTGAAGAAAAAAGGCGTACCGCCAACAGGGCGTGAAAATTATGGCGGTCCGGTGGTAACAGCCGGGGGACTGTTATTTATAGGAGCGTCGGCCGACGGGAAATTCAGGGCGATAGATAAAAAAACCGGTAAGATATTATGGGAAACCGACCTGCCCGCAACGGGCAATGCAACCCCGGCGGTGTATTCGGTAAATGGCAGGGAGTATATTGTTATTGCCTGCGGCGGATCAAAATGGGGCGGTAAAACCAGCGATGCCTATGTGGCCTTCGCGCTGCCGGGAAAATAGATGAGTGAAAACATCGTAAAAATAAAAGCGGAACTGCTGTTTCCATCCAACTGCACCTTAGCCGAAAGCCCGCTATGGCATAAAGAACGGAACAGTTGCTTTTGGGTGGATATTGAGGGTTGCCGTATATATGAATACCATTGGCTAACGAAAGATGTTAAACAGTATGAACTGGCACAACGGGTGTCGCTCATCGTACAGGGCAAGGGCGATGAGTTAATACTCGGGTTGCAAGGCGGCGTAGGCCGATATAACCTGGCAACACAGCAATTAGAGTGGATACGTGGCATGGAAGTAAACTGGAAAACCCACCGCTGTAACGATGGCGGCTGCGACAGTAAAGGCAGGCTATGGGTGGGTACCATGGAACTAACCCATAAAACAGGGGCGGGTGCGCTTTATTGTATTGATGTTGACGGAAAGGTGGAGAAAAAAATAGACAACGTATCTATATCAAACGGGATGGCATGGGCGAATGATAATAAGCGGTTGTATTATATCGACAGCCCAACCCGCAGGGTTGACAGTTATTTATATGATGAGGGACCTGGTGATATTAAGTTTGAGCGGACGGTTATTCATCTCGATAAAAATGTGATGCCTGATGGCATGACGATAGATGAAGAGGGTATGTTGTGGGTAGCCTTGTGGGGCGGTTTTGGTGTGGGGCGGTTCGATGTTAATTCGGGCGAAATGCTCAGTTTTATTGAACTGCCGGTGCCGCAGGTTACGTCATGCGCATTTGTGGGTGAAAAGTTGGACCAATTGCTGATCACCACAGCAAGAGAAAATATGACGGCGGCAGACATTCGCAAATATCCGCAAAGCGGCAATATATTTATCGCGCAGGCGGGCGTGAGGGGCGTACCCGACAATCGCTGTGCATTATAAAAATTAAAGTATGATAGCATTTAAAAATAAAACAGCATTAGTAACCGGAGCGGGCCAGGGCATTGGCTTTGAGATATGCCGCCAGCTCGCTGCCGCGGGCGCTACCGTTTTTTTGAATGATATTGATGAGCAACTGGCCATATCATCAGCCAAAAAAATACAGCAGGAGGGGGGCAATTGCATACCCTGTGCCGGCGACTCGGGCAACCAGGAGTTTATAAAAAGCATGGTCGCGCAGGCTGTCGCGCATTCAGGCAGTTTGGATGTGGTGATCGCCAACGCGGGTATTACCCTATCCGGCGATTTTTTTACTTATCCGCCCGAATCCTTATATAGCGTGCTGCATACCAACATTGGCGGCACATTCTTTTTGGCGCAGGCGGCCGCTAACCAAATGAAAACCCAGGCAGCGGGCGGGTCGTTGCTATTTATGTCGTCGGTTACAGGGCACCAGGCACATAAAAACCTGGCCGCTTACGGCATGACCAAAGCCGCGCTCGAAATGCTTGCCCGTAACCTGGTTATTGAGTTATCGCCTTATAAAATAAACGTGAATACCATCGCACCGGGCGCGACCTTAACCGAACGCACAACGGGCGACGCCGGTTACGAAAAAACATGGTCGCGGATAACGCCGTTGGGGCGGCCCGCGAATGTGCAGGATATTGCCAACGCGGCGCTGTTCCTGGTATCTGACAAGGCAAAACATATTACCGGCCAAAGCTTAATTATTGATGGCGGATGGACCGCCGTTAGTCCTTCACCTTTTTAATAAATTTTAAACCAATTTAATATGAAACGTAGATCAATTATTTTAATACTGCTGATTGTATCAGGCGCGGCGCTTATGGCGTTCGGCTTAAAAACAGCCAAAGAGGAGTGGCAAACCGGCGTTGCTTTATATTCGTTTAACCAGCATCCATTTCCCCAGGCTATAGCCATGGCAGATAGTACCGGTACCAAACTGGTAGAGGGGTTTTCGTTTTACAAACTCGGCCCCGCATTTAACAATTTGACTATGGCCGACCTTAGCCCTTCCGATGTTGAACGCATGAAACAAATGCTGGCTGCAAAGGGCCTCAGTATGCCGTCAATGTATTTTAGCGGGGGCAAAAACCTGGCCGAATGGAAAAAGTATTTTGAGTTGGGCCGCGAATTTGGCTTGAAATGTATAGTGTGTGAACCGGAAAAAAAACAACTGGGGATGATTGACAGCCTGGCGGGTGTTTACAAAATTAAAATAGCCATACACGAACATGAAAAACCCGATATTTATTGCGACCCTGACTCGCTGTTGAAATTTATTAAAGGCTACAAAAATATTGGCGCCTGTGCCGATATTGGCCACTGGGTAAGAAGCGGGTACGACCCCGTAAAAAGTTTAGAAAAATTAAGGGGCCATGTTGTTGAACTGCATATCCATGATAATGATAAAGCCCAAAAAGATGTCGACCTCGGCACCGGTACCATTGATTTTGCCGCGCTAACGAAAGAGTTAAAACAGCAGCATTTTACCGGGATATTGTTTTATGAATGCGAGCACGATATGAAAAACAATACCCAAAACGTAAAAAGAGGCATGGCATATTTGCAGGCGAATGTAAAATAGGTTGCCTGTTAACCGGCCAGCAACGGAACTGAAAGCCCGCTTTTATATTGAAGCGGGCTTTTGCCCGTATGCTCTTTAAATATGCGGCAAAAATGCGATATGGAGTTATAGCCGCATAGCCCGGCAATATCCTTAATAGATCTGTCGGTTTGCACCAGTAACTCGCGGGCGTGACTTATGCGCAGGTCGCTTAAAAATTGGGAGAAGCTTTTCTTCACCCTTTTTTTAAAGAAACGGCAAAAGCTTTGCTCGGTCATGCAGGCAATACCGGCAACCTGGCGCAGGGTAATTGGTTCGTGCAGATGGTCTTTGGTGTATTTTATAACATCAATTAAGCGGTCGGGATATAGTTCATCATGCTGCTCCGTTTCGTCATTTATAATATAGCTCCGCTCGGTTGTAGTGGCAATTAAGTTCATTATTTTTAACAACCCCTCCACCTTTTCAAACCCTTGTTTGGTTGAAATTTGTTTTAGCATTTTGGCGATGGTGTTCCTCGTTTCGCCAAATATCCTTATCCCGCGCGATGATTGCTGTATCATTTCGTGGATGTCGTGAAACTCTTTTACCGCATGGAACAGCTGCAAAAATTGCGGGTTAAAATAGGCAACTATGGCTTTGGACTGCAGCGACGAATCCTGCTTGTAAAACACGGGGTCGCTTAACCACACATGCGAAACGTTGGAGCCTACAAATACCATATCGCCCGCCTCGAACGGCTCCACCTTATTGCCAATCACCCGTTTGCCAAACCCCTCTTCGATCAGGGTGAGCTCCAGCTCCGGGTGCGCATGAAAAGTAGGCTGGGTATGAAACGGCGACCAAAAAAACGGTTGGTCGCGCAGGTCGATACGCATCAGTTCATTGCTTAAAGGGGTTATTTCGGTTTTTAATAAGCGCATAGGGGGTTAAAATACTGGTTAACCATTTATTAAAGATATAAAAAGTTGGGATGAAAACATTCTGCATCAACAATAACAGCCACTTTGTTTTATGTGATAGTTTTAATTAAATGTATTAAATTTAAAAAACCAATTAACCACCTCATGAGATGTTTAACAATTATGCTCCTGCTTTTTATAGCGGGCCAGTTCCGGGGCGTGGCCCAATCGTCATTAAATGATCTTACTAAAAACGGCACCGTTAAAGTTTTTAATATTAAGGATTATGGCGCCATAGGCGATGGAAAAACATTAAATACTGTGGCCATAAATAAAACTATAGCCGCTTGTGTAGAGGCGGGGGGCGGCATAGTGTCGGTTCCCTCGGGCAGATTTTTAACAGGCACCGTCGTGCTTAAAAGCAATGTTACTTTATATATTGATTATAACGCTACCATTATGGCAACAAGCGACCTCACCCAGTTTAAGGGCGCAAACGTAAGGGCCGAGGATAAGGACCAGCCTATCAATGTAAATGTTAGGAGCATGAGCGACTGGACCAAAGCGCTCATACTAATGGATAAAGTTGAAAATGTAACCGTTACCGGCACAGGAACGATTGATGGTATGACGATAACACCTAAATCAGCAAGGGTAATAAAGGGTATCATGACGACGGAGTCGAAAAACGTACTTATTTCTAAGATAAGACTTACCCGGGCGGGCGACTGGAGCATTGTTGGTTTTTATGTGGAAGATTATAAGGTTAGCAATGTAAACGTTACCGATGGGTATGATGGCATACATGTGCGCCGCGGGAAAAACCTGGTTTTTGAAAACTGTAAACTGTACAGTCGCGACGATGCGATAGCCGGTGGCTATTGGGAAAACGCGCTTATTACCGATTGTACACTTAACAGCGCTTGCAACGGCATAAGGATAGTAGGGCCTACCACCAACCTCGAGATAAGAAATTGCGATATTATTGGCCCCGGCGTGTTCGGGCATAACAGGGGACCTGCCGACAACCCGTGGATAACCAATACGCTTACGGGTATCATATTCCAGCCGGGTGCATGGGGAATAACAAGAGGTAAATCAGATCATATTTACATCCATGATATCAGGATCAAAGATGCTTATACCGCTTTAACCTTTGTTTCAAACGAAGGCAATACCTCCGATGGCATACGGGTAGAAAATGTTATTGCTACCGGCATCACCCATAACGCCTGTTCAGTTGAGGCGTGGCCGGAGGGCAGCGGGTATCAGAATGTAAGTTTTAAAAACATTTCTGTAACCTATAGTATTACAAGCCCTGAATTTATAAATGTAAAAACCTTTTTGCGCCCGCGCACCGAATCGAGGCCGGTGCCTTATTGGGGCTTTTATGTTAAGAATGTAAAAAATATTGAATTTGAGAATATGAATTTCGATTACGCAGGCACAGCCGAAAACCGTCCGCTAATGGGTTTTGACGACGTTGGCAGCGTGTTATTAAAAAATGTAAAGTATAAAAAAGTTGAGGGGGTGCAGCCGCTTAAATACGATAGTAGCACTAAGGTAAAGTTGGTTAATTTTAAGACGATGTAATTTCGATATTAAAAAAGCCTGTAAGTTTCTTACAGGCTTTTTTAATATTTAAGTCTTCATTACACCTTCCCCAACTCAAATGGCAATTTACGATACCTTACCCCGGTAGCTGCAAAAATAGCATTGCCTACAGCTGGTGCTATTGGCGGCAGGCCAGGTTCGCCTAATCCGGTTGGCGGATCTTCGGATGGTACAAATTTTACAATAACCTCAATAGGCGCGTCCTTCATCCGCAGGAACTTGTAGGTGTGGAAGTTGGTTTGCTCCACGGCGCCTTTATCAAACGTAACCTTGCTGAACAGGGCATGGCTTAGTCCGTCAATTATGGCGCCTTCCACCTGGGTTTCGGCGCCGCTTTGGTTAACTACACGGCCGCAGTTAATTGCACTATATACTTTGGTTACACGCAGCGTACCATCCTTCATTTTGGTTACCTCGGCTACGTGAGCAGCATAGGTACTGAATGAATAATGCGCAGCAAAGCCCTGGTAAACATTGGGGGCTTTTTTCTTGCCCCAACCGCTTATTTGGGCAACCAGGTCAATCACGCTTTTGTATTTCGCTACATCATAACTGGCGGCTTTGCCTGTAGGCTGATTCTTAGCTTTATCTAACAATTCTAAACGCAATGCTACCGGGTCCTTTTTCATTTGGTGGGCCAGTTCATCCAAAAAGCTCTCATCGGCAAATGCTACCGAATTGCTGGTTGGCGCACGCCAGGGCCCGGTTTGGATATTGCTGGGCAAGCTATGATTATCAGCCCTGTAATTAGGCACAGAAGCCGCCGGAAATCCATCCGGATTTGACGCCCTGTTATTGCTTAATACCGCCGCGTTAAGGTGCCAGGCCACGATCTCGTTATTAGGCCCAATAGCCGCTTTGTATTTAAACATACTGGCGGGGCGGTAAAAATCGCCCTGCATATCATCTTCGCGCATCCATAACATTTGCACAGGCACTTTTGCCGCCTGCGATATCAGCGCGGCTTCAACGCCGTTATCTGGTTGCAGTTTGCGGCCAAAACCGCCGCCCTGGCGAGGCATGCCTAAAACAATATTAGTTTCCGGAATATTTAAGGCCTGTGAAACAGCGGTGCGTAATCGTGCCGGCACTTGTGTTGGTCCATACAATTCTACCTTATTATCCTTTACATCAGCAAAAAAGTTAAGCGGCTCCATATTGGCGTGTGATAGGGCAGGCGTTTCATAAACTGCCTCCACTATTTTATTGGCGACATTACTTAAAATGCCATCTACATCGCCATCGTTACGGCCGGGCTTGTCGCTTTTGTTACTCAGCAGTTCGGTAAATGAGGCATCGTGGTCGGTAGTACTTTCCAGTTTGCTTTTATCTTCCCATTCTACCTTTAAGGCGTCGCGGCCTTTTTTGGCGGCCCATGTTGATGTGGCCAAAACCGCCACCAGGTTGTGTGAAGGTACCGATACTACATTTTTAACACCAGCCACCTTGCGGGTTTCGGTATCATCAAATGATTTTAAGGCTTTTCCAAATGCCGGTGGTTTTGCAACTACGGTAAATAACATCCCCTCCCGGCGGGTATCAATGCCATATAACGGCTGGCCGGTAATAATTTTATGGTTATCAATATTATGTACCCTTGTACCTATTATTTTAAAATCCTTGGGGTCCTTCAGTTTTACATCAGTGGGTACGGGCAATAGCGCGGCTTTTGCAGCCAGGTCGCCATAGCTTAATTTTTTGCCTGTTGGTTTATGTATCACAAAGGCATTCTCGGCATAACAATCAACCTCGTTTGCTCCCCATTGCTGCGCCGCGGCCGTGATGAGCATTTGCCTTGCTGTAGCGCCGGCGGTGCGGATGGGCATAAAGCGGCCTCTTATGGCGCCGCTGCCTCCCGCGTTTTGCGAGCCATACTTACTTTGATCAAGCGGGGCCATTTCAACCGCTACTTTATCCCATTGTACTTCCAGCTCTTCGGCCAATATCATGGGTAATGCTGTTTTTACACCCTGCCCTATCTCGGGGTTTGGCGACATCAGCGTAATTAATCCGTTCGCATCAATAGAAATATACGCGTTGGGCGAAAACACCGCGCCTGCCACGGGTTTAACGGGCTGCGCGTTGGTTAACATATTAAAGCCCAATACCAGGCCTCCGCCTGCTATAGAGGTCACTTTTAAAAAGTGCCTTCTTGAAACTGCTTCATCTATCATTTCACCAATTCTCCTTTCTTCGCTGCCAAATGAATGGCTTTGCGCATACGGTAATGTGTACCGCAGCGGCAAATATTGGTCATGGCGTTATCAATATCATCGTCTGTTGGGTTGGGGTTATGTTTCAGCAATGCCGCCGCCGCCATGATCTGGCCCGACTGGCAATAACCGCATTGGGGCACATCTACTTCGCTCCAGGCAACCTGTACCGGGTGCGTACCTTCGGCGCTCAGGCCCTCTATGGTAGTGATCTTTGAATTACCAACCGAAGCAACACGTAACTGGCACGAGCGAACCGCGTACCCGTCTACATGCACCGTGCAGGCGCCGCATTGCGCTATGCCGCAGCCGAACTTTGTACCTACTAAATTTAAATGATCGCGTAATACCCAAAGCATTGGGGTATCGGCGTCAGCGTCAACAGTAAGCAGCTTATTGTTGACGGAAATTTTGTAACTGGCCATATTGATTTTTGTTTAAAGTAAATTTATAGGTAATATAAATGGTTTGCAAGTTTTATAATGGTTAGAACTAAAATATTACATACGATAGAAAGGCAGCACAGATAGCAGGGTTGGGGTAGTACAGTTTGGAGGATAAATTTTTATAACTTGCTGATAAACAACAGTCAAAAGTGTTCACGCTTTTGAGCGTGAACACCCGTGAACACCCGTGAACGCTTCGTGAACGCTCGTGAACACCTCTTTTCACGAGAAAAATGCAGTGGTTTTCATCCGCCTGGATCTCCGTTGGAAGACCCCGCGGGGATAAAAAGATATAATAATTACCAATATGCTAAAAATGACGGATGAAACCTGTTGACTATTAGCATATTTTAAAAAACTCCCGCATAATAAAAATGATAATACTAATTGTTATTGCACAAAATGTTTAGTAGATTTATATAGTTTAAAGCGTTATTGGTATGAGGTAGCAATTACAATAGCAGTTTTACCTAATAGTTTAAGCCGGAGCCCCCGCCGGATGCATAGGATAATATCCTTTTAATGTAAATCCGGTATATTATAATGATTAATCGTATCACTGACTGCGCGATAATAACGACCGATGCCGTGGGGTCGATCATCAGCTGGAACAGTTACGCCCAAACCTTATATGGGTATGAACAAAGCGAAATAATAGGAAAATCTATCGCTACCTTGTATACTCCCGAAGCTATTAAGGAAGATGAACCCGCGGCAAACCTACAGCTCGCACTTTTAAATACAAACCGCAACAATGAAGAATTACGTGTAAAGAAAGACGGTTCAACGTTTAACGCCGATATTAATTGCACAGCTATATTTAACAGGGAGCATGAACTGGTGGCCTATACCGAGATAAGCCAAGACATAAAAAAGATCGAGACCGCCGGAAAACAACCGGCCCCCAAAACCACAGCTAAAAAGCCGCCTTATCCATTTATTGCCGGCGATATGCATTTTAAAAAACTGATCGAGAACAGTTACGAAGGCGTTACCCTATTGGATAAGAATTTTAATGTTATTTATCGAAGCCTTTCGGCAGAACGCATAAACGGATGGAACACGATAGACCGAATAAAAACCACATTGGATGGGGTAATTTATCCGGACGATAAGGAACAAGTACGTAAGATACTTCATGATGTACTGATAAACCCCGGCCAACCCATGGCCTGTACTTTCAGGTCAAAGCACCGCAAAGGCCATTTTATATGGCTTGAATGTGTATTCACCAACTTTTTAAATGACCCGGATATCAATGCCATCGTTTGCAATTTTAGGGACATTACAGAAAAAAAGAGGGCCGATGAAGTATTGGAGCAAACGATTAAAGAATTGTTTGATTACAAATATGCCCTTGACAATTCCGCGATCGTGGCGATAACTGATCAGAAAGGGATCATTAATCATGTGAATGATAATTTTTGCAAAATATCAAAGTATAGCCGTGAGGAACTGATAGGCCAGGACCACCGGATAATTAACTCATCGTATCATGATAAAGCTTTCATCCATAATTTATGGGCAACCATTGCCGGAGGTAAAATATGGAAAGGCGAATTAAAAAACAAAGCTAAGGATGGCGGTTTTTATTGGGTTGACACTACCATAGTGCCTTTTTTAAACGGAAAAGGGAAACCCTACCAGTACATTGCCATACGGAGTGATATTACCGAAAGAAAGCTCAACGAGGAAAAAATTATTGAAAACGCGAGCTTTATAAAAACCGTAACCGATAATGTACCGGCATTAATAACTTATTGGACAGAGGACCTGCGGTGTTTATTTGCCAATAAACCCGGCCTGAAATGGTTTGATAAACAGTTGCACGAAATACAGGGCATAGCCAAGCGGGAACTGTTGGGCGAGGATGAATATATGCTGCATGAACGCCATATAAAAAATGTTTTGAATGGTGAGGCACAAAGCTTTGAACGCAGTTTTTACAATAGCGAGGGCAAATCAATATACAACCATACCCACTATTTACCCGATATGGAAAACGGTAAGGTAAAGGGATTTTATTCGCTGATCTACGACATTTCGGAGATCAAGCTTGCTGAACAGGAGATAAACAGAAAAACAGAACAGATTGAAAATATACTGGAAAGTATTGGCGACGCTTTCTTCGCGGTTGATAAGAGTTGGGTAATTACCTATTGGAACAATATGGCCGAAAAGTATATGGGGAAAACCCGGGACGAAGTATTAAATAAAAATATATGGGAAATTTACCCTGACGCCGTCAATTCGCCGGCGTATGCAAAATACCAGGAAGCATTCGAAACCAATAAAACGGTTCATTTTGAGCTTTACAGTATATATTTAAGAAACTGGTCAGATATAAGTGTCTATCCAACAGGAAATGGCTTATCGGTATATATTAGAGACATCAACGAGCGTAAAAAAGCTGAGCTTGTGTCTGCGCGGTCACAAGAAGAGAAAAACACGATCCTGGAAAGTATTGATGACGCATTTTTCGCGGTTGATAAAAACTGGATGGTTACCTATTGGAACAAAACAGCCGAAACAGCTTTAGGTAAAACCAAAGAGGAGATGATCAATAATTACCTATGGGGCGTATTTTCAGACTCCATCGATTCCTTATCCTACAAAAAATACCACGAGGCAATTGAAACTAACCAGGCAGTACATTTTGAAGATTATTATGCTCCACTAATTAAGTGGTATGATGTAAGCGCCTATCCAACAGGTAACGGCCTGTCGGTATATTTTAAAGATATTACCGAACGCAAGCTAGCTGATATTCAGCTGAAGGAACTGAACCTGCACTTGCAAAAACAAGCGAAAGAACTGGCCATATCCAACGCCGAACTGGAGCAGTTCGCTTATGTAGCCTCGCACGACCTGCAGGAGCCGCTAAGGATGGTTACCGGTTTTTTAAGCCAGATTGAAAAGAAATATGGTCAGGTCATTGATGACAAAGGCAAACAGTATATTCATTTCGCAGTGGATGGCGCCAAACGGATGCGTCAGATCATACTTGACCTGTTAGAATTTTCAAGAGTAGGGCGCGAAGAAGGCGGCCTGGAAGAAGTTGATCTGAATAAGGTTGTTAATGGTATTCTTGCTTTATACCGCAGGCAAATAGAAGAGCAAAATGCAAAAATAACTTCTGACGACTTGCCGGTATTACAAACCTTAAGGGTGCCTGTAAGGCAGGTTTTTCAAAACCTGATCAGCAACGGTTTGAAATATCAAAAACACGGGGTATCTCCTTTGATCAATATCTCCTGTGAGGAAATTAAGGGATACTGGAGGTTCTCGGTAAAGGATAACGGGATAGGTATTGAGGCCGAATATTTTGATAAGATATTTATCATTTTTCAACGACTGCATAACAAGGATGAATATTCAGGTACAGGCATGGGCCTGGCCGTAACAAAAAAGATCATTGAAAACCTGGGTGGAAGCATTTGGGTGAAATCAGAAGAGGGCAAAGGCAGTACTTTTTATTTTACTATTTTAAAACACTAAAAAGATGAAATCGATACACATTTTGCTGGTTGAGGATAATGAAGGCGATATTCTGCTCACAACCGAAGCATTAGAAGATAGTAAGATCATCAACAAAACCACAGTTCTAAGGGATGGAAGGGCAGCAATTGATTTTTTTGAGGCTTTAAATAATAAACACGAAACCCCTGACCTGGTTTTGCTTGATATTAATTTGCCCAAACAAAACGGGCACGAGGTATTACAATATATAAAGAAAAGCGAACTGTATAACCAAATCCCGGTGATCATGTTAACTACATCTTCATCCGAGAAAGATATACTCTCGGCCTATAAACATTATGCCAATTGTTATATTACAAAACCTATTGATGTTACTGAATTTATGAGCGCGATAGGCAAAATTGAAGACTTTTGGATCAATATAGTTTCTATTCCTAAAAATTAAAAGCATGCCCAGGAATAAAAAAGACTATCGGATTTTGGTTATTGAGGATAACCCCGGCGATTTTGCCCTGGTTGAAGACTTTTTATTTGAACATATTGAGTCGCCTGTAATAACACAGGCAAAAAACTTTAAAGAAGTAAAAGAGCATTTAACAAAAGCTGATTGTGAATTTGATATTATTCTTTTAGATATCACCCTGCCGGATAATACGCACGAAACGCTTATCCGCGAAACAATGGCGTTATGCAATGATATCCCGGTTATTGTGCTTACCGGGTATACCGACTTTGTATTTGGAGTAAAATCGCTTTCGCTGGGCATATCAGACTATTTATTAAAGGACGAGTTAACGGCCCTCTCCTTATATAAAAGTATTATTTATAGCATTGAGCGTAAACATAGCATTGCCGATTTGAAGGAGTCTGAAAAAAGGTATAGCGATCTGTTCCAGTTAAGCCCATTGCCTGCCTGGGTATGTGATATGGATACCCTTAAATTTTTGGATATAAATTTGGCCGCTATTAATCACTACGGGTATAGTCATGACGAATTTTTGTCAATGACATTAAAAGATATAAGGCCAACCGAGGATATCCCGATAATGGAAAAAAATGTAGCTGCTTTAAGCGCGGCTAACTCTGCATCGTTTAAAATTGTTAATTATCATAAAAAGAAAAGCGGGGAGCTTTTCCAGGCGGAAGTTCAGGTCAACCGTATCCCCTACAAAGGAAAAACTGCCTCGATCGCAATGATAAACGATGTAACTGAAAGAGTAAATCATATTAAAGCTATTGAAGACCAAAACGAAAAGTTTAAAGAAATATCATGGATGCAATCGCATGTTGTAAGGGCACCTCTGGCGAGAATTATGGGGCTTATTTCGCTTATTAACAACTCGACAAACGAAATTGAAAAACAAACCATGCTGAATTACATTACGCTGTCTGCAAATGAGTTGGATGATATTATTCAAAAAATAACCGATAAAACAAGTTTGGCCAATTATGAAATAACCGGCCACGCCATCCCAGGCGAAAATGACGCAGTTTCAGGAGAGGAAGATTAGGTTGCTATTGTTTTAACTTGCTGATAAACAAGAAACAAAAGTGTTTATTCTTTTGAGCGTGAACGCTCGTGAACACCCATTTTTCCCGTCTCCCTGGGTCACAGCATGTGAATTATATATGCAACCAATTTCTTTTTGCCGGTTTTTGCCTGAATATTTGGCTCAGCTGCTGATAAAGTTCGGGATGCTTCAATTGAAACTGTTCGGGTTTTTCAAAAAAGTATTCGGATGCTACGGCTAAAAACTCCGCTTCGTTGGTTAGGGCATAAGGGTTAATGTCCGATTTTCCATCCTTTATCCGGTGCATTTCGCGGTGCATCAAGCTTAGCCATGGTGCGGCATAGGCATGTTGCATGAGTTGTTCGGGCATACCATCGGTAGCGCCATCGGCATTATCAACCAGGTGTACAAACTCATGTATAGCCGTATTCTCTGTTCCTGCCGCTGCCGAGAACCCTTTAAGCAATGATGGCCGCGAAAGTATCATTTGCCCGTTCATATAGCCCGACCCAACCATACCCATAATATTACGCCCTGTTCCCTCAAACTGGTAATCTTTATCAAAAGCATCGGGGTATAATATCACATTGGTTAGGTTGGCGTATTCCCAATTGCCCAAACCAAAAACAGGGATGATGGCGCCTGATGCTATAAGTACGCGGTCAACATCGGCAATTTCCGTACCCACGCCTTCAATAGTTACATATTGCAAAAAAGCCGCCACGCCCGATTCGAACCTTTTACGCTCCCTTTTGCTTAAATTATGATAATAGTTAACATGCGCGTCTAAAAGCAAACGCAGGGGCTGCTCCAGCTTTTGCAAGCCGGCAGGCATAGCCTTGCCTTTTTTACGAAATATAAGCCACGCAATAAGCGCTATAATGGGGAAGACGATAACGAAGTACAATAGCATACAGTGTGTTTATCTTACTAAGGTACAAGTTAAAATTAGGGCAATTGTTTGATTGCGATAGTACGGGAACTGATCTGTTAGTGCCTTATAATAGTTCATTAATAAATTGCTGTAGCGCCAGTGCGTGATTATGTCCCCGGTCCACTGCGGCAAATAATAAGGTTATGGTTGGGTGCTTATGTATAATTGCCTTAAGTTCTTTAAGAACAGGCGACGCGTTTAATTCTGCATGATATTTTTGACGAAATTGCTCCCACTTTTCCGGCTCGTGGTTAAACCATTTGCGCAAGGGTGTAGATGGGGCTACATCTTTCAGCCATATATCTATTGCCTCCTTTTTTATGCCGCGTGGCCATAAGCGGTCAACCAGTATGCGATAACCGTCAGTTTTAGCAGCGGGCTCATAAATTCTTTTTATATTAATGGACATTCAATTATCCCAATAAAATTGTATCATTTAAAGATACGAAGAAAAGGAAGAATATCCCGCTGCGTCATTAAACTCAAAAAGGCTCAGAAATTTCTCCCCAAGCCTTTTCAATCGTCGTAAATTGAATACCCTTACTGCCCGCCACCGCTATTCTCATGCACACCTTCCTCGCGGAAAAGTTAGCGCTGAAATTGTCGTTATGACGGGTCAGGAAATAAACGATTCTTTATACTGATCTTCAAACTCCTCATAACTGAGTACCGCTATTTGTGGAAATTTGCTGTTCTTGATTTGATGTATATGCCGGTCATTGCTAATTATATAATCACACTGGCCAGCTATATAACAATCTATAAATTTATTATCGTCCTTATCACTTTCTATTAATTGCCATAAAAAGGATGGATTTTTGAGTATAACGTTTGGCAGCAATAACAAGAAATCAAGGGCCGCTTCTGTGCGTTCAACGCCATATCTGTAGGTTATTTGCTCCTGGTATTCAACTAAAATTTCATTGGAGATTACTAACTTATATTTACCTTGAATTAACCCTTTATATATCCAGTGATATTTATAGTTTGGTGCAAGGGAAACAAGGAAAATATTTGTATCTAAAATAAAGCGGGGTTTAGTCATTCAGCCAACTGTTGAGATCATCTTCAGTAATATTCTTTTCCTTTATTGCTTTCTGAATATTTTTCTGCAGTTTTCCGGAGAAATACCGGGCCAATAGCTGCTTGATAGCCACCAGGTCTTCTTCCTTAGGCTGGAACGAATAGATTTTTTAACAGTTCTAATTGTAAAGCGTTTAATTTTTGAGTTTGCATAATACAGTTGCTTTACACAAAAATACATATTTTTTATAAAGTTCAATTACTCCCCGCCGCCGCTATTTTCATGCACACCTTCCTCGCGGAAAAGTTTGGCGCTGAAAAAATCGTTATTCATGCGGGATATATTGGTGAGCGTAATTTCTTTAGGGCATTCGGCCTCGCAGGCGCCGGTATTGGTGCAGTTGCCAAAGCCTTCGGCATCCATTTGGGCCACCATGGCCTGCACACGGCTCCAGCGCTCGGGCTGTCCCTGCGGCAGCATACCTAACTGCGATACCTTAGCCGATACAAACAGCATAGCCGAAGCGTTTTTTGCAGGCCGCAACGCAGGCCCCGCAGCCTATACAGGTAGCAGAGTTGAAAGCCTCATCGGCAATAACTTTAGGGATGGGGATAATGTTGGCATCGGGCACACCGCCGGTATTTACCGATACAAAACCGCCGGCCTGCTGTATACGGTCGAACGACGAACGGTCGACGATCAAATCCTTTATTACAGGGAACGGCCCGGCGCGCCACGGCTCAATGGTAATGGTTTCGCCATCATGAAAGCTGCGCATATGCAGCTGGCAGGTAGTAATGGCGCTCTTTGCCCCGTGCGGACGTCCATTTATATACAGCGAACACATGCCGCAAATACCCTCGCGGCAATCATGGTCGAAATGTATGGGCTCATCGCCTTTCAGTGTCAGGCTTTCGTTCACCACATCCAGCATTTCCAGGAACGACATATCGGGCGAGATACTCTCCGCCTTGTAGGTTACCATTTTGCCTGAACTTTTTGTATCCTTTTGACGCCAAACTTTCAGGGTTAAATTCATATTTCCACTCATTATTTGTAACTCCTTTGTGTTAGGTGGACAAATTCAAAATTCAGATCTTCTTTATTCAGTACCTCTGGTTGGTTGTCGCCTTTGTACTCCCATGCACCAACGAACGCGAAATGATCATCATCGCGCAGCGCTTCGCCCTCTTCAGTTTGCGACTCCAAACGGAAATGCCCACCGCACGATTCGCGGCGCATCAGCGCATCGTCAACCATCAGTTCGCCCAGTTCTAAAAAGTCGGCCACACGGCCCGCTCTCTCCAGCGAAGAGTTCACATCTTCATTTGTTCCAACCACGAGTGCGTTTTTCCAGAAACCCGCACGTAGCGCGCTGATCAATCCTTTGGCTTTGGTTAAACCCTCTTCTGTACGTGCCATGCCGCAGTATTCCCACATGATATGGCCCAGGTCGCGGTGATATTCGTTTACTGTTTTGGTGCCTTTAAGCGCCAGTAGTTTATTAATGCGCTCGGCCACTTCCTGTTTTGTTTTCGCAAAGGCGGGATTGCTGGCATCAACGGGTTTTGGCCCAATGGTAGCCAGGTAATCGCCCAAAGTATAGGGGATAACAAAGTAGCCATCGGCCAGCCCTTGCATCAATGCTGAAGCGCCTAAGCGGTTAGCGCCATGATCACTGAAATTGCACTCGCCCAAAGCATACAGGCCCGGCATGTTGGTGCTTAAATTATAATCGACCCATAAACCGCCCATGGTATAATGCACGGCAGGGTAAATACGCATAGGTTGTTTGTAAGGGTCCTCATCGGTTATCTGGTAGTACATATCAAACAGGTTGCCGTATTTGGCGGCAACCGCTTCCTGACCCAAACGTTTTATGGCGTCCGCAAAATCTAAAAATACCGCGAAGCCCGAACCGCCTACACCACGACCCTCATCCACCATCTCCTTAGCGTTGCGTGAGGCCACATCGCGCGGAACCAGGTTACCGAACGATGGATATTTGCGTTCTAAAAAGTAATCACGCTCATCCTCTTTAACCTGGTCGGCGGTGATCTCTTTTTTGCGGAGCCTTTCGGCCACCTCAACAGTTTTTGGCGCCCAAACCCGGCCATCGTTACGTAATGATTCCGACATCAGCGTTAATTTACTCTGATGGTCGCCTGTTACCGGGATACAGGTTGGGTGTATCTGTGTATAACAAGGATTAGCGAAGAAAGCCCCCCGCTTATGTGCCCGCCACGCGGCTGTAACATTAGAACCAATGGCATTGGTCGACAGGTAAAACACGTTGCCATAGCCGCCTGTACATAACAATACAGCGTGCCCGGTATGGGTGTCTATTTCGCCTGTAGTAAGGTTACGGGTGATGATGCCTTTGGCCTGCCCGTCAACAATAACTACATCCAGCATTTCGGTGCGGGTGTACATTTTCACCTTGCCTTTATGTATCTGGCGGTTCAACGCCGAGTAAGCGCCTAATAGCAGCTGCTGCCCGGTTTGCCCCCTTGCGTAAAACGTACGTGATACCTGCGAACCACCAAACGAACGGTTATCCAGAAGCCCACCGTATTCGCGCGCGAAAGGTACACCCTGGGCCACGCACTGGTCAATAATATTTACCGATACTTCGGCCAGGCGGTATACGTTGCCTTCGCGGGCGCGGTAATCGCCTCCCTTAATGGTATCGTAAAACAGGCGGTAAACACTATCGCCGTCGTTCTGGTAATTTTTAGCGGCGTTAATGCCCCCCTGCGCGGCAATAGAATGCGCGCGGCGCGGGCTGTCCTGGAAACAGAATGCTTTTACATTATACCCGAGTTCGGCCAGCGAGGCCGCTGCCGACGCACCTGCCAAACCCGTACCTACAACAATTACATCGTATTTGCGCTTATTGGCCGGGTTAACCAGCTTTAGGTTAAATTTATGCTTGCTCCATTTTTTCGGCCAATGGGCCTTGAGGAATTTTAGCGTCTAAACTCATTTCTTTTATTTTAGAGGCAAGAATCAAGAGACAAGAATCAAGATAGATTTTGATTGATGACTTTTGCTCCTGTGTCTGTTTTTTAACTTATATTTTCTTGAATCTTGATTCTTAACTCTTGATTCTATCTACCTAAACTCTGTATAAAATACACTACTGGCATCAGGGCAAAGCCCAGCGGTATAATTACCGCGAATAGCCAGGTGCCAATAAACTTAACCACGGGCGAATATTTCCGATGCGTCCACCCCAACGTTTGAAAGGCGCTTTGGAAACCATGCAGCAAATGGAACGAAACCGCCCCCATTGCCAGTACATAAAACAACACGTACCAAACATTGCTGAAACTGTCGGCTACGCGCGCGTGCAGGTCCTTCACACGAACTATCTCTACATCATTTTCTGTGGTTGATGAATGTTCAAAGGATGGATCGGCGGGGGTAAAATCGCTCACTATACGCTCATTTGTTAGCACATTGGTGCGGTACTCTTTATAGCCTACAGTATCGGTAAACTTGTACTTATACCAAAAATCGCCCATGTGTATTACAAGGAACAGGAAGAGTATGGACCCCAGCAGCCCCATGTTTTTTGACGACCATGATGCCGGCGATTTGGTTTGCACCGCATAACTTACCGGGCGCGCCCTGCGGTTTTGAATGGTAAGTATCAGCCCGTAAAGCGCGTGTACCAATATGGCCAGGTATAACAGGTAAGCTACAACCTCTATAGGCGGAAAATGGGTTAAAAAGTTGGCATATACGTTAAAACCGTAACCATCGTCGTTTTTAAACAGGAAAAGGTTGCCCGCAACGTGTACGATGATGAAAGTACACAAAAACAAGCCTGTTAAAGCCATGATCAGCTTTTTGCCCAGCGATGAGTTAAAGGTTTGCTTAATTTCGCTCATTGGTTTATTATAAATTGATATTTTGACAAAAGTATTTAATATATGCCAAAACATATAAATGCTTTTGGTTAATTAGCAAGTAAATAGCTATTTAGAAACAATCTAAAAGAATGGGGTGAAATTCTATTTTAATTGCAGGCGAATATGTTAATATTTGTTAACGACGTTGACATATAATCATAGTAATATTATATTCGCTCATCTAATTACCTAAACAAATGAAATATTTTTTTACTGTATTGTTACTAGCTGTCCTGGCTTCGGGATGCACTAAGAAAAACCAGGTAGAATTTACAGGAACAGCAACGGATATTAATGAGGGCTCGTTCCAGATCAAAAACATTAATGACGCTGTTATTTGCCAAACGAATATTAAAGCAGGAAAATTTTATTTAAGCCAGGAATGGGCAGACGCCGGATATTATTATATGGCAATTACTAAACCCGGTTTTGGTACGCAGGTTTTTGATGTTTACCTTGAACCGGGGAGTTATACCATTACAACCAACGTTAAACAACCCTATAAATACCCGGATATACAGTCGACCGCAAAAATACAAAACGAATTAACCGCTTTCTATCATTTATCGGATACGGTGCGCGAACGGCTGCATAAAAATGTAAGCGACTTAACCGCTCAAATGAATGATCCTAAAACTAAGTCCCTGCCGCCTGCCGCCTATGCCAGCCTTGCCGCCAGGTTTAAAGACGCACAATCGCAGGAGTTGCAACCAGGGGCCAACGCGTTATCGGAGTTTACAGATAAGTACCCCGATAATGAAATTGCCCCGCGCATGATGTTAAACATGAATTATAAGGATGATCCGCTTACCTATTATAAAATTTACCAGAAACTTAGCCCGGCTGTTCAAAACAGCGGTGCCGGGAAAACTTTAAAACAATGGCTTGATTTTTATATGGCCAAACCGGCGGGTAAATAATTTTTGCGTACAACCGCACTTATCTTATATTAGCGCAACCAATTCGCTTGTTACATGAAATACATTTACTTAATTTTTGTTGCGTCACTATTCGCTTCATGCAATCGGTCGCAGGGCGATGTTGAAATTTCGGGAACAGCCAAAGGCATCAATTTCGGCCACGTAATGGTACGCAACCCTGCCAACAATACCATTATAAAAACAGATATTGATGGCGGGAAATTTAATACCGGCAAATATTTTTTGCAATACCCGGGTTATTTTAAATTGATGTATTCCTCCGGCTCAACGGCCACACGTAAAATTGACATATACCTCGAGCCGGGCTCGTACACTATAGCTATTGATCAACAGAAAATAAATGATTACCCACATGTTACTTCATCGTCAAAAATTCAAAACGAGCTGTCGGCCTATAATGTAATGGTTGATTCTGCTGCTAACGCGGTACATCAAAAAGTAGTAGCTATAAATGCCCAACTTAACGGGCCCGAAAATAAGGTATACATGCCCGGCGAATACACCGCGCTTGCCAACAAATTGCTTGCTGATGAACAAAAGGCAAACCGTATAGACCTGCTGAATGTTTTAACAGCCTATATCAATAAATACCCCGAAAGTGTGGCTGTGGCCCATATTATGCTGCAAATGGATTATCAAAATAACCCGGTTGAGTATTATAAGATATACCAAAAGCTTAGCCCCGACGCTAAAAATAGCGACGATGGAAAAGAATTGGGTGCCAAACTCCAGGAACTGGCTAAACTGGCGCCCGGAGCGTCTGTACCCATTGCGGGTACAACTCCTGACGGAAAGGCGCTGAATATTAAAGCCATGAATAAAAAGGTTATACTGCTCGACCTCTGGCGCTCAAGCAATGGCAGCAGCCGCGATAATCATGGGCAGCTCATTTCGGCGCTATTGCCTAAATTTGGCAGCAAGGGCTTTGGCGTTATAAGCGTTTCGCTCGATACTGAAAAGGATAAATGGCTCGCCGCTATTCAATCCGACAAAATGGACTGGCCCCAGCTATCTGACCTAAAGGGCGACGATTCACCAAACGCAGCTGCCTGGGGCATAAAAAGCATCCCCACCTATTACCTGCTGGATGGCGAAGGCCGAATAATTGAACGTGTTACCGAGTTTAATGATGTTGCCGCCGCGGTGAATGATTACCTTAAAAATCATTAAGCAATACCAATCACTTTATTGTTCAATACCGCAAATATGCGGTCGGTTTGGCTGCTGCTGATGGCAACCCGCCCGGTAAACTTACCAAACGACGGCAATATGGCCTGCCTGCTGCCAAATGCAAAACAGGGCAGGGTTATGCTTTGGCGCCCCTTACCCGTTAAATTTACGCCGGGGTGTATATGTCCGCAAAAAACATAACCTTCTGAAGCTTTCAATTCAATATTATTTAGCGGGTGGTGCAGCAATAAAAAAGGGCCTATAGAAAGCGCGTTATGCAGGCTGATGTTAATGCGGTGGTAATGGCTATCATGCACAATATCATGGTTGCCGCGTATCAGCCGGATATCCAGTTTGGGGAACTGCTGCCGCCATAGCGCGAACCAATCCCAGTCGGCATTCATATCGCTGTGGAACAGATCGCCCAGGAATATTATCTTTTGAGGCCGGTATTCATCAATAAGGTCTGACAGTACCGCCAGGTCGCCCTGTTCCATATCGCGGGGCACCGCTATACCTGCTTTACGGAAATGCCCCACCTTGCCTAAATGCACATCAGCCGCTATAAGGGCCTTTTCCTGCTGCCAGTAAATGGCGCGTTGCGGCAGTAATAAAAGGTCCTGGTTTAATAATTTAAAGGGTATACCCGTGCTTGTGGCCATAGGATGCAAAAGTAATGATATCGGATATTAATAATAAGTTCAGTTTTTACCGCTCACAAAAAAGGGCCGAAACACTCTCGCAGTTTTCGGCCCTACATCTACCTATGAAAAACAACCCTTTGGAAGGGCATATACATTCATTTCAAAGCAAATGCCAATTGTAACGGTTGTATTACATCAACCTAAATAATGGAAAAAGCGGCGGGCTTATTTTTTTGAGCAGGGAAATCATTTTCCCTTTTAGGGTAAATTTTACACCGCTCCCTGCATGATAATAATAAATAAATGTTGAAAACTATACGTGGTTAGTATTGTTAGAAAGGGTATGGAGTACAATACGTATATGTTAGCGGCCGATCCGAATAACGCTTATCGTGACATCATTCATTCGAGAGATACGAACCTTAAGATCCGGGTATATTGCCTTGATGATGAAAGGTTTGAAGCCAATACCAATGAGATACAGCTATTTGGTTACGCAAATGGTAAATTATACGCGTTTGAAACAATCGATATTTCAGCAGACGACGCCCTGGATGTGGTAGGCGCCATACAATGGTATGCCGATTATATTGAGTATCCCGAAATGGAAATATTACCCGAAGACCCGCGCCCGGGCAATAGTATGGCAGTATAGTTATCCTCACCCAAATTAAGAGGCCATGTCTTTTTATCGGGGTAACTTATTGAACAGTTACTACAATTTTACGAATAACATTATTACCAAAATCGGCAACATAAAGATTGCCTTGCGCATCGAGCGCTATGCCTTGCGGATTACTGAAAAGGGCCGCTGAACCAACCCCGTTTGAAAATCCTGTAGTATTTTGAGCTCCGGCTAACAGGTACAGCACTTTTGAAGAAGTAATTTCAAATACCCGCCCTGAACTATCTGTAACAAATAAATTGTCCTGCGCATCAACGGCTACTCCTGTGGGAACGCCAAGCAGATCGGGAAAGTTACCGCCGCCTACATAAGTGGTAACATATCCGTCGGTAGTAACTTTTCTTATCGCCCTGTTATTTTGATCAACTACAAAAATATTCCCTTGCGGATCAATTGCCATGGCTACCGGGTGGTCAAATAATGCAGTATTAGCGTCTCCGTCAACAAATCCGGGAACCGATGGTTGGGGAAATCCGTTAATAGCCAAATAGCCGGTATATTTGCTTACCACACCGGCAGGCGTTATTTTACGGATCAGGTTATTACTGCGGTCGGCTACATATACGTTTCCCTGCGCGTCAACCACTGTTGCCTGCGGATTAAAAAATTCAACAGTCGAACCTGTTCCATCCACATAGCCGGTAAATCCATTTCCTGCTAATGTGCTTACTATGCCTCCGGGGGTAATTTTACGGATAACATTATTGCCGAGATCTGCAACAAAGGTATTTCCCTGTGCATCAAACGATGTGCCTTTTGGCCCATAAAACTGGGCAGTTGAGAGAGGCCCGTCAGCATACCCGATGGTTGGGTTTGTTAGCGTGTGGGTTGTCCCGGTTGTTGTAACTGTTCTTATCAGGTTATTAAAGGTATCGCTTACATACAATAGTCCCGAGATTGAATTATAAGATAAATACTGGGGGCCATCAAATAATGCACCGGCACCCGAGCCATCCGCATACCCCGAATTCCCGCTGGTACTGCCGGCAATAGTGGTTACCGTGCCAATTGGAATGGCAGATGTGGCATTGGTTTTAAAGGTTATTACACCGCCATACCCGGGCCCCGAAGTACCTACGGCGTATGCCCTTAAATAATAGGTAGTATTAGGCGTTAACCCCGTAAGCTTGCTTACCCAATGAATAGCTATACTATCCTGTGTCCTTGAATCGGCAATAGTAGGCAATTGGTTAGTAGAACTCCAGCATACCCCATTTGAGGCTATATTATCCACGTTAAAACGCAGGCCGCCGCTTATTACCGAAGTTGAGGTTAACTGGCTTACGGTATTGTTTGTTCCGATAAGAGGTACGGGATATGAGGTATTGGCCGTGTCTTTTTTACAACCGGATACGGATAAAAGAGCAGCTATAAATATTAAGGTTAAAAAAGTGCCTGGTAGCGATTTTTTCATGAGTATAAAATGATATTACAAATTTATTAGTCGGGCCCGCCTTTCCTATATATCGGCCGCTATTTTATTTTTATGCGGCTGCAAAGATAGTTGTTTATTACGGCTTTAAAACTAATCTGTTATTAATGCTGTTTTGGTTTACAAAAATAATTTTTAAATATAATTTATTCAAAGCTATTTAAGCCGCCTCCCTAACCGCAAAGCCCATTTTTAACAAAAATTAACATTAATGGGCCAATAATAGTTAAAGTAAAACGATGCAGACAGTGTGATTAGTATGTAATTTAAAACCAGGCCCCCGAAAACTTGTTGTATTATTTTAAGCGTCACTTATAATGAAGTTTGTTTTTTTTCTGTTTGCGATCATGTTTTTTTCGGTTTCTGTTGCCCAAAAACATTCACTTTTACAACACGGTTTGGTTTTTGGCGACAGGCCGGGTACAACCGCTATGGTTGATGCTTCAAAACTAGAAGCCTATATGGACAAAAAAATACGGATAAGCACTACCATAAGGGGAAAGGTTATTAAAGTAACCAAACAAAAAGGGGGCTGGTTTAACATAGATGCCGGCAATGGCCGAATTATAGCCGCGCATTTTAAAAATTATGGAATAAATATACCCGCCGGCCTGCAGGGAAAAATGGTAATAGTTGAAGGCGTAGCCCAAAAGCAAATTATTGCTGATGACCTGCAGCACTTTGCGGGCGATACGGTAACAGGCAAAAAGCAGCATTCATTAAAAATTGATCCTAAACGGGGATTAACGTTTGAAGTGAAAGGGTTGATGGTGGATTAATAGGGAGGTAAAAGGTTAAAGGCGAAAGGTTTTAACTAAACAAAGGTAGCGTCCCTCGTCAATACTAATGGGTTAAGATCAAGATAATCGATAAAAAGCTATAAGCTTCCCCATAATATTATGTGAATATAGGATTTTATAACAGAAAAAGCGAAAAGAAACCTTTCGCCTTTTACCTTTAACCTTCCAGCCTCAGCCTTACCTACTCAAATACATCGACTTCTCTTTATACAAATGCCTGAAGTAAGGGTCCTGCAAGTCGGGTATAAAGCGGATTGCTTCGCCGGTTGATTTCATTTCGGGGCCAAGTTCTTTTTCTACTTCCGGGAATTTATCAAACGAGAATACTGGCTCTTTAATAGCATAACCTTTTAGTTTGCGCACAATGGTAAAATCTTTCAGTTTATTTACCTCAAGCATAATTTTGGCGGCAATATTAATATAAGGCACATCGTATGCTTTCGCTATAAAGGGCACGGTACGGGATGCGCGCGGGTTGGCCTCAATTACATAAACTTTATCATCCTTAATGGCAAACTGTATATTCAGCAAGCCACGCACATTTAAAGCGTTTGCTATTTTAATGGTATATTCTTCCATTTTACTAATACTGTTCGCAGAAAGGTCAAACGGGGGAAGTACCGCGAATGAATCGCCGGAGTGGATACCCGCAGGCTCAATATGTTCCATCATGCCTATAATATGCACGTCGTCGCCATCACTTATCGAATCGGACTCCGCTTCTGCGGCACGGTCAAGGAAATGATCTATCAAAACGCGGTTTCCCGGCAAATTTTTTAATAAGCTAACCACGGCTTTTTCAAGGTCCTCATCATTAATAACAATGCTCATCCCTTGCCCGCCCAAAACATAACTTGGGCGCACCAGTACCGGGTAACCCACCTCGTGCGCAACTTCCAGGGCCTCCTCGGCGCTTTCGGCTACACCGTATTTTGGGTAGGGAATATCCAGTTCTTTCAATAGGTCCGAAAAACGCCCGCGGTCTTCGGCAATATCCATATTATCGAACGAGGTACCAATTATCCTGATACCATGCTGATGCATTTTTTCGGCCATCTTGAGCGCGGTTTGGCCACCCAACTGAACGATTACACCATAAGGTTTTTCCAATTCAATAATTTCGCGTACATGCTCCCAAAAAACCGGCTCAAAATATAGCTTATCGGCCATATTAAAATCGGTTGATACAGTTTCGGGGTTACAGTTGATCATGATCGCTTCAAAACCCGCCTCTTTGGCCGCAAGTAAACCATGTACACAGCTATAATCAAATTCAATACCCTGGCCAATACGGTTGGGGCCCGAACCTAATACAATGATCTTTTTCTTGTCGGACACGATAGACTCATTCTCGCCCTCGTAAGTTGAATAATAATACGGCGTTTTGGCAGGGAACTCGGCGGCACAGGTATCAACCATTTTATATACACGTTTAATGCCCAATTCTTTCCGGCGCAGGTAAACATCTTCCTCGGTAGTATTATTATGCAATATATAAGCTATCTGCGCGTCCGAAAATCCTTTTTGTTTCAGAGTAAATAGAAAATCTTCAGGGATATTACTTATTGAATAGCGGCGCAGTTCGATCTCCAAATTCACCACATCCATGATCTGGTTCAGAAACCAGCGGTCAATTTTAGTAGCTTTTCTAACTGATTCTATCGGCACGCCCAAACTCAGGGCATCATAGATGTGGAACAACCTGTCCCAGCTTGGGTTTTCCAGGCTGAACATAATTTCTTCGAGGTTGCGGCTTTGCTTGCCATCGGCGCCTAACCCGGCGCGGCCAATCTCTAAACTCTGACAGGCTTTTTGCAGTGCTTCGATAAAGCTGCGGCCAATACCCATTACCTCGCCTACCGATTTCATTTGCAAACCTAAAAGACGGTTAGCGCCTTTAAATTTATCAAAGTTCCAGCGGGGTATTTTAACAATAACATAATCAAGCGTTGGCTCAAAATATGCTGATGTTGTTTTAGTGATCTGGTTTTCTATTTCATCCAGGTTATAACCGATGGCCAGCTTCGCAGCGATCTTGGCTATAGGGTACCCCGTTGCTTTTGAGGCTAATGCCGATGAACGCGAAACCCGCGGGTTAATTTCAATGGCTATAATGGCCTCGTCGGCAGGGTTAACCGAGAACTGTACGTTACATCCTCCCGCGAAATTGCCAATGGCACGCATCATTTTGATGGCCTGGTTACGCATTTCCTGGTAGCAGCGGTCGCTAAGCGTCATGGCCGGGGCCACGGTTATCGAATCGCCGGTATGGATGCCCATCGGATCGAAGTTTTCGATAGAACAGATAATAATTACATTATCATTATTATCACGCAGCAACTCCAGCTCATACTCTTTCCAGCCCAAAACAGCCTGTTCCACTAACACCTCGTGCGTTGGCGATGCCTGCAGACCGCGGCTTAGCGCGGCGTCAAAATCTTCTTTTCTATGTACAAAGCCTGCACCTTTACCCCCCAAGGTATAGCTTGGGCGTATTACTAAAGGGAAACCAATAGTTTGCGCTGCTTCCTTACCTTCTAAAAACGAATTTGCAATTTTTGAAGTAGCCACGCCAACGCCAATATCAACCATTAACTGGCGAAAGGCTTCCCGGTTCTCTGTTTTTTCAATAGCGGCTAAATCAACGCCAACAATCTTTACACCGTATTTCTCCCAAATGCCACGCTCGGCTACACTAATGCAAAGGTTCAAGGCTGTTTGGCCTCCCATAGTAGGTAGTACAGCATCAATCTTTTGTTCCTGTAATATCCGCTCAATACTTTCGGGTTCAAGTGGCAGCAGATATACATGATCGGCTATAACCTTATCCGTCATAATAGTAGCCGGGTTACTGTTGATGATGGATACGGAAATACCTTCTTCTTTTAACGACAGCGCGGCTTGCGACCCCGCATAATCAAATTCACAGGCCTGGCCAATAATAATAGGGCCTGAACCAATAATGAGTACGGATTTTATGGAATTGTCTTTGGGCATAGTTTCTTTAGTTGATGGTTCATGGTTCATAGATCATAGTACTGGCTTGGGCCATGAACTATGATCTATCTGCTATGAACTAAATTCTATGCGCTGAAAGCGAAAATCCCGACTTCAGCGTCGGGATGCAAAGATAGAAAAATACAGGTATTCGGGGTTAATTTTTTATATTAATCATATTTTGGTTTGAGCGTGTTTTTTTTGAAATGATAAGGCGTTTAGAGCGGGTATGTAAAAACCTATTTCGGAACGGCACAACCTGCGCCCCAAAAGTTTTCAAATATAAAACCGCATATTCTAAAAACCAGAGTTAACCTTTACAAAAACATTCCCAAACATTTCATCGCGTTTTCATGTAATATAACCGATATTTACTATTGAAATAATTACTAACTTACCGGTCATGACAAAGAAAGTGTTATATATTTCGATCGTATTGCCGTTGTTTATTTCCGCCTGCAGTATGTTGCAGTCTATCGTTAAATCCACCTTTCCGTATACGGCAACTTTAATGATCCCCGCCAGCGCTCAGCCCGACAAAAGTTATGCGGCAGTAAGTTTAGCCACCAGTTTTGACCAGAGTTTTTCAAAAAGCGGCAATAACGCGAATAAAGTTAGCGAGGTAAGTATTATTTCGGCCAAACTGCAATCAACAGCGCCGGCTGATTTTAATTTAGGTGATCTGAAGTCGGTAAAGGTATATATGTCAAAAGAAGATGAAAAGGATGAGGTTTTGGTAGCCTCCCGCACCGATATAATACCCGGTACAGGCAATGTGATGACTTTAGATATAGATAACTCGCATTTTTTAGACCCCCTGGTACGTGAACGCGATATAAGAATAAAAATGGTTTATGAATTACGAAAAAAAACGGGGGTTGATGTAAGCGTACACCTGGTGCTGGGGATTAACGCTTATCCGGCAAAATAATAACTACTATATCAGTTTATTATCCGTATCCGGAAACACCGAAACAGGTTCGTATTTACGCGCTTCGTCCATCTCCATAAAGGCGAACGACATAATAATTACGATATCTCCAACTTGTGCCAGCCTTGCCGCCGCGCCGTTCAAACATATTATTCCGCTGGCACGTTCGCCTTTTATTACATAAGTTTCAAAACGGGCGCCATTATTATTGTTAACCACCTGCACCTTTTCGTTGGCAATAATATTTGCCGCATCCATCAAATCCTCATCAATGGTAATACTACCTACATAGTTTAGCTCGGCCTGCGTTACTTTAGCGCGATGAATTTTTGATTTTAATACCTCTATAATCATGGGGCAAAATTAGTGTTTTATAGTTGATGGTTCATAGTTGATAGTTCATAGCACCATTACCTTTATTAATTATGACAATTCTGTAATAATCTCTATACCATGAACTATCAACTATGAACCATCAACTAATAAGCACATTATCAATCAATCTCGTTTTACCAACTTTAGCGGCTACCAGGGCGACTATTTTTTGGGTGTTATTATCTGCGGGATGTAGTGTATCTCCATTTGCAATTTCAAAATAGGCCAGTTCAACACCGGGTTCATTGCTGATAGCTTTTTCTGCATCGTGTTTTAACTGTGGTATATTATTGGGATTAAAATTTTTCTTTACCCAATTCAATGTTTTTGATAAGATCAGCGCATGTTGCCTGTCATCTGGTGTTAAATGAATATTCCTTGAGCTCATGGCAAGGCCATCGGGCTCGCGTTGTATAGGGCACATCACAAGTTTAACGGGCAAATTCATTTGGGCAACCATACGGCTGATGACCAAAAACTGCTGATAGTCCTTTTGTCCAAAATAAGCGGTATCGGGTTTAATTAAATTAAACAGTTTATGCACCACCTGTGTAACGCCCTGGTAATGCCCCGGCCTGAATTTTCCTTCCAGCATACCCTCCAGCTCGCCTATGTTCAAATGCCAACTCTCATTGCCGGCATACAGGTCGCCCACAGCAGGGTTAAACAAAATATCGCAATTAACCTGTTCCAGCTTTTTTATATCGTCGAGAATAGGGCGGGGATAAAGCTCAAGGTCTTTAGGATCATTAAATTGCTTGGGGTTAACAAAAATACTGCATACCACCGTCTCGCCCCGCTGCTGCGCCTGTTGTATTAACGATAAATGCCCCTCGTGAAGGGCGCCCATGGTTGGCACCAGGCCAATAGCAGCTCCACCAGCCCTTAATTGTGCCAAATATTGCTGAAGTTGGTTTGTAGTGGTAAAATTTTTCAATATAATGTATTATAAAAGGGGGTGAAGTTGCACAAATCATTAAAAATAACCAAAACTTAGTTGCGCAATTGATGGAAAGTTCATATATAATGCTTATATTTGCAAACTCAAATTTTTTGGGTTCTTACATAATTTAAATTCTGATTTGGAGATGGGTAAATCTAAGCTTTTGTTTATAACTCATGAAATGTCGCCTTTCCTTGAACTCTCAAAAATTTCTGAAATCACACGTCAGCTTCCGCAGGCCATGCAGGAAAAAGGGTACGAAATTCGTATCCTGATGCCGCGTTTTGGAAATATTAATGAGCGCAGGAACCGACTTCATGAAGTGATCAGGTTATCAGGAATGAATATCATTATTAATGATAACGATAATCCATTGATCATAAAGGTTGCATCTATCCCGGCGGCACGTATGCAGGTGTATTTTTTAGATAATGAAGAATACTTCCAGCGTAAGCATGTGTTTGAGGATAAGGATGGCGAATTTTACGCTGATAATGATGAGCGTATGATCTTCTTTTGCAAAGGTGCATTAGAAACAGTTAAAAAATTAGGCTGGGCGCCTGATGTAATTCATTGCCATGGATGGATGAGCGCCCTCGTTCCGGCGTATTTAAAAACCAGTTTTAAGGATGACCCTACCTTTAAAAACTCAAAGGTGGTTTATTCTATCTACGAGAATGATTTTACCGGGCACATGAATGATGATTTTTCACGTAAAGCCATTATGGGCGATATGACTGAAAAGCATACAGCTATTTATAAAGACGGTACAAATACAGCGCTTCATGAAGGCGCTATTCACTATAGCGACGGAATAGTGCTTGGCAGCGAAAATATAGATGAAGATGTGTTAAATAATGTTAAAAACAGCCATAAATCGATTTTAGAATTCAATTCTACCTCAGATTTCGAAAATTATTACAATTTTTACGACGAAATTGCCAATGAGGAATTGGTGAATGTTGTATAAGCTTTGAGATCATATATGAAATTTTTCAAATTAGACTTATTAACCCTGTTGATAAGTCTTTTTATTTTGAGTAGCTGTAAAAATCAGGATACCATTGGTTTGGGCGTAAACGCATCAAACCAGATAAACGGTAACCTTATAGACACTTCAACCATCATAATTAATACCATTCCGGAAGATAGCGTTGTAACCAGCGCATTGCCGGTTACGCCCCTATCTTATTTTAAAGATCCGGTATTTGGTACAACAGAATCTAATTTAGCCATTGACCTTAATTTGCCCGCCAGCATGGCATACGTTATTCCGCCCGGAACTATCGAAATTGATTCGGCTTTACTGGTATTAAGGTATGCCCCCGGTTTTTATGGCGATTCAATAGCATCAAGGTATAAGGCAAATGTATACCAGCTTAATGAAAGGCTGTTTCCTAATTCCACCTATCTCAATACAAAACACTGGAGTTACAACAGTTCGAATTTACTTGGCTCTAAATCATTTTTTTCAAGAACGGGCGATAGTATAAAAATCATTAATCCCGTAGCCGGAGGGCCTGATACCCTTGTAAAGGTTCCCCCGCAATTAAGGATACCGATAAATCCGTCCTTTATATATAAAATATTATATAATGCAACGGCTAACCAACTCAACTCAAACCTTATTTTTAAACAAAATGTCAAGGGTCTTTATATCACCCTTGATAAAAATCAATCGGGCCCGGGAGGTACATTTATGTTTGCTTTAGATTCGGCAGCGGCTGTACAAATATATTACAAGAATAATGCCGGCACCGCTATTGATACTGTTATGTTATCATTGCCCAGCACATTACATGCTGCCGAAATTAAGCATACTTATTCACCGGCAATTCAAACAGAACTTAACAACACCACTACTTCAAGAAAAACATTTTACTTACAAGGTTTGGGAGGTTTAAGAGCTAAAATTAGTTTTCCTTATCTTAAAAATATAGTTAAAACTTTAGGCACTGACGTTGTAATAAACAGGGCCGAATTGGTAATTACCGCAAATCCGGGATCGACTATACCTTTTTTGCCGATACGTAAATTAGCTATGTACAGATACGATCTTGCCAACCAGCGGACATTGGTTGAGGATGCCTCACCTGCAGATCCCCGGGCATTTGGCCCCACCGGTCTCGGCGGTTTTTATAACGCCCCAACACAACAATATCATTTTGTAATAACCGCATATATACAAGACCTAATGCGTGGCGTGGCTCCAGACCTGGGGACCTTCATTGGCGTAGTTCCGAATGACCTTAGCAACAGCATAGCCGTTGCAGCGCAGGTTGATGGCAGAACATTTGCAGTAGGGGCAGATAAAACATCTCCTTATCGCATTAAACTGAATATTATCTACACTAAAATTGCAAAATAATAGTTATCTCTGTATAAAAATGCAGGTTAGTTAATATCAATTAAATTAATTGATATTATCATATAGCTGATTATTTTTGTAGATAACTCATTAAATTTTTTTTATATGTGCGGAATTGTAGGCTATATTGGCTATAGAGATGCCTATCCAATAATTATCAAGGGATTACACCGCCTGGAATACCGGGGATATGATAGCGCGGGCATAGCTTTGTTTGATAAAGGGCTTAAGGTTTATAAAAAAGCCGGAAAGGTTCGCGACCTTGAAAACTTTGTTAAGGATATAAAAATGACGGGAACTATAGGCATGGGCCATACCCGTTGGGCAACTCACGGAGCCCCAAGTGATCGTAATTCGCACCCGCACTCGTCTGGCAACCGCAGGCTCACTATTATTCATAACGGTATAATTGAAAATTATGGTGTTATAAAGGAAACTTTATTAGCTAAAGGGCATGTTTTTAAAAGCGACACGGATACCGAAGTTTTAATACACCTGGTTGAAGATATAGAACAAGAAACCGGTCTTGGCTTGCTTGAAGCGGTTAGGATAGCGTTAAATAAAGTTATAGGCGCCTATGCTATTGTTATAATGAGCGCCGATGAACCTGATGTATTAATAGCTGCCCGTAAAGGCAGCCCAATGGTAATTGGCGTGGGAAAAGATGAATATTTTGTAGCCTCGGACGCTACGCCAATTGTTGAGTACACCAAAAATGTGATCTATTTAAACGATAACGAGATAGCCTATATACACCGAAATGAATTGTTGATAAAAAATATCGATAATACTATTCAAACTCCATACATATATGAGCTGGATATGAAGCTGGAAATGTTAGAAAAAGGTGGATATGAGCACTTTATGTTAAAAGAGATATATGAACAGCCCCGGTCAATACGCGATTGTATGCGCGGCCGTATCTATCCCGAGCAAGGGAAGGTTCAGTTAGGCGGCATAAAAGAATATAAAGAAAAACTTAAAAATGTTGATCGGATCATTATTGTGGCCTGTGGTACTTCATGGCATGCGGGGCTCGTTGGCGAATATTTGATAGAAGAGTATGCCCGTGTTTCGGTTGAAGTGGAGTATGCTTCCGAATTCAGGTACCGCAACCCCATTATTACAGAAAAGGACCTGGTAATCGCTATTTCACAATCAGGCGAAACCGCCGATACTATGGCCGCGCTTGAACTTGCTAAAGAAAAGGGCGCTACCATTTTTGGTATTTGCAATGTGGTTGGGGCCTCTATCCCCCGCATTACCGACGCCGGGGTTTATACTCACGCAGGGCCAGAAATTGGTGTGGCATCAACCAAAGCATTTACAGCCCAGGTTACTGTTTTAACGCTAATTGCGTTTTATATTGCTCAGCTAAGGGGTACTATAACACAAAGTAAATTGGTAGAATATTTAACTGAACTGAACGAAATACCAACATTAGTTGAGCGTACATTAAAATGTAATGACCACGTTAAACACATAGCAGCCCTATTCAAAGACTCGAACAACTGCCTGTTTTTAGGTAGGGGCAGCTCCTTCCCGGTTGCGCTTGAAGGGGCATTAAAGCTTAAAGAGATATCTTATATACATGCCGAAGGCTATCCGGCTGCCGAAATGAAACACGGCCCTATAGCATTAATTGACGATGAGCTGCCTGTTATATTTATTGCCACAAAAAATTCATCTTATGAAAAAGTGGTTAGTAATATACAGGAAGTAAAAGCCCGTGGCGGCCATGTTATAGCCATCGTTTCTGAAGGAGATGTTGATGTAAAAAATATGGCCGAGTATGTAATTGAAATACCGCAAACAAACGAAGCTTTTGTACCCCTGCTGGCAACCATCCCATTGCAATTACTGGCATACCACATAGCGGTAATGCGCGGGTGTAATGTTGATCAGCCCCGTAACCTGGCAAAATCTGTTACGGTAGAATAATACCGCATCCATTACCTTGTAATAATATTATTAATAGTTAAAATCAATTTTTATTTATATTTGAATAGATTTTATCTATATGACGATAGTTCAACTTGAATACCTTGTTGCTGTTGATACTTACCGGAGCTTTGTGGCAGCGGCCGAGAAATGTTTCGTTACCCAGCCAACGCTCAGTATGCAAATACAGAAACTGGAAAATACATTGGGTGTTAAACTGTTTGACCGGGGTAAACAACCCGTAACGCCAACCGAAATGGGTATTGATATTATATACCAGGCCCGGATAATACTGGCAGAAAGCGAGAAGATAAAAGAGATAGTTTCTGACGGGCAAAAAGAGTTATCGGGCGAATTGAAAATTGGGATAATACCAACTATATCACCTTATATACTGCCTAAAATTTTGCATGGTTTTATTGAAAAATACCCGCAGGTTAAATTGATAGTTTGGGAACAAACTACAGGGCAGGTAATACAACAGCTAAAGTTGGGAACGTTGGATTGCGGGATATTATCAACCCCTTTGCAGGAAAGCAGCTTAATTGAAATGCCTCTTTTTTATGAAAATTTTGTGACGTATGTATCTAAGCATAGCAAGCTATCAAAAAGGAAAAGCATTGTACCTGATGATATAGACATAGAGGAGATATGGGTACTTAATGAAGGGGATTGCATGCGCGAGCAGGTTTTAAATATTTGCCAGCGGCGAAAATCAACAAAAGGCTTTCAACATTTCGAATATAATACCGGCAACGTTGAAACGCTGAAGCGCATGGTTGACCAAAACAACGGCGCCACTATTTTACCTGAACTCGCATTAGCCGACTTTACCGACAAACAGATGGATAAAGTGCGTTATTTTAAATCGCCGGAACCTGCAAGAGAGATAAGTTTGGTTATTCAGCGTAATTTTTTAAAACGCCGTATGATAGAGGCGCTAAAAAACGAGATACTGGAGTTTATACCCAAACGGCTGAAAAATAAAAAGAAAAAAGAGGTAGTAGTGTTTTAATTGCTTTTGCCCGAACCCGGTTTTTAGGAGAAAAGAATTGCAATGATTTATTCTATTATCTTGAATCCCATAAATCTTCGTTCAGCATTAAAAGACATTAAAAAAATTATACTCCAGCCTTATTAAATAAGTATTGCTGCTTAAGCGTACCATATTATTGTATAATGGTGTACGATACGAAAGGTCAACTCTTACCAAACTGTTAAATATCAATTGAATACCCGGGGCGGCATCCAGGTAGCTTTGACCGTAACCGGGGTTAGTTTTGCCCAGTAATTCGGCATACAGGTTAACATTTACCTGGTTATAGTTTTGATATACTTTGGGCAGAAACAAATAACCTGCAGATAAGGTATAGGCAATGCTGTTATCAGCATTAGCCGCGGGCAGTTGATAGCCGCCCGTATTGTTAAAAGCATGTAAATAACTTGCCGAGCCGGAAAGCGCCAGTTTATGTATCAGTTTTGTAAATACCACACCGCTTTGCAAACCCGAATTATCGCCCTCTAAAGATATCTCCTGGTTGGTTAAAGGGTTACTGATAGCGGATGCTTTTATAAAAAAGGCCCCGCGAAAATGCTTTTGAACCGAATCAATCGATAAAAAGCGATATTTAAAATAAACGCTGCCCCCTTCAAAGCGTTGGTTAGACTGATAATAATCTGATTGGTACAGGCTGCCATGCAGCATTACATTTTTACTTGCGCCATACATTACTTCAAGCGTATTGCGGTCTTTATAAACCGGATCAAAGTAACCCTGGTTTTCGAGCCTTACACCCAATGAGTGTGTAGCCATATTGCTGGCAGGCTCTGTATTGATATACAGTTCCTGCGAAAATACCGGGCAGGCTAACGCGGCCAGGCATATAGTTATTAACAGGTACTTCATAAATGTTTATTTGAAGTTATATAGCTACCTGGTAAACCCTGCCCGACTTTGGCGCACCCACGCTGGCGTGGCCATTATATTTTTTATAAACAGAAGGAGGAGCAAATCCTTTTTCAACAACGGTTAAAGCAACAGGACCGTTTAAGTCCTTGTTGTCGCCATTTACCAGGCGATAAGTATCGCCGGTATAACTAAAGTAATTGTTGACCACATGTATATTGGTAAAATTGAATGTGGCTTTAAGATTATTTACAAAAAAGCCCGCGTTCTCTACTTTTTTGCTGATCTGGTCAAGACTTACCGGAACATTATCTTTAAAAACGATCAAAAAAATATTGCGGTTAAGATCAACCTTAATATCTCCAACAAAGGGAAGTGTACGCAATGATTTTTCTGTTGCTTTAGAACATAGGGAACAGGTGAGGCCGTTAACCTGTAATTCGGCTTTAATAAATTGTGCATGGGCGGTAGCAACTGTAAAAGCCAAAATGGCTATAACAATTCTGAATGTTTTCATTTGAATAAAAATTAATCGTAAAAAATAAACCAGCGGCAGTGTTGCTGCCAAACGGAACGATTAATAAATATCAAATACGAATGTTACGGTTTTTTATTATGGGGTCGGTTTTATTGGATGGGGCGCCTGGCGGCCTTTTGGCCGAAAGTTTTTCTAATAACGCCTGCTGTGCCGACAGTGCAAAATCACCGAAAGATGTTTTTGGTATTTCAAAGCCGAATACTTCAAATAGAAAAGATGGGGATTCCCCCTGGTGAGCGTCTTTTATTTTTACATCTATTTCTTTATCCTTACAACATTTCATTTTCCCTGCCGACAGCATTTTACAGCTTTTAGCAGGCGCGTTTATTTTTACACCGGCCAGCGCCGTGCCGCAATAATGAATATTAAGCGCAAAGCCCAATGCGGTAACAATATACAGCTTGGTTAAAAAAAGCGCGCCTGATCTTTTTATCATAAAACAAATTTAGTTTTTAACTTATACATTATCAACTGTTTCGGGCAAAAAAATTAAAATATACTCAGGTTCAAAAAAAAATAGAACGGTAGCCACTATTTTTAGTGGCTTTAGCACCACGTTTTTTTACAATTATTCAGCTAAGCCGACTGCGCCATACTATTACCCGCCAGCCAACCTCGGCGCTAAGCAGGATAATAATTGCAAATACGGCAGGTTTAATAGTTTCAGATGTTGACGAAAAAGCGCCCCCCAGCGCGGTAAAATAAACTACGGCAGGCAATATAAGCACAAGGCAAAGCCCGGTAATATTAAGCGGTATTTTAAATGGTCGGGGGGTATGGGGATGGTTTATACGCAGTTTTATAAGCGCAATGTATTCTAACGACAGGCCAGCGCCATACACCGTAACATCGATAATGAGCAGATCGGCAAAGGTCCATAATATCATCAGGCTTACAATTATTGAACAAATAATAATAGAAACATACGGCGTTTGAAAACGGGGGTGCATCCTATTAAGCCGTTCGGGTAAAAGACTGTCTTCGGCCATTACCTGGGGTACACGAGATACCGATAACAATACAGCCGCATATATACCAAGTGTGCTGGCCATACCGCCCAAAGCCAGTAAGGCCCCCAGCCAATGGCCACCTATTAATGTTCCCAAAGCCGGAAAACCTTTATCTGTTAACACAGCGGGGGTTATCCCGCTCAACTGTGCTACCCAGATCACTAAAAAATAAATAACAATAACCATTGCAAACGCAATAAACATGGAAACCAGGTAGGAACGTACCGGTTTTTCAACCTCTTCTGCATAGGTTGTTGTATTATCCCAACCCAAACAGTTCCACATAACCGTATATAATGCCATACCTAATGATGGAAACGTGATATTTTTTAGAGAGGGGGAAGAAATAAATAAAACCCCGGTATGGTGATAAAAAGCCAACCCGAAAAGTATAATAAACGGGGTAAGCACAGCCGCGCCTAACAATAGCGTGGCCTTGCCTACAGGTACAATACCTGATATATTAAGCCCAGCCGAGGCCCATATAATAACCAGGCAAACCGGCACTTTATAAAGAGCAAGGCCGGGTAAAAAGAAAGAGGCATATTGTACAAATAAAACCGGGTATATAGCAAGGTCAACAAAAGTATATAGCCAGGTCCACCAGCCTTCGTAAAAACCCCAGCGTGTTCCTAAAGCATATTTTACCCACTTATAATAGCCCCCGGTTACGGGCATCATGCTGTTTAGTTCTAAAACGGTAAAAATTGCAGGCACATCCCATAACAATGGCGTAATTAAAAGCAGCAGCAAAGCTCCATGCTGCCCGGCATAAGTAAGCAAAGGTTCCAGGCCATACGGGCCGCCCGAAACTGTAAAAAATATAACAGCCACCAACTGTACCGGGCGAATCTTTCTTAAATATGGTGTAGTGGGCATATATCTATAAAAATATTGTTTCTGCAATTAATAAAAAAGGATTTTTCATGACAAACGAAGTTTAAAAATCCGAACCGGTATTTAACTAAAAGTTAAATACCGTCATTAAAAGCAATCTTCTCAACATTTTGCCGGTTTAATGTAAATCCTAGTTATAAACATATATTAATAACTATTGTGGAAAATAATTTAACGATAAAATACTTATAATTAACCGATTATGATAATAGGAGTGGGTAATATATTATAAAGAACGCTACAAACTTCACAATAATTTAGTCGTCAAACTCAAAATTTTATTTAATTAAAAGAAATATTTGGAACTTATTTTTTAACTCATGTAACACTCGTGTACAAATAACCGTAAAAAGGAATGCCTGTTAATTAATAATACGGTTTGTTATGTGTGCGTTTAGACTACCCCCAGGAAAAACAAAAATATATAGCTGCATTTTATTGCCGGTAACGGCCTGCTTTTTATTTAGCCTAAAAAATGAACATATTTCCATGGGTGTGCTTACATCAAGCACGCAGGATACAACCATTTCGGTTTGTGGTACAAGTACAACACTTAACACTGTGCCGGTTGCAGGTTATTCAAATCCTTCGTGGAATGATGGTTCAACAGGAACTTCTCTGACGGTTAACAGTTCAGGCGATTACTGGTGGCAGGTAACGGGAGCCAGCGTGGTAACCAATGGTGATTTTTCAGCAGCTACAACAAACACGTTAACCCGCGGGTTTACAAGCGCCTATACTTACATGACCACCGCAAGCCCTTGCCCTGGTTGCTGCTGCGGGGCATTGAGCTCGGAAGGAACCTATTCGGTAAATACAAACCCACACAATCTACATAATCTGTTTACCGCATTTGGCGACCATACAACCGGAAGCGGCAACATGCTGATCGTAAATGGCGCTGCAACAGCCAATGTAACGGTATGGACCCAAAACATTAATATTTTACCAAATACCAACTATGTTTTCTCTACCTGGGCAACATCAGTTAACCCTGCCAGCCCCGCTATATTACAATTTTCAATAAACGGCAGTCCGCTTGGCAGCACTATAAATCTTTCATCGACGTTGGCAGATGGCGTATGGCAATACTTCACTACTACGTGGAACTCGGGCAGCAACAGCGGTACACTGCCTATCGCTCTTGTTAATCAAAACACTTCATCGGGCGGTAATGATTTCGCGGTTGATGATATTGTTTTCGCACCTGTTTATCGTCAAAATATACATGTAACATTCAATCCAATCCCGGTATTGGCATTAACCAGTCCCCACACCGCTTGCGGGGTTTATGACCTTACCAAAACAATCGTTGGGTATGATGCCACTACCTACAATTATTTTTTTAAAGATAGTTCCGGTAATACTATTACCCTGGCAAATGCAGAGGTATTGAGCCAAAGCGGCACCTATACCATAACAGAACAAAATAAAGTAACCGGCTGCACATCGCTGCCACAACAAACAACTATTACTATTAACCCAAACCCGCAAAAACCGGGTATAGCATCTTCTTAAAAAACATCATTGACTCAGACCTTTAAATTATTACTAACATGAAAAAGCTCAACTTATTTACAACCACCCTTATCGCACTATTGGTTTTTACAGCCAATATCGTCTTTGCACAGTCTGCAGGGCCCAGCGATGCAACATCTGCGGCGCCAACAAATCCTGGTGATGCAGGTAAAATAGAATGTTATGGTTCGCCCATTTCTCTATCAGGCCCGCAGGACGCGGGAGGCGTAGATTATACTAAATACCACTGGTATAAAATTGACGCAAGCGGGACTGCCCAACTGGTAACCGCTATGACAGGCAGAACCTACACCGAAGCATCAGGGGCCAAAGGCTATTATAACTACCAGGTAGTTACCGAAAATGCCAATGGTTGTACATCGCCAATTTCTGATGTGTTTAAAATATATGTACTGCCACAGCTAACAGTTGCCATTACCACACCTGCAAGTTCAATATGTGCTGTTGCTTCGAGCGCCACCTTATTAACGGCCAACCCGACGTTTGCAGCTGCTTATCCGCTTAGCTACCAATGGACAAGGAACGGCGTAGTTATTCCGGGGGCAACGTCAGCCACTTATAACGTAACAGGTGAAACAAGCGCTGCTACTGTAACATTTGGTGTAACAGTAAGCTTTTCGGTACTCGGTACAAGCTGTTCTACTACATCCACACAGGATATAATTGTAACACCGTTACCAACCAAGCCATTGATCACGGCTAATTAAGGGTCCGGTTTTGAAACAATTTAAAAAAATAGCGGGCACCTGCGTAAATGAAGCATCTATGTAGAATAATGGTTATATGTGTATTGTTGATGGTAACAGGTATGGCATACTCACAAACTTCGGGAAACCAAAGCGGATATGCCACCTATACCATCAACGAAGGCTCAACTATTACTTTACATGGCAATACAAACAATGCGGCTGCTTACCAATGGTATAAAGACGGGATGAAAATAAACGGAGCTATATTAAAAGACTATACGGTTAACCTGGCGGGCGTATATGCTGTTATAGCCTATAATGCTAACGGTTGCCCTTCGGATATGTCGGATGGGATACGTGTTGTAGTTAATCCGTCTCTAACCGGGGTAACAAAGCCGGATACGGCCGTTGATTTGCAGATCACCATTCAATCAACCAATGTACATGCTTCGCCGGGCAATAACTATACTTATGTAATAACCGCTAATAATAACAGCGCGATCAGCGGGACACAGGTAAAAGTAAGTTATACTGTACCGCTCAACCTGGTTTATATACCGCAGCCGGCCGACAAGGGAAAAGTGACTTATGATCCGTCTACCCGTTTATTAACCTGGAGCATTGACCAGCTAAAAGAAAATGAACCCACACAACTAATTGTGCCCGTGCAGGTTTTAGATGCCGGGGTAGTTCAAAGCGTGGTTGATATTAAAGGGCATGAGCCCGACCCGATATTGTCAAACAATGTTGATCAGGCTGTTCAGCAGGTTTATCCGTTGATAGTCCCGAACGCGTTTACGCCTAACGGCGATGGAAAGAACGATACGTTTACAATACCGGGCTTAGAAACATACTCGGATACCGAATTAACTATCATAAACAGGTGGGGCAATACAGTATATCAAAAAGTAAACTATCAGAACGACTGGACAGGGGAGAACCTGGCTGAAGGCACCTATTTCTATATACTAAGGGCAAAAAATAAGAGCGGTGTATGGGATGTGTATAAAGGTTACATAACCTTATTAAGAACGAAATTACAATGAAAAAGCTATTAGTTCTATTCGCTTTTATACTTTATTATGCTTCTGCAAACGCACAGCAGGACGCACAGTTTAGCCAATATATTTTTAATGGCTTGTACATTAACCCTGCTTATGCGGGGTATAAAAGCGATATTAATATTAACAGTTTTTACCGTTCGCAATGGACCGGCTTAGACGGGGCGCCTACAAATATGTCGATTGCAGCTGATGAGGCCGTAGCCAATGATAAAGTTGGGCTGGGGCTTTTACTACAACACGACGCGATAGGCGCGCAAAGCAGTATTGCCGTTTATACTAATTATGCTTACCGGATACAGATAGGCCAGGATGAAAACTCCAGGCTCGCGCTTGGCCTGGGCGTTGGGTTTATACAATCGGGTGTTGACGGCAATAAACTTAACCCGGTACAAACCGGCGATGATTATATTCCTGTTGGCTACCATAGCTTCTTGTCGCCCGACGCGCGCGTGGGTGTTTTATATACTAACGATCATTATTTTGCCGGCGTTTCTGCTGATAATTTGCTTCCGCAGTTTATGGGCAGCCTGCAAAATGCGAACGCACTGGGTGTGCCTGTACCTAAACCTCATGAATATTTTACCATGGGCGCTTTGTTCGACCTGAATTCTCAAACAAAGCTTAAGCCATCCATATTAATAAAAGACAGCCCAAGCGTACCAACCAGTATGGATGTAAACGTTTTTTTACTATTGAACGAAAAGATATGGCTGGGCACTACGTACCGTACCGGCATAACGCTTTACAATAAACCCAACCTGCCAACGGGATTGCCCCAATCAAGCGCGATGGTGGCAGTGGTAGAGTTTTTCGCGACCGAGAACCTGCGGATAGGTTATGCCTTCGATTATTCATTAAATAAGTTGGGGAGTTACGGCTATGGCTCGCATGAATTATCCATAGGCTTTTTGCTGAAAAACAACCATAGTAACCGCTCAAGTTTGGATGACCCTACAAGGAGGTGTTATTTTTAACTCTTTGTGCGGTATATCAATAAAATGCTTATTATCAATTACTTAAAGCGTTCACGCTTTTGAGCGTGAACGCCCGTGAACGCTCCGTGAACACTCGTGAACGGTGGGATTGAAGTTTGGGTAATGATACCGCGTCGAAAGATTAAAAATTCCATTAATAAGTCTTTTTGTCATTCTGAACGTAGTGAAGAATCTTATACACGCGGTATAAATACATGATCGGTAGGGCGCAAACCTATCAATTATATAAGATTCTTCACTACGTTCAGAATGACAAATTGCACGGGTATGGCATCTTTCGAACACTCGTAATTATAAATCCGGACTAACGAGCAACCATAAATCCGGGCTAACTTCATAAGCAGATGTGGTATTAACAACATAAAATCCTATCCATCAAATATATTACTTCATTATGCGTTAAACATACAGCTATAACCCGTAGTTTTAAGCGGTAATGCGTTTTTGTAAATGATGTATTCCGTTACGGGCACTATAGGTATGTTTAAAAAAGCATTATTCACTATTATTATTTTAATTACTTCGCTTTCGGCGGCTTTTAGCCAGGGGAAGTGGGAGCTGAAACGAAACGAAAATGGCATACAGGTGTTTACCCGCACCCCTTTAACCGGTAACCTTAAAGAGTTAAGGGTTATTTGCGAATTAACTACCACGAAAGGACAATTGATAAAAACGCTGCAGGATATTAAACATTATGATGATTGGGTTTACAGCACACGAAAAGCCACATTGCTAAAAACAGTAAGCCCGCAGCAAATACTTTTCTATTCGGTATCGCACCTGCCCTGGCCCATAAAAGACCGTGACCTTATTGTGCAGCTTACCGTGATTCCCGACAGTACAGCTAACCGGTTTGAGATACAGGCCAAAAGCCTGCCCGATTATTTGCCTAAAAATCCTGACCTTATACGTGTTCCGTACTCGCTTGCCGTATGGAGAGTTATTATAGTTGACGACCATACTTTAAAAGTTGACTATACTTTCAGCGTAAATCCGGGCGGAAGCATTCCTGCATGGCTTGTAAACGCCACATTAGCGGTTGGCCCCTATAACTCTTTTATGGGTTTAAGGAATGAGTTAAAAAAAGTCGCTTCCGAATAATCGGTCGCGGAGATGGTTTTCCCCGCTGTATGGAAAAATTTCCGCAGTATTTTCCCCGCTTCCCCGAAAATGGGCCACTAATTATACTTATAGTTAAACTGGTATTGCTTTTGTATTAACAGGAATACATTGCCTGTTAAGCAGAAAAACTATGAAACACACCCGCAAACTTATTTTGGTTCTGGCAGCTGCAGCGCTGACTTTCATCGGGTGTAAAAAAAATTCAATAACCCCTGCTGCCGGTACTACTGATAATGCCGCGTTAAGCAAACAGATCGCTTTGAGCTTGTTTAATTCAATGTCGGGTCAATATGGCGGGGCCAGTTTGATAAATGGTACAAAAGCACAGTCAGGTATGAGTATAAACCCCGAAGGGCCACGTGTAACCGTGCTTGATCCGTATTGCGGCTATACCATTGACACTACGATTAATAATACCAGTGTTGTTGCTGATGTTTCTAAAAGCGTATACAGCCATTTCAAGTTTATTTATACCTGCAGCACTCATGCTCTTGATGGGTATATTCTTTCTGATAGTATAAACAATACCGATAAAGGCGCCCATTTTATAAACCAGAATACTTCCAGCCAAAATTATGTTGTAAACAAATATGGTTCAGACTTTAATGTCGTTTCAATACGCGGTACTACAGGCACATCATCTCATTATACTACCTTTAATGGTTCGCAAACCACTATCGGTTACAATTATACCGATAGTCAATATACCTTAAACGGGTTGGTGGTCGACCTTTCAAGCCCTACAGCCAATATAACTTCTGGTACGGCTACATTTAGTTCAACCATAAAAAATCTTGGTCCAACTACGCCGGCTAATGGTAGCACATATACCGGCACAATTGAATTTTCGGGCAATCATACCGCTAAAATTACTTTAGTAACCGGCGGCAGTTCGTATGCGAATACGATCAACCTGCTTACAGGCGAGTTAACCGCCGGTAAATAAAAAGCTATTTAATTAACGATGAAGGCACCTTATCCGCTATACGGATGAGGTTTTGTTTTTTATAAGCGTTTAGATTATTTATGCAGTAACGGTATTAATTAAATAAGTAAATTTGATTTGGCCATAGAATTACTGGTTTTGACGATCATGATAAAAACACCTCGAAATTTATTGTTGATATCCCTTTGCCTTATCACAAGTGCTGTTAGCGCGCAAAAGTTTGAGGGACTGGCACTAACCCCGCCTATGGGCTGGAACAGCTGGAACACCTTTAAAACAAATATTAATGAAAAACTGGTGCTTGACATTGCCGATAAACTGGCCGCAAGCGGAATGAAGGACGCCGGCTACAATTACCTGGTGCTGGATGATGCCTGGATGGCTTTAGAAAGAGATAACAATGGCAACCTGGTTACCGACCCTAAAAGGTTTCCGCATGGTGTAAAGTATGTTGCCGATTATGTACATAGCAAGGGATTAAAGTTTGGTTTATATAATTGCGCAGGCACCAAAACCTGCGCCGGCTACCCCGGCACGCGCGGCTACGAATACCAGGATGCCCGCCAATATGCCGCGTGGGGTGTTGATTATTTAAAATTCGACTGGTGCAATACCACCGGGATAAATGCTAAAGAGGCCTATACTACCATGAGCAAAGCTATAAAAACAGCGGGACGCCCCATGATATTCAGCCTTTGCGAATGGGGAAGGAACAACCCCTGGGAATGGGCCGCCCCGGTAGGCCATTTATGGCGCACCACGGACGATATAGGGCCGTTGTTTTCGGGTATTAAAAAAAATAAGGGGGGATGGTCGCCAAGCAGTGTGATGAAAATTATTGATTCGCAAAATGCTATCCGAAAATATGCGGGCCCCGGCCATTGGAACGACCCCGATATGCTGGAAGTGGGCAACGGCATGACAGTTGATGAAGACCGTGCGCATTTCTCGATGTGGTGTATGCTGGCCGCCCCGCTCATAGCCGGTAACGACCTGCGCATAATGACCCCGGAAACCTTAAGTATTTTGACCAATAAAGAAGTGATAGCCGTTGACCAGGATTCGCTGGGTGTTGAAGCTTATCAGTATGCCGTGAAAGACAGTGTACAAACTTGGGTTAAGCCGTTAAAAAATGGGGTGGCTGTTTGTTTTTTAAACAGTTCATCCAATCCGCAAACCATCAACTTTAATTGGGCAGAAAATGCTTTAAAAGACGACCTATCGGGTATGGCAATAGATTTTAATACCGCAACCTACAACGTGCGAGACTTATGGGCTAAGAAAGAGTTAGGTAAAACCAATAAGGCGTTTAATAAAACGTTAGCTCCGCATAGTGTGGTGATGTTGAAAGTTTATAAATAGCAATGTGCTTGACTTACGTATAGCTTACGGTACAGCCTTTTCAACCCTCAGCCCCACATCGCTTACCTCATGTAAAGGATTATCGCGCATGTTTTGTTCAATACTGAATTGATAAACACCTTTCGCAGGAAATTTATAATTGAGGCGGAAGGGCACCTGGTAGCTATATAAATTACCCGATCCCTGCCCCAGCCATTCGCCATCAGGATTGGCCAGTTTAAATTCATAACGGGTAGCTGCCGCTTTTTTATCGGGGCCTGACTGGTATATTAAAACAAATATATTCGAGTATTTATAATCGCCGGTTACCCGCAGGTTCAGGTATAGGTTATAAAGAATTTGCTCATTATTAATGGTAACAGCATACTTTATTTTATTTGCATAGCCCCAGTTGTTGTTAACGATCTCGGTATTCTGATCAATAACAGCATTGTTATCTGTACAACCTGCCAATGATAGCAGGACAAAAAATAGCATAGCTGTAAATAAAAAAACTAAAGCCTTTTTCATTGTTTACGGTTTTGGCTGTTCACCCCTGTTCGGGTTGCTATCAGAACCTCCCGGGCGATTGTTCCTGTTGGGCCGAAAATTTTTGTTCCGGTTTTGCCTGTTGCCTTCGGGCCTCGGCCCCTGCGGTTTTTCGGGGCCGGCGGCACCTACCGGGCGCGGCTGGCCGTTGCCGCCAGGATTATGCGGTTTGTTTTTATTACGGTTCTTGTTTTTCTTTTTGTTACGGCTGCGGTCATCCAGGCGGGTTAAACTATCCTGGCCAACAACATTTTCGTAATCAAAGGCTTTTTCCGGCTCGTTTTCAATTTCAACAAATACCAGCAGATCGTCGGGCAATACGCCATCGCGGTTTAACTGCTGTATTTCTTTAACCCGGTTTATAGGCACGGCCACCCACGATTCTTCGCGCGGATAGCTAAACCACATCATCTTTTTAAAGATGTCGGTTTTTTGCAGGCGGGCATCGCCTTTCAGTGTTTTTAAATAATTTACATTATCCGGAATATGTTTAAGCGCGTCCATATAAGTATCCAGCTCATAATTCAGGCAGCACTTTAATTTACCGCACTGGCCGGCTAGCTTTAATGTATTTAGCGAAAGGTTTTGATAACGCGCAGCGGAAGTAGATACGGTTTTAAAATCAGTTAACCACGTTGAGCAGCATAATTCGCGCCCGCATGAGCCAATGCCGCCCAGCCGGCTTGCTTCCTGCCTCATCCCTATCTGGCGCATCTCGATGCGGATACGGAAAGTCTCGGCCATTTTCTTGATCAGTTCACGAAAATCAACCCGGCCCTCGGCAGTATAGTAAAAAGTAGCTTTGGTTTTATCGGCCTGGTAATCAACATCGCTCAGTTTCATCGAAAGGTTCAGGCTAAGCGCCAGTTTGCGCGCGCTATGCATGGTTTCCCACTCCATATCTTTAGCAGCTTTCCATTTATCCACATCGGCAGGGATTGCCTTACGGTATATTTTCTTTAATACGTCTTCTTCTTTAACGCGGCGTTTCACCATTTGCATCCTCACCAATTCGCCGGTTATAGATACATGGCCAATATCATAGCCGCCGGTAGCTGCTTCAACAACTACCAGTTCGCCATTCTCGAGGTAAATATTATCGTTGTTTAAATAAAACTCTTTGCGCGAACCTTTAAATTTTATTTCTACAATTGAAAAAGGCTTATAATTTACCGGCATATCCATATGCGACAGCCAGTCGTAAACATCTAATTTACTGCATCCGTTTGTGAGGCATGAGCCATTACTTTTGCAGCCCG
>Ga0206891_10009_pt1 | contig 60344 bp, 54 predicted proteins | sample Alteio_BWOrgHeat_55_FD_153246 | JGI IMG/M metagenome (GOLD analysis project Ga0206891, IMG submission 153246) | Enriched cells from forest soil in Barre Woods Harvard Forest LTER site, Petersham, Massachusetts, United States - Alteio_BWOrgHeat_Nextera7 ...
GATCAAAGAACGACAAGATCGAAGAAGGTCGCTCGTCAATCCCATTGATTCCATTGGATTTAAATTGGTGCGCCCGGTAAGATTCGAACTTACGGCCTTTTGCTCCGGAGGCAAACGCTCTATCCAGGCTGAGCTACGGGCGCATGTGGGAAAAAACTAATTCTTTGCTAGAGCAGCGCCCGGAGCGCTAGACGCCTTATGGACGCTGGTCGAGTGCTGCGCGGTGGCTGGAGCTGCAAGCAGCGTTTCAATTTGGCTTCGAACGAACGACTCCTGCGCAATGGCATCGTCGCCAAGAGGAGCCGTCTGGTAGTGGACCATGCCTTTGCGATCAATCAGGATCAGCTGAGGAACCACGAACCGATCCATCACCGAAAGGCCGAGGAACTTCAAAACTTCCTCTCGCGTGGCCCAACCCACCGGGAAGCCGACATTGTAATCCTTCGCGAAGTGCTCCACCAACAAATCCGCATTGTCGTTGAAGGCAACGTCAATTGCCTGCAGGCCCTTCGGTCCCAAATCGTTTTGAATCTTGGTCATAACCTGAGAAGCGTGCTGGCAATGCGGGCACGTTGTATAGACGAATTCCAGGGCCACCACCTTGCCTTTGTATTGGCTCAATAACTTTTCACCCTGCCCGGGAATCTTGAATGCCAGATCGGGAGCCTTTTTCGGAGGAATAACCTCACCGCCCAACAGGCAGAGAGCCGAAAGTGCGACAACGGAAAGTAATGAAACGATGCGCTTCACAGGGATAGTCTCCTCAACCAGTGTAACTTAACACGCGCCAATCGGCGCACCGATCACCTCGCAGCGGTCGCGAGCTTCGCCGACGGCTTCGTCAAAGGATTGACGAGTGTCTTGACGGCTACGTTAGGTTTGCGCAAACTTTCGCGAGATCTCGCGGGCGGCGCGAACGCCGCTCAAAAAGGCCCCGTGAACGGTGCCCCAATGGCCTTCGCAAGCCGTGGCCTCGCCCGCAAACCACACTGTGTGCTCCACGGGCCGGGCGAAACGCTTAGCAACTGCGAGTCCACCGGCCGCGACGTAGCTATATGCGCCGCCGCTGAACGGATCACTCTGCCAATCATGAAAATAGGCCCCGATCACTTGGGCGCGAATGTTTTCGGCGATCACGCTGCCATTCAGAGATTGCCCCGCTTCAGTGGATCGAGTAAACATCCGCGCCAAGCTCTCTATCGCGATGTCGACCAGTGTTGTTGTGCCAAGGCCGGCGAATTCCACTGCCGAAGGCCCTCCGGCCCACGCCGTGATCAAGGGAGTCGCGGCGTTTCGGTTGACCCAGAAGGTTGGGAACACGGGACCCGTTGGCTTGGCCGCTGCGCCGCCGAACAGAAATCCGAGACTGGGCGCCAGCGCTTCCCACCACGGCTCGCCCATTTTCAAGGTGAGGCGTAGGGCCGGGCCCATGCGGACAGCGGCGGGCAGATCGGCCAGGATAGGGATGTGCGCCCTAACCCGGAGTTTTAAGAGTAGCGGGAGCGGGACCGTGACAACCACCGCTCGGTGCGCTGAATCGGAACAGCTCGCCGCTGGCGCGTCGACCCTCAACTTCGACTTGGCCGGGGTTCCAAATGATATCCTCCACAGCCGAACCGGTAACAATCTGCACGCCTGCTCCGCAATTCTTGACCAGCGACGTAATCAACGCGGCATAACCGTTTGCCAGCCGTGAAGAATGGTCGCCGTGAATCGCGTCTTCGGCGTGCTGTTGCCGGGCCAAACCTCGAATGCCGATGACTTTTGCGTCGGCCGCATTGAAGCCCTCGACATAGCCGGTAAGCCAACGACGCTCATCCGGATCGACCGAAAGCGTTTATGCATAGGCGTCGAAGGATTGGTCTGGCGCGTTTTCGCTGAGTTGGGACAAAAGTTCAAAGGAAGAGGCATTATCGCCAGAGTCGATTTTCGTGAGAGATTCACCATTGAAGTAGTAGTCGGTGCCTTCAGCGGGCTGGTCGGTCAGCCCATTGTCGTGCAGATACTCGATCAGCGCGGGCTCACGTCCGTGAATGAATTCGGCGCCAAGCTCCACCGCTGTGTTGCCGGAAGTTTCGGTGAGGATGCGGCCGCCAAGGCGTTCCGCGCCTCAATCAGCAAGACTTGAAGGGAACGACGAGAGAGTTTAGCGGCAGCGGCAAGTCCCGCCACACCACCTCCGATTACGATGACGTCAGCTTCAGAACCCATTCGGTGCTTATTCCTTGGTGCTTCACTATACTCTGGTTCCGTGGAATCAAGCAGCCACATTGCGAAGTCGGTGCACCGCAGTGCGAAAGCAGTCTTGACCTGCTGCGAAGAGCTTTCGCACTACACCGAAACACCCGGAAGCATTCAAAGGACCTTCCTCTCTGAGCCCACGCACGAGGTTCACCGTCATCTCGGTGCCTGGATGGGTCGGCTGGGGATGAGCGTATGGGTGGACGCCATCGGCAATCTGCGGGGGGTTTACGCGGGGGCGGGGGCGAAGCGGCTTATCATCGGTTCGCACCTGGACACCGTGCCGAACGGCGGCGCCTACGATGGCGTGATCGGTGTTGTCATAGGAATTGCGTTGATTGAGTTGCTGGGCGGCGAACGGCTGGCTCATACCATCGAGATTATTGGATTTTCCGAAGAGGAGGGCGTCCGGTTTGGCGTGCCTTTTCTTGGAAGCCGTGCAATGGCTGGAACTTTTGACCGCGCTTTGCTCGATCGGCTTGATCGAGCTGGCGTCAGCGTTGCGGATGCCATTCGCTCATTCGGTCTGGACCCGGCCAGGATCGAAAACGCGGAGCTCGATGCCGATACAGCCGCTTACCTCGAGATCCACATCGAACAGGGACCGGTGCTGGAGAAGGCGTGCCTGGCCCTGGGAGCGGTAGAGGCAATTGCCGGGCAGACACGCGCGGGCGTAACATTCCTCGGCAAGTCGAACCACGCGGGAACTACCCCGATGGCCTTTCGCCGGGATGCCTTGTGCGCGGCCGCGGAGTGGATTCTGGCTGTGGAACGCGAAGCGCGAAGAACGCCTGGTTTGGTCGCGACCGTCGGAAAGATCGAAGCGTCGCCAGGAGTGGCGAATGTGATCAGTGGCGAAGTTCTGGCAACCATCGACGTCCGGCATTCTGTGGATCAGCCTCGTGAACGGGCCTTCGCGGCAATCGTCAGTAGCGGATATGAAATTGCCCACCGCCGTGGCTTGTCGTTCCATCATGACGTCCGCCTGAATCAAGCGGCAGTGCCGATGAATGCGGAGTTGGTTGCTTTGGTGGTTGAGTCAATTGCGGCAACCGGCGAGCCGCCAATGCTGATGGCGAGCGGCGCGGGCCACGATGCCATGATACTGGCTGCGCGGGTACCGTCTGCGATGATCTTTGTACGCAGTCCGGGCGGCATCAGTCACCATCGGGATGAAACAGTACTGCTTGAGGATGTTCAGACAGCACTGACGGCGGGAAGTTACTTTCTGCGCAAGCTGACTTTGTAGGAGATGATCATGTCTTTCGCGCACCTCGGCTCCACCCGGAGCAGTCACCAAAGAAATCACCTTTTGCAAACTCCTGATACTTTTGTGCGGGCGCCGTTGCCCGGCATGCAGGGCGCGACGGCGATTGTGCATGCGGCACCGGCACTCGGCGCCAAGTTTGTTCAATATACGGCTGAAATGCAGCCAGGGGGTCAGTTGGGGCCGATTCATTCTCAGCGGTTTCTCTATGTCATGGAGGGCGATATAACGGCGGCGCAGCATCAACTGCGAACTGGATCCTATGCCGTGCTCCCGGAGGGCGACGCTTCCCTGGTTCGCGCGGCATCGGCGAGTCGCGTGGTGGTGATCGAGAAGAAGTATCAAGCGCTCGACGGCGTTCCGATTCCGACGTTATTAGTTGGACATGAAACCGATGTCGAGGAACGGCCACTCGATGGCGACCCGGCTCTCCGCGTCCGCATGCTGGTACCAGAAGGTCCGAATTATGACTTCGCGGTGAATACAATGACCTACGATCCGGGCGGCTCGCTGAGCATGGTTGAAATTCATGTGATGGAGCATGGGTTGCTGATGCTCGAAGGGCAGGGCATCTACCGGCTTGGCGATTTGTGGTATCCGACGGCGGCCGGCGACTTCATCTGGATGGCTCCGTATTGTCCACAATGGTTTGGCGCTCTGGGTAAGACGCCGGCGAAATACCTCATCTATAAGGATTGGAACCGGCGTCCGATATGAATACGGCCGCTGTGAAGATCGCAATTGAGGCGCGTCCGCTCTGGGCGGAACTGGAGTTGCTGGCTGGCTTTTCAGCGACGGCCGCCCCGGAGGTGACACGCGTCGTCTTTTCGGACCAGGATTTGGGAGCGCGGGCGTGGCTAAAGGGTCTTCTTCGCGAAGCAGACCTCGAAGTGCGTGAAGACGCAGTGGGCAATACTTTTGCGCGGTGGGTCGGAACCGAAGCCGGGCTGGCGCCCGTAGGAACTGGGTCCCATATCGATGCAATTCCGAGCTCCGGGCGTTTCGATGGTACGGTGGGCGTGCTTGGCGCGCTCGAAGCCATCCGAGCCCTGAAACGGACGGGTTGGCAGCCGCGCAGGTCAATCGAGTTAGTTCTGTTTACGTCGGAGGAGCCGACACGGTTCGGGATTGGCTGCCTTGGAAGCCGGTTGCTGTCCGGAACACTCAGCGCGGAGCGAGCCGGTCAGATGCGTGATCGTGCCGGCAGTACTCTCGAACAAGTCCGGACCGAAGCTGGTTTCGGTCAAGACCTAGATAGTGTTGTGCTCCCGGCTGGTTATTACAGCTCGTTCGTTGAACTGCACATTGAGCAAGGTCCGCTGCTTGAACAGAAGCGGACGGCGATTGGAGTGGTCACAAGTATCGCCGCGCCCGCCAGCCTGCGGCTCCTGATCGAAGGTGAGGGTGGCCATGCCGGCGCCGTATTGATGCCGGGCCGGAAGGACGCGCTGCTGGGAGCCGCGGAAATCATGTTGAGAGTCGAAGAAGCCGCGCTGAAAACGGGCGCGATCGACACCGTTGCAACGACCGGCGTATGCCAGATCTTTCCAGGCGCCGTGAATAGTATTCCGAGCCGCGTTTGTCTCGAAATTGACACCCGGGATACGGATCTGAGCCGCCGGGATTCGGTGGTTGCTGAGATTCAGAAGGCCGCCCTAGCCGTAGCGGAAAAGCGCGGTTTGCGCGTGACTTCAGAGTTACTGAACGCCGATGCGCCGGCGCGCTCGGAACCGAAAATACTGACAGCGGTGGAACGGGCGTGCGAGTTACTGGGGCTGAGCCATCGTCAAATGGTGAGCCGCGCCTACCACGATTCCCTATTCATTTCCCGCGTTGCGCCTGTAGCAATGATTTTCATTCCGAGCCGCGGCGGCGTCAGCCACCGGCCCGACGAATACAGTTCACCGGAGCAAGTCGCAAACGGCGCGGCGGTCCTCGCCCACACGCTCGCCGAGCTTTCGGCATAGCGCATTCGTCTCAATGCAGCGATCGATTCAGTCGCGGCACGTGGTAACCGAAGAAGGAACTCGGCCGGCAAACGTTCTCTTTGAAGATGGGCGCATTCTGGCGGTACGAGAGTACGGATCGTCGTCAGGCGGCGAAGACTTCGGCGATCTGTGCGTGCTGCCCGGTCTCGTTGATACCCATGTCCATATCAATGAACCGGGCCGCACGGAGTGGGAAGGCTTCGCTACCGGAACACGGGCCGCTGCGGCTGGCGGTTATACGTGCCTGGTCGATATGCCGCTGAATAGCGTGCCTTCGACTGTCGATGTGGCGGCACTAGCGGCAAAGCGCGAAGCCGCGGCAGGCCAATCGCTGATTGATTACGCGTTCTGGGGCGGAGCCGTCGAAGGCAACAGTGGCGAGTTGCATGGACTGGCCGAGGCCGGCGTCCTGGGCTTCAAGTCATTCCTGATAGATTCTGGAGTCTCCGAGTTCGCCATGGTGTGCGAGCGTGACCTGCGACTCGCAATGCCCGTGATCGCCCACTGCGGGCTGCCGTTGTTGGTTCACGCGGAGCTACCGGGTCCTGTCAAGCAAGCCCATCACCGGCTCTCCCGTCAAGCACCCTGGACCACGTATTCGACCTATCTAGAGTCGCGGCCTGACGATGCAGAGGTGGAGGCAATCGAACTAATGGTTCGCCTTTGCCGCGAGTATCGTTGCCGAATTCACATTGTTCATCTGGCTAGCGCCAAGGCCCTGCCCTTGCTGAAGCAGGCACGCGTCGAGGGCCTTCCCATTACGATCGAGACCTGTCCCCATTACCTGTATTTCGCCGCGGAAACGATTCCTGACGGAGCAACGCAATTTAAGTGTGCGCCACCCATTCGCTCTGCCGTCAATCGGGAGCGACTCTGGGAAGCGTTGCGTGAAGGGGTTATCGACCTGATTGCGACGGATCATTCACCGTGTCCTCCGGCATTGAAGCTCATCGATCAGGGCGACTTTGAAAAGGCATGGGGTGGCATCGCATCGCTGTCAGTGGCCCTGCCAGCCATATGGACGAACGCAAAAGCGCGAGGTCTCACTCTGACCGATGTAGTGCGATGGATGTCAACCAAGCCAGCGGAAATGGCCAGGATTCATTCCTCGAAAGGCCGCATAGGACGAGGCATGGATGCTGATTTCGTGGTCTTCGATCCCGATGCCGCCATCCGCATTGAGCAGCGGCATCTGCATTTCCGGCATCCCGTTTCGCCATACCTAGGCGAAGAACTGCTCGGCCGGGTTCGTCGCACCTACGTGCGCGGACAGTGCGTTTTCAACGATGGCCACTTCGACCCGGATCCGCGCGGGCGCGAGTGGAGACGGTGCGGTACGGTTGTAGACTGAGCAAATGGAGTACCGCCTCGTAGGAACGGCCGTTCCTCGCAAAGAGGCTGGACGGAAGGTATCGGGAACAGCCGCGTACGTGGACGATGTTCGCCTGCCCGAGATGCTCCATGGCATCACGGTTCGCAGCACCATTCCGCGAGGCTACATTCGCAAGATCACCTTCGGAGAGGGCATTCCGTGGCATGAGTTCGTCATCGTCGATGCGCGAGACATTCCGGGCAAAAACATAGTTTCTCTGATCTCTGATGACCAGCCCTTTCTGGCGGCCGATCGCGTCAACCATTGCGAAGAGCCAATCCTTCTCCTCGCCCATGGGGACAAATACATGTTGGAGCGCGCGAGGCAGAATATCCACATTGAATATGAGCCATTGCCTGCCGTCTTCAATATCGATGACGCGCTTACCGGGCAGACGGTAGTCTGGGGCGACAATAACGTCTTCAAGCGTTTTACAATTCAGAAGGGCGATGTTGATGCTGCGTGGAGCGATGCAGCGTTTATCATCGAAGGCGAGTATTCCACCGGCGCGCAAGAGCAGTTGTACATTGAACCGAACGGCATGATTGCGACGGCAGAGGCAGGCTCAGTCACGGTGCGTGGCTCAATGCAGTGCCCGTTCTATGTGCAGAAGGCTCTGATGGCCCTGTTCAACTTGCCGGCAGAGAAGGTCCGCATCATCCAACAGGAAACGGGAGGAGCCTTCGGCGGTAAGGAAGAGTATCCATCCATGCTGGCGGGACATGCGGCTCTACTTGCCTGGAAATCCGGCAAGCCGGTAAAAATGGTCTACGATCGCGAAGAGGATATGGCCGCCACCACCAAGCGGCATCCTTCGAAGACGCGGCATCGGACCGCCGTGTCGAACGAAGGACGGCTGCTGGCGATGGAGGTCGACTTCTCAATCGATGGAGGCGCTTACGCCACGCTCTCCGGTGTAGTGCTGTCCCGCGGAACCATTCACTCCTGCGGGCCCTATCGATGCGACAACATTCGTGTGCGTAGCGTGGCGGTGGCGACGAACGCGCCGCCACATGGAGCCTTCCGTGGCTTTGGCGCACCGCAAAGCCTCTTCGCGCTGGAACGCCACATGAACAAGATCGCGCGGACGATAGGGCTAAAGCCTGATGAGTTTCGTGCCCGTAACCTGCTGCGTCCCGGTGATTCGACGGCGACGGGGCAGGTGATCAACGAGCCAATTGAACTGGTACGTTTGCAATCGCGTGCCCTCGATTTGATCGACTATCACGAGAAGCGCCGTCGCTTCACGCTTGAGAACGCGCGCAGCAGCCGAAAGAAAGGCATAGGCTTCGCGACCTTTTTCCATGGAGCCGGGTTCACGGGCTCGGGCGAACGATATCTACAATCCGTAGTGATGCTCGAAGCGCGGGCCCAAGATCACGTTCGCGTTCTGACATCGATGACTGAAATGGGGCAGGGAACGTACACAGTCCTAGCTCAAATTGCGGGCGAAACGCTCGGCATTTCCTATGAGCAGGTGGAAGTAACGAATCCGGACACGGCCGAAGTCCCAAACAGCGGACCAACGGTGGCATCCCGAACGGCGATGGTTGTCGGGAAGCTGGTTGAGAACGCCGCGCGAGAAATGAAAGCCAAGCTCGCGGACCACGACTTCGCTGCGCTCGGACCTTTGCGTGTCACTGTGCAGTACAAAGAACCGCCGGGTATCTTCTGGGATGACGAACGCTATCGCGGCGAAGCATATGGCGCATTCTCCTACGCGACATATGCGGCGGAGGTCACCGTCGACACGCTTACCGGCGAGATGGAAATGAACGATTTTGTGGCGGTGCAAGAGGTCGGCAGGGTCTTGCATCCAGTCTTGGCGACGGGCCAGATTGAAGGCGGTGTCGCGCAAGGCATCGGTCTGGCCCTGTATGAAAAAGTCGTGTGGTGCGAAGGCGTGATGGTCAACAACCAAATGACCAACTACGTGATGCCTACTTCGGCTGACATCCCCAACATTCGGGTTTACTTCGAAGAAATTCCGTATGAGCATGGAGCGATGGGCGCCAAGGGGATTGGCGAACTGCCCATGGATGGGCCGGTCCCCGCTATTCTTAACGCCATCGAAGATGCTATTGGCATCGCATTTGATCACGCGCCGGTTCTTCCCGAGGACGTGCTTGCGAAATTGACAGCGCGCAGGGTGGCCTGATGGCAAAACAAGCTGTCTCTTTCACCGTCAACGGACAGCCGCGGTGTGTTGAAGCGTATCCAATGCGCCGGTTGCTCGATGTTCTGCGCGAAGATCTTACTCTTACGGGGACGAAGGAAGGGTGCGGCGAAGGCGAGTGCGGCGCCTGCTCCGTGCTGTTCAATGGCAAACTCGTCAATAGCTGCCTTGTGCCTTTCGCTCAGGCTGCTGGAGCGACCGTTTGCACCATTGAGGGAGTGGGGCAACACGGACTGCATCCGGTGCAGGCCGCGTTCATTACTGAAGGCGGCGCGCAGTGCGGCATCTGTACACCTGGAATGATTCTGGCGACTATAGACCTGCTAGCCCGGCACCCGGCACCGACACTGGAACAAATTCGCGAGGGCCTCGCCGGCAATCTTTGCCGCTGCACTGGCTACATGCGGATCTTCGCCGCTGTACAGAAAGCGGCAGGGATTCAAGCCAAACACGCGGACCCGTTCTCCTGATGAGGTCCTTTATTTCGGAGTATGAGTTCGTGACAGCGCGTCATCTGCCCGGTGCGCTCCAGATTTTAAGCTCTGGTGCCGGCTGGCGTTCCATCGCCGGTAGTACTGACTTAATGGTGCTGTTCAACGCCGGCAAACTCCCGTGTCGTAGGTTTGCCAGTATCAGTGAGATTGAAGAATTGCGACGGATTGAGGCTTCGGATGACTGGGTTACCATCGGCGCCGCTGCCACTTATTCTGAAATTAGAGAGAGCGCAACTCTTCAGGCTGAATTTCCCCTCCTCTGTCAATCCGCAAGCTGGACTGGAGGTATCGCTAATCAGAATCGCGGAACGCTAGGCGGCAATATCGCAAATGCTTCACCGGCGGCGGATTCAGCACCTGTTCTGCTGGTTTACGATGCGGAACTGGAACTGCAATCCACTGCGGGACGGCGGCTGGTTCCCTACGCGAACTTTCATCTGGGCTATAAGCAGATGCAATTGCAAGCGGACGAACTGATCGTCACCGTCCGGCTACCCCGGCCCTCGCGGGATTTGCGGCAGTATGGCAGGAAAGTGGGCACCCGCAAAGCTCAGGCCATCTCAAAGGTTTCGATGGCCGCCACGGCTGCAGTCGAAAACGGGACCATTGTGGATCTGCGGATCGCCTTCGGCAGCGTCGCGCCCGTTCCCCTTCGCTGCAAAGAAACAGAGCGTGTATTGCGCGGAGAGCGGCTGACACCCAGCTTGCGGGAGCGGGCGCAGCAGACCCTGCTACTAGAGATCGCGCCAATTTCAGATATCAGGTCGACGAGCGAATATCGGGCGATGGTTGCAGCGAACTTACTGGGCGAGTATCTCGAAAAGTTGGGATGAAATACGAGAAACTCACCTGCGAAACGTTTCTTGCCTGCTGCGGCTCACGGCAATGGGCCGAACGAATGACGGCGTCGCTGCCAATTGCCGATACCGAACGCCTGCACCGCCTGGCCGAGAGTATCTGGTGGTCACTCACGCCCGCAGATTGGCTCGAAGCCTTTGCGGCTCACCCCCAGATTGGAGAACAGTCTTCTAAGAAATGGTCTGCCCAGGAACAGGCAGGCATGTCTGATGCAGAGCAGGAAACGTTGGAGGCGATTGCGCAATTAAACGCGGCCTATCGGGACACATTCGGCTTCATCTTCATCGTCTGTGCTACCGGCAAATCCGCCGACGAGATGCGGCAATTACTGGAAAAGCGCATCGCGAACCATCCTGAGCAGGAATTGCGCATCGCCGCCGCCGAGCAAGCGAAGATCACCAGGATTCGATTGGATAAGGTATTAGCCGGATGAGCGGACTCTCCACACACGTTCTCGATACGGCTTCCGGCAAACCGGCGGCCGGCGTACGCGTTCGGCTGTTCCAGGGTGCCACGGAGTTTTCGTCCGCCGTCACAAATGCCGATGGACGCGTTGCGAATCTTCTGCCGCAAGGCACCGCGCTCGCCACCGGCGTTTTTAGAATTGTCTTTGAAGTGGCAACCTATTTTGCCGCCACCACGACGCCATCTTTTTATCCGGAAGTCACCGTTTGTTTCGAAGTGCGGGATGCCTCAGTCCACTATCACGTTCCTTTGTTGATCAGCCCGTTCGGCTACACCACGTATCGAGGGAGTTAAGATGGCGAAGATTCTCTTTCATCAGTACGGCAAGACGCAGGTCCGCCTGACACAAGTAGTCCGTAACGGTGAGGAGCACCGACTGGCGGAGCTGACGGTCAAGATCCTTTTCGAAGGCGACTTCGAGGAGGCCTATAGCAACGCTGACAACAGTAAAGTTCTGCCCACCGACACGATGAAGAATATGGTGTATGTGCTGGCCGGGCAGAAACCGATCGCGAGTCCGGAGCAGTTTGCGCAGGATTTGGCCGCGCATTTCCTCGGCAGCGTGTCGCATTTACAGCGTGTGAAAGTCGATTGTCTTCAGGCGCCCTGGGCGCATATCGGCGACCACGGCTCTGCGTTCGTCCAAAGCGGTTCAGAACGCCGGCTCGCAGCCTCGTCGGCCACGCGCGAAGACCACACCATCACGGCCGGTATTAGGGGGCTTGAGATCCTCAAGACTGGAGAGTCGGCCTTCTCAGGTTATTTGAAAGACGAATACACCACTCTGCCGGAGACCCGCGACCGGCTCTTCGGGACGGTTCTTGACGCGAGCTGGACCTATAGAAATGCCGCCCTCGACTTTAACGCCGCCCACGCGAGCATTCGGAAAAGCCTGCTTGAAACATTCGCCTCGCATCAGAGCGAATCGGTTCAGCATTCGCTGTACGACATGGGGACAGCCGCGTTAAAGACGCATGACACTGTCAGCGAGATCCACCTGGTGATGCCCAACAAGCACCGCATCCTGTTCGACCTCAAGCGGTTCGGACTCGAGAACCCGAATCAGGTCTTCATCTCGACCGACGAGCCATCAGGCTATATCGAAGCAAAGCTCTCCGCCGACACGTAGGGGCCAAAATCTACTTGGTCTTAACCGGGAAGGGTGCGTGAGCGGGCAACGTCGGCGTGGATTGCTCTAGTTTCTTCACCAGCTCAGCAACGCCACGCTCGAGTTGTGGATCGTGGCCGTCGATCACCGATTTCGGATCGTTCTCAACCACAATGTCAGGGTCCACGCCATGTCCTTCGATAGCCCACTCGCCTTTGGCGGTTGCAGAGGCGAACTCGGGCACGTTGACGACGCCGCCATCCATCAGCATTCCATGATTGGTGATGCCCACAACGCCGCCCCACGAACGAACGCCGATTAGCGGACCCAGACCGGCATTGCGGAACATCCACGGAAAGATATCGCCGTCGGACGCGGAGTTGTAATCCAGCAGTACAGCCTTCGGCCCAATAAAAACGCTATCCGGATAGGTGCCTGGTGTCTCCGCCGTGCGTGGATAGTCCAGACCTAACAGGGTGCGGCTCAACCGCCCAATCACCATGCGCGAAATGTTGCCGCCGCCGTTGGCCCGGTCATCGATAAGCAGCGCGTCCTTGCGCAACTGCGGGTAGTACCACTTGATGAACTCGCGAATTCCTGCCTCTCCCATGTCCGGCAGATGCATGTAGCCGATCTTCCCGTGCGAAAGCTCGTCCACCCGCCGGCGATTCTGTGCCACCCAGTCCAGGTAGATGAGGTTGGTTTCGCTACCCACCGGCGTATAAGTTACGTGGCGCGCCCCGATCGGCGTGGGCGAGGCGTTCAGAGTAAATTGGACCGGTGCGGCCCCCGCATTGCGCAGCAGTTCGTAAATATCTCGCTTGGTGGTAAGGTCTTCACCGTTGATTGCCAGTACGTAGTCGCCGACTTTTGCATCGACGCCAACCTCGGTCAGCGGAGAACGGTAGATCTCCTCTTCATTCTGGCCCGCGAAAATCTTGGCAATTCGATAGCGGCCCGATTTCGTGTCCGCTTCAAACCGTGCTCCGGGCAAACCGGCGTGGGGACGCGGCGGCAGTTGGAAGTCCCCCCCGTCAATATAGGCGTGCTGAACCGAAAGTTCAGAGATCATCTCCCCGATGACGTAGTTCAGGTCTGACCGGTGGGCCACATACGGCAGAAGCTGGCTATAGCGCTCGCGGATCGCTTCCCAGTCGTACCCGTGCATGTTCGGCGCGTAGAAGAAATCGCGATATCGACGCCACACTTCGTTGAAGATTTGCTTCCATTCTTCGGTTGGTACTTTCTCAATCATCAACTCGGCTGTAGAGACCGTTTTCTTGCTGGCCGCACCGGCGGGCGTCGCGTCGTATACGTTCCATGCCGGTCCCTGATGGACCAGTACTTTCGATCCGTCGCGCGAAAGAGCGAAACTGCTGATGTCGTCGACCAGGATTGTTTCCTTGCGGTCTTTGAAAGAGAAAATGCGCAGTGTCGGCTTACTGTCGGAAGGTCGGCCATAATAAGGCGCAGGCGCGACTGCATAGACCAGCGCGTCCGATTTTGCGGATATACCAAAGTAGTTGTTAGCATCGATTGGAACGCGTGTAACCCGCTCTTCCAGACCGTCGAAATCGATCGGTTTGTCGACCGGCGTGTCGGCCGCCTTTTTGTCCCCTGCCTTCTCATCCTTTGGCGGTTCGGACTTCTTGATTGAAACCTCGTCGCTCTGCGGTGGAAAGGGACTCTTGCCGTCTTTGCGTAGCGTCAACGCAAAGATTCCTTCAGAACGGTTGGTGGCGAAGTCAAACTCGATTTGCGAGAGTTGTGGGTGAAATTCGTGAACCGCCGAATAATACAGATATTCGCCGGCAGGATCCCAGGCTGGCGAACCTTCGTTGAAAAGCCCATTGGTCACACGACGAAGCTTGTTTTCCTTCGCGCTCCAAATGTAGAGCGGAGATAACCGCTGCGCGTCATTCATGCTGAACGCGAGATAGCTGCCGCCGGGTGACCAATCGTAGTCGAAAATGGCCCCCTCGGTAGAATGAGCGATCTCCTTCACCGAGTGGTCTGCAAGCGTTGCGATCCACACCCGCCCGTCTTTGTCGCTGAAAGCAATCTGCTGGCTATCCGGGCTCCACTTAGGCTCGTATCGGAAAGCGTGGCCGCCGCTTGTGATCTTTTCAGGAGCGGACGACCCATCCTGCGCCACTACGTAAACCTCCTCCTCGCCACTAGCATCGGAAAGAAACGCCACCTTAGAGCCGTCGGGAGACCACGTCGGCCACTTGTCATGCGCTCCTGGAGAATGGGTCAGGTTGCGGGTTGGCCCCTTCTCCACGGGAGCCGAGAAAATGTCGCCGCGGGCTCCGAACAGAACGCGTTCGCCTTTAGGGCTGAGATCAGCGTGTTCGATCAGGTTCGCGGCTGAGATATAGCTCGCACGACGGTTGATGCCGTCGTCCGGTACGCGGATGGACAGTGGCGTACTCTTCTTTGTCGCGACATCCAGCACCTGCAACTCCCCGTCCAGTTCATAAACGATGCGCCGTTCGTGGTCACTACTCGGCCATCTGACATCCCACGTCGTATTCTTGGTAACTTCAGCGATCTTTCCGCTTACAGTGTCATAGGCGTAAAGATTAAAATGCCCGTCCTGATCGGAGTTGAAGAAGATCTGTTTACCGATCCACATCGGATCGCGGCTGGCGCGCGGCCCCTCAGTAATACGCTTCGCCACATGAGTTTCTATATCGAAGATGTAAAGTTCGTTGGCCGAGCCCCCGCTATAGCGCTTCTCCGGTCGGAAGTCGCGGGCTTGCGGCGAATAAACGAGCTCGTTTCCGCCGGGCGAAAACGACGCCGCGCCCGATACCGGCATCGGCAGCGGCTCAGCCGGCCCGCCATCCACCGGAACGCGGTACAGCTTGCTAATCGCGAGTGTCCAGCCGTCGCGCAACGATCGGAAGAGTACATAGTGGCCGTCATTGCTCCACCCAACCACCTGGTTGTCATAGCCCTGTCGAGGCGACAGCGGACCGCGGGCAGGATAGAAAGTCAGTTGACGCGGTTCACCGCCCTCCGACGAAATCACATAAACCTGCTCATCGCCGTCGTACTGGCCAGTGAACGCGATCAACTTGCCGTCGGGCGAGAATTTGCCGAATAGCTCGACGCCCGGATGCGCGGTTAGGCGAGTGGCCGTGCCGCCGGTGTCGCTCGCCATCCACAAATCGCCGCCGTAGCTGAAGACGACGCGGTGGTCATGGATATCGGGAAAGCGAAGCAGCTTCGTCTGGGCATCGAGCAAGAAGCCTGCGCAGAGAGTAAACAGGAGGCTTCCAAGGAAGCGGAGGGGCAAACGCCGGATGGCAAAGCAGGTCAAATGCATAGGTTTAGTGCGAAGTTCAGAGTACCAAAGGCCGGAGGGCAGGCAGATCCTCGGACCAGCTTCTATATTCCCGATTTTCATAGCCGATTCTCGTCGTTTGGATTTCATCGGCGACGCCTCGTCCATGATAAAAATGATGCGGCGGATGTAATGCAAGAGCTATTAAAGTCATAAGCTTGCGTGAGAAACGAATGTACTCATTGACACTCAAACGACAGGCAGGGGATACTAGGCAAACTCTACTATCACCGTTCGGTTACAAACGAGTTTCTATTCTAGCCACATCGTCCGTGGCCCACTTCAGGGAGCAAATCAATGGTTGTCAACAATCGCCTCGGCGCCGTGATTTTGATGGCGTCGCTCTTGGCATCTGGAACGCTTCTTTTCGGGCAAGCCACCGGCAGCATCTCCGGGACCGTAGCCGATACGAACGGAGCTGCGATACCCGGCGCGAAGGTGACGATAACGGGCGAAGGAAAAGGCGATGTCCGTTCTGCTGTCGCGGATAGCTCCGGCCACTATGTCGTGCCACTGATGGGTGTCGGAAGTTACACGGTCCGTGCGGAATCATCCGGCTTCCAACCATCCGAGGCCAAAGGCATCACCTTACAAGTGGACCAGCAACGCGAACTTAACTTTGCGCTGGGCGTTAAAACAGTGGAGACGCAGGTCGATGTAACGGCGACCCCAGTTGAGGTGCAAACCACTAATCCGACCTTAGGCCAGGTGATCAATTCCCAGCAAGTGGCGGAGCTCCCGTTGAATGGCCGCGACTTTGTACAGCTAGCAACGCTTGCCCCGGGCACCACCGCCGAAACGAATCCGCAGAGCTTCTTCAATGGCGGTCCCAGCAGCGAGGTTTCGGCGCGCGGTTCCTTCTCCCTATCCGTGGGCGGCTCCCGCGCGAACTCGACTGACTGGCTACTCGATGGCAACGATAATAATGAGCTGACCGGCGGTGGCATCGCGATTTTGCCGTCCATCGACGCCATCCAGGAATTCAAGGTTCTTACCTATAACTACTCAGCCGAATGGGGCACGCGCGCCGGCCCGACAGTGCTGGTCACAACCAAGGCAGGAACGAACGCGTTTCATGGTACCCTGTATGAATTTTTCCGGAACACTGACCTCGATGCCCGCAGCTTCTTCGCGTCCTACACCGAGCAGTTCAACTTGAACCAGTTCGGCGGCGCCATTGGCGGCCCGATTAAGAAGGACAAGACCTTCTTCTTTGTTAACGGCGAACAGAAGTTTCAGCGCCATGGCATACCCTTCACGGGCCTCGTCCCGTCAGTGGCGATGCGGGGAGGTGATTTCACCAACGACCCATTCGGCAATCCTTACACGGGTACGTTGGTCAATCCGAATGTTGGCGCATCCCCGGGAGTCAACAATAGCTTTCAGTGCGACGCGCAGGGTAATGCACTTCCGGCCGCTCCTGATGGGAGCCAACAAGCCGCATACAGCTGCAACAAGATCCCTTCGAATTTGCAGAATTCCATCGGGCAGAAGATGATCGCTCTGTATCCACTGCCGAACGCAAACAACCCGGGGTTGGGATACAACTACGTCAGCCAGCCAGTGCGGAGCCTCAACGAAACAACGCTGGATGGCCGTATCGATCAGAACTTTACTCAAAACGACTATGCTTTCGCCCGCTTTAGTTACGACCAGGCAACTTCCTACGTTCCAGGCGGTTCTCCAGGTTTTGCCGAGGCCAGCCCGTTCGCCAGTAACCAGGGTATTTTGAATCACGCGCGCAACGTCGTCCTCTCTGAGACGCACGTCTTCTCTCCCACCACGGTCAATGTCGCGACCTTTGGCTACAACCGCATCTTCGATTACATTTCGTCGCAGGGCACGGGAAGTTGCCTCGCCCAACAGTTCGGCATTCCTGGCGCTAATCTCGGCGGTGTTAGTTGCGGTTTGACCAGCACTCAGTTGGACGGCGGCTATTGGTCGTTGGGCGATCGCGGCTTCTCGCCATTTGTGGGCGGAACGAATATCTTTACCTACGGCGATTCGATAGACATGGTGCGCGGCAAGCACGACATAAAAGCCGGCTTTGAATTCCGCGCGAACCAGATGAACATCAAGACCGAGGGCTTTCAGGATGGCTACTGGATTTACACCGGACTCTGGACCAACCAGCCCATCGCTGATTTGCTGCTCGGACTACCCAGCCTCGCCATCCACGATCAAACCTTCGACGGCGACGTGACCGGCCGCCGCTGGAAACTTTCTCGTCCCTATGTTCAGGACGACTGGCGCGTATCGAAGGATTTGACTCTCAACCTCGGTCTGGCTTGGGCGCTGGTCTCTCCGATCGTTGAAGCGGCAAACCGTCAGGCGAACTTTGATCCAACCACCGCTCAGTTCTTAGTGGCGGGCCAGGGTGCCGGCTCTGCCGTGGGAGTTCAAATGGACTGGACGGCATTAGAACCCAGGCTCGGCGTGGCCTGGAAACCGTTCGGCAGCACGAAGACTGCCGTCCGCGGCGGCTACGCTATCTTCCACGATTCGTCCTGGAATCAGGGTTCGCAGGGACTCTGGCAGAATCCTCCCTATTACGCTGAATCCGACCAGTACGCGTTTGGAGGCGCCTGCACGTTCTCGACCGCCGTCTGCGCCACGAAGTACGGTCAGACGCCGTCCGCCATTAGCGCATCTGACGGCTTCCCGATCTTTACCGCGCCGCCTACGCCCGCTAGTTTCACCGGCACGATTCTCTCTCAGAACTTGAATTTCAAGCAAGGTCAAGTCCAGCAGTTCAACGTCAATGTAGAACGACAACTTCCGGGATCAATCCTCCTGACCGTCGGGTACGCTGGTTCGCGAAGTTCGCATATTTTGATCGACGGCAACAATCTCAACGTGACTTCGCCATCTAACTGCGGCAAGGTCTCCGGATACACGCTGGGCTGTGGATCGAATGGAGCGTTCGTGGGCCTTCCTTACCCCACATTTCCCTATTCAACCATCGAAAATATTACGGACCAGGGACGCGCACACTACAATTCGCTGCAGATCAAGGCGGAAACGATGAGCTCAAAGCATGGCATCTACGCGCTGATAGGTTACACGTACTCGAGAGCCTATGATAACGGCTTCACCGACGGTTTGGGCACTACGATCGGCGCGACTTACTACCCGCTGACTAACTGGGAGAACCTCGATTGGGCACTCTCGCAAATCAACTTAAATCAAAACTTTACTGCCAGCATCGTTTATCAGCTCCCATTTGGCAGAGGCAAGGCGATTGGCAACAACTGGAACCGCGGCGTCGACGGCATCCTGGGTGGCTGGGAAGCCAACGTGATCGAAAAGGCCACTTCCGGATTCCCCATCTTCATCGTGGATAGCTACAATACGTCGGGCGTGAACTTCGAGAACAACGGTAATAGCCTGATCCGCCCCAACCAGACGTGCAGCCCTTTGTCCGGCACGCAGAGTTTGGGTGCCTTCTTCAATACCAGCTGCTACTCGCAGCCGGCGGCGGGCGAGCTCGGCAACGCCAGCCGGACACCCCTCTCGGGTCCGAACTTCATCAATACGGACTTCTCACTAATCAAGCACTTTGCCGTTACCGAAAGGATGAGAATCGATTTCCGTGCGGAGTTCTTCAATCTGTTTAATCACGCCCAGTTCGGACTACCGGGAACTGACTTCAATTCACCGCTCACTTTCGGAGCCATTAGTTCGACAGTGGGTAATCCCCGTGTCATGCAGTTTGCACTGAAGGCTGTGTTCTAGCTCCCGCTGCCCTGTGACTATTCCCGTGGCTCCTGCGGAGCAGAGCGCGTGAGGACTGGATGCGGCGCCGCTGACCGCGGCCTCTTCTCCAGACAGTGTCGCTGCTAACCTGTAAAGTTCATGTCGCTTCGACCCACAGGCCTCTTTCTCATTCTCACTCTCCTGTTGAGTCTGGCCGGCTCTCTCTCCGCTGCAAGCGGTCGCCGCAAGATCGTCATTAATGAGGACTGTTCCGGCCCGGGCGGCAGTAACATGCAGACTTTGCTGCTGCTTATTCAATCTCCTGACGCGGAGGTTCTTGGCATCACCATCGCGAGCGGCGACCAGTGGCGTGATGAGGAAGTCGCGCATACGCTGCGATTACTAGAGATCATGGGCCGGACCGATATTCCGGTGATGCGGGGAGCCGAGTTTCCCCTAGTCCGAACTCGCGAGGAATCAATCCTCTGGCAGCAGCGTTTCGGCAAGGTCTCGTACTCAGGCGCCTGGGACAATCGGTGGTGGCACGAACATTCTGTGATTCCGCCGCTGCCCGAAGGCCAGCCTACAACCAAAGCGGCCGCTGAAGACGCTGTTCATTTCCTGGTGCGCATGGTGCACAAGTATCCGAACGAAGTGACCATCTATGAAGGCGCGCCGATGACGAACACGGCGCTTGCTATTTCGCTCGATCCGCAATTCGCCGAACTGGCCCAGGAACTGGTCTTCATGGGGGGCAGTTTGAATCCGGTCACCACGAATCCCGAGTTTGCCAACAACCCACGCCACGAATTCAACTTCTGGTTCGATCCCGAAGCCGCACATATCGTCCTACGCGCGCCCTGGAAGAAGATCGTGTGCACGCCCACCGACATCTCAATTAAAGCCCGGCTAACGCCGGAAATGGTGAAGAAAATTGCCGAAGCCGGTACACCTATCGCTAAGTATGTCGCGAAGTACTACCTGCCTGGCGATGGCAACGACTACATGTGGGACGAACTCGCCGCTGCCGCATGGCTTGACCCCACCATCATTACAAAGAAAGAGACTCGGTTCATGAGCGTCGACATCGATCACGGAGCCGGATACGGCAACACACTCACCTGGCATGAGAGTGACAAGCCGATGGTAACGGTGCAGCCGGTTGAAATTCAAGTCGACCTTGATGCTCAGAAATTCTTCGCGATGTTTTCGCACCTCATCACTGGCCCCACGCCAGCCGCCAATTAATTCTGATCCGGTTTAGCCGAGGTCTTTGGATCGCTTTTCAGGTTGACGACGAATTGCTGAATCTCACTCCGCTGCAGCTCTAGGGCGTCGGCGGACTGCTTCGATTGTCGCTTGTAAGTCGCCAACTCCTCCTCTGCTTTGGCCGCCTCTCCGGTAAGGCGGTATGCGGCCGACAAGCGATAATGTGCTTGTTCAAGGGCCGGGTTCACCTCGATTGCTTTCCGGTAGTCGCGAATAGCGTCGGGAAACTTACGTTCCGTGGCGTTGAGGATCCCCAACTGGAGATATGCTGTGCCCAGCTGCGGATCAAGAGTTACGGCCTTTTCCAGCAGCGACCGAGCCTTTTTCGATGCCTCTAGATTCTCCGGTCCCGTGCTCTTGTTCCAGATAGTAAGCGCATAGTAATAGTTGGCCAGCGCATTGTCCGGATGCAGCTCGACGAAGCGGGCCATTCGCTTTTCATAATTCGGTGACTCCGTGATGTCGGTTGCTTGAACTTTGCCGAGAAACAGATATGGTTCGGGATCGTCGGGATTGACATCGGTGGCCTTATAAAACCACGTTCCAGCCCTGTCGTATGAACCGGCCGTATAGAAGGCCGTGGCGAGCCCCAACATCATTCGCACAGACGGCGGAAATAGTCGCACCCCCTTCGCGTAGACTTCCGCCGCCGCGTCCGGTGCGCGGTGGGTCAGCAATTCGGTGCCCCAGTCGTAATAATTGGGCTCGCTGGGATTCAACTCCGCTGCCTGTTGAAACTCTCGCAGGGCTTCCAGCGGATGGCCCTCACGTTCGGTCTTTTCTGCCAGCGCGCGATGTGGATCGTTAGTAGCAGGTACGGCTTTACCGAGCGAAGCGGTCTCTTGTGTCAGCACCTCGGCCGACCGTAACACGTCGTCTGAGCCATGTCCGCCCCGATAAGTATTGTCTTTGACGCCGGCGACCGTGAACTGTGGCTCATCGAAGAATGGCAGGTCTGCGATGGCACTGGGTTGCACTACCAGATCGACGGTCACAAGCTTACCGGGCGAGACGACAAGGGGGCCCTTTGGGGCGTCGCCGACCTGGCTTTCGACCCCTATCGAGTACGTGCCGGCAGGAAGTGTCACTCGATAAACACCTTGAGAATCAGTTAGCGTTGCGACTTCCTGTGACCCCGTCCGTTTGAGGACTACCTTCACCATCGGGACCCTATTATGCTTCGCATCGAAAACAGAACCAGTGACCGTGCCGGAGTCTGCAGTTTGCGCACATATAGCTGGCACGTAACAGAGCACTAAAACTGCCAGCCGCCATCGAGTCATAACCTTCTATTGTGAATCACAGAGCGTACACGTGAATAAGGAGGACATGAAGCAGTACTAACCGGTAGGCGCCGCGCTATAGGCGTCCCAATCGCTCGATCACGAGATCGAAGTACCCATCCGCATCAATGTTACGCAGGAACTGCACGTTGGCGGGCTGTTGCAGCACAGACCACCAGTCCACAACAGTCATACCGAGGGTTTGCGCACCCGCCGTTTCTACGCTCACGTAAACCTTGCGTCCCGAGAAGAGATCAGGCGCCAGCAGATAGGCGATAACTGTAGCGTCATGCAGTGGGCCGCCCTCCCAGCCGTATTTGTTCTCATCGAAGATCTTGTTGAACCTCAGCAGATGGTAAAGCGCTTCCGCCACCGGCGTCCCAAGGGCCCTTAGTCTGCTCATTCGCGCGGGTGTCGTCAGGGCCTGATGCGTGCAATCGAGCGGAATCATCGTAGTCGGCGATCCGCATCCAAGAACCCGTGCTGCAGCTTCCGGATCAACGAAGATGTTGAATTCGGCGGCCGGCGTAACGTTGCCTCCTTCTGAGAAGGCGCCCCCCATGATTATGATTTCTCGAAGCTGGCTCGCCAAGCGCGGCTCCCTGGCCAGCGCGAGCGCAATGTTCGTGAGTGGCGCCAGGCAGCAGAGCGTAACCTCGCCAGGCGCGCGCTTCATCACAAGATCGACAATCGCATCCGGCGCGAACCCTTGGGCAAACGGCACCGTAGGCTCGGGAAGATCGTACCCATCGAAGCCAGTCCGGCCATGCACATACTCTGCCGTGATGAGTTTCCTCACCAGCGGAGCTGCTGCGCCGGCGTATACCGGTATCTCCGTACGATTCGCCAGTGCAAGGCCTTTGCAGGCATTCTTCGATGTCAGCGGCAGGGGAACGTTACCAGCGACCGTCGTAATGGCAAGCACCTCCAGTTCGTCCGGCGAGGCCAATGCCACCAGGAACGCCACCGCATCGTCGGGCGAAGGATCGGTATCGATAATGATGGATCGTCTAGCCATAATCTTCGTGGATTATTGAAGTCGAGCCAGCATCTGCTGGGCAGCGGCGTGGTTCGGGTGCTGCACAAGGAGCGCCTGCAAAAGGCTGCGAGCCTTCTGTTTGTTCCCTTCGATCTCGTACACTCGCGCCAGATTTAAATAAGCCTGATCGAAAGTGGCCGCGACACTGATGCATTTCTCGAAAGTCGCCACAGCCTTGTCCCGCTTGTGTGCTCTGAGGTAGAGAATTCCCAGGTTGTTCAATGCCTCCGGATAATCCGGTTTGGCATCGAGAGCCTTCTCTAGGTATTCTTGCGTGCGGTCCGCGTCATTCGCTTGGGCATATACCATGGCCAGCCCGTAGTTAGCTTCAGGATTCTGGGGCTGAACGGCCACCGCGAGCTCCATAGCTCGACGTGCGTCGTCCCAACGCTTCTGTTGCCGGTAGGCGCTGCCCAGGTTAACCAGCGAGATCAAATGATCGGGATCGATTGTAAGAGCCTTCTCAAAGTAGCCAACTGCCCTTGCAGTTTCGCCCTCGCGTGCGGCAATCAACCCCAGATTGTTCCAGGCATTCGCCGACGTCTCGGGATAATTCGCTTTCAGATTTGCCGCGCGTTCAAAATAATCGCGCGCTTCGGCATTCTTACCCTGCTTAAAATAAACGCTGCCAAGGCCATAGAGCGCCTCAGCGCTGGCAGGGTCATCTTTCAACGCCGCCTGAAAAAAATCTCCGGCGGCCTCCACATAGCCGCGTTGGAAAAAGATGGAACCGAGGGACAGGTAATTCCTATGAAATTCATAAGTCGTCGAGACGCCTGGAAACGGAAGCGCCTTAACCACTCGTTCAACATCCGTCACCGGAATGTTGCGAAAATCCTTCTCGACTTGACTCGGATCGAGCGTACCCTGATACACCTTTACAATTCGTGCGCGCTCGTCAAGTAAGAAAGAAATGGGAACCTGTAAGTCGCGGTGACGGTCGAATAAGTATCGAAAAAGAAGGCTGTAAGTTGCTGCGACATCGACGGTGGCGTTCCACATCGGAAACGAAGGCTGCGATGCCTCGGCATCCATATTGAGTACCGCAAGCTGCAATCCCTCCCGTGCCCAGTTTCCGCTGTGAGTACCAAAGACCTTCAGTTGTTCCGCGGCACCTGACGCGGCCGAAGCCCAGAACGAGAGCAGGGTCGATTTGCTCCTCAGAGACGACAGCGTGAATTGTTTTCCGTTTTGTTCTTGAAGGGTAAAGGCGGGAGCCGCAACAGGAACCAACAGCCAGGTAGCCGTGGTTGCCGGAAGAGTTTCAGTCGGCGACGACCCGCGCGATTCCCCTTCCGGTGCGTATGGTTTGAATGCTGTGATTAGAGAAGGAGCCAATCCCTCCGTCACCGAAATACGATGCCCCGGTGGTAGCCCTTTCAACTCCTGAACCAGTCCGCTGGGCCATCGGATGGTCGCCGAAACACTCCCTTTAGCTTCACCCAATCCAAAGAACAATTCCTTGGTGTGTTGAGAAAGAAATCCCGACCCGGCTAGAACAAATTTGGTTTGGAGCCCTGTGGAGGTGGTAATCGTAACGGCCGCGCCGATCGCATCGCGGTTGCTTTTCGTTCCACGCAGACGAAAGGCGATAGCTGGCGGCAATTCTGACGCCACGCTTTTCATCAATCGCAACTGCGGCGCATTTCGATTCTTGAGCAATAGTTCCTGACGGCCGTCCTGATCGAAATCGGCTAGCGCGAATGACCTTCCGTCTTCGAGAAAATCTAGTCCAATGGCGCCCGAGACATCAGAAAACGTACCGTCGCGATTATTCGCGTAGAACACATTCCGTTCATAGCCACTCCATGTGAAATCAGCGCGAATTAACTCGTTGATAGCGTTCCAGCCCTGCTCATATCCGGCATCGGGTTTCGCGGAATTCGGCGACTTAGCCACGACCTGCCGCCAGAAGAATCCATTGAGATTCTGAGACCGCGTTCCCGAGATCATGCCATTGGCGATATAGATATCTGCGAACCCATCGTGATCGAAATCCCATGCGTCGCTGGACCACGACCACCGTCCCATGCCAGTTTCAGAGTGAACCGTGATGTCGCGAAAACCCACCCCGAAGTCCGGTAAACGCTTATTCTGGAGCAGTGAATTCCCCATCGTGTGTTTACGATAAAAAGCTTGAATTTCGGGTAGTGCGGCCTTTTGAAATGTGGCATCGTTCGTAATGCGCTCGCCGGCAGCGGTCCACATATTGGCGATGTAGAGATCCTGCGCACCATCGTTGTCATAGTCGAGCCAGCAAACGCTCATTCCCGCGCCGACATCCTCGACGCCGGCCTGGGCCGCCGTATCGCGAAATGTTCCGTCGCCATTATTCAAATACAGATTCTTTCGACCAAAATCGTTAACCACGTACAGATCCGGCCACCCGTCGGCATTTGCGTCTCCCCACCCACAGCAAAAGCTGAATCGGTTGTTATTCCTGTTGAGCCCCGCTTGCTCGGTGACATCGCGAAAGGTCCCATCGCCGTTGTTGTGCATCAGGAAATTCGGCGGCCCATTTTCGGCCGCGAAATAAGGAGTCGGGTACTTGTATTGACCGGTGCCCTGGTAGTACGTGTAGAGGCAGAAGTAAATGTCCAGGCGCCCATCGTGGTCATAATCCGCAGTCGCCGCGCCGGTAAACGTTCCTTGCGGTGGTGCGGCGAACTGAAACGCGTCGACCTTAAGCTTGAATCTGCCGCTGCCTTCATTCATAAATAGCAGCGGACCGCTTGCTCGGACGACTACAACATCCTGCCGGCCATCGTTATCAAAATCGGCGAACAGCGCGCAAGCTGTGTTCTCCAGAATCCCCAGTCCTGACGTTTCCGTGATGTCCTCAAACGTGCCATCGCCTCGGTTGCGAAGGAGCCGGTTCGGAAGCCCTGCCGGTTGGCAAATATAGATGTCGTCCAGGCCGTCACCGTCGATGTCCCCCACTGACACACCATTGTGTCCATAGATGTCGATACCGGACGCGCCATCAAGCATGGTGCGCCAGTAATCGGCTCCGTGCAATAGTTGCGAGCCGTAGCAGGAGTTCGCACCAAACGAGCGTCTGGTGATATCCGCGTAGAACGGTTCTTTCGATCGGCTGCGAACTTCGTCGAGATGCTGCCAGCGCACCAACTTGTAGTCTTGTGAACCTTTCTCCCAATCGAGCAGCCACCGCCCGACGCGCTGCTCTCGGTAAAAGCCCTGCCCACCTCCAGTAATTTCTGCCCGAATTTGCGTGGCGAAGAGCGGGCCCCGGGATTCGATGGCAGTAATCTGGAATTCCGCTGTGAAGATTTTCGAAAACTGCGCCACTGTGGTTTGCCAGTCGGCCAAGAAAGCTGTCGGTGGGAGAGACGGCGTGGCCTCAAACCGTAGGCGGTTCACTGTGAGCGATTGTGACGCGGGGCGAAGCGGCTTTGTCTCGACGGGCTGCCAAGACGTTCCCTGAAAGCTCCCCTTTAAAACACGAGCAATGGCTGCCGTGCTCTGGGGTGACTGCAAAAGGTCTTCCGTCCAGGACCGTAGAATCACCGCAATCTGATCATGAACCAGTTCGTTGACAAAGCTATCCTGTCCCGGATTGACCTGCAGCATGGTCGCATCCAACAGTGTTTTTTCGCGGTATTGAGGCTCGAAGTGGAACTCAGGTACTGATCCCTGCCCGCGCGCGCGGAGGTTGCTGCGAAATGCGGCGGGAGCCAGCGCGCCGGTCGCCTGTAGGCATCTCGAGAAGAAACTGCGTCTATCGATGGCTGCGAAGAGCCAAGCGTCTGCGCTGCTTTTCACGGGCCCTTTCAAAGCGGGAGATCCATTACCTCGTATCGGGCTCTTGTGTATCCCTCTGACCTCGCTCCACGATCCTAAGAATACCGTTTCGATTTCCTGCGGCGTCCCCGAATAAATCAGTCAGACTAATACTAATGAGGCTGGTCAAACGGATCAATCGAACCTTTCGCGAAACGCGAATGTTTGTGCGGGCTATGCAGTCGTCCTCGCACCCGATTCTGGCGCAGGTCGTGCCCATCCGGCGCTGCAATTTGGATTGCACTTATTGCAATGAATACGATAAGACCTCCGCGCCGGTACCGCTCGACACCATGCTTCGCCGGATCGATCACCTAATCGATCTTGGCACCACGATCATTACACTCAGCGGCGGCGAGCCTACGCTTCATCCCGATCTCGATGAAATCATCCGTCGTATTCGCCGCGGCGGCGCCATCGCAACTTTGATCACCAATGGCCTGCTTCTGACGCCCGACCGGATTCGCGCGCTGAACCGCGCGGGGCTCGATTATTTGCAGATCAGCATCGACAACGTCGTCCCGGACGACGTTTCGAAGAAGAGCCTGCGCGTGCTCGACCGGAAGCTTGAATGGCTCGAGCAATTTGCGGAATTCGGAGTAACAATTAACTCGGTGCTGGGTGCGGGCGTCCGGAGGCCTGAAGATGCAATTGTGATTGGTCGTCGAGCTAGGGAACTCGGCTTTACCAGCACGGTCGGCATTTTGCACGATCGCGACGGTCAGCTTCAGCCCCTGGCAGAAGAGCAGCGCAGTGTGTACGACCGCTTCCGCCATTTGGGAACATCTCTCTTTTCATTCGCCCATTTCGATCACTTTCAAGAGAATATCGGCCGGGGCCTGTCAAACGACTGGCACTGCCGCGCTGGCGGCCGGTTCCTTTATATTTGTGAGGAAGGCCTGGTTCATTACTGCTCGCAGCAGCGAGGCCGCCCTGCAATTCCGCTTGAGAGTTATACGGTTGACGACATTCGTCGTGAGGCGGCCGTTAAGAAGGGCTGTGCGCCGTTCTGCACCATTTCGTGTGTTCATCAGACTGCGATGCTCGACGAGTTTCGAGAGCGGCCGCACGAAACATTAGCGGGTATTCTCGACCGCCGGCGGGCGAAGGATCCGGATTTTAAGACTCCTGCCGCAGTCGGGGTTCTGTCATGGCTCTTTCTCGACCCGCGACGGCGGGAAGTCTTCGGGAAGCTTCTTGTAAAAGCGATGCGGCTAAAGCGCCCATAGGGGGTCCGCAGCGCTGCTTTTCGATTACGACTTAACCGTGGTCTTACGAACCGGAGCGTGATGAATCCGTCCAACAGGCCAACCACACACTTCAAACCGCACTGGTCGATCTATAATCACCGCCATGAGCAGTTTTGGCAGCGGTCAGCTCGATCAGCGGCATTCCGATCTCCGGCTTCATTCAGTTCACGTATTCGTTCGGGATCAAGAGCGCAGTCTTCGCTTCTACCAGGACAAACTTGGATTCGAATTAGCGTTCGATGCGCGTCTTCAATCGGGCGAACGCTGGATTGGAGTTTCGCCTCCTGACGGGACGGCAGTATTGACGTTGATCCAGCCCTCACCCGATTCCCAAGACTCCAAATTGATTGGCCGCGCAACTCGAGCCGTCTTCGTAACTGAAGATGTTGCAGGCAAATTCCGCGATTGGAGCGGACGCGGAGTTCGGTTTCGGCATCCGCCACGCCTTAGACGCGTCAAGTATCAGCGGCGTGAGCCCGACGGCCATCCTCGCGGCTCAGCGGCTTCGAGTGATGAGCGCGCGCCGGTTTGGGGACAGGTTTTCACCCGATTTGAAGATATCGACCGAAACTCATTTGCCCTCGTCAGCTTTGATGAAGTCACCGCCGCAATCGAAGCGCAGAGACGGGAGAATGCAGAACGGCTGGAGGCGGATCGCAGAGTTGCTTATGAACTTGACGTTGCCAGGCAAGTGCAGGCAAGGCTCTTTCCGCAGCAGTTTCCGCGATGCAGCACCCTTGAATGCGCCGGCATCTGCGCTCAGGCTCGACAAGTGGGCGGTGACTATTACGATTTCTTGACGCTGGGCCACGATCGCGTAGGCTTGGTAGTCGGTGACATCGCCGGCAAGGGAATTGCAGCGGCGCTCCTTATGGCTAACTTGCAGGCACACCTGCGGAGCCAGTGCGTGATCACCTTGGACAAGCCGGAAGAATTGCTGCGGTCGGTCAACCGTCTCTTCTTCGAGAATTCGATCCCTGGCGCCTACGCAACCCTCTTCTTCGGTGAATACGACGCCAATCTACAACGTCTGCGTTACGTGAATTGCGGTCACCTTTCCGGTCTGTTACTGCGCGTCGATCATTCGTTGGAGCGCTTGATGTCTACCACTACCGTGCTGGGATTGTTTAGCGAATGGGACTGTTCAATGGGCGAATGCCAGCTTCAGAAAGGAGATATCCTCGCCTTATATACCGATGGTGTTACGGAGTCGTTCAACGCGGCCGGTGACGAGTTCGGCGAGGAAGGTATTCTGCAGTCAGTGAAACGCCATCTCAGCCTTTCCACAGAAGGAATGGTGCAAGCGATTCTTACCGATGTTCGCGATTTCGGTTCTGTCGAACAACACGATGACATCACGCTGATGGTGGCTAGATGCTGCGACCGCTAATCATTCCAGATTTAATCCGCCCACTTGGGCGGCTAGTCAATAGTAGGGGGATGTCCAGAACTGGGACTGCCTATTCCACGGATGGGCAGTCCCGGTCCAAAGATCGACACTCAATTACCCGAAACACCGAGCTTTACGGAGCCTTGATTAGCCAATTCGGTCTGGCTGTTGTGTTTTGGAACGGAAAAAAGGAACGTCTTTTCCTCTGCCCCGGATCGAAACTTGGTAACAAAGTACGTGCCGTTCACCTTCACGAGCTCCAAATAGCTATTGTTCGACTCGCGATTGGAAGTCCCGTAATCTGTCACTATCGGCAGTATGTATCGCGCTCCGTCATCGCCTCTCACGATGAACTGCCTAATCCCCACGGACGCTTCCGGCAATGAAACTTTGTAATCGCCCGGTGCCAAGGTCAATTCGCCCCAACGCGCTTCAAAGGGCAAATGGAACGTCGCTTGCTGTCCTGCTTGTGCGGCGCCTGCAGCCACCGTCATAACCAGAAAGCCAAAACCAAGTATGCGGCTTATGTTCATGTTCGTCTCCTCTTCAACGGAACACTTTGTTTCCAGGTCCGTATAACTATCTGACGGGCATTCAGGGTCAGAAATTTGTCAAGGAATAATCAAGAATTTCTCCTGCCAGCCGATGCAGCCTAAAACGATTCGCTTTGCTTCGTTCGAGATTAACTTCGAATTGCGCGAGCTGCGCAAATCGGGTACTCGCGTTCCCTTACCGCACAAGCCCTTTCGTATTCTTGAGATCCTGCTGCGCCAGCCTGGGGCGCTTGTTAGCCGGCAGGAGCTTGCCAAAGAGCTTTGGCCGGGACTCCATGTCAATTTCGAACACAGTCTGAATTCGGCAGTCAACACCCTTCGCCAGGCGCTCGACGACTCACAGCGCGAATGCCGCTATATCGAAACTCGGTCAGGCCTGGGCTACCGTTTCATCGCTCCGACCGAAGAGATAGACAGTCCTCGGCGCGTTACGTCGCCAAGTAAGGCCAACGTACATAACGACTATTTAACGGGCCGATTCTTCCTGAATAAGATGACCGGCGACGCAATTCAACGAGCTATCGGTTTTTTTCAGTCCGCCCTGAATGAAGATCCGGGTTACGCCTTGGCCCACACCGGCCTTGCCGACTCTTATTGCCAACTCGCCCTCAGCGGAACCGTTTGCGCGTCCGATGCTTGCATTGCGGCTCGCGAGTTTGCCACCGCCGCCCTGAGGACGCAACCCAGTCTGGCGGAGGCGCACATCTCAATGGGCCAGGTCCGCATGATCTTCGACTGGGATTGGAACAAAGCCGCCAACGATTGGAGCCGAGCCAGCGATCTCGATCCGGGCCTGCCGGAAGTGCACCGCGCTCGGGCGCGCTTAATGTCGGCCCGCAACTGCCATGACGATGCGCTCCGCGAAATCCGTCAAGCACTGGCTCTCGATCCCCTCTCCCTTCCCATAGGTTTCGAATATGCTTGGCTCCTCTATCTATCGCGCAACTTCCATGATGCCGTGGCACAGTCTTGGAGAGTCCTCACTCTGGAGCCGTCTTTCGGTCCTGCGCAAACGATTCTGGGTTTGGCTTACCGTCAACTCGGCTCATTGGATGAAGCCATCACTGAACTGGAAAACTCATGCATCTGCTCCGATCGACATCCCGTTGCCGTTGCGTCTCTCGGCCATGTCTACGCCGCAGCCGGGTTCCATGAAAAAGCACAAAGCCTGCTTGATGAACTCGTATCGCAATCTCAACGCCGTCATGTTTCGGCCTACTGGCTTGCTCTTGTCTACGCGGGACTCGACCAGCGGCGCTCGGCGCTGGAAGCGCTGAAAACCGCTTGCGAGCAGCGCGAACCGCTGTTGCTCTGGATGGATGTTGATCCACGTCTTGTCACCCTGCATGTGGAGCCCGATTTCCTGGCTCTTCGCCGGCATCTTCGTTTTGACTGAACGAAAATGCGAGGTTGCTCGCCACAAATCGCGACACTATGAATGGGAGGTCCCATGAAGCTCTTTATTCTGGTGATTTTATTCAGTGCCTTTCTCCAGGCCACCGATTCTCCGATACCGCCCGCGATGAACGCTTTCACCGCCAATACTTATAAGCGGCTCGCGGGTGGCGACGGAAACCTCATCCTTTCCCCCTTCAACATCGCTACTGCGCTCTCTATGCTTCTCTCCGGTGCCCGCGGCCAAACCGCCTATGAAATCCAATCGGTCCTGCACCTTCACTCCGATTCCGCCTACGATGCTGCCCTGGGATCGCTCGTCAGCGACCTCGACAAGGCCGGCAACACGGGGGGCAATGAACTGCACACCGCGAACGGACTATGGGTGCAAAGAGGACTGGACATCCAGGCGGCCTTTCAGCGCACGCTGGCTGAAGATTTTCATGCCTCACTGACGCCGCTCGATTTCATCACGCATCCGGAGGCCGCGCGATCACAAATCAACGGCTGGACCGAAGAGCACACCAAGGAAAGGATTAAGAACCTCCTCCCGCCTGGCTCAGTCGACGCACGTACCCGCCTTGTCCTCACCAGCGCCATCTACTTCTACGGCAAGTGGCAGAATCCATTCGTCACGTCGCGCACCCAGCCCGCTCCATTCACCAGTCAAACGGGCGCCATCATGCAGACCGGCTTCATGAACCAGACGTTGCACTCCGGCTATACCGAAACCGATGCGGCCCAGATCCTCGAACTGCCGTACGCAGGCACCGGAATTGCCTTCGACGTTCTGCTTCCGAAGGCCCCCGCCGGCCTCCCCGACCTTGAGAAATCGTTGACAGTTGAGAAGCTGACCGGCTGGTTCGGCGCCCTCGCCAATCGGAACGTGCAGGTCAGCCTGCCAAAGTTCCGCGTAGAAGCGGAATTTTCCCTAAGCACGACGCTCTCGGCGATGGGAATGCCAACGGCCTTCACCCATCAGGCTGACTTCTCTGGCATAGAGCCAAAACGAACCCTCGAGGTCGCTGGAGTCTTCCACAAGGCCTTTGTGGATGTCTCAGAGCAGGGAACTGAAGCCGCCGCCGCCACCGGCATCACGATGCGCCCAATGGCCGCCAGGCGGCCTGAGCAGGCCGTGGTCTTCCGCGCAGATCACCCGTTCATTTTTCTGATCCGCGACACCCGCACCGGAATTATTCTTTTCGTCGGCCGTTTGATGGAACCTCGGTAACCGGCGAATTTCACCTTACATTGGCGCCCGGTCATCTGTCATCCTAAAAGAATGAAGGCAGACCGCGTCGAAGTCTCTCGTGATGAAAAAAACAACCGGTGGTTGATTCGCATCCAAGTGGGTGAGGAGGTCATCCGCCGCCATTGTCATGAATCAAAAAACGCTGATCAGGATACCCTCCGTAATGCTGCGGTTAAGACCGCGATGGACGAAGGCTACACGATAGATCCCTTAAACATTGTCTTCACTTGAGCATTTTCCGTTAAGGTCTTGACCAGGTGATCGCTTGTTTTGATCTGCGACAGGTTTTTTACGCTAGCGAAGCCCATGGTATCTAGATCGATGGGCATTTAGACCCATGGCAGCTAGAAGATGACTGGTTCGTCAACCGGGAATACCAACGTCCTCATCGTGGGCGCGGGCCCCACGGGGCTGGTGTTGGCCCTATGGCTGACGCGGCTCGGCGTTGCCGTTAGGATTGTCGACAAGACGGCCGAACCGGGAACGACATCACGCGCCGTTGCCGTGCAAGCACGCACGCTTGAGTTATATAGGCAAATTGGTCTCGCAGACGCGATCGTCGAGCGCGGGCGGAAAGCGGTGGCAGCAAATTTCTGGGTGACCGGGAAGAGGGTGGCGCGACTATTCTTCGGCGACATGGGCGAGGGCATCAGTCCGTTTCCTTATGCCCTGATCTTTCCTCAGGATGAACACGAGCGTCTATTGATCGAACGTCTGAGTGAACTGGGCGTTATCGTCGAGCGCCGGACGGAACTGCTGAGTTTCGAGGAAGCTGAGGATCATGTACTGGCGCGCCTGAAACGGGCGGACGACACGGAGGAGACCTGTCAGGCCTCCTGGATTGCAGGATGCGACGGCGCCCATTCGATCGTGCGTGAATCGCTGAAGATCGGCTTTCCTGGGGGCGGCTATATGCACCTTTTTTATGTCGCGGACGTGAAAGCAAGTGGGGCGGCGATAAACAATGAGTTAAACGTCGGCCTGGACAAAAGTGATTTTCTTGCAGTCTTCCCGTTAAAAGACGCGGGGCACGCCCGGCTTGTCGGCACCGTGCGAGAAGAGGCCGCGCAGCAGCACAAGAAGTTGTCCTGGATTGATGTCAGCAAACGCGTCATCGAGTGGATGAATATCGAAATAGAGAGCGTGAACTGGTTCTCCACCTATCGCGTTCATCATCGGGTAGCCGATCATTTTCGCAAGGGTCGCGCGTTTCTGCTGGGAGACGCCGCGCACATTCATTCACCCGTAGGCGGCCAGGGAATGAACACAGGGTTAGGCGACGCGGTCAACCTTGCCTGGAAACTGGCCGCCGTCCTGCAGGGCCGCGCGAACGCGTCGCTTCTCGATAGTTATGAACCGGAGCGGGTCGCCTTCGCCCGGAAGTTAGTAGCGACCACTGATCGGGGCTTCACGGGCGTGACAAGTTCCGGCGCAATCGCGCGGCTGATACGGCTGAGAATTGTGCCGCGCCTGATGCCGTTTCTTTCTAGGTTCGCCGAAGCGCGACGGTTACTCTTTCGCACGGTTTCACAAACAGCAATAAACTATCGCGACAGCAGCCTCAGCGAAGGCCGTGCCGGGTCGGTCCGCGGCGGGGACCGGCTGCCTTGGGTGAAGGAAGTCTCAGACGGACGGCAGGACAACTTCACACCGCTGACTTCGCTCGATTGGCAAGTCCACGTGTATGGCTCTGCCACTCCCGAAGTCCAGACCGTTTGTGCGGACCGAAAGTTGCCGCTCCATGTCTTTCCTTGGCGCCCTGGTATGGGTCACACCGGTCTGCGCCGTGATGCCCTCTATCTGGTGCGTCCGGATGGGTACGTGGCCTTAGCAGATCCAACGGGGAGCGCAAGAGCCGTGGCGTCGTATATCGATTCACGCAACCTTACTTCCAGGTCGGAACGACGCGGCGAGCCGGTCATCCACCTTGCGGATCACTGAAACGTCAACCCCCGTAATACATTTGTTGTCTTACCATCTGCCTTCACAACGGCGTAGACGGCCTCAGCCCCTTTCTCCTGAATCGGTCCGCAAAAGAATTCTTCAGGGCTGTTTCGCATCAAAACGTGCGTAGGGTCGGGTACATCCACAGTCAGAGGCCCGTCGGAAGTGCGCAGAACAAAACCAGTCAGCTTTCCACCTGCACACAAAACCTCTCCCAGCTTTCCATTCGCATGTTGAATCCGGTCGGAAGGTTCAATGAATGGATTCCATTCCGTTGTGCCATGCGGTATGCGGGTGGTTACCATTTGCGAATGGCCTGCTGAATCGGTGGCAAACTGCACGGTCAGGTCAGTAGCCGCGATAATTGCCATGTGCCGCGCTTTCATTTGGTCTGCTTCACTTTGCGCCGCCTTCAGCGCCTCGTGGGCTGCCTGCTTGGCCTCGTCTCGTTGATCCAACTCAATCAAGGCCGCCGACATCAGGAGCCAATACGCATACCTGCGGTCGCCGGCCGGAATATGCATTGCCCGCAATTGTTCGACAGTCGACTTGTATTCGCCGAATTGGTTCTCAAGCAAAGCAAGCTTGTAGCGCGCATCGTCAAATTCGGGTGTCAATCGAACTGCCTGTTCTAGAGAAGCCTTCACCTGTTGCCGCTCCAACCCCGCCTCTTCAGCCAGCAATGCATACCGGTAATACAGTGCCGCATCGGTTGATTTGGCTCTCAGCGCCCGCTGCCATTGCCGTAGTGCTTCGTCTCGGTTTCCTTGCCGGAGCGCAATTTCGCCCAAGGCCGCTGGGTAGTCCGGATTCTCAGGTCGCTCCTGCGACAGTCCTTCAAAGCGCATCCGCGCCTGATCCAAATGACCGCTTACAAGCGATGCCCGCGCCAGCAGTATAGCCGCTTCAAGGGCGGAAAGCGTCCAACTGTGGACCGCTGTCTGCTCGGCCGGATTTTCCCGCGCCACGCTGGTTAACCCGGTGTGGCCCACCCACTCCTCAAGGCTCTTTTCCAAGTCGTCCAGTGAAACGCCATAAACTCTACTAAACGCCTGCGCTGCGTCGGAATCCGCATTGAGTTCAGACACAAGTTCGCGGAAATGCCCCTTATATTGTGGTGAGGTCATCAACATGTCGGCTAAAGCCCAACTCTCCGCGTAGAAAATGTCGGAACGTTTTTTCGCATTGGGCATGGAAGGGTCGCCCATAGTTGCATTGAATAACTCTGCTAGCGGCAGCCACTTATTCCGTCGTAGAGTCTGCGTTCTTGCCGGCAGGTCACCACCAAGCTCGAATGCGTCGTTGTTTAAGCGCAAGGTTGAAAAGAATTCGGCCAGTCCCTCATTCAACCAACCTGGAAGCTTCACTCCATTCGCGTGAAGAACGTAGTGAGCATATTCGTGCGCCGCTATGCCGAACTCTTTCCAGTCAAGCGCCCCCATAATGATGTAATCGCGGCCTCCGTCTGATAAGTAATAGGCAACGGCAAGCGGGTGCAGACGATACTCTTCGTATTCCTTTTCCGAGCGAAAACTAATCACTTCGAGTGCCCGGCGGCCCTGGTCGCTAAAGCTGCTTCCGAGTAAGCCATTTTGCTGAAAAAACGCTCGCAGCTGCTCAAACCGGGTCAGCGCCTGCCGGGCGGTATCGGCCCCGGTTTGCGAATAAATTTTGAAGTGCTCGTCCTGGGCGGTTGTCCAACGATCTGCGTTCTGCATAGCTGCAGCACAACAGCCCAGAGTTGCCAGTATCGCTAAGCACCTCACGACCATAACGATATCAGGACCTTACGTTGCGCGGACGGCGGGAAAATGCTCGAGTTTGCCGCCCGGTATCCCCCTCTCGTTCATAATGTCCCCATGAAGTGTTTTGCCGCGCTGCTGCTCGGAGCTACCCTAATGTCCGCTCAAACCGACTTTGACCGACTCGTCGATAGCTACTTTGATGAGCAGTTTCGTTTGAACCCGTCTTCCGCAACGGCAGCCGGCTTCCACAACCGCGACACTGAACTTGAGGACTACTCCGCCAAAGCCTTCGCTGAGCGCGTCGCTGTCGACCGTCGCTTCCTCGCGGAGTTCACCGAAGTTGCCCCTTCACCTGAACGCGACATTGTCATTGCCCGCATTAACGGTGACCTGCTGACTACCGAGAAAATTCGCCCGCAGGAGAAGAACCCCGACTTCTATTCAGGCTCCGTCACAGGCAGCATCTTCGGTTTAATGAGTCGTAAGTTCGCCGCCCCCGAAGTCCGCCTGCAGGATGTTATCGCGCGCGAAAAGCAGATCCCGACAGTCCTGCTTGAGGCGCGCCACAACCTGAAAGACTGTCCCAAAATCTATACCGAAGTGGCGCTGGAGCAGTTGCCCGGGATCGAGAGCTTCTTTGCCAGCGATGTCCCTTCCGCCTTCACAGACGTCAAGGACCCCAAACTTCTTGCCGAGTTCAAAGCCACCGATACCCAGGTCATCGAAGCCTTCAAGAGCTACGAGGCGTTCCTGAAAACTACCGTCCTGCCCAATTCTCACGGCGATTATCGCATTGGCGCCGACAACTATCGTAAGAAACTGCTCTACGACGAAATGGTGGATATTCCGCTCGACCGGCTGCTGGCAATCGGCTACGAAAATCTCCGCGCCAACCAAAAGGCTCTCGTCGAAGTCGCGAAACAAATCGATCCCACTAAATCCCCGCGCGAAGTCTCTGAATCTCTCGGCCTCGACCATCCTGCTCCCGATGCCTTGCTGCAAACCTTTCGCGATACCCTCGGCGGTCTCATCGATTTCGTGCGCGGACACCACATCATCACAATTCCTTCCGACGTCCGGCCCATCCTCGAAGAATCGCCGCCTTTCATGAGAGCGACGACCACCGCCTCTATGGATACGCCCGGGCCTTACGAAAAAGTAGCGACTGAGGCGTATTTCAACGTCACCCTTCCAGAGAAAGGCTGGTCACGGGAAAAGACCAACGAGTTTATGGACGCCTTTAATCGCGGAACCATCATTAGCACTGCAATCCACGAAGCTTATCCAGGCCACTACGTGCAGTTGTTGTGGTGGCAGAAGCTTGATTCCAAGGTCCGCCGCCTGATTTCATGTGGCACCAACGTGGAGGGCTGGGCCCATTACACTGAGCAAATGATGCTCGACCAAGGGTATGCGAGCGGCGATCTGAAGATTCGCCTCGGCCAATTGCAGGACGCCCTGCTTCGGAATAGCCGCTATATCGTGGGTATCCAGATGCACACCGGCAAAATGACCTATGAACAAGCCGTGGACTTTTTCATGAGGGAAGGGTATGAGCCAAAGCCTATTGCCGAGCTCGAATCCAAGCGCGGCACCGCTGACCCCACCTATCTCATGTACACGCTCGGCAAGCTGCAAATCATGAAGCTACGCGAAGATTACAAGGCCTTGAAGGGCTCCGCATATTCATTAGAAGAGTTTCACAACACGTTTATGAGACAGGGCGGCCTCCCCATTAAGATCATTCGCAAGCAGATGCTCGGCAACGATTCGCCAACGCTGTAAGTCGGAGCCTCCGCGCAACCGGCCCCGAACAGCTCCGTGACTCGCGACAAAGGCTCACTTCCAGGTTGACTTCAATCGCCACACCTTAACCGTCTTCACACGGGTGTTCGGGCTATTAGAAAAGAACGTTACGCCCTGACTGTCCAGTCCCGGAAACACGCGCTCCGCGAGCGTGGTCTCGCCGTCGTTCGCGTATACCTCTACCCCGGACCAGTCCACATAGACGTGCAGTTTCACGCTATCGCCCACGTGAATTGGCCCCGCATCGCGGCTCGGAAAATCTTTGTTAAACCCGACGTCGCCGGACTTCGTGCGGTCCACATATACCTGTTTTGCGTCTGTTTTCACGCCGATTACCGTCTCCTGCGCGCCGCCGCGCAATACCGACACTCCAAAATCCTTCGCATCTCTCGGCGCAATCTCCGCTTCGAGTTCAAGGGTGTTCCCTTTAAGCCCGTCGCGATCGAACCGCTGGTTGATCTGATCCGTTGTCAGATTCCGCAGCGAATAGACCTGTGTCCGCAGTTCCTCAAACTCCTTCACTGGCTGCTGAAACAGTCGAATGCCCTGCGCCGTCTTCTTCAACGTCATCGTGCGCGGCATCGCCATTGCACCGCGCCACGTGATCTCAGGCGTGTCGTTCGCGTAAAGCCAGTTTGAATACCAGCCCAACATGTGGACTCGCGAATCTTTTGGCGGGCCTCCAAAGAACGAAATCGCCGCGTAATAGTCCTTGCCGTAATCGAGCCACAGTTGCGTGGTCGGCGGATTATCGTTCACGAACTTGGCGCCATCGAATTTACCAACGAAATATTGCCCACCTGAGCCGCCCGCAATTCCGCCGGGATTAATATTCACCACCAATACCCAGCGCATCTCGTTCGTTCCTTCTACCGGCAATTCATTAAGATCCGGGCACTCCCACACGCCCGCCGTCGCGCCCTCCGGTCCGAAGTCGCTCAATTGCTTCCAATGGATCAGGTCAGTCGATGAGAAGAACCGGATCTTCTTTTCTTGTGACACCGCCGTTGCCATAATCCATTGTTTCGCCGGTTCGTACCACATCACCTTCGGATCGCGAAAATCCTTGAGGTGCAAATCGATCACCGGGTTGCCGGGATACTTGGTCCAGGTCCGCCCTTTGTCGTTACTGAAGGCGATATTCTGCGTCTGCAGGCTTTCCGTGTGCCCAGCGTAAATCGCAATCAGACACGACGGGTCCTTCGGGTCGTCACTCTTACAAAGGCCGCTCGAATTTTGCTGATCCACCACGGCGCTTCCGGAAAATATCATAATGCCGTTACCCTCGGCAATAGCCACTGGCAGGTTCGTCCAATGCACCAGGTCCGGGCTCACCGCGTGGCCCCAGCTCATATGGCCCCATTTCGTGCCGAACGGATTGTGCTGGTAGAACAAGTGATACTCGCCCTTGTAATAGACCAGCCCATTAGGATCGTTTGTCCAATTCTGCGGAGGGGTGAAGTGATACTGCAACCGGTATTGCTCATGAAACTGCGTCGCCACCATCAAGACTACTGTCAATAGAAACAGGCCTGCTCGTCTTATCATCGAAAACGTGCTCTTATCGAAGACCATCCGTTGCATAGTAAGAAGTGTTTGAAAGTGTTTCTATACTACATTGGCAAGGCGCGGGACCTCCACGCGAATTCGATCGCCGCGGAGTTCCTCAAGCGATCGTCTCGCTACGTCACTTGCGAAATGCGCGAGGTCGTACCCCCTCGTTTCGATCTCTTCGGTCGTCACCCCAGCGGCCGGCGCATTTTTCTCGATCCGGCTGGCAAAACCTACGACTCGGCCCGTTTCACCCAACTCGTTTCAGAGGCCGAGAACTCCGCCCAGGATCTGGTGTTTCTGATCGGTGGTCATGATGGCCTGCCGCCCGAATGGAGGCCCCGAGCCGACCTTTTGCTTTCCCTATCATCTATGACATTTCCCCACGAGATGGCGCGTGCCATGCTGGCTGAACAGATCTATCGCGCCTTCACCACGCTGCGGGGCCATCCCTATCCGCGGTAACAACAAGAGAGCATCGAATCTGACGCTCCGCGAAGTTGCCACCTTGGGATAATGCATCGAGACCCAGACAATGAAGGTTGCGATCACACCGGAGACCCAACGTGAAAAGGCGACGAAGCTAAGCACGTGGCTCCTTCATGCCGGTGCCTGGTGCATCATTCTGGCGAACTTTGCGTGGTTCAACTGGAAGGTGCCACAATCGCCTTTCGCACCGGATGAAATGATGAACATGGGATGGGCCTGGGAGGCTGGCCTGTTGAAAATCCTAGGTGCGATCGCTGCTTTTTTCACTAACTTTTACCGCCCAGTCGGCGCGCTCTATTACTGGATCCTCTACAACATGTTCGGGTTAAACTATGTTCCGTTCCGCATAGCCGACCTGTGTATTCTTCTGTTAAATCTTGGGCTGGCCTTCTGTCTGTTTCGCCGTCTTTCCGGTTCGCTCTTCGTCGCGTACCTATCGTCCTTCTTGTTTAGCTATAACGCGAACGTGATGAGCCGGATCAGCTACAACGGTGCTTTCGTTTACGACCGCGTCTGCTTTACCTTTTATGTTGCGGCACTTCTGTATTATTTGCGGCGGCGTTCCAAGGGTGATCCATTAAACCTGCGGTCTGCCGCGGTTCTAGCAGTGTTGTACACCTTCGCTCTCGGTTCAAAAGAGATGGCGGTATCACTGCCGCCGGTCCTGCTTGCGTTTGAGCTTTTGTATAACCCAAGCCGGGATCTATTGAAGAATTGGCGTCCGATATTGCTGCTTACGCTGATGACTCTTGCTTACATCTATAGCAAAACGCATGGAAGCGAAGCACTGGTTACGAATCCTGCCTACCGCCCGACTGACATCACACTGAACCATTTCCTCATCGCGCAAGGCAGCTATGTCGATCTGTTGCTCCTCGGTAATTACTCCTTAACCCCGCTAATTATCGCAGGCCTAATTCTTGCCGCCGCATTGCTTGCCTCCGCGTTTCGCTCCCGCTGTTTGTGGATGGCCTTAATGTTCATGCTAGTGACACCTTTGCCGATCGCGTTCCTCGATCGCGGGACCGGACGTCTTTACATTCCCCTCCTCGGCTGGTGCCTGTTCGCTGCGCAGCTTAGCGTTTGCGTCGCCAATTTCCTCACCTCTCGAGTCCACTCTCGAAGGAAATACCTTATTGATGCTGGCGTGCAAGGTGCGCTTGCAGTCGGTCTGGCAGTCACTCTCATCCACCGAAACCTTTTCGTCCAGTCGTTTGTAATCGAGCCCATGATTAAGAACGGCGCACTAACATGGCAGATCATCCAGGACTTTAATAGGATTCGTCCGCCGTTTAGACCGAACGACAAGGTATACATAACCAAGAGCCCGTTCGCCGGCTGGGACGTCATGTTCATCACTGAGCTATGGGCAAATGTCAGACCCTTGCACATTTCTGAGCCGGGAAAAAACCTTCCCGCCGGAGCCGCGGTACCCCCTGGAACGAACGTGATATTGAGCTTCGATGCCTCGAAGCACATGTTCGTAAGCGCCGTTCAACCCTGACCCACGCTCTGGTGCGGGGTATGGCGATGCTTTGCCTGCTCCGCATGTTACCGTGGATCTGGTCACGATGTCGTGGTTCACTCGACAAAAACCGCCCACAGAAGGCGGAGGCGATGAGGAAAAAAGCGTTCGCACAGAAGGCCTTTGGCAGAAGTGTGACGGTTGTACTCAGATCATCTGGCTCAAGTCCTTAGAGGACAATCTAATGGTTTGCCCGAAATGTGGTTACCACTTTCGGATCGACGCCCGTGGCCGCCTACGCTTGCTCTTCGACGAGGGCAGCTATCAGGAACTTGACCAGAATCTCTCCTCAGCCGACCCGCTTGCCTGGGTCGATTCCAAACCCTACGGTCAGCGCCTCACTGAAATGCGCGCATCCACTCAATTAGTCGATGCGATTGTCTCCGCTACTGGCGAATTGAATGGGCGGCCCCTGTCTATCTGTGCGCTCGAACTAAAGTTCATCGGCGGCAGCATGGGGGCCGTAGTAGGCGAAAAAATTACTCGCGCAATCGAGCACTGCCTTAAGGAAAAACAGCCACTGATCATCATTTCGGCTTCGGGCGGCGCTCGCATGCAGGAGGGCGCCATTAGCCTCATGCAGCTTGCGAAAATTTCGTCAGCGTTGATGCGCCTCGATACCGCTCGTCTTCCCTACATCAGCGTCCTCACCGACCCCACCACCGGCGGCGTCACCGCCAGCTTTGCCATGCTTGGCGATCTCAATGTTGCCGAGCCAGGCGCGCTGATTGGCTTTGCCGGTCCGCGCGTTATCGAACAGACCATTCGCCAAAAGTTGCCCGAGGGCTTCCAACGCAGCGAGTTCCTGCTTGAACACGGATTTCTTGACGCAGTCGTCCCGCGCCCGGCGCTCAAAAGCTATCTCGATCGTGCGCTGACCTTTTTCTCAAGTCAGCGACAATAGAGTAAGCGCTCGTTGAGGGGCGCGCTTCGAAACAATGCTGCAACTCACTGGGGCGGGTAAACGCTTTGGCCCCAAACTCCTTTTTGACGGCCTTGACTGGCTGATTACACCGAAAGACCATGTCGGTCTGGTCGGCGGCAACGGCACCGGCAAGTCTACCCTGCTCAAAGTCATCGCCGGGATCGATTCGCTCGACTACGGTTCTATTCAAGCCATGAAGGGCATCCGCATCGGCTACCTGCCGCAAGATGGCCTCTCTCTCACGGGCCGCACGGTTTTTGATGAGTGCATGTCTGTGTTTGACTTACTCCGCGATATGGAGCGCGAACTTGAGGCGCTGACCGTCAGCATGAGCGAACTCGATCCTCTAAGCCTCGAATATTCGCAAGTGGCCGATCGCTTCACTCGCGTCGATAGCGAATTTCGCACACGCGATGGCTATGCCATTGAAGCGAAAGTGGGCGCCGTGCTCACTGGCCTCGGCTTTAACAAAACCGATTGGACCCGCTATACCGACGAGTTTTCAGGCGGCTGGCAGATGCGCATCGCGCTGGTCAAGTTGCTACTCGAGCAACCCAATATTCTTCTTCTCGATGAGCCCACCAACCATCTCGATCTCGAAGCGCGCAACTGGCTGGAGGATTACCTCAAGAATTACCCGCACGCCTACATTCTTATTTCTCATGACCGCTATTTCCTGGATGTCACCATCACCCGCATTGCCGAGTTATGGAACAAGCGGGTTCAGTTCTACTCCGGCAACTATGAAAAGTATAAGGCTCTAAAGGCCGAGCGCCTTGTGCTTTTGGAAGCCGCTTATAAGAATCAGCAGGAGCGCATCCAGCAGCTCGAAGCTTTCATCAATCGCTTCCGTGCTCAGGCCACCAAAGCGAAGCAGGTGCAGAGCCGCATTAAGGAGCTCGAAAAAATTGAGCGCATTGAGCTTCCGCCCGAAGAAAAAACCATACACTTTACCTTTCCGCAGCCTAAGCCCAGCGGGCGCGTGGTGTGCGAGTTCAAGAACGTCTCAAAGAGCTTCGGCGAGAAGCACGTCTTCAGCGGCGTGAACTTCACCATCGAACGGGGTGACCGCATCGCTCTTGTCGGGGTCAATGGCGCCGGCAAATCGACCCTCATAAAACTACTCGCGGGGGCAGAGCCGCTTTCAAGCGGCGAGTACACCCTCGGCCACAATGTTGAACCTGACTACTTTGCCCAGGATCAATATAAAGCCCTCGACGCCGAAAGCAGGCTTCTTGACGATATCCGGGACGCCTCGCCACGCAGCACCGATACCGAACTCCGCAGCTTGCTGGGCTGCTTTCTGTTCAGCGAAGACGATGTGTTCAAGCGCATCGGCGTGCTCTCGGGCGGAGAACGTAACCGCTACGCCCTCGCCCGCCTTCTGCTTCATCCTTCGAACTTCATCCTGCTCGACGAGCCCACGAACCACCTCGATATGCGCGCCAAGGATGTTCTGCTCGAAGCGCTTGAAAAATTCACAGGCACCGTGGTCTTCGTCTCGCATGACCGTTATTTTCTCGATGCCCTCGCCACGCGCGTCTTTGAAATTGGTGGTGGCGAGGTCCGCGTCTTCCCTGGCAACTACGAGGATTATGTGTGGCGCAAAGAGGGCGGCCACTACCAAACGCCCACTCTTGACGACGTCTTAGTTGGCGTCCCCCCGGGGGTCCCGATTCCCATGCCTGCGCCGGCGGAAGCTATGTCTAAAGTGCGCGTCAATCCAATGAAGCTCAAGCAGATGCAGGATCGCGCCTCCAAGCTTGAACGACGCATCTCGGAGCTCGAGAAGGAGATCGCGTCTGTCGAGCAATCTCTGTCAACCTACGTTAGCGCCGATGAATCCATGCGGCTCGCGGACCACCTCAACGCCATGCGCGCTGAGATTGAGTCGTCGATGGCCGAGTGGGAAGGTTTGAGTTCGCAGATCGAAGCGACGGCGTAAGAACCGTCGTGTTGTCACATACCCGCTATACTGGCAAAGAAAAGGCGAATTGCGCGCGTGCCCGATCTGCACCCAGACCTCCAACAGCAACTTGAGAGTCTCCGCCGCCGTGTGGCTCGCATTGACCGCAAATATGCCTCAACTGCGCCATCTCCGCCTCCACGCCCTGTCGACTTAGTTCGCAGATCCGGTGCCTTCGAATTCCGCAAAGAAAAGCCGGAGCGTTACTTCGTTCACGAGTGGGCTAGCGGGGAAGTCGTCGAAAATGAGCACGGCTCTCACTTCCAAATGGAACGCCATTACGAAGCCCATCGCCGCCATGGGTCTGCCGACATAGGCGCTCTTGCCGAGCTTCCTGCCGTTCTTCTTGATGCCATTGGAGCAGGAGAAATTCCCCCATCCACCCCCGACCGCTGGGCGTTCCTCGACACGGAAACCACGGGACTTGCCGGCGGCTCGGGGACATACGCGTTCCTCATAGGCGTTGGCCGAATTTGCTCCGACGGTTTCCGGGTTCGCCAGTTTTTCATGCGTGAGTACTCCGAAGAGAAGAGCCTTCTCGCCGGCCTCACGGCCCACCTGGCGGAGTTTGAGACGCTTGTCACCTACAACGGCAAAACCTACGATCAGCCGCTGCTCGAAACGCGATACTGCATGAACCGCGATAAACCGCCGTTTGCGCGCCTACCCCATTTCGATCTGCTGCACGGAGCGCGCCGGCTCTGGAAACTGCGCTTCGAGAACTGCCGCCTGGTTCATCTTGAGCGGCAGATTCTTGGTGTGGAACGCGAGGGCGACCTGCCGGGAGAGATGATTCCCTACGTCTACTTCGATTACTTACGCACGAAGGAAGCGCAGCGTCTAGTCCCTATCTTTCACCACAACGCCATCGACATTCTGACTCTCGCCTGCCTCACTGGCATCGTCCCTTCGGTTTTCCGGAGTGCCAATGATTGCGCTTCGCTCGAACGCCTGGGCCTCCGTCGCGGAGACGAAATGGTCGGAATTGCCCGCTGGCTGCTCGCTGCCGGTCAGACTGAGCAGGGGCTCACACTCCTCAAACGCGCAATTGATCTGGGCTTACGCGATGACTTGCTCTTCCGCACCATGTGGGATGTCGCGCTCCTCGAAAAAAAACTCCTGCGTCCCCATGCCGCGCTTCCGGTGTTTACTGACTTGGCCGCGTGCCACAATCCCTTTCGTGCCAAAGCTCTCGAGGAGTTAGCTAAACATTACGAGCGAACAGATCGCAACCATGCTCTGTCTCTCGGTTTTGTGCTGCAGGCACTTCAGTTCGCATCGACCGATTCGCTCCTGCGTCGCCGCGCCCGCCTTGAAAAGCGACTCTCGAAAAACTTGTCGGCGCGGCTCTTCAAGCCGATTTAATTTCTGTCCAATAGATGTCACGCCGTTTCTGCGCTTCTCCAGGAATCGCCCGGAACCATTCGCCGCGTTTCAGTACCTCTTCCGGCGGATACAGAACGGGATTGTTCCCCAATTCGGGAGGCAAGATTTCGCGCGCGGCCCGATTAACGGTCGCTGTACGCCAGGCAATCACCGTGTCCCGCGTCACTATCGGCCGCAAAAGATAATTCACAAATTCCCAGGCCAGATCCCGATGTTTACTTTCGCGCAGCACGGATGAATTGTCGGCGTACCGCGGAAAACCCTCCGAAGGGAAACAGAAGGCCAGGTCGTGCGAAGCTTCCATCGCGCCCTGCGACACTTGCGCCCACATCTGTGCTGCCAGGACATCTCCTGCCACCACCTGGTCACGTACTTCCTCGTTCAGGTAAGCCCGCAGCAGCGGCTTTTGTTTGATGGCGAGGTCACGGGCCTGTCGCAACAGCCTGTCGTCCGACGAGTTTATTGATTCGCCTAGTCTCTTTAGACACGCCGCAAACATCTCGGCCGGATCGTCCAACATCGTCACCCGCCGTCCATAATCGTTCTGCCACAGGTCAGCCCAGCCGGTGACCGGATGCGGCACCTTCTTTGAATAAACAATGCCCGTCGCGCTGAACATATACGGCACGCACCAGTCGAGGCTTGGATCCCACTCGGGGGATTGAAAGTATTTGTCTAAGGCACCCAGATTTGTAAGCCGCTTATGATCCACTCGTTCCAGCAAATCCAGATCGCGCATCGGTCCGACGAAACTGTTCGAAGGGAAAACCACATCCCATCCCGAATTGCCCGCCATCACACGCGCCAGCATCTCCTCGGTGCTGCCATACGTCGAGTACCGGACCTTGCACTGAAATTCGCGCTCGAAGTCCGGAATCGTGTTACTGGCAACGTAGTTCTCCCAGTTGAGAACGTTCAGGCGCCGCCTTCGTCCTGAGGTGCAACCGGCCAGCGCACCAGCCACGCCCATCAGGAATATGCGCCGGTTCATAACTTGCGCTCCACACGTCCAGCCAGCAAGATGAAGAAGCCCAAGCCCACGGTGATAATCGCGGAAAGCGCATTGACGGTCGGGCTCACGCCTTTGCGTGCCATAGAATAGATCACCATCGGCAGCGTTTCAGAATCCACGCCCGCCACCAGGCTAGTGATTACATAGTCGTCAAAGCTGACAGTAAAGCACAGCAGTGCTGCGGCGGCAATGCCAGGCAGAAGCGCCGGAGCCGTCACATACAAGAACGTCTGCCACTCGTTCGCTCCGAGGTCCATCGACGCCTCTTCCAATGTCTTATCGAAGGTCCTGAGCCTTGCCAGAATCACAATCACCACGTAGGCCAGGCAGAACGAGACGTGCGCCAGAATTACCGTGTGCATCCCGAGCGGCACCCTCAAGAAGCGGAAGACAAACTGAAAAAATGCTAGAAGTGAAACGCCGGTGACAATCTCCGGCGTCAGCAGCGACAAATAGAGAGAGTTCGTGACGAAGTTCGACCGGTGCTTCCAGATCGCATAACCAGCCAGCGTTCCTACGGTGGTGGCCAATACTGTACACACTAAGCCGACGGTCAGACTGTTGACTGTTGCCTCCAGTAAATTCTCGTTGCCGAAGACCTCGCCATACCACTTAAAAGTGAAGCCTTCCCACACTGAGAAACGCGACGAGTTGAAGCTGAACATGCTCAACACCAGCAGCGGCAGATACAAGAATGTATAAACGGCCACAGCATACAACGGCAAAAAGCGCTTCATAGCAAGTCCTGCTCCCTGCGCCCAATTATTCGCAGCAGGCCCAGCACCAGCATCAGCAGCAATATTGAGAGTGCGGATCCAAAGGGCCAATCGCGTGCCATGGTGAACTGGTTCTGCACAAGGTTCCCGATCATCACCGTCTTTCCGCCGCCCAGTAAATCGGGGGTCAGGTAGGCACCCAGGCACGGAATAAACACCAGTAAACTGCCGGCCATCATTCCCGTCTTCGCTAGCGGAACGATTACCGTCCACAAAGTGACCCAGGGCGAGGCGCCTAGATCCTGTGCCGCGTCAACCAACGCCGGGTCTAGCTTTTCGAGCGTCGCGTACAGCGGCAGCACCATGAAGGGTAGATAACCGTAGACCAGGCCCAGAATCACAGCGCCATTGTTGAACAGCAATGGCAACGGCGCGCTGGTCAGGTGCAACGCCTGCAGAACGGTATTAATCAGGCCCGTGTCGCGCAGCAAGAACATCCACGCGTAGGTCCGGATCAAAAAGCTGGTCCAGAACGGGAGCATTACCAGGTTCAACAAGAGTATCCGTCGCTTTCCGGCCCGTGCGATAAACAGCGCCAACGGGAAGCCCAACACCAGGCAGAATGCCGTCGACACCGCCGAGATCCAAATCGATCGCCACAGGATCGCCAGGTACAGCGGGTCGAAAACGCGCAGATAACTCTCGAGCGTCCATGGCGTCATCACACCGCCATACGGGCCTCGCGACAGCAGGCTGTAGGCGCAGATAATCAGCATCGGCGCGGCAAATAGCCCCACCGTCACCAAGTAGCCGGGTGCCAAAAACCAGGCGCGTAATCGTAGCATCTTTCGTAGGGCCTTAAGCGCGAGTTCGCGCGATCGGCAACTCGTCTCTCGGATGCCACCAGACGTGAACCGTTTCACCGGTCGAAAAGGAGGTGACTCGATTAGCGATCTCTACAATGCACGGCGATCCATCCGTCAGCACTGCGTGCACATGAACGCAATGGCCTAGAAAGGTTGTGCCGTTCACTACACCCTCGATCGAACGGTGCTCATCGTCGCCTGGCTTAAGACGCGATATACGTACCGCCTCCGGCCGGACCCCCACACCCTTCACCCAGTTCACCCCTCCCAGGAACTCCGCCACAAATCGCGTCTTTGGCGCGGAGTAGACTTCGCGCGGCGGCCCCACCTGTTCGATGACGCCCTTGTTCATTACGGCCATGCGGTCTGAAAGCGATAACGCCTCTTCCTCATCGTGGGTAATAAAGAGGAACGTGATCCCAACGCGGCGCTGTAGTTCTTTCAGTTCTATCCGCATTTGCTTGCGTAGCTTCGGGTCGAGTGCCGAAAGCGGTTCGTCCAGCAGCAGCACCTGAGGTTCGAGAACCAGTGAGCGGGCCAGCGCCACACGCTGTTTCTCGCCTCCTGAGATTTCTGATGGCCGCCGCTTTTCCTTTCCTTTGAGCTGCATCAGCCCCAAAATGCGGTCCACCTGCTGCCCGATTTCAGCGGGTGTCTCGCTGGGCCGCCGGCGCAAGCCGAACGCAACATTTTCGAAAACGCTTAGGTGCGGAAACAACGCATAGCTTTGAAAAACGGTCCCCACATTGCGCCTGTACGGGGGTAGCGTTGCTACCGATTGCCCATCCAGCAGAATGTCTCCCTCAGTCGGCTCTTCGAGTCCCGCCACCAATCGCAAAGTCGTCGTCTTGCCGCAACCGGATGGGCCGAGCAACGAAAAAAACTCGCCCCTCTCGATCGCGAGCGAAATCCCATCCACTGCACGATGGTCAGGATACTGTTTGGTAAGGGACTTCAGCTCAAGAACCGTATTCACTTGGATTGAGTTTTCATGCTAGCGTACACTCCAAGAGGAGGAAAATCTTGTCCGATATCAATCTTGAAACCGCCCGCCGCGTCGTCGCGGCCGCCGAAGCCAAAGCCAAGGAAATTGGCCAGCCGATGAACATCGCCGTGGTTGATGCCGGCGGCAACCTGATCACACACGCACGCATGGATGGGGCCTGGATCGGTAGTATCGACATTTCAATCAACAAGGCTTTCACGTCCAGGGCGTTCGACATTTCGACCAAGGATCTAGCCACCCACTCTCAATCCGGGGGCCAGTTCTTTGGCATCCACGCCTCAAACAACGGGCGCATTATGATCTTTGCCGGTGGTATTCCCCTGAAATCGGGCGGCCGTGTAGTCGGGGCTATTGGAGTCAGTGGCGGATCGGGCGAACAGGATCACGCTGTCGCCGAGGCCGGCGCCGCCGTCGTCAAATAAGACGAGAGCTAGTTCGACTCTCCGAAGACCAGCCGGCATCACGCAGACAGCCGGCTTCTCCCACGTGCGCAATCCCGCCGTAGCGTGCTGTTTGCCTTCTTGGGTCTCCCTCCCACAATGAACGTAAAAGCCAGCCCGCTGCCACTTGTCTCGTTCCTGCTCTCCGTTATCGTCTTCGGCGCTCTTTCGGTTTACGCCTATAACGGACATGGCCCCACGTTGCTGCGGTGGGCGCTGCCGTTTGAATACATCGTTCTCGCTGCGGCTGCGGTTTGGTATCTAAAGAGCGGTTCTCAAGAAACGGCGTCGTTTCCATCCTTCAAGCCGCTCGCGCTGGGAGCTGCCGCCGCCTCGGTCCTGGTTGCTGCCGGCATTGGCTTCTCATTTAAGCCAACAACGATGCTCCCCGACGAAAGCTCGTATCGCTTTCAAGGCCGGCTCTATGCCGCCGGCCGGCTTATGGCGGAACCTTTGCCCGGTGCTGCCAAGACTAACCCGCAGACTCCGCACTACCTCTATTTTGAGCACCACGTTCTTGCTCCTACGGGCTGGTATAGCAAGTACCCACCCGGCTGGCCGTTGGTGCTTGCCCTGGGTTATCTTCTCCATGCAGACTGGCTCATGAATCCCTTGCTTGGGCTCTTGCTTCTTTACGTGTCCGCGCAGATCGCACTTGCCTTCTTCGACGATCGCGTCCGCTGGCTCACTGTCCTGTTGATGGCAATTTCACCGTATTTCTTCACCCAGGCTTATACGGAGTTGTCACACATGCTCTGCGCAGTTCTCACCGCCGGCGCCACGCTTCTGCTCATTCGCTGGATCGAGCGACAGAAGCTCGTGTTTCTCATCGCCGCCCTGGTATGTATCGGCATCAATTTCCAGGTCCGTCCTTTTAGCGCTCTGGTCGTTGCCGTCGGCCTCAGCATCGGTCTTCTTTATCAGCACCGGTTCCAGCGGCGCTTGCTGCTTATCGACCTCCTGGTCCTCCTTATCGGCGGCGTTCTCACCGTCGCGGCGTTTCTCGGCTACCAGTACCTTTACACCGGTCATCCTTTTCTTTCCCCCTACGCCGTCTCGAACGGAAGACAGACACCGGGTGAAATGGTCTTTGGCTCCAAGTACCTCATCAATGGGCTCCTCCGCCTTCGCCCCCAGATGCAGGACACGCTCCGGGCGGTCTTCCCCTGCTTCGGCTGGCTCCTGGTGGTGGGCATGCTCAATCGATCGCGAAGACGCTCGAAGCTGCCTGATTTCGCGCGCGCGGTGATGCTTCTGTATCCGCTCTTCATGCTGTTTCATCTCAACGAGCCCGAACCATCCTGGGGCGCGAATGGCGAACGCTATTACTTTGAAGCCTACTTCGCCATGGCCATTCTTGCTGCCCGGGGAATCGAAGAGCTCGTGCTCCGTTGGAACGCCCCCGCTCGCCGCGTTCTAGTAGCGACTCTCGCTTGCGTGGCAGTCATGATCCCCATCCTGGCCGGTTCCGCTCTTGAACCGTTGTCAGTCACACTGCCTTATCACCGCATGAGCATCGCTCTCCGGCCGCTACTCAACGCTCAAACGCACGATGACATTGTGTTCCTGACTAGTTCACTCCGCTTCAAATCTCACTTCTTCAACATCAATGCCGCAGATTGGCGGAGTGCTCCCGTCGTCGTTCTTGGCGACCCCGGCGACAAGCTTCGCGAAAAAGTTGTTCGTGATTTCGGCCGCACCCATTGGTGGGTAGCTCACTACGACCAGGACCGAAATGAGGCCGTAGTCACCGAGGGAGGAGCGATCTCCGGATCAGTGCCTTAGACTGGCTTGCCTAGCGCGGGCGATCTGGCGGTGGCCCGGGCCGGTCGGCCTGTAGCTTTTTCCACTGGTCTACAGTGAGTACGGTCCGAAATCCCAGAAGCATCCGTGCATTCGCCTTCTCAAGCTCTGCACGCGCCTGGGCCACGCGGTCGATTTGCGCCAACACCTTGGCCTCATCAGGACGGTCGGCTTCGAGCAGCGGCTCGAGCACCGCCTCTTCGCGCTCGACGACCGCGCTTGCATCAATTAACTTCAATCGGTGTTTCTGAAACAGCGCGTCAATCTGTTTCTGTTGATCGGCGGTCAGGCCGATCTTTTGCACGACCGCAGGGTTTACCCACCAGCGACCCTCCGGTCCGCCCATAGGGCCTCGCATGTGCGGGCGACCGCCGTGTCCTGGAGGGGGTCCGGGAGGTGGTCCCTGCGGCGGCCCTCCTGAGGGCTGTCCTTGAGGTGCTGCTTGTGACCCGTCGGGTTGCTGTGCCGGTGGCTGTGCGCAAACGCATCCGGCCATTGCAAGCATCATTACCAGCTCTTGAAACCGATGTCTCAATTTGCTCGCCCTGCCTTCTCCTGCTGCTCAGTCGGGACTAATTGCGACAGAGGTTCCATGGCGGTCGGTACGCTGCGCGACATCGCAGCATCCACCCGTTCCAGCACCGCATCGTCAGCCTTGCCATCCATCTCAGCCACTGGCGTCTTGTGGCGCGTCAGCAGTAAGCCAAAACAAATCAGAAGCACTGCCAGCGCCGCCGCCAGACGCAATCCCTGCCATCCAAACCGCTTATTCCGAGCAGCGGGACGCCGGGATGCTTCCTGGCGCGCCGCTTCTGCCCAATCGAGAGTAGTCGCTCGAAACCCACCCAGCGCATCGCTGAAACGGGCGACGGCAGTCCGGCAGTCGAGACACGATGCTACATGCTCTTCCTTTGCTTGGTTCAGTTCGCCGGCAAACCACTCCAACAACTCCTGTTCGGTCAGATGCAGCTTCACTCTGTGGCCTCCAATCGGCGGCGAACCGTGCGTAGCGCCTGGAATAGGTGTGCCTTCACGGTTCCTTCCTTTAACCCCGTCGCTGCAGCGATCTCCAGCAAGTCCATCTCTTCGACAAAACGCAGCAGAAAAACCGTCTTTTGGCGCTCAGGCAAAAGCGCTGCCGCTGCCCAGACTCTTTTCACCTGCTCACTCAAAATCAACTGCGCTTCGGGCGTCGGCGCGCTGCCGGCCAGAGTCCGCTCTATGATTTCCGCCGGCTCCGCGTGCTGGCTCGTTCTCTTCCAAAATTGCAGCCTTCTATTGCGCACATGGTCGCGCACCAGATTCACTGCAATGGTCATCAACCACGTGTCGACGCTGCATTCATGGCGAAAGCGGCCCCAGGCGTGAAAGGCTTTTAGAAAACAGTCCTGGGTCACGGTGTGAGCCCCGTCGATGTCGCGCAACGATGCCATCGCGAAGCGAAACACTTTCGGCCGGTACGCCGTTACCAGCGCCTCGAAGTCTACCGCGGTTGTTGGCTCCTGCTCGATGGCCGATGATGTCCTTGTCACTGGCATCTGCGCTAACTCCGCGCACAGGGCGCTTGCTGGATGAAGTGCGCGGTGATTAGAGTGTAGACGATGTGGCAGGTCCAATCTTCCCGGCCTCAACCTGTCTTAACGATCGAGAGACATCCGCTACAGTTGCGGTGGGCCGCCCGGTCCACCCGGGCCGCCGCCATGTCCGCCTGGTCCACCGGGGCCTCCAGGTCCACCCATCGTTCTAAGGGCCTGCAGCTTCGTCTGCTGCTCAGCGGAAAGCGTCGCGTAGAGAGCGGCTTCCGCCATTGAATGGGCGACGATCTGCTGTTGAGTTAGAGCGCCAATCTCTTTGGCAGCGGCTGCAATGCCCGCCGCGTCGTTGTTTTGAATGGCTGTTTTGAGGTTGGATTGCGCGGTTTGGAAAGCACCGTGCAATCCCTGCATGGTGGTAGATTCGGCCGTAAACGCCGCCGTCGCGGTGTTCTGTTGCGATGCATTCAAGTCGAGCAGTTGCGCCAACCGGCTCACCTGATGTGCGGCTTGTTGTGCCGGAGTGGGCGGAGCCGGCGGTGTGCCGGCGGGCTGTGCAGAAACGCCGACGGAGGCAGCGGCAAGTGCCGCTACGCACATCGATCTTATGATCCATTGATTCATTTTGTTCGTTCGCTCCTTTGAGATCAAAAGTTGCGGGCCTCGGCGCGCAGGGGAACACCTCGACCCGCTCTTGGCTCTTCTCTGAGGGGGAGAAGGTTTCCGTATGCTGAGACGTAAGGTCAGGCTAGGGGTTTAGTTAGAAAAACGGAAATCGCGACTAAGGGGTTTCTTCAGACACCAGAAATCGGTCATCACGCCGCATGCAGAACACAACAGGAAGCCAGAACGCCGGTAATGATAATCCGGTGATCGTTTGGGTCTTCGCTTTTTCGGGCCGACGATTAGAAGGTAGCCTTTCAGGCACACGCTGGGTTCACTCGTTCCGAGCAGTTAAGATGTCGAGGGCGGTTTCGCCTTGCTTACGCTGCGTCGACCGGCAAGAATATACTTGACACACCCACTTCTTTCAGGCATACTTGGTTCATGGACAGCCGCAAACCCAAGACCCTGATGGAAGCCATCAAGCACTACGCCGATGCGGATAACGCTCTCGACGAAGTGGCGGATAGCCGTTGGGCAAAGGGCGTCACCTGCCAGCACTGCCAAGCCGAGAAACCCATGTTTCTCAAGACTCGCCGCATCTGGAAGTGCTCGAAGTGCCGGAAGCAATTCTCTGTTAAGACTAAGACCGTTTTTGAGGATTCGCCGATTACGCTGGACAAGTGGCTTGCGGCAACTTGGATGCTTGCCAACTGCAAAAACGGCATCAGTTCCTACGAATTGGCGCGAGACCTTGGCGTCACTCAGAAGTCCGCTTGGTTCATGCTTCACCGCATCCGGCTTGCGATGCAGGATGAAAACAACGGCGGCAAGCTGTCCGGGGAGGTGGAGATTGACGAAACCTTCATTGGCGGCAAAGCCCGCAACATGCACGCGAACGTGAAGGAACGCAATCTGCTCAGTCAGGGACGCGGTACCGAGAACAAAGAGATCGTGTTGGGCATGATTGAGCGTGGCGGCAAGGTTCGCACCATGCATATCCCGAAGCGCAGTAAGCCAGTTCTTCAGAAACAGATTCGCGAGAATGTAGCGACTGATGCCGCCATCTTTACCGATGAACTGAAGTCCTACCAAGGACTCTCGGAGTTCCAGCATGAAGTCATTAACCACGCGGTCGAGTACGTTCGCGGCAACGTCCACACCAACACCATGGAGAACTTCTGGAGTTTGGTGAAGCGCGGCTTGCACGGGACCTACATCAGCGTGGAACCGTTTCACCTGTTTCGATACCTTGACGAACAGGGGTTTCGTTATAACAACCGGGTGAACTCTTCGGGAGATGATATCGGCGACTTCGCTCGGTTCAAGCTTGTGCTGTCCCACATCGTGAACAGACGCATTACCTACAAGGCTCTGATCGGGAAGGAGGGAGAAACGAGTGAGACCTTCTAGGAAGCCGCAGGGCCGGGGGAAGCGGGTTTCCGCTTTGGCCCTCGCCGACTTGGGTTGAGTGCGGCCTTGCGTTTGTACTCTTGCTCGCGCTTGATGATCTCGGCACGCGGGACGGACAGAACGCGGTTGAGAAGTTCCTTGAAAGCGTTGTATTCGGGCGACGTTTCCGGTTCGCGTTTCATTGATCTGATCGTAACGCATCAGCATTCACCTGAAAAGATACATTTGAGTGGTCAGTGAGGGCCTTCCACATGCGTTTCAGGCTGGCAAGACTGCCCTTTAAGGTACTGTCGAAATTTACCTGACACAAGGGGCACCATTGGAACGGAGAGTCTTTCTCTAAGCTCTCCTTCCAATCGGCTTCCGGCATAGGGTTAAACCTGATCTGAGCTTTGCAGTTATTGCACGTCACCACAATAGCCGTAACATCAGAGGTAGAAATGAGGAGTTCTTTTGTCATGGCGAGCATCATACACCTCCTCATGGAGTTTCTTTCAGGCCCATCTTCGTAATGTCCTGCATGAACTCGCGGACGTGACGCATGATACTTAGCGCTTGCTCCGGACTATAGGTTTCTCTAGAATGAGCCACGTTGTTTCGCCAAGCGTCTTTGAAATAGCGAAATTGTTGGGCGATTTCCGAATAGACCTTTAGATCGTCAGTCTTTTGTTGACCTTTTGGCTGGAGGGCCAGTCTTCCTATCTCTTTCTCGATCTGTTCAATGATGTTTTGCCAGTTTTGATAATCAAACGGAATCGAGAATTGAACGTTCAGATTCGAGGCGAGTGCCTTGAGTCCTTTCTCCAGAACTCGCATAAGATGAAAGACTGTTGCGGTATACCGACCCAACGCCAAACACTTAACAGCTTCCACCTGTTCGAAGATCGTTTCAGTAGACGGGAACGCCTGAGCCACTTCGACCCCAAACGGTTTCTCATTGCGGAACATTTCAGATTCTTCACGATTTAGCCTGAAGAAAACCTGCTTGCTCGCCTGTGTCTTAAACAAAAAATCCAGGTCGCGAAGGCGAGTGATGAATTCGCCGACCGTCATTTTCACATCATCACGGTTAAGTTCGTGAAGAATCCAGCCAGCTAGGTCAGCCACCGAGTCTAAACCGAGTGCTTCACATTCTTTTGATATCTGAGCTAGTTGATCTTTATAGGTCGTGCCTAATTCCTTGGCTGATATCTCTTTATTCACATCGCTTAAGAGTGCCTGCATGTATCCAAATTGTGCGGATCTAAGATCATGCGGCCAGATATCAAATAATTCCAAGAGGGTAACCTCCCCGTATGGGCCATGATCCCACTGACGCGATGGGTGCGTCAAGTATGTTTTTGCCCGTCGACCATCTTGATCAGCATACGCATGCGCTCGCCGAAGGCGTATAGGGTGTCTTCGTCCGGTATTCCGGGCTGCAGCACCGAATAAGCATGCATCATAACCTTGCTGGTTAGGAACCGTTTGACGAGCTCCTTTTTTGAAAAATCGAAGCCCAGCTTCTCGGGTTCAAACTTGGTTTTGGTTACGGCGCAGGCCTCAGCCACAACACCAGCGTCAATTATCTTCTTCTCTTCCAGTTCTCTAACAGATGTTGATTCAGCAGGTTGCGGTTTGCTACCCGGTCTCGAAACGCACCCAGGCGTTCGCCATTTCACTCTGTCACCCGTGAGCCATCGCATTACAAGTGAGCAGATAGGACAGTCGCTCAGATGTGAAAGGCGTCGTACATCCGCAGCTCTGGATTGTTTAGGCTGCCCATGGCCTGCCAGCGGTCCCTCCGATCGTTCCGGATCGAATGGGAAAACGCGCTTCCAGTCATTCTTCATGCTCACCAGCGTCCAACCACGCTTCGGTCCTTCGTCGAGGCCGCGGTCAAGTTTGGCTAGGCCGGCTTCACGGTCGTAGGCGAACTCGCGCACCGCATCATCATGGTGCACGATCAGCGCGAGACGCGCACCGGTGCCGCCCGTGACCCATTCGAGCATCGCAAAATCGCCATCCGAATTGCCGAACGCTGCAATGGGACGCCGCCCGATGAACACGTTGATCCCTACCGGCTTGTCTTCCTTATCGTGGTAGAAGTTCAGCTTTGCCTGGCGCAGCAGCACGGGCCGGCCGTCTCGAATCTCGTATTTCGTCACGATGCTGCTGCCGACGACCTGGTCGGGAGGAATGCCATAGATGGTTTCGCTGAACGTGCGCATGAACTCGATCCCTCCGCCGGAAACAATGAAGGTCTTGAACCCGTTGGCTCGAAGTAATTCCAACACTTCCAGCATTGGTTGATAGACGAGTTCGGTGAAGAGCCGCTGGAATTTCGGATGCCGGGCTGTCGAAATCCAATCCGTCACCATGCATTCGAATTCTTCCGTGGTCATGCCCGCATGGGTGGCCATCACGAGTTCCACGAGACCCGCCATTCCAGTTGCAGCGAGCGCCTTCATGTCATTCTCCAACACGGCCTTGAACGGCTGCTGGTCTTTCCACTCAGGATGTTGGGGCGCCAGCTCGCGGACGCGGCCAAAAGCAAACAGCCCCTGGAAAGGAAACGGCTGTTCGGACCAGAGCGTCCCGTCGTTGTCAAAGACGGCGATCCGGTTCGACACAGGGACAAAGTCCGGACTGCCCGTCGTGGTCACTTTGTCGACGAAATCGACGATCGATTGTTTGGCAGGACCATCGCTCCACGAAGGAAGGGCGCCGCCACGCGCGTTATCTGTCTGGGCTGGCGTTGTCATGATCGCTTCAATGTTTCAGGTCGAACTCTTTGAGTTTCTTTGCAGCCGTGCCGAACGGGCCGAGTTGATAAACGGCCGCGCCCGCAGGCGAGAACGTGAATGAACTGAACGGTTCGGCGAGCATTGCGTCGAGGTACTCGCGCGACGCGACGCCGGTGCTGACGTGCGGATTGTAATTGGCGCCTGAATACTTCGGCACAAACACCGAGACGTATTCGATCAGGAGCGCGTCGAGAGCGGGGTTGCCGTGAGGAGCGGTAAACGCGGCTATGGTGCCGGTCCCCACCGTAAACGGGGCGACGGCGGCGATCACGTCGGCCTGTACCTTAAGCAATTCAGGGGTCGGCTTGGCGCAAATTCCTGCAATACCAACACCCGGGCCTGGGGCGTAATAGTATTTGAAAGCCTCCAGGTTCATGGCGGTGACATTGGTGCTGTCGAGAACTTTGCCGATGGCGGAATAAACCTCGTCCAGGTCTTCCGCGTGGACGAAACGCTGTACCGTCGTGATGTGCGGCCGGTGCTCTGCGTCCAGCGCGAAGCCTTTTGGAAAAGCCGTTAATAGGCGCGCGTTGTTAGCTTCCGCATGCTGGAGCATTCGCGCGTCGGGCTCCAGAAGGATGTCGATCGCGATAATCGCTGCATCAGTAGTTGGCATGATTTCTCCTCAGGAAGCCCAACCACAATTCGGGAGGCCCTACGTAAGCACAATGAGCGCACCAAATGGCCGACTCAAAATATTTTGACGAGGTGTGCCGAAGGCGAGACGTCATCGGGCTGGGGTCGCTTGGGATTTGCGCATGCGTACTGACAACGCCGGCAGATTCGGCAAAACACGTTGCTCGCTCGTCACCAATGTGACGAAGTGTCAGAGCCATTCCAAAACCTTGAGAAAACGACGATATTGGGAAGTCGATCTCCGCTTCGCCGAGTAACGTCCTACCCATAACTTGAGGGACAGATGCGCGGCGCGCCTTCGAGATGTCTCGTTGGCGGAGTTGAAGCGGTACGTGAACGGATTGGGCGTCACCCTGCTGAACCGCTGGTTGATGACGTTGGTCTTCCGCGGCATGTTGATCAAACGGGCTTATCCAATTGAACAGATTCGCCGGATGATAATCGAAGCGGGCTGGGCCGAACTGCAGGTCGAGATCTCGCCGGTCGGCTTTGAGGCATGGATGACGAAGTAGCGCGGGTTTGTGCCGTCGCATCATGACCTGGCTTTCGCGATGCCTTTGCTAGTACAGAGAAAAGCCACGTGCCCGGCAAGCGGACAAGCATCGGCGATAAAAAGACGAGGGATTTGCATTCCAGACGCACGAATGCCTTGGGCAGCAAACACGCTGCCCAAGGCAAAGTTCAGAACTCCGAGGAAGTAACTATGCTTTCCGACGACGGGCGAAGCCCAACAACATAGCGCCGAAGCCCGAAGCCGTCAGGAAGATTGCGCTTGGCTCCGGCACGCTTCCCGGGCGGTTACCATCTACGTCAACGCCCGCCGTAGTACCAAAGGAGAAAGTGGCACTTGTAACGACCGTATCGGATGTGATGGACGCATCGTCGATCGTGAAAGTAGCGGATCCGTTCAGGAACGGATTGTGAGGGCTATTCCCGGCAATCGAGGAGTTCGCATTCGAATACATCCCACTGCCATCGGTCGGCCCGATGATCTCCTGCGAGGGTTGAGCGGTAACCCCGTTATAGAACGTTATACCGTTACCGCAGATCACGCAGAGGGTATACGATTTTGCTCCGGTCGTACCGAAGCCCCAACCTGTGGCACCAGTCGATCCAGTAGTCGGCGTTCCATTTGCGGCGACCGTAACGTATTGAGCGGAGCTTGAATACCCGGGCCCACTCAATGACGAGTTCAGTGTGAATTCGAGGTCGCTCACAAGCTGACCGGCGTCCTTGGGATTGGCCAGGAGGTCTGAAAGTGTAATCTGTAGCACGCCTGAACGAATGGAGAAGACGGCTTGTGCATCTACCGCGCCCGCTGCAATCGAACTATTCGACGGGGTTATATAAGTGATTGTTGAGGCGGAAAGGCCAGGAGCCATGGTGGCTAGCGCGGCCAAACCGAAAAAGAGGGCCGACGCAGAGATTTGCTTCATTCGATTATTAGTCCTTAACGGGGCGCTCATAACGGACGCCCTGGTAACCGCCAGTGTCCCGCAGCTTACAGAACTTCACAAGGCGTTACGGTAACCGTACTCACCTGGAATAGGCCAAACTAAACCGTTGACTTACCCTTGATTTAACGACGAGGACATGGCATGGAACAAATTCTGATCCAGAAGTCCTATACGAAAGCTGGCGCTTCGGCCGATCCGGGACCAGTCTATCTCTAAACAGTTAAAGACGCGCAACACGGGAGTTAAAACACCCAAGTTCCCACCCGGTTCATCAACGGCGGACCCACCGTTAACCTGACACTGTGCGATCGTGAAACCGCCCGACGCTCCTGCTACATAGCTATTCCGTCCAAATTAGGCGGCGACCCGTTCGAGCCCGTTATTGTTCTACCGAGATTTTCGGTCACAAAACTAAAAAATAATTCTGCTTAATCCCCTCAAGCGGTTACAGCCCAAAATTATTTCCCGCGTCCGTTTCAGAATCCTC
>Ga0206891_10007_pt1 | contig 58073 bp, 53 predicted proteins | sample Alteio_BWOrgHeat_55_FD_153246 | JGI IMG/M metagenome (GOLD analysis project Ga0206891, IMG submission 153246) | Enriched cells from forest soil in Barre Woods Harvard Forest LTER site, Petersham, Massachusetts, United States - Alteio_BWOrgHeat_Nextera7 ...
ACATATGGTATGGGAATTGCTGCTATTGCAGTATCTCCTATACCTTTTTTTATAAAAGGCTTAATAAAAACTTAAAGATGCAAAGGATATTAGCTGTAGACGACGATAAAGATATTTTAGAGGTTTTACAATACATACTCGAAGATTCAGGGTACGAAGTAGAAACACTGGCTGATGGCCATTTTTTATTCGAGAGGATAAAAGCGCATCATCCCGACCTGATCATATTAGATATTATGCTGGGCAACATGGATGGGCGCGAATTGTGCCGGGAAGTTAAAGCAAAAAGATCAACCACTGATATTCCGGTTATTTTACTTTCGGCAACACACTATGCTGAAACCCGGAAACAAAATGGCAACCCTGATGATTTTATAGCCAAACCATTTGATATTGATGTATTACTGCTTAGTGTACAAAAACAGTTGGCGGCGTAGTTATTGGTCAATTGTCATTAGTCATTAGTTCAGGTTTTTCCTGGACTTTTTTTATGCCTCTTTGTTGGAACTCCCAATTACAACTGACCAATGACTACCCCAAAAGTTTTCCACACCTATACCATCTATTTTCATACGTGCGTTTAAAAAGTGTTTTCCACACTTTGTTAATTACTATTGTGGATTACAGTTTCGTGTTTAGCTAATTTAGCACCACCATTTGTACGCGCTTTATGATAAAGATCAAATACAGTCTATTTCTCCTCCTTATTTTTTTCTCTTTTAATTTATGCGCACAGCAAAATCCTTCATTTGATATTTATCGCACCTATCACACTGCAAGCGATCTGCTCGACAAAGGCGAATACGTTGCCGCGGCCGGGCAATACCGCCTGGTAATGGCTTCTAAATTAAAAACAAGCAACCAGCCGCAGTTTGAATCGGAATTATCGCTGTTACAGGAAAACGCCCAATATTACGTGGCCCTTTGCTCGCTCGAACTAGGTAACGACGACGCGGAAAGCCTTTTCCTGAAATTTATTAATGAACACCCCGAAAACCCGTTAACCAAACTGGCCTATTTCCAGATCGGTAAATCATATTCAAAAAAAGGGGAATATAAAGAGACTTTGCTATGGTTTAATAAAATAACCGACAACCAGTTAAGCGGAATAGAAAATACCGAGTATAAATTTCGGAAAGGATACGCCTACTTCGCTTTGAATGATTATAAAAACGCACAGCTGTTATTCAGCGAAGTAAAAACCCGGCGCTCTCCTTTTATGGATGACGCTACCTATTATTTTGCCTATATCGCTTACCTTAACCAGGACTACCATTTGGCTTTGGTAAATTTTGAAAAACTTAAAAATTCAAAGAAATACGAAAACAGTTATCCGTACTATATAACTGCCGTGTATTTTTTAGATAAACGCTATGATGATGTGATCAGCTACGCTATACCTATAATTAACCGTACCCATCAGCAAAATGAAACAGAAATGCTGCGGATAATAGGGGCTTCGTATTTTGCCAAATCTGATTATGATAACGCCGTTAAGTATTACAGCCGGTTTGAGGACCGCGACCTCGGCAAAACCCAAAGCACCCAGGATAGTTACCAGATGGGTTATGCCTACAACAAAATAGGTAACTATGCCAAAGCTGCCGCCGAACTGGAAAAACTGGTTGATCAAAATGACGTTTACGCCCAAAACGGCAGTTATACGCTGGGCGAGGTTTTTCTAAAAATGAACAATAAGCAAAGCGCGCGCAACGCTTTCCTGGTAGCATCGAAATTAACGTTCGACCCCCAGTTGCAGGAAGATGGCTTATATGAATATGCCAAACTATCGTACGAACTTGACTTTAATACCCAGGCGCTTGACGCTACCCGGTTATATTTAAAAAACTACCCAACATCGCTGCGCAGCACTACCGAAATGAAAGTTTTATTGGGCGAAGAATTGCTGAATTCGCGCAATTATAAAGAAGCGGTTGATATACTGGAACCAATACCAAACAAAACAATGAGCGCGAAGATCGCTTATCAAAAAGTTACCTACTACCGGGGGCTCGAGTTTTATAATGAACGCGCGTTCGAAAACGCTATTGGCATATTTTTACGTTCGTTAAAAGTTCCGGTTGATACAAAGATCAAGGCCTTAACCACCTATTGGATGGCCGAAGCCATGTACGAGGTACGCAAATACGGCGAATCGGTGGATGCTTTCCAAAATTTTTTACAAATGCCCGATGCAAGGCAAACCCCCGTATATAATTATGCCAATTATGGCCTGGCTTACGCAGCGTTTTGGGGACAGAAATATAAAACCGCTGCTGCTTATTTCGAGAAGTTTTTGGATGGTGATGAAAAAGACCAAAATACAATAAACGATGCCATAACCCGTATTGGTGACAGTTATTTTGTATTAAGAAGCTATGAAAATGCTTTGGAGTATTATGATAAAATAATTGAGCAGCATAGCCATGGCGAAGATTATGCCTTGTTTCAGCGGGGAATGATACAGGGGTTGCGGGGCGCGTTAGATACCAAGATAGGCACGATGAATAATGTTTTAAGTAGTTTCCCCAACTCGGATTATGCCGACGACGCTGCCTTTGAAATAGCCTATACTTACTTTTTAAAGAACGATGGCGCTACCGCGAAAGCCGATTTGCAGGCCATGATACAAAAATATCCGCGCAGCAGCTATATACCGCGCGCCATGCTTACCATTGGGCTGATAGATTACAACGCCGGCAATGACGATTTCGCGGTTGAATCATTTAAACAGGTAATAAAAGATTATCCGTCAACCGAGGAGGCCAAACAGGCGCTTAAACAAATTGAAAAAATATATACCGATAAAGGTGATGCGCAAACCTTTATAGCTTACGCGGCTACCACCCCCATTGGTAATTATACGGCCGCTGAGCAGGAAAACATTATGTATACCGCTGCCAATAACCTTTATTTAAGGGGCGAGTGGCAAGGAACGGTATCGGCAGTGAATGCCTACTTTGATAAATTCGCCGTAAAGCCTATATATGATAAGCAATCGAGGTTTATACGCGCGCAAAGCCTGGTTAACCTGAACAGGCCCGACGAAGCCATTGTTGATTATAACGTAATATTGAACGACTGGACAAGCGCCTATACCGAGCAATCATTGATCAGCATATCCAAACTATATATCGCCCGCAAAAAGTATAATGAGGCGATAGTGTTCCTGAAAAAACTGGAGATCAATGCGGAGTATAAGGCCGATTATACCTTCGCCATTAATAACTTGCTGCTATGCTACTCGCAAATACACATGGCTGATGACGCGCTGAACTATGTAAAACTGGTGAGGCAAAATGAAAAATCGGCACAGGAAGATAAATTTAAAACCGGGCTGTATGCCGGCCTTGCTTACCTGCAAAAAGGCGATACCACCGCCGCCGTAAACGAATTTGACTATACCATAACCAATACCAAAACCATAGCCGCTGCCGAGGCGAAATATAATATAGCTAACATTCAATATTTAAAACACCAGTACAAGGCATCGCAAAAAACCTGCTTCGAAATAACGAAGGATATGTCGAATTACGAATATTGGAACGCTAAAGCCTATATCCTGCTGGCCGATAATTATGTTGGGCTTAAAGATACTTTCCAGGCCAAAGCCACGCTGCAAAGCATAATAGATAATTATAAGGGCGACGATGATATTGTAGCGACAGCCCAACAAAAATTGGATAGGCTGCAGCCGCCCAGGTCAAAAACACAGGGAACAGATGAAATGAAATCAGACTCGACCCTGAATAAAAAACCGGTAAACAAAGGATAATAAGACAGGCACATGAAATTAAAATACACCTATACGCTGCTTACCTTAATCATTGTATTATACTTTGTTCCGGCTAACGCGCAAAAAATTACAAAGACCAAAAAGAAGCCCGTCGCTGCTAAAACAGTTAAAAAACAGCCTGCAAAAACTACTGCTAAAAAGCAAACCGATGCAAAAATGCTTGGCGAAGAAGCCGCCAAAGTAAGCACTAAAGATACAGCTAAACGTGGCGGGGCAAATGGTAATCCGCAGGATAACGGGAGCCTGTCGGAAGAAATTGTAGTAACAACGGCCTATAAGCCGGTATTGGCCGACGCGGTAAAGATACGCCGTAACCCCGACCTTGAAGATAAAACACCCTTTAAAGCGCCCTTAAACTATAACCCTTTAGATAAGCGCCTGGAGCGGAACAATGATATCAAACAGTTAGACGCGATGAAAATACCTGTACAGCAGGATACATTGCCCTATAATAATTATATAAAAGGCGGCCTGGGTAATTTAAAGACCACCTTTGCCGAAGGCTATTTTGGTAACGGCAAAGATGAGGCCCTGCAGGTGGGTGGCTATTTTAAGCACCTCGCGCAGCAAGGCACCGCGTATTATAAACAAAACACCAATAAGGACCAGCTGGGTGTATTTGGTAAAAGCATTGGCAATGTTAATACCCTTACCGGGCGCATTGATTATACCAATAGCGGTAATTATTTTTACGGGTATGATAAAACTAACCCGCCAACTGTACTGGATGCAGCACACCAATATTTTAATACCATAAGCGCCGAAGGCGAACTGGCCAAGAACTATAAAGATGTTGAAAATGATTTTACCTATGCCTTAAAATTAAGCGGGTACGCTTTTAGTAACCGGTTTAAGGCCCGGGAAAACAACCTGGTGCTTTCGGGCTTTTTAAACCAAACCATTAACCAGTTTTATACGGGGCTAAGCGGGGCGCTTGACCTGAGTACGCAAAAAGATACCTTGTACAGCTACAATAACAGCATAATAAGAGTTAATCCGTACATCAAGTTCCAGGGCGATAATTATAAAATTGACGCGGGCCTAAACCTGGTTGATGAATTTGGTTTCAACTCGCGCTTCTCTATTTTTCCGGCTGCCAAACTCGAGTTCCAGGTAATTCCAAAATATGTGCGGCTGTTTGTTGAAGTGAAGGGCGATGTAAATAAATCTTCACTTCGTGATTTCGCAGCGATCAACCCTTTTACGGAACAAAACCTGTCTATCAAAAACTCGGTAGACCGGCTTGACCTGAGCGCGGGCTTAAAGGGTACACTTGCGCCCGGCCTGAGCTTTAAAGCTGATATATTCAGGAACAGCGTGGAGAATATGCCGCTATTTGTAGCCGATTTTATCCCTACAGTTAACCGCTTCACGGTAATTTACGATAATGGAACAACCCGTGTAAATGGCTTTAACGGCGAACTTGACCTGAAAACATCAGATGACTTTAATATTTTTGGGCGCGTTGAGTTTAAAGATTTTCAAATGGCTTCAGAAAAACAGGCATGGAACCTGCCCAAATTTAAACTGACAGCGGGAACAGCTATCCGCATCAACGATAAGGTAAACATTACCGGCTCTTTAGTGTTCCGCGGCGCTACTTACGACCGTATTACCAATCCATTGTCGGCCGCGCCAATTTTACCGGTTGCTATAGTTAATATCAATTCATTTGCCGATCTGAGCGGAGGCGTTGAATACAAAGCCACCACCCGGGTTTCCATTTTTGTACAGGCAAACAACCTGTTAAATACAACTAACCAAACCTGGCTGTATTACCCCGATTATGGATTTAATATATTTGGTGGCGTAGGATTTAAATTTTAGTAATAAGTCTTAAGTCCGAAGCCCTAAGTCAAATAAAAACGACTTCAAGCTCAAGACTCCGAACTTAAGACTCTTTGATGTTATGCAATTAACCGTTACTTTTAACGAATGGATGTAGGCTTTTATTTAAACGAATTGCTGATGCAGCAGGGTGAAGTAAGCCTGCCCGGTTTGGGTTACTTCGTGCGGTCAAGGATGAGCAGTTATTATGATGAAAATGAGGGCAGTTTTTATCCCCCGTATCACCAGGCGCAATTTGAGGAGCGGGCAACAAGCGATGATGCCCTGGCCGAATATATTGCCGCAAAAAAAAACATATCCATTGCATCGGCAGTATATTTCCTTGAAAAATATGCTAACGGTTTAAAACAGGATGCCTTGCAAGCTGAAGTCCCTGTCGGGAACCTGGGTTGGTTTTATACCGGGGATGGCCAGCTCAAATTTAAGCCTGCTGATAAATTGGTTAACGATACCGCTTTTTATGGCCTCGGGGCGGTTAAAATAGGTAAAGCGGAACCAATAGAAGAAGATGAAGATATCGGGCGCCCGCGGCGCGCGTGGCTGGTAGTGTTGATGCTTGTCATAATTTTTGGTATCTGCACTTTCGCGTTATACTTATACAGTTATAACCCTGCGGCATTTGATCAGCTAAAATTCTGGGAACACAATACAGCGGTTGTCAATACCGTTAAACCTAAGGCTTTGCCAAAGTTGGATACGCCAAAAACAGATACGCTAAAAACCGACAGTGCGGCTGCCAATAAACCAATGGATACAATTGCCAAAGCAAAGACACCCATTGAAAAACCCGAAATAACTAAAAAAAATGAGGTAAAAACAGCAATTCCTGATCTCACAGGTACCAGGCATTTTGAAGCTATTGCCGCTACCTGCAGGGATACCACGTCAGCTAATAAGATCATAAAAAAATTAAAACTTAAAGGCGTTGACGCAAAAATTATAACCAATGGCCCTTCGCCTGTCATGATATCCGTCGGATCGTTTAAAACCGAGAAAGAGGCGCGCGATTTTAGCGTGAAAATGGAAGAATCAGGCAAGGTTACCGGCGAAGTTTACCCACAAGAAATTATACCAAAATAACCCTATATATTAATGCAAGCAACAGACACCGTTAAACACCTCGCCGATACCGCCAACCACGCGGCTCAGCAATTAGCAACCATACCCGCCCAGGACCTTCGCTTCGGTGACCTGATCCTCAAAGGCGGATGGGTAATGCTGCCCATAGGCATTTTGGCCGTTTTGGGCCTGGTTATATTTTTTGAGCGGTATTTTACCATTCGCAAAGCGTCAAAAAACGAATCGAACCTGATGATGCAGGTGCGCGGCAGTATTGTCGCGGGCAACCTCGAATCGGCAATGGCTATTTGCCGTAACAGCAATTCGCCATTGGGCCGTATGCTGCAAAAGGGCCTGCTGCGCATTGGCCGTCCCATTAAAGATATTGAGGGCGCCATAGAAAACGTGGGTAAAATTGAAGTGGCCAAGCTGGAAAAAAACATCGGCATTTTAGGAATCGTGGCGGGCATTGCCCCCATGTTCGGTTTTTTGGGAACCATTGCCGGGGTTATTAAAATATTTTATGATATATCAAAAACCGACAACATCAGTATGGGGGTTATTTCGGGCGGGTTGTATGTGAAGATGGTAACATCGGCCGCGGGGTTGTTTGTGGGTATTGTAGCGTATGTGGGTTACCATATTTTAAATATGATGGTGGATAAGGTAATACTGAATTTAGAAACCGACGCTATTGATTTTATTGACTTATTAGAGGAGCCCAGCAAATGAACCTAAGAAAGAAAAAGAGAGGGGTGTCTGCCGAAGTGCATACTTCGGCCATGAACGATATTATGTTCTTCCTGCTTTTGTTTTTCCTCATCGCGTCGACCATAACCAATCCCAACGTGATCAAGCTGATGTTGCCCAAATCATCAAGCGGCAAATCGGTATCAAAAAAAACAATTACGGTTTCGGTAACCAAGGACCTGAGGTATTATGTTGACAGAAAAGAGGTAAAAGTAACCGAACTGCAATCAACTTTATCCGGCTATAAAAAACTGGCAACCGAACTCACTATTATTTTATATGTAGACAGGACCGTAGCCATACAGGATGTAGTGCAGATAATGGATATAGCGCAGAAGTTGAATATAAAATTAGTATTAGCGACGGAACCTAAATAGACAGTGGTGAGTGGTGAATAGTGAGTAAGCAGTAAACTCACTACTCACCACTCACTACTCACAACTAAAATGAACTACCAGGAAGAAAATAACTATCCAAAAGCCTTTCTCGCAACGGGGATCATCCTGGCTGTAGTGATGGCTTTATGTTATTTTATTGTGTTTACCAATCCGCCAAAACAGGATGACGGTACGGGCGGCATACTGGTAAATTACGGCACTACTGATGAAGGCATGGGCAAGGATATTTTGAGTACCGAACAGCCATCGGTATCACAAAAAGCTAACCATACGCACCCTGATAAAGTTACCCCCGCGCCCACTACCGACCAAAAAACACAGGTGGATAACAGCGATAAAAAAGTAGTTACCCAAAATACCGAGGATGCCGCCGAAGTTGCCGCGAATTCAAAAAAAACAAGTCCGACGATAGCTACCCAAACGGTTAAACCCGAAGCTAAGCATGTGCTTAACCAAAACGCGTTGTTTAAGGGGAATCCCAATAAAGGCTCGGGCGGCGGCGACGGTACCACCAATACACCCGGCAACCAGGGAAGCCCCAACGGCTCTATTTTGAGTACCAATTACGGGCCGGGCGGTTCGGGTGGTGGTTTGAGTTTACCTAACTGGCACTTTGTTAACCCGCCCGATGTAAAGAACGAGCACCGTGTACCCGGCGTAGTGGTTATTGATTTTACCATCGACCAAAACGGCAATGTATTAGAGGCCCACTCCAACCGCCAAAAAACCCATGCGGAACTAAACCTGGTACTGAATTGCGAGAACGCCATAAAAAACTCAAAATTTACCTCGTCGGCCCCGGCCACCAGTAACCAAAGAGGTGAGATGTCGTTTATATTTAAGGTGGATTGAAAATTGACGCTGGGTTAACTTATTGATATACAATAGGTACCGGTGTTCACGGTTTTGAGCGTGAACGCCCGTGAACGCTCCGTGAACGCTCGTGAACGCCCGTGAACACTTCTTCTTCGTCCTCCTTATTAAGTGTTATCAGATAACTTTCCCGGAATCACTTAACCCAACTGGAACCGCATAGCGCGATAATACTGACGAATAATTCTCGTTATTTAGAAACAACAAAGAATTAAACATGTTATTATTCAGAAACAATAAAGAATTGAAACTCATCTTGTAAATAAGCTACATTTACCTTAAATTATCCACTCATTTATTAGTGACCCTTCGGAATTGTATTATAAAATAAATCCCCCGCTTTTTATTTGCTACCTGTTGCTATTGATCCCCTTATACGGAACAGCGCAGCAACCGGACAGTTTAAAGAGCAGTAAAATTACCCGCGTTAGCGGGCAGGTTACCGATGCTGTTTCGGGCCGGCCACTCCCTTTTATCAGTATCAGCTTCGGCGGCAGCAAATACGGCACCGTCTCGGATAGCCTGGGGCGGTTTAATTTAAGCGCCGGGGGCTTTTATAACCGTATTACGTTTTCGCACGTAGGCTATCAAACCGTTACCAAATCTATTAAACCGGGCCAGGCCAATGAGTTGCAGGTACGCTTAACGATCAGTCAAACCCAGTTAAAGGAAGTTATGGTTACTTCGCGCAGGCGGTACCGGAATAAGGGAAATCCGGCGGTGGAGCTCATCAGGCAAGTTATTAGCCATAAGGAACAAAACCGGATGGAAAGTTCGGCGTACCTGCAATATGACCAATACGAACGGATCGGGTTATCGCTTTCTAACGTACCCTCGTTATTGATCAACAACCGCTATTTGCGAAGCTTTGGCTTTATGCTGGATACCATCGGCAGGGTAAATGAAAGTGCACAAACAACGCTCCCGGTTTATTTCAGTGAAAAGCTATTCAAAAATTATTACCGGGCAAGCCCGTCCAAATCTATACAGGTTTTAACCGCGAAAAAGGAGATCAATGTTATCAAATTTGTGGATACCGTAGGGGTCGACATTTATCTTAACCGGTTCTATGGAAATAATATTGATATCTATTCCAATAATATCTTTATCCTTAACTACCAGTTCCTGAGCCCTATTGCCGACCATGCCCCAGATTTCTACCAGTTTTTTATTACCGACACCATCCAGTATGGCAAGGAAAAACTGGTGGAGGTGAGCTTTACGCCCCGAAACAAAGGCGACCTGCTTTTTGAGGGCCGGTTATTGGTAACCCTTGACGGGCGTTATGCAGTTAAATCTTGCGATTTGAATGTAAATAAACAGATCAACCTCAATTTTATGCGCAACCTGCAAATCAGGCTGGATTTTGAGCCCTATCCCGGCGGGCGCTATTATCTTACTAAAAGCAGTGCAAAAGCTGATTTTGGTGTTCTAAGCAACAAAAGTATAGGTGTTTTGGGCGAACGGACGGTTTTTTATTCTAACTATAAATTAAATGCACCGCTCCCTGACCTTTTTTACGAGGGGAAAAGCGTACAAACCCAACCAAATTCCGACCAGCCGGATACCGCCTACTGGCTGCATAAGCGGCCAGATACCCTTTCACCCGCGCAGGCCCGGGTTTATGCCCATATTACCAAACTGGAGGGCATGACTTCCTTTAAAAGGGCTACGTGGATCGCATCGACTCTCGATCACGGGTTTGCCGACCTGGGGCCGGTGCAGGCAGGGCCGATCGGCGATTTTTTTTCTTTTAGTACGGTGGAGGGCGCCCGCTTCCAGTTAGGTGGGAGGACCACACCAAAATTGAATAAAACAGTTTACCTGGAGGGTTACGATGCCTACGGAACAAAGGACAAACAATTTAAATATGAGCTGAGCACCTACATTGCTTTAAACAAGACGCCTTATTACCTTTTTCCTAATGATTATTTTAAAGTTAGTTACGTGTATGATATCAACCTGCCCAGCCAAAATTTTTCTGGTGAGTCACAGTCGGTGCTATCCTCCTTCCAAACCGGCAGGTCGAGCTACTTTTTATATAACCGGGTATTCGCCCTAAGTTATGCCAAAGACTTTGAAAACAACTTTTCATATAACCTGACGCTAAAAAACTGGGACCAACAAGCTGCCGGAACGCTGGTTTATCAGCTTAATGACGCCAGCAACACCATTATACCACACTTAACGACCCATGAAATTGACGTGGGCCTGCGCTACGCGCCGCATGAACAGTTTATGCAGGGAACTTTCCGCCGCAGGACTATTATCGGCTCCTACCCGGTCTTTAATTTGCTGGTCAAAGAGGGGTCTACCGGTATTGGTAACGGAGGCTATACGTATACCAATATTGGCGCAACTATTGTTAAGCGCTTTTATTTATCGCAGTTGGGTTTTGCAGATGTTACCGTACTGGGCGGCATGGTTGTAGGGAAAGTACCTTTTCCGTTGCTGAATATCAGCCCGGCCAACCAATCTATTGTGTATTCGTCCAATTCCTATAATACGATGAATTACCTGGAGTTTGTAAGCGATCATTATGCAGGCATCAACCTGACCCAGAGCTTTAATGGTTTTTTACTGAATAAGATCCCCCTGATACGATACCTTAAATGGCGGGAATACTTGTCGGCGAAAGTTTTATATGGCGGTTTGCGTAACGAAAACAACCCGCTGTATACAACGGGTTTATACCAATTCCCGGCAAGTTCAAATGGCACTTACTCATTAAGCAATACCCCCTATATAGAGGCCGGGGCAGGCATTGGGAATATTTTTAAATTCTGTCGCCTGGATGTGATCAAAAGATTTAATTATCTGGACCACCCCGGCGCTGCGCCCTATGCGATCAAGTTTGGCTTTTACGTCGAACTTTAACATAGCTTAGCCCCGCTGCCGCAACAGCCACGTGCCGCGTGTGTCAAACCTGCACCCCTCAAAATCGCAAACAAATTAGCAACAAGCCAAGAGGAACCATCACAATTGATATAGCCAACAATAAATTAAGAATACTTTTCCCAATCGAGAAATCCTGCACTACTGATATACCAATAACTAATAATACAAAGTAATATAGCGTGATTGCCCACCCGAAATAGAACTTGAGCCTTACAATTGTATAGTATATATTGCCCCATACGTGCGGATATTGTGCGTCCTCATACGCAAAATGTCGTAATAGTAAGATGCAGGTTAATGCCGATATGATCCTTAATATATCCGGCAGTGCTGCATAAGATGCAATATTTAGTATATCCCCCGAAGAGCCTTTGCCTTTTATCCATGTGCCGCTCCAGTAAATTAATTGCGATAAAAGCGCTACCCCAATCCACCCCAATAATGCGCCTAAACCTACAGCACCAGCAAGTGGCCAGAGCAAATGCGTGCGGCTATCTGCCAAAATAAAGAATTGTCTGTTTATTGTATAACTTATACCTGCAATAGAAAGAAACAGGTATTTATATTTATCCAGGCCATAATAATAAATAACGCGAAATGCTTTTAATGGCTTCTTTATAATATTAATCAATACCGTTCGATACACAAGCTCCATATAATTGATAATAAGGTTTAAACAAACTACAATATAGATAAGATTATTGAATAATAAATAATGTTACTTTTCTAATTGATTAGCGCGTGCAGAGATTGCTTCCCCCGATAGCTATCGGGGGAAGCAATGACGCAGTGGCGATGGAGCTGCGTTAGGGATGGAAGCGGATACCAGCCTTGTGGCTAAGGCCTGTGTAGTATGAGCGGACAGCCCGCCCCGCAGGGGAACGCCCAAAATATCCTTATCCTGATTTTATTCGTAACTATACTACCGTCAAATAAAATGCTCTACCCCATTTCAAATAAATACTCTACCCATTTCAAATAAATCCCTATCACATTTCAAATAAATTTCCAACCCCACACACCCTCACCTCCTGCCCAACTCACCCCAATAAATCTTTATCCCCAAATTTTTACATCCTAACAATTAGCATAACTCAATTATTATAATAATTTTGTATACAAAATACAAAACCAATAACACCTAAAAATTATGAAGTTAAAAATAGCGCTGTCGTTTGCTGTCACTATGGCTATGGGGATATTGTTATGCCTTACTGTACAGGGCGCCACCATCATTGCCGCTACGGGCTATGCCAACTCGCGCATGGTAAACTATGCCTTAAAAAAGTTGGATGAGGCTTCCACAGTTACCGGCAATAACCTGGTAAAAAAAGCCATGAGCTATAAAATCATGGCCAATGTAATGGTGTTAGGGCAAACCGACGGGCTTGCCTTTAAATACCTGCAAACAGGCGAAAAGCCATTAATAGCGGAGGGTTTCCGCATTATCCGCGATGGCGCAAGGGTGGTGGTTATTGGCGCTGATGAAAAGGGGGCCATGTATGGTACGCTTGATGTTGCCGAACAACTAAAAGCCAACGGCGGTAACCTGCAACTGGTAAAAGAAAAAAAAGAAGAGCCGCGTTTAAGGTTCAGGGGCATTAAATTTAATTTACCTTTTGTGGCCTACCGGTCAAGTATATCGCTTACCCAGCAGGATTATGTGATACGCGACCCTAAATTTTGGGAAACTTTTTTAGATATGATGGCGGCCAACCGCTACAATGTGCTATCGTTATGGAGCCTGCATCCTTATCATTACATGATACGGGCCAAAAACTTCCCTGAGGCTTGTCCGTTTGATGATGTGGAACTGCTGGCCATGAAACAATTTTGGACAAACCTTTTTAAAATGGCGCACGACCGCGGCATAGAAACCTATATTATCAACTGGAACACCTTTGTATCGCCAAGCTTTGCTTTGGCGCATAAAAAAGACGGCGTGATTCAATACTCGGTGACACCTGCATTTGGCGGCAACCAGGACACTACCAAACTGGTGGAGCAATATACACGCGAAACCATTACCCAGGTAATTAATGAATATCCGGACCTTGACGGCCTGGGCATAACCATTGGCGAGGGTATGGGCGGCCGCACGCCACAGCAGCGCCGCGACTGGCTCGACCGCACTATATTTGCCGGCATGAAAGCCGCTAACCGAAAAATAAAATTCGTTTACCGCGCGCCGCTTTCGGCCAATACAGGGTCGGGTGGCAGTACAAGCGAGGATAATGATATTGCCTCGCGTAAGCATGTGGAGAGCCTGGATGTTACCGATGCCTTTGTGGAGTTTAAATATAACTGGAGCCACGGGCACTCGTCGCCCAAACTGTTTATGGTACACGGAGGTAAACTCACTGATAAATATTATAACCCGTTCCCCACCAAATACAAATATGTGTGGACGGTGCGCAACGAGGATTTTTACCGCCTGCGCTGGGGCAACAGCGATTTTATACGCGAGTTTATTAAAAATAACGGGCAGGCATATGTTGCCGGTTGTTTCATTGGCAGCGAGATATTTACGCCCGCGCTGGATTACACCAGTTTATCCGGTCCGTTTAAAACCTGGGATTATCATTTTCAGCGCCAATGGCTATGGTATGCCATGTGGGGCCGTTTGATGTATGATGATAAAACTCCCGATGCCACCTTCGAGCAAATGCTGGCCGCGAAATATGGCAGGGGTACCGGGCCAGCCGCTTTGCAGGCCTGGAAAATAGCGACTAATAACCAACTAAAGTTCGCCTCGTTCCACTCAGGTACTGCCGACGCGCAACTTTACACGGAAGGTTTCTGCGACTGGGCGCCTGATAAGCCAGTAAGGTTGTTCGATATCAATAACATTATCACTCACCCGGTATTGGATTCGACGCTGTACGTTAATATACACGATTGGGAAACTGCCGGCGAAAAAACAAGGCCGGGCAAAATGTCGCCCCTTCAATTAGCCGCTGAACTGGATAGGGACAACGCGAAATTGTTTACCCTTATTACCCAGTTAAAAGCAAAAGGGTTAAGCCCCGGCGCGGCAGTTGAGGTGAACGATATGCTGGCCTGGTACTGGTTCGGCAGGTATTTTGCCGATAAACTAAAGGCAGGGGTTGCCGTGGCGCGTTACCGTTATAAAGGTAACGACCAGCGCCCGCAGGCGGTTGCCTACCTGAAACAATGTTCGTCACATTGGGCCAATTATGCCGGCGCGGTAGCAAAATATAATAAAGAATCGTTCCAGTTTATTATCATCAGCGGGTTGTTCTCCTTAAAGAGTATGCAACCGCAGGTTGACCATGATATAGAACTGGCTATGGGCCCCGCGCCTTCAACAAAAACTAAGTAACCTTACACCAATTTAACCTGTTATGAACCGATTACTCAAAATTTGCCTGGTATTAGTTGCCGCCGTTACGCTGATGAGCGCCCGCGCGCCGCAAAAAGTTAACGTTGTGTATGATAAAACAATTCCGCAGCTGCAGTTTGGCGTGCAGGAATTTAAGAATGCCTTTAAAATGGCTAACCTGCAATATTCTGCAAGCCCGGCAGGGGCTGTGGTGGTTACGTTCGTGCTGGATAAGTCGATAGGGGCGGAGGCATATAAAATTACACAAACCAATAAAAACATTAGGGTAAGAGGGGGCGATGCAAGGGGATTGATGTATGCGGGCCTTGCGCTTGCAGATAACCTGGAGGCGGGGAAGGACCTGCTTAAAACCGGAACGATAGAAGGTAAACCCTATATGCCTTACCGCGGGATAAAATTCAACATTCCGCTCGACGCGCGTACGCCAAGCTATGACGATACCGGCGATGCCGCCCAAATGAACATTGAAACCATGTGGGAGTTTGATTTCTGGAAAAACTATCTTGATAACATGGCGCGTTACCGCTATAACCTGCTTACTTTATGGAACTTGCACCCATACCCGTCAATGGTGAAGGTGCCGGGCTATGAGGATGTGGCCTTGAACGATGTGGACGTATATACCGGTACCATAAATGCTAAAACCGATATGCGCTGGAAAAAAGAAGGCATACAGGACCCTGCCCACCTGCGCGTAGTTAAAAAAATGACCATTGACGAAAAGATCGCCTTTTGGAAAAAGGTATTTAAATATGCCGATGACCGGGGCATTGATATCCATCTGTACCATTGGAACGTTTTTGTAAGCGGTGCCGAGGGCAAGCATGGTATAGAAACCCGCCAGGACTCACCCGAAACTATTGACTATTTGCGTAAAAGCGTGAAACAGTTTATGCTCACTTATCCCACCGTAAAAGGTATTGGCGTAACCGCCGGGGAGAATGCCAAAAATAATATAAAAGGAGAGTACTCTATTGAGAGTTTTATTTGGAAAACGTATGGTAAGGGAATTATGGATGCTAAAGCCATCAATCCTAATATAAAATGCACCTTTATTTTCAGGCAGCATGAAAGCGACATGAACCTGATAAGTACCGCATTTAAAGATTATGTGGGCCCTTTTGATACCGAATTTAAATATGCCCGTGCGCGTATGTTCAGCAGCGAAAAACCTACGTGGTTTGATAAAATATATAAAGATGAAGTGGTTGACCATAAAATTAAGGTGTGGATGAATGTACGCAATGATGATATTTTTACCTTCCGCTGGGGTAAGCCCGACTATGCCGACGCGTTTATTAAAAATATGCCTAAGGATTTGATGGCTGGATATTTCTGGGGGCCTGATGGTTATATTTATGGCCGCGATTTTCATAGCAAAGACGATAACGTGCCTAAATATGAAATTGATAAGCAATGGTACTTATTTATGATATGGGGCATGGCGGGTTATAATCCCGACCTGCCTGAATCGTATTATATTGATAAAATAGCCGAACACTTTAAAGGAGCGGATGCCAAAGCGATATATACTACCTGGAACGCTACATCGGATGTGATCGAATGGATAGATAAGATACATTATCGCCAAAATGACGCCGAATTTTTACCCGAGGGAAGCTTTGATATTACCCGCTTTAAAGACCTGAACGCTATTGCCCGCAACGATTGTATGCCCGACCAGGGCGTAACCGCTATTGGTGATTTCGCCCAAAAAGGAAAAGTTGCCGGTGAACTCACTCCATTTGAGGTTGCTGATAAACTGGAAGAAGCCTCAAAAACGTTATTGACGGGAGCTGGCAAGATCGGTGATAATAATAACCCCGAACTTAAACAAACCCTGGGCGATTTTAAAGCGATAGGCTATATGGCCGATTATTACGCGCATAAAGTAAAGGCGGCTACTTATATGGCTCAATATCGCTTTGCAGGCGATGAAAAGAATAAGGCCCAGGCCGTTGCCGAAGCAGAAGCCGAAGTGAATTCATGGATAAATTATGCCGCGGCGGCATCGGCGCAATACAAGCCCCAACTTTTTGCCCGCACCCAATACCTGGACTGGAACGCAGAAATCGACCTTGTAAAACAGGATGTGAACATTGCCAAAAACGCCCAAAAAGGCGAACCGGTTGCCGTAGCCGCATCTAATAAATTATGGGAAAAGGATAAGAAGAAATTGTAAAAATTAACGTTCCTGTCATTTCGAACGATAGTGAGAAATCTTAAACGCCCAGCATAGTTCGTTATGCAGGGCGTTTAAGATTTCTCCTCGTACCTCGTCGAAATGACACTTTTTTATTTACACATCCACTTTTGCGTACTGCGCAATTTTGCGGTACAGCTCATTGGGGTTAAATGGCTTGCTGATGTAATCATTCATACCTACAATAAAGGCCTGATCCTTAATATCAAGCATAGCTGACGCGGTAAGGGCAATGATAGGCAGCTTCCTGAATTTTTCGCCGGGTAGTTTCCTGATCTCTACGGTAGTTTCGTAGCCATCCATTTCGGGCATTTGCAGGTCCATCAAAACCATGTGGTAATCGTTGGTTTGAACCAGTGTAAGGGCAATCTCGCCGTTTTCGGCTACATCACATTCAATATCCCATAGCTTCATATATTGTTTAGCCAATATCACATTGATCTGGTTATCTTCAGCAATTAACAGCTTAACTCCTTTTAAGCTTTTGGTTTCCGGCTGAATGATGTCATAGCCGTTTTTTTCAAATTGCTTATCGCTGTTTTTCATTTTAAGGCTGAAATAAAATACCGAGCCCTTACCCAATTTGCTTTTTACCTTGATCTCGCTATCCATCAACTCCAGCAATTTTTTGGTTATTGTTAACCCTAAACCGGTACCGCCAAACTTACGGGTAGTATCAGAGCTTGCCTGGGTAAAACTCTCAAATATATTGGTCAGCTTATCTTCGTCTATACCTATACCGGTATCAGCCACTTCAAAATCAATAATAGTATATTCAACTGTTTTTTTGTTGAGCGAGGCAGTTATGGTAACCTTACCATCCTTAGTGAATTTTACCGCGTTGCTTATTAAATTGGTCAATATTTGGCCCAGCCTTACAGGGTCGCCTTTAATGGCATTCGGCAGTTCCTGGTCTATCAGCAATTTAAGCTGAATGTCTTTTTCGTTTGCTTTTTGCAGCAATGCCAGCCTGATATTGCTTACCAACTCCTTTATGCTAAAATCAGCCTCTTCAAATTCAACCCTGCCGGCTTCAATTTTGCTAAAATCCAATATGTCATTGATCAGTACCAACAGGTTCTCGGCCGAGAATTTTAACATTTTCAGGTACTCCATTTGCTCTTCGCGCGGCTCAAGCTGCAAAAGCAAATGGGTAAAACCAATTACCGCGTTCATTGGCGTTCTTATCTCATGGCTCATGGTTGAGAGGAAATGCGATTTTGTTAACGCCGCCTTTTCGGCCACATCTTTTGATTCGATGAGTTGTTGTTCCAGCTCTTTGGCCTTTTCTATTTGAAGTTGTAAGAACCTTATAATATCTATCAGGTCGTCATCCGACCCTTCGATATCTGATTTGGCGCCCGGCGATAAAGCGCTTATGGCCTTTTTTATTTCTGAAATAGATTGTTGCTTTATTTCGTTCTCCTTTAGCAGGAAATTGTTAACCTCCTGGTATTCGCGTTCGCTTATAGTAAAAGCATGTTCTGATAACTTTTTTGACTTCTCAAACGAATTGTATGAATTACTAACACTCTCCAAAAAATTCTGCATCACCTCATCTTCCAGGTATTTATCCGGGATAAATTTTATGATCTGCTTATTTAATATACTGTGATATTCCATACCGGACGACCGCTTATTTCTAAAGTTCTGTAAAAGTAGTAATGGTCATGGTTTGATTGTGCAATTCACATTGGGTGCTTTCGCTAAACGGTGAAATTTCGCCATAACTATAAAAACCTGTAATGGCAGTATCAGCGCCCAATATTTCTTTTGCAGCTTCCAATTCTTCATAAGTTCTTTCCTGCAAGATCAGTTTGCGCCCAACGCAGCTAATTAATATGGCCAGGCCGGGGCTGTTATTTTTGAGACTGTTAAACGAATTAGTTGCCGCTTTAGACGACGCGTCAATAATTTTATCAAAGTTGGCCTTCATTAATCTTACTTTGCCTCCCTCGGGAAGATTGCCTGCGAAGGTCATTGATTTTTCTTCCTCATTAATGCTTAAAATAGTACGGACAAGGTTTTTGTCGCCACCATTTACACGTAAAGATAATGGAAAAAGCAACGCCGAGCCGGGTAATTCATCTACGTATTCGCCCAGGTATTCTTTATAAAGGTCGAGTGCGTTTTTATGATCTATTTCATACAAAACATTTTTGTCAGACCGGGTAATGGTGCGTTCCTGCCCAAACTCATCCCAACCGCCCAATGAGCCATGGCCTATCAGTATATCTTTGCCATAAAATCCAATGGCCGATACATTTCCCTGCGCGGGTATTTCGTTTACCCCGGTGAATGTTTTTTCGAACCGGGCAGCATCGCCGGCTAAGCCACCGGTTACTGGCACGTTATGTTTATTATTCTTATTAAGTCCACTAACCAGTTCGCTGCCATTAATAAATGTACCATCGGATATAACAAATACACAATTCAGGTCATCGCCCGATAGTTGGTCCATTAAAAAACGCCCTGTTTCAAAACTGTTGCTATGCCGTTTTATATTAGTTTTAACCGTGCGCACATTGGTTTTTTCAAATTCGATAGCTGTAACTACCGCGCTGTTATCAAATACCGAATCGCCCAGGATCTCGCCCGATGTAGAGGAAAATATAATATCGGCATTTGAGTATAAAGATTTTAAGTGCTGATATATTTCGGGTTTAACAATGCTGTCTGATGATCCGAAAACCAATACCAGCTGGCATTTACCAGCATTTAATTCAGAAGGGTAGTCTTTCCAGGCTCCATTCACAAAATGATGTTGTTTGGTTCTCATTGTTAAGTAAGTCAATAGTTAGGGATACGTAAAACTAAATAAAAATATAGTTTTAACTAATTGTAATTTATACGTGAATAAAACAATTATGGTTGGTCGTGCCAGCTAACCTATTAATATTAAATATTTTTCATAAAATATTTAATATTAATAGGAGGGTGAAATGATTAATTATTATTTTTAACTTTAGTAATTAAGTGAATTTTATAGCCATCCTAATTAGCTATTGTCATGATAAGTAATTCTAAATGGTATGGTATAGTTATTTTAATAATTATACTTTCCACCCAAAACTCATTTGGCCAAACCCATAGCCGGGGTTTAGATTTTAATGATGCGGCATACGCTACGGCCCCCAAAAAAGCAAAACTTACCCGCGCGCTTGATGTGCTGCCTGCCAAAGCTTCAATAAAGCAGTTCGCGCCCTTCCCTAAAACCCAGGATCAATACGGTACTTGCGCCGCGTGGGCATCAGCTTATTGTGGCCGTACCATGGTTGATGCGATAAAAAATAACTGGACAGACCGAAACCTGATCACCAAAAATGCATATTCCCCTGCTTTTTTGTTCCGCTTGTTAAGGCCCGATGATCCTGCCTGTGCGGGGGGCTCAGATATTCAGTTCGCCTTTGAGTTGATGAAGAATAAAGGGAGCATCCCTTTTACCAGCCTTCCTCTATTATGTGTGCCCGCTGTGGCCCCTGCCCAGTTGGATCTGGCATCGGCCTCAAAAATTAAAGATTACGCGCGCTTGTTCGATATTTATTCGGGCGATAATATTAAGGTACAGGCGGTAAAGAAATCTATTTCCGAAAAAAAACCCGTTGTAATAGGCATGCTTTGCCCGCCATCATTTGATTATGCACGAGATTGCTGGCAGCCCACCGAACAGCCGTTAACCACCTATGGCGGCCACGCGATGTGTATTGTAGGTTATGACGACGCACAATATGGCGGCGCTTTTGAAGTTCAAAACAGCTGGGGACCTAACTGGGGCAACCAGGGCTACATTTGGATAAAATACGCTGATATGGCCAAATTTGTGAAATACGCCTATGAGTTTGTTGACCTCCCTGACCCTAAACCTAATGTGCCCGACCTTTCGGGTTCGCTAAGGCTGGTGCTTTCAACCGGTAGGGATATGCCCGCAAACCTGCTTGTTTCAACCAGGGGGCTTAAAATTGTTGCCGCCGATAAACCTGTGAAGCAAACACCTGAACCGCTAACCATTTATCAAACGGCGAGCACCTATACTTCGGGCACTAATTTTCGTATTTATATCGCTAACGACGCGCCGGCATACGTATATGCTATCAGTTCTGACCTGACCAATGCGGTTACCAAAATATTTCCGTATGCCGACGGGATAAGCGCAGCGTTAAATTATAAAAAGAATGACGTTGCCCTGCCTGATGAGGACCATTATATACAATTTGATAATGTGGCCGGGAAAGATTTTTTATGCGTATTCTATAGCAAAAGCGAACTGAATATTAATGACCTGATAACCAAAATAGGCACACAAATCGGCACGTTTAACGAACGGGTATTTGGCGCGCTGGGCGAGCGCATAGTTGATCCGAAAAATGTTAAGTTTGATAGTGACAAGATCAAATTTTCAGGCAGCAGCACCGATAAACAGGATGTTGTTGCCCTGATGGTTGAACTCGATCATAAATAAGCATAATATGAATAAGGTTTTTATACGAGCGGTTTTTATATTAATGTGCTTAATGCTTTGCGGCATTGTTAACGCGCAAAGTTTAATTTATTACAATGCCTTTAGTAAAGGCGAGTCTACATGGGGAAACTATGACGATGCAACAAGCAATGCGCGGATAGAAGGAGGTAAATACATACTTACCCATAAATTGCATAGCTCAACGGTAATGGCACCCGAAATAAAAGTGGACTATAGCCGTAATTTTGCCGTACAAACCGTTTTAACCCCTGTAGGCGGCCAAAGCCCCTACGCTGCAGGGATAACGTTTTTTGGGAAAGATTATAGTAATTTATATTATTTCGGCATTGCCGTGGGCCAGTTCCTGGTAGGCAAGTTTGAAAATGGGGCCAACGTTACGCTGGTAAACTGGACACCATCTGCCGCAATAGCAACAGGTAACGCGCCAAATAAGCTGCGTGTTGAAAAACTGGAGAGCAGCATAAAGTTTTATATAAACGATACCGCGGTTAAAGAGATACCCCTGTTGCCGCCTTTTGGGAGCAAATTTGGCCCGGTAGTTATGGAGCAGCAGTCGGTGGCGTTTGATTATATGAAACTGGCGTATTTAGCTGATCCTTCTATGCAAACAGCAATTGTGGAGCCCATAAGCAAATCGATCATTGAAACGGCTTACCATACCGATTTTGCTAAGGATGATGCGAACCAATGGGTTTTAGCACCAGCCGATTCATTGACAACCGCTATTACCGATGGTCATTTTAAAATGGTGCGCATAGCCCGGTCGGGATATAACGTTTCAGTAACAGCGCCCACGCTAAAGGTGGATATGAAGCGCGATTACCTGGTAGAAACTGAGGCGATACATTATGGAGGCGCGCAAAACTTTGGTTACGGACTGGAGTTTGCCGGTGACGAAAACCGCGTTTATCATTTCTGGATAGGCTGCACCGGCTATTATTATATCGGGTATAACGATCAAAAAGGGTATTATACCATTCTTGCCTGGACATACTCTGACGCGATCAAAAAAGGTGACCTTGTAAAAAACAAACTGGACATTCTGCATAAAAATGGGCAGCTCAATTTTTATATTAACGATCAGCTGGTAACCTCGCACCCCGAGATAGAGTTTACCGGGTACAGGTTTGGTTTTGGCGTTTGCGCCAATCAAAATGTGGGATTTAAATATTTGACGTTTGGTTATACCGATAAAGCGCCCGCACCCCAGGTAATAACCCAAAATGATGTTACTCCGCCCGAAATATATATTACCTCGCCCGAAGTTACGCGCGGGTTAAAAGTAGTGCAAAACAGCGATGTGCTGCATGTTGCCGGTATAGCTAAAGATGCCAGCGGCATATTTTCGGTAGTAGTAAACGGCATACAGGCCGCGGTTGATAAGGCCGGTAATTTTACGGTTGACGTTCCAATGGCCATAGGTGATAACCCCTTGATGGTGATGGCTACCGATATGAATATGAATAAGGGCACTTACAACTTTCATATCGTTCGTAATAATATATCGGCAGCCACGCAGGCAACCATACAGCAAAGCGCGGCGCAGGGGAAATACTATGCCCTGTTAATCGGCGTACAGGATTATAAGGACCAAACCATACCTAGTTTGGAGGGCCCGGTTAGCGACGCGACCACCTTGCTTAAATCGCTTACCGGTAACTATACCTTTGCCCCCGAGAATGTAACTGCTTTAAATAATGCAACACGTGAACAGTTTTTCCACGCGCTGGATGATCTGTCGAACAAAATTAAACCCGAGGATAATCTGCTGATATTTTATGCCGGGCATGGATATTATGATGAGGCGCATTTACAGGGCTACTGGTACCCTGCCGACGCGGTGCTTAAACGCAGGGATACCTGGATATCAAACGCCGACCTAATAGACTATATAACCGCCATAAAATCAAAACATACCTTATTGATAAGCGATGCCTGTTTTTCGGGGAGCATATTTAAAACGAGGGGCATTGATATAGCACCCAAGGATATACAGGAACTGTATAAACTGCCCAGCCGCAAAGCCATGACCAGTGGCGCTATGAAGGAAGTACCAGATAAAAGCGTTTTTATAGAATACCTGGTAAAGCGCCTTAACCAAAATACAGATACCTTTTTACCCGCCGAACAGTTGTTTGCCAGCTTTAAGGCCGCGGTAATAAACAACAGCCCCAATGGGCAGGTACCCCAGTTTGGCGAGATCAGGGAGGCAGGCGATGAAGGGGGGGATTTTATTTTTATTAGGAAGCAGTAGGTATATCTACACAACGCAAAAGCAAAATTTCATAACCTTAAGACATTAATAATTCTTACCGGGATAGTAAGGGATCAAAAATAAATTTGATATTTATCCGGTTAAATTAAATCAATGCCCATATCAAAAAACAATATAGCTGTAATAACAGGAGGTGCATCTGGCTTAGGACTGGCTGCTGCTAAAAAGTTTGTTGAGCAAAACATAAAAACCATCATTATAGGCCGCAACGAAGAAAACCTTGCTAAAACTGCCGATGAATTAGGCGACCTGTGCAGTTACAAGGTATTCGACCTGAATAATTTAAGCAGCATCCCGCAATTGATAAACGATATTGTGCTGGAATATGGAACAATAGATATACTGGTAAACAATGCCGGTATTAACCTGAAAAAGCATTTCACCGATGTAACCGACGAAGAATTTCAACAGGTTATTCAAACTAACTTAAATTCGGTTTTCGCCATCAGCCGCGAGGCGGCCAAAGTAATGATAGCTAACGGTGAAGGCTGTATCATCAATATCAGCTCAATGGCCGCGCAATATGGCATACCCTATGTAATTGCCTATACTGCCGCCAAAACAGGCATTGAGGGCATAACAAAGGCTATGGCTGTTGAGTTGTCGCCAAAAGGTATACGGGTAAATTGTGTGGCGCCGGGTTTTATAAAAACCAATATGTCGGCAAAAGCGTTGGATAATGACCCCGAACGAAAGCAAAAAGTATTATCACGAACCCCCATGGGTAAGTTAGGTGAGCCGGAAGATGTAGCGGAAGCAATATTTTTCCTGGCGTCTGACGCGGCCAAATATATTACAGGCGTAGTTTTACCGGTTGATGGTGGTAATTCAATAGGCTTTTAAACCGGGATATTGAATTACCTGGGTTTATTCAAAATCCCGGGCTAACCCGTGCCCTAATTAAAAAAATAATGAAATTCTGCGACAAACCTTGTCGTACATAAATCAACGCATTAAAATTTAAGTATCTCATTTACAATATATTAACTATAAAAAATTAAAAATAAATAGGGTGGACCAGGTGGGTTCAGGTGGACCAGGTAGGTCCAGGTGGTCCAGTTACATTATCTTATAGTAGCGATTTGACCATAATCCTGCCACTTAGCAGGATTATTTTTGTTTGGGAGATGGTACAGAGGGCACTGGCGGTGTCGAAGTTATTTCACCAAATTCATTTACGTAAGCCATCATGCTGTCCAGGTCGCTGCTTCCGGGGTTATCTTTGCGTTCCTGTTTGCGCTGGGCTTTGTCTTCTTTTTTTTTCTGGCGGTTCTTTTCCAGTTGTTTCTTCATAAAGGTTGCTTGCGATTTAGCCATAAATTATATTGGGTTAAGTGAATATTGTTATAAATAAAAAGCACCCCGATTGATCGGGGTGCCTTACGATCAACTTATAGAGATTTTTTAAATTACCTTTACATTTACCGCGTTAAGGCCTTTTTTGCCTTCTTCCAGATCAAACGATACTTTGTCGTTTTCACGAATTTCATCGATCAATCCTGTAGAGTGTACAAAAACATCGCTTCTGTCATTACTCTGTGAAATGAATCCAAAACCTTTTTCGGAGTTGAAAAACTTTACTGTTCCTTCTTTTTGCATTATAATTTTTAAATAAGTGTGCAAGGTAGGCATATATACTGGTATATCGCTCTTTTCACCCTACTTTAAATTCAGGGCCGCACATTTATATTCAAATAGCTGCCTTTATTCCATAAACAATGCATACCTTTAAGCACTTCTCTAAAAAACTCTTAGGCATTACCCGTTTTCTGATAGGATAATATTTAAGCTTCACGCTAATAATTAATCAGGAAAAACCATACCATCACTGCTTATATAAATTATTGCCTGCTGCGTGATATGCGCTGCCGTCAATTAATATCAAACAAATACTATTATGAGTAAAGACAGGAAAACTATTAAAGAAAAAAAGAAAGAGCCGAGTGCAAATTTAAATAAAAAGTTATCCAGCTACCAGTCTGAAAAAGGTTCCATGTCACAATCTGATCTGTCGATCGGAAAAAAATCAAAGTAACTATGAAAGAGCAAACAGTAGAAAACCAGGTAAAAATGTACCTGTATGATTTGATGAACACAGCTAAAGAACACGGCTTTAAAGCGGATGATAACTGGGAACTGAGTATGGTAACTGATACCGAAAGAATAAAAATTCAGAAAGATTATTACCCCACTATCGCTACCAAAATAATCCCTGAGTTTTTATTGCAGGTATTTCATTTAACAAAATTCAGGCTTAAGCAAAGCTTAAACAAAAACGAAGAAAGCCTGAATAACCGCAGCGTTGTAAATAACGAGCTGAATTATATAGTTGCGTTTAACCCCAAACGGCCCCGAACTTAGCCGTGCACGATTGATTAAACCTTGACGCTGAAACAATTAGGCATGCAATTCGTATACCTGATATATTTGCAGGATACCCCTATGTTTTGTTTATTAATCGGTCAAAAAAAATGGTGGTGAATAACGCAGTAAAAATAAGGACCATAATTACCGGTACAACCGGTATGGTTGGCGAAGGTGTAATGCACGAGTGCCTGCTGCATCCGCAGGTTGAAGCGGTGCTGGTTATTAACCGCAGGCCGGGAGGTGTTACACATCCAAAATTAAAGGAGATCATTCATCAGGATTTTCTCGACCTTTCAGCTATCGAAGACCAGTTAACGGGCTATAACGCCTGCTTTTTTTGCCTCGGCGTATCGTCTATTGGGATGAAGGAAGAGGAATACGTTAAGCTTACCTATACGTTAACGCTTAATGTTGCCCAAACCTTAAGCAAACTTAACAAGGAGATGACCCTATGTTATATTTCGGGTGCCGGAACTGATAGCACAGAGAAGGGCCGGTCGATGTGGGCAAGGGTTAAAGGTAAAACAGAGAACGACCTGATGAAACTGCCTTTTAAACAGGTATTCGCGTTCAGGCCGGCTTTCATAAAAGCTACCGCAGGGTTAAAACGAACACAAAAAATTTATAGATATATTGGCTGGCTATATCCATTTTTTCGGATAGTGTTGCCTGGCTCGACTTGTACACTTAAAGAGATAGGGTTAGCCATGATCCATTCGGTAACAAGGGGATATGATAAAGATATCCTTGAAGTAAAAGATATTGTTGCGTTAGCAAAAAGCTGATAATTAATACACTTATTTTCAATGTTTTATAAAAAACTATTCTCTCCATTTAAAACATTATTTGAATTTCGTTATTGTGTATAAGTTATAGTATAGTCTTTCGCAATTACCATGAAATCGCCCCTTATAAAAAAACACCTGTTCCTGTTCATCCTGGCAATATGTATAGTACCCATACGGGTTAAAGCCTATGGGATATTAACACATGAGGCCGTAGTTGACGCGAGCTGGGAAAAATCTATCAAGCCATTACTTAAAAGCAGGTTTCCCGGCACCACCGATGCCGACCTGCTGATCGCGCATTCTTATGCTTACGGGGGCAGCTTAATGGCCGATATTGGTTACTCGCCTTATGGCAGCGTTTATTTTACCAACCTGGTACACTATGTACGCAGCGGTGATTACGTAAGTAACCTCATATCCGAATCGCAAAACCTAAACGAATTCGCTTTTGCCTTAGGTGCAATGTGCCATTACATGGCCGACAGGTACGGCCACTCAATAGGTACCAACCTGGTAGTGCCAATGGTGTATCCCAAAATAGAGGAAAAATTCGGCAAGGTAGTTACCTATGAGGAGGATCATATATCGCATAGCCGGGTTGAAATAGCATTTGATGTATTGCAAATAGCCCGCGGCAATTATGCATCGCAGGCGTACCATGACTTTATTGGTTTCAATGTAGCAAAACCGGTATTGGAAAGAGCCTTTATGAAGACCTATGGGGAGGATCTTAACAATGTATTCGGTAATTTAGACAAATCAATAAATAATTTCAGGTGGGCCGTAAATAGCCTGATGCCTGTGATTACCCGAAGCGCGTGGGAGCTAAAAAAGAATGAAATAAAGAAAACTACACCGGGCATTACCAGCCGTAAATTTAATTACCGCATGCACCGGAAGAAATATTTTGCCGAGTTTGGGAGCGATCTTGACAGGCCGAAATTTAAAGAGCGTTTAATAGCATTTTTCCTGAGAATAGTGCCTAAAGTTGGCCCTTTCAGAATTTTTAGGTTTAAAGAGGTTGACCAGAAAGGTGAAAAACAGTTTATTAAAAGTTTTGATACCGTGTTGGCCAGGTATGCTACTGCTTTAACCCAATTAGATTACAAAATTCCCAAATTGCCTAATATTGATTTTGATACCGGGAATGAAACGGTTTACGGTGAGTATGAACTTACTGATAAAACTTACGATGACCTGATAGATCATTTAGACCAGAATAAATTTACCGATATGACAGCCCCGTTAAAAAAGAATATTATTTCTTTTTACAGCAAAGCTGATACAACCGCGCTGGCTAAGTATGACCCCTCCGGTTGGAAAAAAACAAGTACAACACTGAAAAAAATAGAAATAACGCCCCCTGTACCTTCAGATAGTTTAAAAATAACGCCAACTCCTGTTGAAAAAACAGCAATTAAAGCTGCCGATAAAGTCGATAAAGCTGCTGATAAGGCTGCCGAAAAAGCTACTGACAAAACCGACAAAGCTGCTGACAAGGCTGATAAAGCTGCTGAAAAATCAAAACCATAAAGGAGCGACTATTCCTGCTCTTATTTAAGGTGTTTTTTTACAATGGCGATCAATTCGGCCAAGTCAAATGGTTTTCTTAAATAACCGTCGGCGAGGCCTGACGCTGCTATTTCCTTAATATTGCTTACTGCCGAAACAATTATAACGGGTATATGGCTTGTAGCGGGATTGGACTTTATCTCCCTGCTTATTTGCTCGCCGTTAGCATCACTTTTCCATTCGGTGAGCCAGTTATCCAACAATATCATATGAGGTGCAATGTGATCTAAGGATTTAAGAATTTTAGAATCTTCGGACGAGACAACTTCATATCCCTCTTCCTCCAATACATAAACAATAGTATCCCTGATGTCTTTGTCATCCTCAATTACCAGTATTTTTTTAGCCATTGCTTTGGTGTATAATATACCATTAACACTCAAGCCTATACCTTTTGTTTTAACTACCCCTGTTTTTTAGCAGAATTATGACTTATAGGGTATAAATACCCATTCACTTATTAGAAAGTTTTACTGTTGAAGCAAACACGACAGCGGGGTTCATAGCTTTCCTTTTCGCCCAGCAATACCTTTTCTTTACTTGGTACCAAACGGTACGAGTACAGCGCGGGGTTGCCGCATCGTACACATACCGCGTGTACCTTGGTTACCGACTCGGCAATTGCCATTAACGCCGGCATAGGGCCAAAGGGGCGGCCCTTAAAATCCATATCTAAACCAGCAACAATTACGCGCACGCCTTTATTGGCCAATATGGTACATACCTCCGGCAGTTTATTATCGAAAAATTGCGCCTCGTCAATGCCAATTACCTGACTATGGCCCGCTAATAATAATATAGCCGACGATCTATCAACCGGGGTAGCAGTTACGGTTCTCGAATCATGCGATACAACATCGCTTTCATCATACCGTACATCAAGCCGGGGTTTAAATAGCTGCACGCTTAGCTTTGCAAAACGGGCGCGGTTTATTCTTCGTATCAGCTCTTCGGTTTTGCCAGAAAACATAGAACCGCAAATAACCTCGATGCCGCCGCCGCTTTCATTTTTTCGCTTAAAAACTTCCTCGCTGAGCTGCATGGTAAACTTATTGTTGGGGTCTAATATCAGAATTTAATGCTTAATTTTGATAAGCATTTTTTCTTAGCGCATACCATGAACCAACTGGAAGTATTTAATAAGATAGGCGGCATCATCAAGGAGCTTAATGACCAGTATAAATATCTTGAAGCCAACCCCGCAGAGTTAAACGAACTCGAGCTGGAGCTTTTTGTTGCCAATGCCCATTTTTTGGCCGATCATTCAGAAATATTAAGTAAACTAAACTTGCGAACCAGGGTCGAAAAACCGGTTGTTAAAAAACAGGAAGGCAACGAAAAATATTTTGAACCAGTTGTTCAGCAGCCGGTTACTACTGATGAAACGCCCGCTGAAACCAGCGACGGGCCATCGGGCATAGATATTTCGGCACATAGCCCAGAAGATACCTATTCTTTTATACGCGAAGAGCCTGAAATTATAAAGCATGAGTTAGTAATTGACGAAACGGCGTTCACGGATGAAGAAATTCAGGAAGAAGAACAACTTATAGAAGAAGAAAAAGCCGAAGAACCGCCTCCGCTTAAAGGGGAAGTAAAATCTACCGCCAAAAAGAAAGCTGCCGGCAAAGAAGAAATAATTACTATCAATCAAAAAATATCATCGGGATTAAACCATACAGCCAGCATAACCGCGCACGCGGGTGCGCAGCCGGTTACCAGTCTGAAAAGTGCGATAACCCTTAATGAGAAGTTGCTGTATATAAAAGATCTTTTCAGAGGATACAGCCTTGCGTACAGCGAAGCCATAGAAATACTGAACCGCTTTAATACGTTTGAAGAAGCCGAGCGCTTTTTGAATAAAAACTATGTAACCAAAAACGACTGGGAAAGTAAGCCTGATACTACTGAAAAATTTTATGAGTTGTTGAGGAGAAGGTATAGTTAGTTGTCTGAACCATGATTTTTGGGATTTTGAGATTAACCTGATTAGGCGTTAAAAAAATCATGACAATCCTTTAATCCTAAAAATCATGGTTCAGACAATTACGCATAAATCATTCCCATTCTATTCGAATCCAGTTTGATGAGTGTGAAAAGCATAACAGTAAAGCTTAACAGCGATGAGCCGCCATAGCTGATGAGCGGAAGCGGAATGCCTATTACCGGCATGATGCCAATAGTCATGCCGATATTAATAATAACATGGAAAAATATAACCGAACCCACGCCATAAGCATAAATACGCGAGAAGGGCGATCGCTGGCGTTCAGCGATATATATTATCCTCAATACTAAAAGCAGGTATAAACCTAACACTACAACTGATCCGGCGAAGCCGAATTCCTCGCCTACGGTACAAAAAATAAAATCGGTACCCTGCTCGGGCACGTACCTGTACATGGTTTGTGTACCGCGCATATAACCTTTGCCCCAAAGCTTGCCTGAGCCAATAGCTATAATTGATTGATGGACATTATATCCTTTTCCTTTCGGATCACTTTTTATTCCAAGCACTATATCTATGCGCACTTTTTGGTGCGGTTCTAAAACGCTGTTGTACAAAAATTTTACACTAAAAACAAAGGCTATTAATATAGAGGCGCCCACCAATACGGTAAACACTAATTTTTTATTACGCCGGAATACCAGGATAATTAACAAAGCAAGCCCCACAAGCACACCAATAATAAGCACCACATTATTTAACTTAAGCGTTAAAACAAACAGCGTAATAAACAACCCTTCAAGTATCAAAAAATAAGGCGAAAGTCCCTCGCGATATAGAACAAAGATCAAGCAGCTAAACACTAAGGTTGAACCGGCATCTCCCTGTAACAGTATTAGCATCATTGGAAAAAAAATGATCGCGGCTGCGATAGCAAAAGATTTAATATCCGTCACTTTTATATTCATCCCGCTTAAATAGCGGGCCAGCAAAAGGCAAGTGGCAAATTTGGCAAACTCTGCAGGCTGCAGCCTTAACCCCCCCGGCAAGGCTATCCAGGCCTGGTTGCCTTTAACCCTGTGCCCTATAACCAATACCAGTATTAACAAGATAATTGTAAGGGCATACAGAACAGGTGCGAGTGCCGACAGGAAGCGGCTCTCCAATAAAAGAATAAACACACCCAACACTATAGATACGATAACAAATATAAACTGCTTGCCGTAATCGGTATCAATATCGAGAATATATGGATGCCGCGGGTCATACATTGCCGAATGGATGCTAAATAGGCCAACTGTACACAACGCCAGGTAAATAAATACCATCAGCCAATCAACATTAAAAAAGAAACTGCGCTGGTTATTCATTTTCCTTTTGTTTATAAGCGGCCAAATACTTAACAGAAGAATCCTTTTTATTTTTATTCGATGCAGATTTTACCGGGCCAATTTTACGCGCCGAGTCAAGTCTTGATTTTTTTAGACTATCCTGCTGCGCCTTTCTTTTATTCTGCTGATAGTAGGTGCCCAGGTCGGGCAGCAAATTGGCATTCATAATGCGGTTAAACTCATCCTGTGGACGGGATATAGTGCCGGTTAAGTATTTTTCGACCAGGTAGCTGGCAATAGGTGCAGCCCAAGCCGCGCCCTGCCCGGCATTTTGAACTACTACTGCAATAGCAATTCTTGGATGATCGCGGGGGGCAAAGGCAACAAATATCGAGTTATCCTTACCATGTACCTGTGCAGTACCGGTTTTGCCGCACATTATTATTCCAGGTATTTTTGAGGCCGCCGCAGTGCCATGATCAACTACGGCCTGCATGCCGTCAATAACCGGCTCAAAATTTTCGGCGCTTATGCCAACATTATGCTTTACGGTATCGCCGGCACGGGTAATATTACGGATACCAATGGTTTTTACCAGGTGGGGGGTATAGTAAAAACCATGATTAGCTATGGTACACTCAATATTGGCTAACTGTAAAGGAGTGGCATCAACCTCGCCCTGGCCTATGGCCAAAGAAATAATGGTGCTTGACCGCCAGCCACCCGTATGATATATCTTATCATATTTCTCTGCGGTGAATAACCGGCCCGGCCTTTCGTTAGGCATATCCAGCCCGAGCCTTGATGAGAGGCCAAATTTAATAACATTATCGCGCCAGCTGGTAAAAGTAGGCTCAATGTTTTTACGACCCGATTCGTTCATTATTTTTTCAAAAACCATTGAAAAATAACCATTGCATGACTCTGCTACCGCGCTGCTCAAATTAACTAATCCGTGCTTTTCATGATTAAAACACGGTATCCGTCTATTTCCTGCCTGGTAATATCCCGGGCAATAATAAGTAGTTTGGGGGGTTATAATGTGTTCCTGTAGGGCTATTAACGCACTTAAAGGTTTAAAAGATGAACCGGGCGGATAATAAGCCTGTATAGGCCGCACCAATAACGGGAGGTACGGGTTTGCTATCAATTCAGCCGTGTTATTGCCATGTTCGCGTCCCACTAATAAATTCGGATCATAAGTAGGGCTGCTTACAAAAGCAAGTATTTCACCGGTTGAGGGCTCAATGGCAACGATGCTGCCCACTTTATTTTGCATTAATTTTTCGCCCATCTTTTGTATGGTTCTATCTAATGATGAGGTTAAACGTTCGCCCGGTACGGCTACTGTATCATAGGCGCCGTTAGCGTACGATCCTTTTTGTATGCCCCGCGAATCAACCATCATGTTTTTTACCCCGCGCTGCCCCCGTAGAACTTTTTCATAGGCTTTTTCAACACCTGTAAAGCCAATGTAATCTCCCGGCCGGTAATAGCCCCCCGAAGTCTTAATATCTTTTTCATCTACCTCCTGGATATAACCTAAAAACTGCGCCGCTGTCGAATCGGGGTAAGTGCGTACCGGGTGAGGGTCGACCGTGAACCCCGGAAATTCTGATAATCGTTCCTGTAAGGAGGCATATAGCTGCGGTGACAACTGCTTTTCAAAAGGCGATTGCACGCTGCGGCCATATTTTATTGCCTTTTGAAACTGTTTGTTAAATTCGGCCCTGTCTATGCCAATTAATTTGCAAAACTCTAAAGTATCAAAAGGCTTAACGTCTTTTGGTGTTACGCTGATGTCATACACCAGTTCATTTTGAACCAGTATTTGTCCATTGCGGTCTAATATTGGCCCGCGATCAGGGAATTGGATGAACTTACGGATAACATTGTTGTTGGCATATAAGAGGTATTTATCATCAACTATTTGAATATAAAATAGCCGGGCAAGCAATACCAACATTATGGTAACAAAAATGCCCCCGATAACATAACGCCGCTCAAAAAATTTATTCATTTACGTTCTTTGCTCCTAAAGAATAATAAGCCTGAAACCAACATTAAAAATACGGTAAAAATTGTACTTAACACTACTCGGCCCAGTGTGTACCTAATCTCGGAAAAGCGAAAAACTTCGAGGTTAAACAAAAAGAAATGGTGAAACAAAGTAAGTATAAGCGCGTACGTAAAAAACCACCTGAAACCCATTATGCTTAGGGTGGGCTCGGGCTCATTATCAAATCCTTCTTTTTGTACAGTTATACTGATAAATAAGATGCGCACAAATGCCAGCAGCACACACGCGGTTGCATGAAGTCCGGGCGTATCATAAAAGGCATCAATAGTCAATCCCATTAAAAACGACAAGGCAAATAATACCAGGTTAGGTGTTTCAAACGGAAGCAGCAAAATAAAAAGAATATACAAATAGGGCGAAGACAGATTGTACAGTGTAATATTTTTCAATAAAAACACTTGTATAAAAACCAATAAAATAAACCTTGCCAGGTTAACAATTATAGCCCTATTCATCCTTTTTCTCCTGGGCCTCCAATCCCAACTGCTCCTGGGCCAGTTTGTTAATTACAACATATACGTATTGTAATTTGCTAAAGTCGACAGATAAAGTAACTTCCATATTTAATGATGAACCACCCTCTTTTGCACGCAGGTTACTTACCTTGCCGTAAAGCAAACCGGCCGGGAAAAGCGAATGTTCGGAACTAACTACTTTTTCGCCAAGCTTTGGCTGGGCGCTGTTGGATACATCTATCAGTAAGCCTTTATGCGCGTCGATATTGCTGCCCCAAATAAACGAGCCAATATCTTTATGATCGGCCAGCATTGCGCTGAAGCGGGTATCTTTATGTAAAACAGATTGCACAACTGCAAAGTGTTGTGAAACGTTAATTATTTTGCCTACAATACCTGCATCGCAAATAACGCCCATGCCTTTTTCTATATGGGCATTGCTACCCAGGTTAATAGTGATATAATTGCTGCGCCGGTTAACAGAGTTGTTGATCACTTTAGCCACAACATATTCATATTGCTGTTTGTAAATGGTATCATTAACCCTATGCTTAGCTGCACTATCAACATAAAATGAAGTTTTAAGCTGGTTGCGCAGCCGCGCGTTTTCGATGGCCAAACTATCATTAACTTCACTTAATACAAGGTAGCTCTTTAAATGGTCTGCACGGGCATATAAATTACCGGTAACCTGGTTGGTGCTGTTAATAAATGTAGCTTTTTGAAAAGAGTTGTATTTGATGTAGATAATGAGCGCGCTCACCTCAAATATAATGAACAGAAAAAATGCGTTGTACTTGCTGATGAAAATTAACAAATTACGCATGGCGAAAGATTAGTTTTGAGTGCTGGGTTTTGAGTAGTGAGTAACTTATCACTCACTACTCAAAACCCAGCACTAAATTACTGCATAAGGAATTTAAAATTACCAATATTTTTAAGGGCCGTACCTGTTCCGCGCACTACGGCGCGCAGCGGGTCTTCGGCAACGTGAACGGGCAGTTTTGTTTTGGCTGATATGCGCCTGTCTAAACCGCGCAGCAAAGCGCCCCCGCCGGTTAAATAAATGCCGGTTTGATAAATATCCGCTGACAGTTCAGGCGGGGTTATTTCTAAAGCTTTTAATATCGCTTCTTCAATTTTTGATATTGATTTATCCAAACAATGCGCTATTTCGGTATACGATACCATGATCTGTTTAGGCACACCGGTCATTAGGTCGCGGCCCTGTACGGCAAAATCAACAGGTGGGTCGGGCAGTTCGGGCAATGCCGCGCCAACTTCAATTTTAATTTTCTCGGCGGTACGGTCGCCTATCATAATATTATGTTGCCGGCGGATGTACTGCACAATGTCCGAATCAAAGTTATCGCCCGCAACCCGTATGGATTGATCGCAAACAATACCCGATAGCGCGATAACGGCTATTTCGGTAGTGCCACCGCCAATATCGATTATCATATTACCCATTGGTTCTTCCACGTCAATACCAATACCTACGGCGGCAGCCATTGGTTCATGTATCAGGTAAACCTCTTTGGCGCCCGCAATTTCGGCCGAGTCGCGCACGGCGCGTTTTTCAACTTCGGTGATACCCGACGGTATGCAGATCACCATCCTTAACGATGGGAAGAACCATCCTTTACCCTGGTTTATCATTTTTATCATCCCGCGTATCATGTGCTCCGCGGCGTTAAAATCGGCAATTACACCATCTTTTAATGGCCTAACCGTACGAATGTTATCGTGTGTTTTGCCTTCCATTTGCATGGCCTGCTTGCCAATAGCGATAACTTTATTGGTTGTGCGGTCAAAAGCTACTATCGACGGTTCGTCAACAACAACTTTATCATTATGTATAATGAGGGTATTTGCGGTACCTAAATCAATCGCGATCTCTTGTGTAAAAAAATTAAATAATCCCATTTTTTGTTTGCTTCAAAATAGTTTGCAAAGGTATGATTAAGAACATTAATTAAAAGTATGAAACACGAATTTCACCATTTAATCCAACTGATAAATATAACTTCTATTTCGTGTAATTCGTATCAATTGGTTTATTTAATATGTTTTAATGTTTAAAGTGGCGAATACCGGTAATAACCATTGAAATATTTTTTTTATTGCACATTTCAACAGAAAGTTTGTCGTTTATTGATCCGCCGGGTTGCAATACAGCCGATATGCCTGCTTCGGCAGCCAGTTCAACACAATCAGGGAACGGGAAAAAAGCATCGGAAGCCATTACGGCCCCTTCCAGATCAAACCCAAAACTTTCGGCCTTTATAACCGCTTGTCTTAAAGAATCAACCCTTGATGTTTGCCCCACGCCGCTTGCCATTAACTGTTGGTTTTTCGCAAAAACAATAGTGTTTGATTTAGTATGTTTTACAACCTTATTGGCAAAATGGAGGTCTTTTAACTCCTGTGTTGTTGGGGTCCTGTTGGTAATAGTCGTCATTTGTTCGGCACCCTCAATAACCGAGTCCTTATCTTGTTCAATAACACCATTCAATAATGTTTTGAACTGTTTGGAAGGTAATTCAACGGGCTGGCGTACCAGGATAATGCGGTTCTTTTTCTCTTGTAGTATTTGTACAGCCTCATCGGTATAAGCAGGAGCTATTAATACTTCATAAAATATTTTGCTGATCTCGGTCGCTGTTTCAGCGTTTATTTCATCATTGGCTATAATTACCCCTCCGAAGGCTGATACCGGGTCGCAGGCCAAAGCGTCGATCCATGCCTCCTTAATAAAGGAACGACTGGCAATACCGCAGGCGTTGGTATGTTTTAAAATAGCTACCGTAGGCTCAGTGAATTCATCAATAAGTGCGACTGCCGCGTCAACGTCTACCAAATTGTTGTACGATAATTCCTTGCCATGCAATTTGGTGAACATGGCATCCAAATCGCCGTAAAAAACGCCCTTTTGATGGGGGTTCTCTCCATAACGTAATACCTGGCTGGTTTGAATATTCTGCTTAAATACTGGCAGTGGGTCTTCCTGGTTAAAGTATTGGAATATCGCCGTATCATAGCTTGAAGTAATGTTAAAAGCCTTATGTGCAAACCTTTTGCGCTGGTCAATATTAGTTTCACCATTTTGCGTTTTCAATATTTCATCCAGTTCGGCATAATCATTTTTTGATGCAACAATAACCACATCTTTAAAATTCTTTGCCGCCGCGCGGATCAGGGAAATACCCCCAATATCTATCTTCTCGATCACATCATCATGCCCTGCGCCCGATTTTACCGTTTCTTCAAATGGGTATAGGTCAACAATAACCAGGTCAATTTCGGGTATTTCATATTGGGCCAGTTGCTGCTGGTCGCCTTCAAAATTTCTGCGGGCCAGTATGCCGCCAAATACTTTTGGATGCAGGGTTTTAACACGGCCGCCTAAGATAGAAGGATAAGAGGTAAGGTCCTCAACTGCAATAACCTCAACCCCGAGGCTGCGTATAAAAGTTTCGGTACCACCGGTAGAATATAGCTTAACCCCCAAACGGTTTAATTCTTGAATAATAGGCTCCAGGTTATCCTTGTAATAAACTGAAATAAGGGCATTTTTTATGATAACAGGTTGACTCATTTAAAGAAAAAATTTTGAGTCGCAAAGGTAGTGATTTAGTTAATTAGTGATTGGTTAATTAGTGATTAGTTTATTGTTTTTGTAAAGAATTTGTACATTTAAAAATATGAAGGCATTTACAGACCTTGACGCGTGGAAAAAATCACGTATTCTTAGAAATAATATTTCAGAATTAGTTAAAGCATTCCCATCAGAGGAGAAATACAGATTAGTGGATCAGCTTATTCGTTGTTCAAGATCAATAGGAAACAATATTGCTGAAGGACATGGAAGATTTCATTATGTAGATTCTGCTAAATTCTTTATTAACGCAAGAGGATCAGCGACAGAAACAATAGACCATCTTATTGTAGCCTTAGATGAGAAATACATTAACAATGAAAATTTCGAAAAATTTAAATTTGATTGCGAAGAATGTATGAAGCTTATTAATGGATATATCAGTTTTTTGCGGCAACAAGCCACTAATAACTAATCACCGATTAACTAATCACTAAATTTCCATAAACTCCAAATCCGTACCATAAGTTTCTTCAATAAACCAGGCCGCTGTAATACCTGTTGCAAATATAATGAGCCCTGTAACCCAGCCGCCGGTAACGTAATCATGAAAAACATACCTGGTAAATTTAAACAACAATATCATCAGCGGCAAAGTACCTCTAACCATGTTCGGAATGCTTATACCTGCTGTTGCCCGCAGATTGGTGCCAAATTGTTCAACACTCATGGTAAAGTACACCACGCTTAAACCTGCGCCATAGCCCAGGCCCGCGCAAATAAAGTAGAACCAGGCCGGACTGTTACCGTGCTGCAAAAAATAAAGCACGGTAAATAACATGGAAATCCCGTAAAAAATGAATAATGTTTTTTTACGGCTCTGCAAACGGTGACTCAGCCAGCCCACACTAAAATCGCCGGCAGCTATGGCCAAATATAAATACATGATGGCCGTGCCCGGTTCAACGCCATTTATACCCATTGCCTTAGCAAACTGATCGGAAAAAGTAACTAATATGCCAATAATATACCATACGGGTAATCCGATTAATATACATTGCAAATATTTTGTAAAACGTTTGCGATTATTGAAAAGCATAAAGAAATTTCCTTTGCTAACAGCTGTTTGCCGCACCTGTTTAAACAAAGTGCTCTCTTTAACCTGTACACGCAGCAGTAAAAGCAATATACCCAGCGCCCCGCCTATATAATAACAGGTGCGCCAGTCGACCATTTTACTGATAACTGATGCAGCAACCACACCAAATAACCCGAAACCAGCTATCAAACCCGCCGCCATACTGCGTTTTTCTTTTGGCAGCAACTCGCTTACCAGTGTTATGCCTGCGCCAAGTTCGCCTGCAAGGCCAACACCGGCAATAAACCTTAACAGGATGTATTGGTTTAGTGTGCCAACCATGCCATTTAAAATATTGGCGATAGAGTAGAGGAGTATTGAACCAAACAAAACTTTTAGCCGTCCATTTTTATCGCCGAGAATGCCGAATATAATACCCCCTATCACCATCCCGACCATTTGTATGCTGATGAGCAATTCGCCTTTAGAAAGTATTTCGGCAGGATTTAAGCCGAGTGAGGCCAGGCTTGATTTACGGATAATGGCAAATAATAAAAGGTCGTATGTGTCAACAAAAAAGCCTAACGCACTTACAATTACAGCAAGTTGGAAAATGCTGGTCGAAGTCTTTTGATTCATGATAAGATTTAGGTATTAGGTTATATTTACCGGATCAGGATTTCATCTTCTTAAGCAGGCTCTCTATAACCTTTGGAAAATGGTGGTGCTCTAATTGCTGCCCCTTAAACTTTACCATTTCGAGGTTATCATCGGGTTCGATCTTAAATTTTGATTGATGGATGATCTCGCCCTCGTCAAACCGCTCATTTACAAAATGAATGGTAATGCCTGATTCTTCTTCGTTTGCGGCCATTACGGCTTTATGTACATGATCGCCATACATGCCTTGTCCACCATATTTAGGCAGCAGGGCGGGGTGAAGGTTGATGATCTTGTTAGGAAAACTTTTTAACAGTGAGGGTGGTATGAGCCATAAAAACCCGGCCAGGACAATCAAATCAACCTGCAAGGTTTTTAGTATCCTGATCACATCATCTGTTTCATAAAATTCGTATCGGGTAAAAATATGCGATGGTATTTCAAAATTATCTGCCCGCTGCAATACATAGGCCTGTGGGTTGTTGGTGAGTATTAATACTACTTCGGCTTCGGTATGGCGTTTAAAATGCTCCATTATTTTTTGAGCATTCGATCCTGATCCAGAAGCAAAAATGGCAATTCTTTTTTTCAAAACGGCGAATGTGTTTTATGATGACCCAAATATAATCGTTTACTTATTTTAATCACTATTTAATGGACGAGTTTTGGCGAATAAAACCATAACGGGTAACCTTTCGTTTTGTTGATGAGGTATAATTTTGTAAATCACCGGTTAGTAGTACCAGCGAATATTGGCCTATATTATAGATCTGCGCTGTTGCAAATGGTTTTGAACTGCCCGCGGCCGTAGTGTCTTTGCAAACTATATCAGAATTTAAATACAACTGATCGGAAGATAACGACCAATGGCCGCTTGCTGTAGGCTGGTGCCTGCAATCAAAATTGGTATAGGTGCAGGTGTTATCTGCATTAAAGGTAAACAATTGGGTAGTATCGCATTTGGTGTTTAGTGTATCGGCAAATTTTACCGTATCGCCAACAAACACGGTTTCATTTATCGATGCCAGTTGCCAGGTACCATTGGTGAACAGCGCCTGTATAGACGTTTGCTTATCCTTTTTACAGGAATTGCTCAGCAGGTTGATCAATAGTAAACCCGATACAAATAATAATGGTATTTTATTTTTCATTAAAAACAGATAGCACAAAAATAAAAATTTGCGGCCATTGACAGGTAACCAATGGCAATTATAACTGTTTTAAATCACTATTATTTTACCGGGTAATTTTTAAGCTATTATATTTGCCCAATGCGTATACCATTTGAACAACTTAAAGCCGAATTTAAACGGGTGTTGGTCGGCCTAAACTTCCCCGATGAAAAAGCCGGGCAATGTGCACAGGTTTTTGCCGAAAACAGCCGCGACGGCATTTACACCCATGGATTGAACCGGTTTCCTACTTTTGTAAGCTATATAAAGGAGGGGGTGATAGATGCCAATGCAGTGCCAACTAAAGTAAACTCCTTTGGTGCCCTCGAGCAATGGGACGGCAATTTAGGGCCCGGAATGTTGAACGCCGGTTTTTGTATGGACCGAGCGATCAGCTTAGCAAAGGAACACGGCATAGGCTGTGTTGCCATTAAGAACACCAATCACTGGATGCGCGGCGGTACTTATGGCTGGCAGGCTGCTGAGGCAGGCTATATCAGCATAAGCTTTACCAACGCGTTGGCAATTGTAGTGCCCTGGGGTGGAACAACCGCTACGCTGGCTAATAACCCGATGGTGATCGCTGTTCCGCGGAAGGAAGGACATATTGTGCTGGATATGGCTATTTCGCAATATTCGTTTGGCAAGGTGCTGCAATACAAGAGTTATAACGAACAGTTGCCGGTTCCCGGCGGATATGACAGTGATGGCAATATAAGCCACGACCCGGTAGCTATTGCCGCGTCAAAAAGATTGCTTCCCATAGGTTTTTGGAAAGGCTCGGGGTTGACGATGATGATCGATCTGTTGGTTACTGTATTGAGCCAGGGGCGGTCGGTTAAACAGGTAAGTGAGCGCGGTACAGAGTCTGGGGCGTCGCAGGTATTCATTGCTATTAAGCCGCAGGATACACAGCAAACCTACGACCTTATAGAAGAAATATTAAACTATACCAAGAGCAGCCCGCCTGTAAACCCGGATAAGCCCATAGTATACCCCGGTGAAAATACGTTGAAGACAAGAAACAAGAATTTAAAAGAAGGGGTGTTGGTGGATGAGAAGATTTGGGAAGAGGTGAAGAGGATGGGAACCTGAGACCAGCTGGACCACCTGGTCCACCCTGGTCCACCCTGGTCCACCCTGGTCCACCCTGGTCCAGGTTATGGCTTATAAATATAAAGACTTCCCATTTATGAAGGGTGATTTAAAAAAATGTGTCATTTCGACGAGATACGAGGAGAAATCTTATACACTATGCATAATAATATAGCGTTTAAGATTTCTCACTGTCGTTCGAAATGACAGTAAAAGCTACCCCATCATCCCCTCAAACTTCTCCCAAAAACCATCTTTAGGCACAGGGGCAACAATTAATATCGGTTCCTTTTTTATAGGATGTATAAACTGCAATCTGCGCGCATGCAGGCAAATGCTTTTGCGCAGGCTGCCGCGGGGGTAGCCGTACTTATTATCGCCAACTATGGGACAGCCCAGGGTGGATAACTGTACCCGTATCTGGTGCGGGCGGCCGGTTATGGGGTCGACCTCAATTAAATAATAACCCTCCAGTTCGCCAACCAGTTTATAATGCAGTTCAGCCCGTAAACTGCCCGGTACTTCATGATCATGCGCCTTGGTTACGTTTTTCTGCGGATTTTTTACCAGCCAGTGAACCAGGGTGCCTGATTCAGGAACGGGCCTTTTGCGAACTACGGCATAATAAGTTTTATGCATTTCGCGGGCTTTGAACATTTTGTTTATCCTATCAAGCGCTTTGCTGGTTTTGGCAAAGAGGATAACGCCGCTCACGGGCCTGTCTAACCTATGCACCACGCCCAAAAAAGCGCCGTTAGGCTTATTGTATTTTTGGGCTATGTATTTTTTTACCTTTTCATCCAGCGATTCATCGCCCGTATCATCTACCTGCACAATATCGCCGGCACGTTTATTTACAGCTATAAGGTGGTTGTCCTCATAAAGAATATCCTTATCGGTAATATTGTAACTGGTATAATGAAATTCGGGTCGGGCCATTTTAGTTCATGGTTCATGGTTGATAGTTCATGGTTGATGGTTCATGGTATAAATAGCTATGAACCATGAACTACTAACCATACGCTAACCTAATACTGCTCCCCCTCATTCGGGAAATCCTTCGCTTTTACATCGCTCACGTAATTTTTAATAGCGCCGCTCATTACGTCCGATAAGTTGGCATACTGGCGTAAAAAACGTGGTTTAAAACCTTTGTTTATTCCCAGCATATCATGTATCACCAGCACCTGGCCGTCGCAATGCTGTCCGGCGCCAATGCCTATGGTTGGTATCTGCAAACTTTCAGTCACTTCCTTAGCCAGCGTTGCAGGTATTTTCTCCAATACTATGCCAAAGCAGCCCAGTTCCTGTAGCTTTATAGCATCTTCCCTAAGTTTTTGCGCCTCTGCATCTTCTCTCGCCCGTACCGTATAGGTGCCAAATTTATAGATAGATTGCGGCGTTAAACCCAAATGCCCCATAACGGGGATGCCCGCCGTTAATATCCGGCTAACCGATTCAGCAATTTCAATCCCGCCCTCAATTTTCACCCCATGCGCGCCCGATTCTTTCATAATGCGGATGGCCGAGTTTAATGCTTCTTTGGAATTACCCTGGTAAGTGCCAAAAGGCAGATCGACAATAACCAGTGCGCGTTTGGCCGCGCGTACTACTGCCGAAGCATGGTATATCATTTGGTCAAGCGTAATAGGCAGCGTAGTTTCATGGCCCGCCATAACGTTTGATGCCGAATCGCCCACCAATATAATATCCATACCTGCCTCATCAACAATAGTTGCCATGGAGTAATCATACGCGGTAAGCATGGCTATCTTTTCGCCGCGGTTCTTCATTTCCTGCAGGGTATGTACAGTAATACGTTTAACTTCTTTATTTACAGACATGGCTGGTTGATCTTTAACAATAGGCAAAGGTAGGATTATTTTTATTTCGGATTTCGGATGTTCAATTTCGAATTTATTTTATTTATTGACGCGCCGTTTACTCACCCCGCGGCCCCGATAATTATCGGGGCGCGACCCTCTCTTCGCCTTTGGCGGAAAGAGGGTTCGTAAAAGAAAAAATATTTCTGTCAAACAACCCTCTTTTCGGCTTGCCGAAGAGAGGGTGATCAAGCGAAGCGATGATCGGGTGAGTAATCGCCGCCATGCCACACAAAAATTGCGAAATCCCACTTCCGAAACGGCGCAGCCCTCTTGAACGCCAAAAAAACAACAACCCGTGAAAAATCCGAAATAAATACTACTTTTGCATCGTGAAAAAAGTAGTTAGCCACTACATTTCTTTAAACTCTTTTTACGGCGCGTCGCACCAAACCAGCCGTTATTTTAACCATTCAAATTATTTACGCAAATGACCTATTTCACCAAATTACCGGCGGTATTATTATTGGCTGACGGAACCGTTTTTTATGGCAAAGCCGCCGGAAAAATAGGAACCACTGCCGGCGAAATATGTTTTAATACCGGCATGACCGGCTACCAGGAAATTTTTACCGATCCGTCCTACTTTGGGCAGATCATGGTAGCCACTAACGCACATATTGGTAATTATGGTATTGCCGATGCCGAAGTAGAATCGGGCCATATACAAATTGCCGGACTGGTTTGTAAAAATTATAATATTGCCTATAGCCGTAAGCAGGCCAATGAATCTATACAGGATTATTTTCAGGAGCAAAATATAGTGGGTATATCTGATATTGATACCCGCCAGCTGGTACGCCATATACGTGATAAGGGAGCGATGAACGCGATCATATCATCGGAAATAGTGGATATTGAAGAACTGAAAGCCAAACTGGCAGAAGTGCCGTCAATGGATGGTTTGGAACTCTCCTCGCAGGTATCCACGAAAGAAACTTATACGTTCGGCGATGAAAAAGCGCCTTACCGGGTTGCTGTTTTGGACCTGGGCGTAAAGAAAAACATCCTGCGTAATTTTGACAACCGGGAGGTTTATGCCAAAGTATACCCGGCCAAAACCACCTTTGCAGAAATGGAAAAGGATTTCGCGCCAACCGGGTATTTCATTTCTAATGGCCCCGGCGACCCGGCGGCTATGCCTTATGCTATTGATACCGTAAAAGATATTTTATCGGCAGGTAAACCCATGTTTGGTATTTGTTTGGGCCACCAGTTGCTGGCTTTGGCCAATGATATACCCACCAAAAAAATGTTTAACGGCCACCGCGGGCTGAACCACCCGGTAAAGAATATCATAATTAACCATTGCGAGGTTACCTCCCAAAATCATGGTTTTGGGGTAGTGCCGGAGGCGGTAAGGGCATCGGATAAAGTAGAAATAACTCACGTTAACCTGAACGACCAATCTATTGAAGGTATACGGGTAAAGGGTAAAAAAGCATTCTCGGTGCAGTATCACCCTGAATCATCGCCCGGTCCGCATGATAGCCGGTATTTGTTTGATGATTTTATTAAGCTGATGCAATAAGATAAATCTGTATTTTTGTATATTAGCATAAATTGAAAAGGCAATGTCATCCGCAGTAAAATATATAATTGATGATAACGGACATAAAACAAGTGTTTTAGTTCCGGTTAAAACTTGGGAGGATATTAACGCCAGGTATAAAAAACTAAGTAAAAAACTGGCTATTTTAACAGGTATCCGTCACGGGCTTAACGAGGTAAAGGAAAACAGAAAAAATGGAGGCAGCCTGCAAACGTTATCCGATTTTTTAAGTGAAAGTAATCGTTAAAGTTACCGACAACTTTAAAAGGGAAGCAAAACCTTTGCTCAAAAGATATAAGTCACTTTCACAAGATTTGGCCGAACTCGAAAAACAATTGTTAACAGACCCAAAATTCGGTGTGTCGCTTGGTGGTAACGCTTTTAAGATCAGGCTAAAAATATCAAGTAAAGGCAAAGGAAAAAGTGGAGGTGCAAGAGTAATAACTTATCTTGAAACTGACCTAATAGCTAAGTTAGAGATGGACGACGAAGAAACCACCGTTAACCTGATCTCTATCTATGATAAATCAGATACTGAAATTATTACAGACAAAGAGTTGAAAAGATTAATTGATAACCTATAATCTAACCAACTTTCATTTTATCCGCCCCCTTCACCCATTTCACCGATAAAATCCCCCTTTTTACCTAATAACTATGTGTGGTTGTTGGTTTAGCAGGCATTTTTGTCCTATAAATCGCAACGTAAAATGATAACTTTATTAACCACACCTGCAATACTAACACTGGCTAAGTTTATTGCCCATGCGGCTTCGGCTATTTATTTGTTGGGCCATATGGTAAAATAATTATTTTTTACAATTTCCTGTAAAAAGTAATTTAGTAAACTCATTGATATTCCGATTTTCTGCACCATTTTTACACCATGGCAAAACAACCCATTATTACGGTAAAAAACCTGGTAAAAAACTACGGCGATTTCCACGCCGTAAAGGGCATCAGTTTCGACGTAGCTGAGGGCGAGATATTTGGCCTGCTTGGCCCCAACGGCGCCGGAAAAACTACCACCCTCGAAATTATTGAAACCCTGCGCGATAAAACATCGGGCGAAATTATTGTTGATGGCTTTAATATTGAAACTGATGCCGCGGCAATTAAAAAACGCATCGGTGTACAGCTGCAGTCCGCGGGTTATTATCCCAACCTAAACCTTTCTGAACTGATCAAACTTTTCTGCGGCCTCTATGGTATTGATAAAACGCCCATGGAAATGCTGGAAAAAGTGGCTTTGACCGATAAAGCCAAATCAAAATACAAAGAATTGTCGGGTGGACAAAAACAGCGGTTCTCTATAGCCACTACCTTGATTAATGACCCGCGTATAGTTTTTTTGGATGAGCCAACCACGGGCCTCGATCCACAGGCGCGTCGTAATTTATGGGACCTGATACGCGGCATACGCGACCAGGGCACAACTGTTGTAATTACTACGCATTACATGGACGAAGCCGAAGTGCTTTGCGACCGCGTGGCCTTTATTGATGGCGGCAATATTATAGGCATAGATACGCCCGATCATTTTATTGATAAACTGGTAGCATCGGGCTTTGAACGTAAAAAAGAAGTTAAGCTGGCCAACCTGGAAGATGTATTTATTAATATGACGGGTAAGGAATGGCGGGCAGAGTAAAAGCAGTTGGCAGTTTTGAGTTTGCAGATAACAGCCAAACGATGACCAATAACTAATGACAAATAACCCAATGACAGAAAAACCATACAGTAATATCCGCGCAACGCTGGCCATTGCGCAGGCAAGTTTCCGTTCTATCATACGCAGCCCCTCATCGGTGGTGTTTACGCTGCTTTTTCCATTGATATTTATATTGGTGTTCGGGTTTATCAGCGGGGGCGGGGTTATTTCTGTTGATGTGGGCCTGGCCAAAACCAATGATACCCTAAACCCGGTTTACCAGGCATTGAAAAGGGTTAGTGTGATACATTTGATACATACCCAAACTGAGCAGGAGATGAAAACTAACCTGCAAAAAGGTACTATTGACGCTATAATGGATATCCAAAAAAATACGGCCCCGCCTTATTATACTGTAAATATTCAGTACAGCAAAGCATCCGGCGATAAGGAGAATATTTTAAAATCGGCCCTGAACAATATTTTTTTCCAGATCAACACCCACCTGCCCGGCGCGCCGCCGCCTGTAGCCGTAATAAAAGAGGTAGCCGTGCAAAGCCGCGAGTATAAAACCATTGATTTTATTTTACCCGGGCAGCTTGGTTTCGCGCTGTTGAGCACCGGGGTTTTCGGTACCGCATTTGTTTTTTTAAGCCTGCGCTTAACGCTGGTTATTAAACGGTTTTTCGCCACACCGGTAAAACGGTACAGTATTGTAGTTGGCGAGGCTATGGCGCGCATAACCTTCGCGCTCATTGGCGCTTTATTTATTATCTCTATAGGGCATTTGGCTTTTGGTTTTACATTGGTGCATGGATTTGTCACGGTCGTCAATATGCTCATACTCTCCTTTATCGGGGTACTCGTTTTTATGGGCTTTGGGTTTACCGTATCGGGTATTGCTAAAAATGAAACTTCAGTACCGCCTATAGCTAACCTGATCACGTTGCCGCAGTTTTTGCTGTCGGGTACGTTTTTCTCCATCAATGTGTTCCCGGCATGGCTGCAGCCCATCAGCAGGGCGCTGCCGCTTACCTATTTAAATGATGCCATGCGTAAAGTGGCCTTTGAAGGGGCCAGTCTTGTTGATGTATCGCACCAGATATTGGTCTTGTGTCTTTGGGGCGTGGGGATATATTTTGTTGCGGTGAAAACTTTTAAGTGGGAGTAGATTTGATGTGCACCTGCCTGCCGCAGGCAGGGATGTGCAAATATGCGGATGTGCAAATTTGAAGATCGATTGATTTTATGAGCAAGTTTAAAACTTTCCGGTTGGGTGCAATTTGCGTGGTAATTGCGTTATCATTTCAAACTACGCTATCCCATGCCCAACCCCGTGGTATCCATATCAGCTGGAACGGCCCAAAAGCAGAAACATCAACCACAATGGGTATTACCTGGTTAAATGACAATACCGATAACGGGGTCGTTCAATATGGGCTTAATGCCGGGAATTTAAACCGATCAATAACCGCGACGGAAGCCTATTCAACGGGCGTTAAAACCTATATCAGCAAGGCTACTTTGCAAGGCCTCAAACCGGCCACCTTTTATTTCTATAAAGTAGGCTCCGAAAAAAACGGTTGGAGCGCAGTGTATAAATTTAAAACCGCCCCGATTGAAGGGGATAAGTCGAAAATACTCATCGGCCTTTGGAGCGATACACAGAACAATGGCGGCAATTTAAACTTTGAGCAAACCGATACCATAATCAGGCAATTTGGTAAAAACGCCTATGACTTTACCATTCATACCGGCGATATTGTGGAGAATGGCTCGGTTGCCAAAAGCTGGCGCGATTATTTTAACACCGCCCAGCCGGTTAATGCCAGCGCGCCGTTTTTGGCTGTACCCGGCAATCATGATGTGGTGAACGATACCGCATCGCGCATATTTCAGCAGCCCTTCCCTATATTTTATGAGCTGATGAATTTGCCGGGCAGCCAATTAAACTATTCGTACAATTACGGCAACGCCCATTTTATAGCCATTAATTCGGGCTACGCGCAGGGGGCCGAAAAAGTGGGCAAAGTTTTGTTCGCCGAAAATTCGGACGAGTACCGCTGGCTGGAGGCCGACCTTAAAAGCGCCCGGAGCAATAAAAATATTAAATGGGTAATTATGTATTCGCATTACCCTTTGTTTGTCTTCGGGGTGAGTCATATACAAACCTGGCAAAACCATTTGCAGCCATTGGTTGATAAATACAAGGTCGATCTGTACATAGCCGGCCACCGCCATGTTTACGAAAGGCATAAAGCCATACGCGGCACACAGGTATTTGAACAACCCGATATGCACATTTATGATAAACCACAGGGAACGGTTTATGTTGATAATGGCTCATTCGGCGGCTCATTGCAGGGCCCCGGTGGCTGGGATGTACCTGATATGCTGTTTACGCCACGTCAAAAAATATATACTTACTCAACAATGGCCATTGAAGGCAATACCCTAGAATATAAAGTGTTTGATAAACAAGGTAACCCGGTTGATTACTTTAAGCTAATTAAAGATTAACTTTAGGTAATAAAGCTGTTAATCTTCAACTAATTTCCCACTTATTTATTTGAAATTGTATCTTTGGCAAACTAAACGCTTTAAGTGTATTATTTACACTAAGCACAAGAACCTATAAATTGCAAATAAAATGAGTTTAATAATTGATGTTCATGCCCGCCAGATACTGGATTCGCGCGGAAACCCTACTATTGAGGTAGATGTATTAACCGAAAATGGCTATTTGGGCCGCGCCGCCGTACCGTCGGGTGCATCAACCGGTATACACGAGGCTGTTGAATTGCGTGATAATGATAAAGCTGTTTACATGGGAAAAGGTGTATTAAAAGCCGTTGCCAATGTAAACGATATTATAGCACAGGAACTACAGGGCATTGACGTATTCGATCAGAACAGCATTGATCAACTGATGATAGAACTGGACGGTACACCTAACAAAGGTAAACTGGGCGCCAATGCCATATTGGGCGTTTCGCTTGCTGCCGCCAAAGCAGCCGCGCAGGAAAGTCACCAGCCGTTGTATCGCTATATTGGTGGTGTTAACGCTAATACGCTGCCTATCCCGATGATGAATATTGTTAACGGCGGCTCACATTCCGACGCGCCTATAGCGTTCCAGGAATTTATGATCATGCCGGTTGGCGCGTCTTCTTTTTCGGAAGCGTTAAGGTGGGGCACAGAAGTTTTCCATAACCTTAAAAAAATATTGCATGACCGTGGCCTTTCAACCGCCGTTGGCGATGAAGGCGGTTTTGCACCAACTTTTGAAGGCACCGAAGATGGCGTTGAAACTATTTTAAAAGCGATTGAAAAAGCAGGCTACAAGCCGGGCGTGGATATATGCCTGGCATTTGATTGCGCGGCATCGGAATTTTACAAGGATGGCAAATACGATTATACCAAATTTGAAGGCGAAAAAGGCGCTATCCGTACCAGCGCCCAACAAGCCGAATATTTGGCGCGGTTAGCAGAAAAATACCCGGTTATCTCCATAGAAGATGGTATGGCCGAGGATGACTGGGAAGGCTGGAAATTATTGACCGACCGTATCGGCGGCAAAATACAATTGGTAGGCGATGATCTGTTTGTTACCAACGTAACCCGCCTGCAAAGAGGTATAAATGAGGATATCGCTAACTCCATCCTGGTAAAAGTTAACCAGATAGGCTCGCTAACCGAAACCATAAACGCGGTAAGCCTGGCGCAAACCAATGGCTATACCTCGGTAATGAGCCACCGCTCGGGCGAAACAGAAGACAGCACTATAGCTGATTTGGCTGTAGCCTTAAATTGCGGACAAATAAAAACCGGCTCAGCTTCACGGTCTGACAGGATAGCGAAATACAACCAGTTATTGCGTATTGAGGAAGAATTGGGCAGTAACGCTAAATTTATAGGGAAAGATTTTAAGTTTTATAAGAAATAAGCTGAAAGGTAAAAGCAGAAAGCTTAAAGCTATATTAGAGAGCCCCGATTTTTGTCGGGGCTTTTTTTTGTCTGAACCTTGATTTATTGGAATTTAAAGATTGACCTGATTATTTAAGCGAACAGGAATCATGAAATCCTTTGATCCTATAAATCATGGTTCAGACAACTGCTCAAATATTCCCTTCTTCCATCTGGAATAATGTCTCCACAGTTGTTTCAAATGCTTTAGCCATGCGCAGGGCGAGCAGGGTGGAAGGGGTAAATTTACCCGTTTCGATTGAGTTGACCGCCTGGCGCGAAATGCCTATTTCTTTGGCAAGGTCGGCTTGCGTCCAGTTTTTTTTGGCCCGTTCAACCTTTATGGTGTTCCTCATGCGGCATATTTCTTTTTGGATATGAAAAACCCGATATAATAAAAAAGCATACAATAAACAACCATTTCGGGATAACCAAACCAATCAAAGTTTGTTATATCGCACATGCTTAGTAAAAACAATACCATTGTAAGCAGCAAGGTTAGTGAAAACCCTATCACTGCCGCTTCAAAATGGATGCGTTGCCTTACTTCGTCCATTGCAGCAATGCCCTTAATATAATTGTAAATAAAAATAGTGAATGTAACTATAGGTATCAGCGCAACGGCAAGCGAAAGTGGCTTCGGCATGGCACCATATTTTAATAATAATAATGCGGCAAAATAAGTTGCTGCCCAAATCAGGGCGAACACGACCGAGCGTCGCCCAAGGTATTGTTTAACTTGTTTCATAATGTTAATTATTTTTTTGATAAAGATAAGTAAACATTTCATATTGTCAAGTAAACATGACAAAATAATTAATTTTTTAAGGAAAGAAAAAAGATAATTGAATTTATTTAGTACATCAACCGCTATCATTACTAATTAACCACCCCAACCGTCATACAACCACCACATTCCATTCCATAGCCACCTCACTCACCATACTTCACAATAAAACCGTATCTTTGCAAAAAATAAATATAATACCCGTTAGCTTTACGGTTTTGATCACCGACAAACTCTTCAGATCCGCTATGCAATCGCGTTAGCACATAATATAAGAAACACAATACATGTCATTCGAAAATTTAAAATTAATTGAGCCAATCCTCAGGGCCCTAAAAACTGAGGGATATACTATACCCACGCCCATACAAGAACAAGCCATACCTATAGTATTACAACACCGCGATCTGCTGGGCTGTGCCCAAACAGGTACCGGTAAAACAGCGGCCTTCGCCATACCTATTTTACAGTTATTGTACCAGGACAGGCTTCAGCATAAAGAACAAAAAACCATAAAGGCCCTTATACTAACCCCAACCCGCGAACTTGCCATACAAATTGACGAAAGCTTTGCAGCTTACGGCAGGCATACCGGTTTAAAACACCTGGTTATTTTCGGTGGGGTATCACAAAACCCGCAAACTGAGGCGCTGCGCAGGGGAGTTGATATTTTAGTGGCTACACCGGGCCGTTTGCTCGATCTGATGAACCAGCGTTATGTTCATTTAGACCATATTAAAATGCTGGTGCTTGACGAAGCCGACCGTATGCTGGATATGGGCTTTGTGCACGATGTTAAAAAGATAATAGCTAAAGTGCCTGCAAAAAGGCAAACGCTGTTTTTTTCGGCGACTATGCCGAACGAGATACAGAACCTGGCCAATTCTATATTAACCAACCCCGAAAAGGTGGAGGTTACGCCACAATCATCAACTGCCGATACCATACAGCAGGAGCTTTATTATGTAGAGAAAAACGACAAGCGGTTATTGCTGGCCCATATACTAAAAGACAGGGATATTAAAACCGCCCTGGTATTTACACGCACCAAACATGGCGCGGATAAGGTAGTAAAGGACCTGGTTAAGATAGGCATTACCGCCGAGGCTATCCACGGCAATAAATCGCAGAACGCGAGGCAGCGGGCTTTGGCTAATTTCAAGAACCGCACTACGCGTGTATTGATAGCTACTGATATTGCCGCGCGCGGTATTGATATTGACGACCTTACCCACGTAATTAATTACGAAATACCCAACATACCCGAAACATACGTGCACCGTATTGGCCGTACAGGCAGGGCAGGAGCAAGCGGCATTGCGCTAACCTTTTGCGACCAGGAAGAAATTGAATTTTTAAAAGATATTCACAAGCTTATTGGCAAACAGGTGCCCGTTAACGAGGAGCATCCTTACCCGATGAGTCCGCAAAGCATAGTTGCTAAATATGCCGAAGGGCAAAGCAAGGGCGGCGGCCAGCGCGGTGGCAGTGGCGGCAATAAACGTGGCCGTGGTTTTGGCAGGGCCGATAAGCCCAAACACTCAGGCGGCGGCGGAAGATCATCGGATAATTTAAGTGGCGGCAGGCCGGGTGGAAAAAGGTGGTAAAAAATACTTTTGTCATTGCGAGGAGGAACGACGAAGCAATCGCGAATTTTGCGGTAGCAAACTTTTCTTCTTGCGATTGCCACGCTACGCTCGCAATGACAATGTTTGTTTTTGTTAATAAGTTGATAAGCATATTTGCACCTGTTTGCCTTTTTGAATAATTTTAGCTAAAATTTACAACGCATAGCAATGAAACGCCTCATCGATCTTTTTAAAAACAAATATTTTTTGGTTACGATAGCCTTTTTGGTGTGGATGATATTTTTTGATAAGAACGATCTGTTTTCGCAGTACCAGTATCACCAGCAGGTAAGTAAATTGAAACATGACCGCGATTTTTATAAAAAGCAAACTGCCAAAGTAAGTAAGGACCTCGACGAGCTTACCTCAGACCCCGCAAAGCTCGAGAAATTTGCCCGCGAAAAATATTTAATGCGGAAAGATAATGAGGACGTTTTTGTAGTGGAGAAAGAGAAGGCACAGTAAGAGGCCGCATAAAATACGCGTCATTGCGAGGAACGAAGCAATCACTTCACCTGCAAATCAAACACCGGGATGTTATTAAGAAGTCAAAGCAAAAAAGTAAACGCTCATGCCTGTCAATGCGGAGATTGCTTCGTTCCTCGCAATGACGCCGAAATTATAAGTCAATTTTCTACATTTGAACCATGAGTATCCGCGTAGAAGGTTTAACAAAAATTTATGGAGCGCAAAAGGCAGTTGATAATATAACTTTCAGCGCCGGGCCGGGTGTGCTGGGTTTCCTGGGGCCTAATGGCGCAGGGAAATCAACCACTATGAAAATACTCACCTGCTTTATCCCCCAAAGCAATGGTACGGCCGAAGTATGCGGGTACGACGTAAACAAACAACCCCTTGAAATTAAGCGCAACATTGGTTACCTGCCCGAAAGCAACCCGCTTTATACAGATATGTATGTAAAAGAATCGTTAGCTTTTATAGCGGGTATTCACGGGCTACACCAGCCTGCCAAACGCATTGCCGATATTATTGAACTAACCGGGCTCGGCCCCGAACAACATAAAAAAATAGGCGAGCTATCCAAAGGATACCGCCAGCGGGTAGGTTTGGCGCAGGCTATTTTACATGATCCGCAAGTATTAATTTTAGACGAGCCCACATCGGGGCTTGACCCTAACCAACTCATCGGCATACGCCGGTTAATATTGGATCTGGGTAAAACAAAAACCATTATCCTGTCAACTCATATTATGCAGGAAGTGGAGGCGGTATGTGATCACGTTATCATTATTAACCGGGGTAAAATAGTTGCTGATGATACCCTGCAGCAAATGCGCGATAAAAACAAAGGCAAAACGCTGGAAAATATATTTATTGGCTTAACGGGCATATAATATTGACTTTTCATAAACTGGTGCCATTTTTTAATAATAATTGAAACATTTTTTTTTAATACCCCCCCGTTTTTAAACGACGGGAGTATTTAGAGAAAATGATCGCGTTTGCGGTTGATCGTGAATATGTTTTTCACTTAAATCTATTGTCATGAAGAAGCGTAGCTTAACAATTATTCTATTAGTTTTAACAATTGCATTTGCCAGGGCGCAATCAGAAAAAAAGTTTGCATTCGGCGTGAGCGGAGACTTTGCCCTACCCTACAATAACGACTACGGCTATGTAGACGGCATCGGCCTCACGGCAAAGATCGAGTATGCCTTAAGCCCTAAGTTGCGGTTAGCCTTTATGCCGGCATATTTTACCGCGCCCTCAAATAATCGCAGTGATTACACCTACGCCAATCAGGCCGAAACAGTTATTAAGCCCGGCGGACCTAATGTAATTTATAAATATATTCCCCTGAAGATGGGCTTGCGGTATTATTATGCGCAAAACATATATGTGGAAGCCGGGGCCGGCAAAATTTTTGGTGCAAACAGTATAGCACAAGACGGATTTTTTTCCAGCGTTGGTGTAGGCGGAATAACGGTCATTGATGATAATAATTTTTTTGATTTTGGTTTTAATCTTGCACGGGGTTACCGAAACAATGATTTCTATGTGGGCTCCGCGAGCCAATATGGCCTGACGGCTGGTTACATACACTTTTTTTAAACCCGGAGTACTTTTTGCATTAGCAAATAATGTTGTAATTTCGGCGTTCAATGGCTTTTGCGCAAAGTGTATAGCATACTAAAAAAAGAAATTACATCATACCTAAGTTCATTGGTAGCATACGTTACCATCGGGGTGTTCCTGCTGGTGCTGGGTTTGTTTTTATGGGTGTTCCCTGATTCAAGCATTTTAGATTACGGTTTTGCCGGGTTAGACAGCCTGTTTAGCACAGCGCCCTACCTGTTCATGTTCCTTATTCCGGCTATAACGATGCGGTCGCTTGCCGAAGAACGCAAGGAAGGCACCTTTGAGTTATTGGTAACCCGCCCGCTAACCGACCTGCAAATTGTATTGGGGAAATATTTTGCAGCGGTATTACTGGTTTTATTCGCTTTAATACCTACGCTTACCTATTATTATTCGGTTTATATTTTGGGTACGCCGCAGGGCAATATTGATAGCGGCGCGGTTATAGGTTCGTACATAGGGTTGTTTTTATTGGGGGCGGCGTTCGCGGCAATTGGTTTGTTCGCATCGTCTGTAAGTAAAAACCAGATCATCGCCTTTACCATCGCGGTTTTCCTGTGTTTCTTTATTTACAGCGGTTTCGATTCGCTTAGCGGGTTGCTTTCCCTGCAAAATACAGGTTTGCAAAGCCTGGGCATTACCGAACATTACCAATCCGTAAGCCGTGGCGTTTTAGATACGCGCGACATGGCTTACTTTATTGTATTAACCGGCTTATTTATTTGCCTTACACTGTTTGTATTATTAAAGCAGCGGCAAAAAAGCTTGAAGGATGCAACCTTATTTAAATTAATAATTGCATTAATTATTATAGCCGTTTTATCAGGCATCACTTTTACGCGTTTTGATTTTACTAAAGAGAAACGCTATACCATTTCGCAGATCAGCCGGAATGTGTTGGATAGTCTGTCGGAACCCGTAAAGGTCACCGTTTATTTGCAGGGCGATTTTCCGGGAGGAATGAAACGGCTGCAAAGAGCTACTAATGATATATTGACCGATCTGCAGGCCTACAGTCACCGGAAATTGCAATTTGAATTTGTCGACCCGCTAAAAAACCTAACAGCCGACCAGCAAAACCAGGCCATACAGGATCTGCAAAGCCGGGGTATTGATCCAACCCCGCTCAGCGTAAAAACAGATGATGGCGTATCGCAGAAAACTATTTTCCCGGCAGCAATGGTTTCGGGCAATGGTAAGGATATCCCCGTTAAGTTATTAAACCAGCAAACACAAATGGGCCTTTCGGCCGATGAGGTGCTAAATAATTCTATCCAAAACCTGGAATACGCGCTTATATCGGCCATAAAAAAAGTAACGCGTGGCGGCAGGCCCCAAATAGGTTTTACCACCGGGCACGATGAGCTGAATGATCTGCAACTCAATGATGCCATGAAATCCCTGTCGGATGGGTTCGAAATAGGCCGGGTTGATTTGGCGACCATTCCGTTTGACAGGCTGTTGAACGTAAAACTGATAGTAATACCCAAGCCCGAAAAACCGTTTACCGAACTGGAAAAGTTTAAGCTTGACCAATATATTATGCGCGGCGGCAAGGTGCTTTGGACGATAGACCAGGTGAGCGCCGAACTGGATAGTATGCGCGGCCATAAAGGTGAACAGCTGGCATTTGCCAAACAGTTAAATTTAGACGATCAGCTGTTTGTTTACGGTGTCCGCATTAATTATGACCTGATAGCCGATATTAGTTGTGCGCAAATACCCATCACCACAGGCAACATTGGCGGACAGGCGCAAATATTGCCCGTACCCTGGTTGTTTTATCCCATATTTATGCCGCTCTCCAAACATCCCATTGTAAAAAACCTGGATGGCATATACAGCGAGTTTGCCAGTACCATTGATATACTGGATACCAGGGGCGTTAATAAAACTATTTTATTGGCATCATCGCCTTTTAATAAAAAACTAAGCGCTCCGTATATGATTTCGCTGCAGGCTATTGAGAAGGAGCCCGACCCGAAGGCGTTTCAAAGCGTACCAAAAACTACGGCTGTTTTACTGGAGGGCAGGTTTACATCCGATTTTAAAAATCGTCCCGTACCGGAGGGACTGAGGGAGCCAATAACTATTCAACCTGAAAGCAAACCCACAAAAATGATAGTGATAAGTGATGGCGATATATTTAAGAACCAGGTGGCTTCGGATGGTTCGCCGTACCCGTTAGGATACGATCACTACACCAAACAAACCTTTGGCAATAAAAATTTGCTGCTTAATATTGCTGATTATATGACCGATGATTCGGGCCTGATAGCCCTGCGGAACAAGGAAATTAAACTGCGCCTGCTTGACCGGGCGCGGGTGCGCAGCGAAAAATTATACTGGCAGGTTATTAATACAATTATTCCTTTGTTTTTAGTGTTAATATTTGCTATTTTTCAACATTATATTCGC
>Ga0206891_10010_pt1 | contig 56018 bp, 54 predicted proteins | sample Alteio_BWOrgHeat_55_FD_153246 | JGI IMG/M metagenome (GOLD analysis project Ga0206891, IMG submission 153246) | Enriched cells from forest soil in Barre Woods Harvard Forest LTER site, Petersham, Massachusetts, United States - Alteio_BWOrgHeat_Nextera7 ...
CGCCGGTGACTCCCGTTATGGAGATGAGCGGTATAAACACGACGATGGGTGTGATCGTCGACCCAACCAGGGGAAGGCGGATTTCGCGTATGGCGCTGCGAATCGCTTCGGCGCGCGATTGACCCGAATCGCGATGCATGACGATGTTCTCAACCACCACAATGGCATCGTCGATCACCAATCCGACGGCCGCGGCCAGCCCGCCAAGCGTCATCAGATTGAAGCTTTGACCCAGGACGCGCATCGCGATGAACGTAACACCAATGGTGGCGGGAATCACCAGGCCGGCTACCAGCGACGTGCCCCAATCGCGCAGGAACAGAACCATAATCAGGGACGCCAGTATCAATCCCAGAAGGATGGCATCGCGCACGCTATTTATAGAATCGATCACCAACTCCGATTGGTCGTAGAAGGGCTGAATGTCTACGCCTGGAGGAAGGTCCTTCTTTAGAGTGGCGATTTCCCGATGCACGGCGCTCGCTACGTCCACAGTATTGCTGGCCGGCTGCCGGTAGATGTTTAGCAGAACAGCCCGCTTGCCGTTGGCGGTTACTACCGTATAAACGGGCATCACCGAATTGTTCACACTGGCGACATCACTAATGTGCACGGCCGCACCAGCGGGAGTGGTCTTGACGATAATGTTCCCAATGTCGTGAAGATTTTGCGCCTGGCCGCTCATTAACGTGAGCACTAACTGGTGGTTGGTTTCGATCAGGCCGGGAGAATCTATCATGTTACTCCGGCTGATGGCGTCCAGGATATTCGGGACTGTAACACCGGCCTCGATCAATTTCGCAGGATCGGGTTGAATTTGAAACTCGGGCACTTGGCCGCCCTGCACTACTACCGAGGAAACACCCGTAGCGCGATTCAGGCGCGGTTTCATCGTGTAATTAGCTAGTTCCCAGAGCGTTGTTTGGGGAATTTTATTGGAAGTCAGACTGTAGCCAAGAATTGGAAAGGCGGCGAAGGTCAGGCGATTCGACGTTACCTTCGCGTTTGCAGGCAGCGTGGGCTGGACACGCGCCAGCGCCGCGTTCACCAACTGCAGCGTCTGATCCATATTCACGTTCCAATCGAAAAACAAATCGATCTCAGCGCTGCCTCGACTCGTAATGGAAGTTACGTGATCTAAACCCGGAACCGTGTTAACAGCCTCCTCCAACGGTTGTGTGACTGTAACCAGCATCTGGTCGATGGGATAGACACCTACGTCCGCGCCCACCACAATACGGGGGAAATCGGTGCTCGGGAAAACCGCGACGGGAATCGACACAGCCACGTAGGCGCCGACCGCCAGCAGTGTAAGGATGACGAAAATGATCGGCTTACCATGGCGCGCCGTCCAGTGCGGCGTTTCGTTCCCGGTATTCGGTAGGGAAGGAACTGTGGATAGTTCGCTCATTTTCCTTGCGTTTTTGTCTGATCTTTTTTTGGAGCGGCCTTTTGGTCCTTGCTCGTAGCAGGTTCTTCGGCGCCGCTTTCGTCCTGATCGTCTGATTCTTCGACGGCAGTTGTTACTACATTCACCTTGGCCTTGTCATCAAGGCCCATGCCGCCGACCACCACAACCTCTTCGCCGGGATTGGCGCCACTCAGGATTTGCACTTGATTGCCCTCACGCACGCCGATGGTTACAGTTCGTTTGTGAGCAATCGAGTCTGACGAAACCGTCAGGACGGCTGTGCCTCCTTCTTCGCCCGGTAGAATCGCGGCCGCCGGAACTACCGTCGCAGCCTTGTAGATTTCGGTCGCGATTGCTGCGTGCACCGCAGTTCCGGGCTTCAAGCGTTCATCGGGGTTGTCGATCTGAATCCAGACTTGAACGGTCGTCGTATTAGGATCGGCGGCAGGGCTTACCACGCTAACCTTGCCCTCCAATTCATCCTTGCTATCGGGCCGTGTGAGTATGGCGGTTTGGCCCACCTTCACCGTGGCCGCTTCCGACTGAGGAACGTCGATGCGCGCAACTACGCGCGATATATCCATCACGGTGATCACGGGCGCGCCAGGGTTAGCCATTTCTCCCGCATTCAGCGGTCGATCGGCAACAATGCCTGATATTGGACTCACAATGCGGGAATACGCGACCTGTGCCTCTTGGGAGTCGTTGTGTGCTTTGGCGGACGTAACTTGCGCCGCAGCGCTCTTGATCTGATCTTGTCTTACCGATTCAAGCGTCTTGAGATGCTCTTGCGAGGCATGATACTGGCTCTCTGCTTGCGCATAGGCCATGCGCGCTTCGTCCACTGAACGGCCTGCCAGCGCACCCTCCTTAAACAACTGCTGCCGGCTCTCCATTACTGCCTTGGCATTGTCGCGGGCCTCGCGGGCGGATTCCAAATCGGTCTGCGCCTTGACCATCGAGTCGGGAATCGTAGAGACTTCCGCCGTTCGAAGATTTGATTCTGCCTGCTCGACAGCACCTTTGCTCTCCGCGGCGGCGTCGATCAGGTCCCGGTTATCCAGCACCGCCAACAGTTGTCCTTGCTTTACGTGGTCGCCGCGGTTCACGTAGAACTTTTGCACTGGTGCAGAGATTTTAGGCATGAGGTTCGCTTGGTCTCGAGGGAAGAGTGCGCCGTCGCCATGAACGATCCGCCGAATGGTCGCCTGAGTGACAGCTGTGACTTGCACCGGAGCGGGAGCCTTTTCTTTTTCAGGAGGCTGACTGCAGGCTGCGAGAAAAAGCAGCACTGGAAGAACGTAGGGCAACTTGGACAGCATGGTCTAAAAGGTTCCGGTCAGCGTTTGCAGATTGCTAAGGGCGAGCCGGTAGCGCAGCATACCGTCGCCGTACGCGTTCCGTGCCTGGATAAGGCTTGTCTGGGCATCCGTCAATTCGACGATCGTGGCTTCGCCTGCCTGGTAGCGGAGGGTACTCAAGCGCAGACTCTCAGAGGCTAGGTCGACCGACCCTCGCAGCAGATCGATCTGCTGACGGGCAGTTTGCGCTTCATCGTAGTAGCCGCGCAAATTTCTGATGAGTGTCCGTTGCGTGAAGCTCAAATCTACTGCCGCCTCTTTCTGCTTGAGCTCACTCTGTCGCATCTTGCTGCGCCGGATACCCCAGTCCCAAACGGGGATGTTCAAGCTAGCAGTCACAAAGTAGCCGAGGTTCGGAACCGGGCCGAGGTCCTTGTTGGCGGCCGTCGCACTACGCAGCGCAAATGCGTTCGCTTCAATTCCGTAGACGGCGTCCACGGTAAGCGTCGGCAGAAAGGCTTGGCGCGCCATTGTGACATCCAGTCGGCTGCTGCGCACCGTTTCCATTGCCGCTGCCAGCGTGGGATTTTGCCGGCCCGCCATGGTCTCGGCTTCGGCCAGCGGAGGCAGTGGTGGCGCAAGATCCAAGTCATCGACAATTGAAAAACTTTCGTCAAAGTCACGAAACAACAACACCGCCAGATCTAGCCGCGCGTTTTCCATACCGAGCTTGCTTTCCTGGAGGGCCTGCTGCTGGCTGTTCTCGAGAAGTTGCGACTTGACAACATCGCTGTGTGCCACTTCCCTGCCGCGCTCAAGGTCCTGGCTGATTTTCAGCGAGTGCTGAGCCTGATCGAGAGCCTGTTGCGCCGTCGCGTACTTGCGCTGCGCGACGAGCAGGGCGTAGTAATTCTTCGTAACCGTGGCCGCCAAGCCTCTTCGCGAGATTTCCACCTTCGCCCGGGCAATCGCTTCCGTAGCGGTCGCACGCTGTACCGCAACCCGGCTCAGCACACCGGGCGACAGATCCTGATGCACAACGGCCCATTCGCGGTAAACGTGGACACCGTCGTTGGTGACAAATCTGCCCTGAGGCAGCTTTCCGTTGCCCTCCGTGCCTAGGTATTCCGACCTTCCCGACAGCGAGGGGTAAAGAGCCGCACGAGCCTGCTTACGATCCTCGCCTGCCACGAGTGCGTCGCTAGTCGCCGCGAGCAGCGACGGATCGTTTTTCTCGGCCAGTGCCAGCGCGTCCTTCAAAGTGAGCGTCTGCGGAGCTTCATTCGCCCCGGGAGGTTGCGTGGGCACTGAGAAATTGACCGTCTGCGCGAAACTCGACGAAACACAAGCGACCGTCGCAAATATCAGGCGTAACCAGACGCGCTCATCCCGAGCGTGCGGAGTGTAACAACGCACAATATCTCCTTCAAAAGATCGCTTGGGGGTGCGGCCCGCACCTTGCGACCGAGAGGTAGGATATCAACGCAACCTTAAGATAGTCTTAAGCGTTTAGAACCTGGCTATAGATAAGCGGTCGTCGATAACGAACTTCGAAGCCAAGATCAGCCGGAACTGCGGCGCATGGTTTGGCGCAGCTATCCAAATGGCTGATTCAACTTCCGAGGTATTGGTCAGGCCAGAGCTTTTCCATAAAGCACAAGCAAGCGGCTCCATGCTTTCTCTGCCTGAGCCTCGTTATAGACCTTCGAATCCGGAGGGCACCAGCCATGCATTGCGTCGGCATATACTTCGATTTCCGCCGCCAGATTCGCTTTGGCGAACGTCTCTTTCAGAACGTTCTTGTCATTGGGCGAGCGCGCGTCGTCATTGGAAGCGATCGCGATGAGGAACTGCGCCTTACTTGTCGCCGCCTGAAGATGCGGACTGTCCGGTTTGTCGGTCACCAGTCCACCGCCGTGGAATGATCCGACTGCTCCGACGCGGTCTGGCACAGCGGCAGCTGTACGAAATGCAATTGGGCCACCCATGCAATAACCCTGTGTGCCCACCTTCCGATTCTTTGCGACGGATGGCTGGCTGTCCAGCCAAGCGATGAACGCCTTCGCATCTGTCATTTGCGTCGTCGCGTTCAGACTCTGTGCAAGCGGCATTACTTGCTGGATTGGCGTTGCGGAGCCCGCTTCCGCGGTCGGGGCTTTCTTGGTGCGGTAGAACGGGTTCACCACCAGCACCGAATAACCAGATTCAGCGAGTCGTTTTCCCATTTGTCGAAAGGCGGGCCGTAGACCAAAGATATCCGGCCATACCAGAACGCCGGGGGCGGTGCCGCTCGCGGGATGTACAAAGTAACAGTCTGCGGTGCCGTCCGGCGTTGGGACGTTCACATCCGATTCGGTCACCGCAGCCGCGTTCGCAACTCGGGGCAACATCATCGCCATGCCAGCGCCCAGCATCATGCCAAACTGTTTCCTTGTCACTCGCCCGAGACGCTCGTACTCTTGTAGGTCCTTCTCGAAATGATCCTGGTCACACATAGTTTGCCTTTTCTCTCGTTGCCTGCTTGCGCGCGAGCCTGGACGCGTCTCGGTTATTTTATACCCACCCGCTCTCGTTTTTTTTGGGGTAAGTCCTTGCTTGGACCTCGGCGAGCGGCCGACCTGCTACGGCTGCGCTTCCCGCTGATCAGCAAACTCGGCTGGCTGTTCCATTTCAATGGAGCTTTCAACCACTTCGCTTGTGCCGAGGGCGCTACTTGAGAGAACTCCTTGTTTGCGTTTAAACGTGGCTATAAGTCTGCGGATTGAGAGTGACAGGCCCGTATAAACCAACACGCAGGCACCGAGCGAAGCGAGCGCAGCGATCGCCTGGCCCAGAGGACCGTAATACTCACCCGTATGCCCGAAACGGACGAACGCGCGAAGCCTCTGGCCGAGGCTGCCGTCCCCAAATGTAGTCGTTCTTACGACCGCCGCGGTATCGCGATTCAGCAAATATTGAGTGCGCATTTGGGGCTGTCCTCCAGCACCGGTATCGATGACCGCAGCAACCGGCCCGTTCGGATCCTGCACAGTATTCAGTGTGATTGTGCGCCAATCCGGGCTTAAGTTTTTGGCGGCGACAAGCAGTTGTTCGTAATTCGGTTCGTTTCGAACTGCAGATTCGCCGGCGTGGGAACGCCGCTCGCCGAAGCGGGCACTCCCACCCGGCGTAGAGCCGCTCAATCGAAATAACAGCGCGTTTGCCCAGCCAAATGACATGACAACGCCTGTGAGGACGATGACAAGCAATGGGAGTGCACACCAGATCCCAAGAACGTTGTGCCAATTCCATTCCCGAGCTCTTCCACGTAATCCGGTTCGAAAAGCAATAGAGGCGCGCACCGCCTTCCAACTCCACTTCCGCGGCAGCCACAGAAATACTCCCATGACAATCAGTGCGCCAAAGAGAAGGTTCGATACCCCTGCCAGCCATTGTCCGGCGCTCTTTGATCCAAGCGGCGCGCCCAGCGCCCGGTGCAATCGCTCGATCGCGAAGAAGAACTCATGCGCACGAGCCGAACTGACGCCCAGAACAGCACCACCGTATGGGTCGACATAAACCGTCTTATTTCGGCCGATCGTAAACTGCGTGGCAGCCTGAGGTTGATTGCGAACCACTATGGCAGTCGGCTCACCCAGGCCGGCTCGGCGGACCACCTCGATCAAGTCGTTCATGGGGCGTTGCTGCGCGTCATTGGGAACAGATACCGTGCGAACATCGCGGTCAACGAACTCAACGATCTGCCTTTCGAAGGAAAGCCCCACACCTGTGACGGCCATAATGAAGATGAATAAACCCACGGTAACGCCCACGGCTAAATGGAGCCAAAAAAGAATTTTGCGTATCACGTTTCCTCTCGCTTCCAACAACGGCTCCAGCTTGACCGGCCTCTCTTAAAATTCCCTGAAAAGTTCTCGCCACGCTTCAAACGATGCGCGGAATCTGATTCAATGATTCTCAGGTGAAATGCGCGTCCTGCTTGTTGACGACGACCGTGAGGTAACCGAATGTGTCCAGCGGGAGCTGGAAGACGAGTCTCTCACCGTTGTGGTTGCGCATGATGGCGCCGCTGGATTGCGGCTGGCCGAGTCGCAAGCCTTCGACATCTTGGTGCTCGACGTCATGATGCCCTTTATGGATGGCCTCGAAGTCACCCGCCGCCTCCGCAGGCAGAATATCCTGATGCCGATACTCTTGTTGACCGGACGCGATGCTCCCGAGGAGATTGTGCGCGGCCTCGATGCAGGAGCTGACGATTACCTGACCAAGCCTTTTTCGTTCGACGTCCTTCTGGCTCGTATCCATGCCCGTACACGAAGACTCGGCCAGAAGGAGAGCCAGTTGCGCTTTGCCGACTTGATACTCGATTTGGACGAGCACAAAGTGTGGAGAGGGAAGCGGACCCTCACTCTGACACGCACTGAGTTCGCCATACTGGAGTGCCTATTTCGGTCAGCGGGCCGTGTAGTTACGAGAGACCGGATCATCGAAATCGTTTGGAACGACCGAGAGATCAGTGAGAACAATCTGGACGTCTTCATTAAGTTCCTTCGCGCAAAGATCGACCCTCCGGGCTCGCCGAAGCTGATCCACACCGAGCGGGGACTGGGCTACAGTTTGCGCCAGGTGGTTGAGAAAGATACCTATTGAACGGATTGAATCCACGCTCGTTGCGCTTTCGCCTCACGCTCTGGTACTCGTGTGCTCTGATTTTGGTGGTCTTGATACTCGCGGGTGCCAGCCGGTGGGCATTGGCAGTAAGTCTGGATCATGCGCTGGACCAAAGTCTGCGGTACCGGCTCATTGGACTGCGCGGTTTTATCGATCAAAACAGCCATGAAGGCTTGGATCACCTCGCCGAGAAACTAAGTGAGTTGAACCATCTCGGCGAGCTGTTTCAAGTGTTCGGGCCAGATGCCCTGCTGATATCGCAATCGGATGGTCTGGCACGTCATCATGTCAGCGTCCAAATGCCCCCTGATCCTGGAGCAGGCATCCTTTTTCGGAGCGCCGGGCCGCCATGGTTCCCCGTTCGTATGGCGACCCAGCGGATCTATGTTATTGGACAACCGCTTATCGTCGAAGTGGCGGATCCACAACGCAAGTTTCAGGGTGTCCTGAACGAGTTCGATACCGTACTCTGTTTCGCGCTTCCGATCGTATTGGCTATCGCGACGCTCGGTGGTTACTGGCTTAGCCGCAGAGCGCTCTCTCCCGTCGACCAGATCATTGACGAGGCCCGCGCGATTAGCCCAACCAACTTAGCCGCGAGACTCTCCGTTCCCCCCTCTGGCGACGAATTGCAGCGGCTCTCGGAGACCCTTAATCAAATGCTCGCCCGCGTTGAACAGTCTCTGCTGCGGATGCGCCAGTTCACAGCCGATGCCTCACATGAGCTGCGCGCGCCGATGACCTTGATCTATGCAAAGGCCCAGTTTGCGCTTCGGCGTGAGCGTAATCCGGATGAGTTAAAGGAGTCGTTGCAGAAGATCTTGCGCGAAGCCAAACGATGCACCGACCTGATCAATCAACTTCTATCTCTCGCGCGAGCCGACGCGCGTACCAGCCCCGTCGAACTTGTCGCGACCGATCTGACTGCCCTGATGGAAGAGGTCGTGACCGAGGTCAGGACCCTTGCTTCGAGCAATGAACTAATCGTCTTGGCGAGCTTGCCGGATATTCCAATTCGGGCCAAAGTGGACGAGGCTTCTTTCCGCCGAATGCTTTTGATTCTGCTCGATAATGCCATCAAATACACAGCGCAGGGTGGCACGGTCGCTATCCGCGCGACTGAGGACGCCGGCTACGTTCTGATCGCCGTCACCGACACGGGTGCCGGAATTCCTGCGGACCAATTGCCCTTCATCTTCGATCGGTTCTGGCGAGCCGACAAAGTGCGATCAAGAGACGCGGGCGGAACAGGATTAGGTCTGGCGATAGCCCGCGAAATCGCGCAGAGTCACGGAGCCGAGATCTTTGCAGAAAGCTCGGTCGGGCAGGGATCGACTTTTACCATCCGGCTGCCGAGCTCTGCCGGCCAACCGCCCGCTCTGCAGGCGCAACTCCGCGACGGCTCGCCCGCGCCACCCTAATGCCGGGTCGCCTGAATCAAATGAAGAAGCCCATCCACAATTCCGGCCTCCGCATATCCCTGCTTCAATCGTGAACCAAGCACTTGGAACGTATAAGCGCCGAACGCAGTATCGTTCGGAATGTAACCCGAGTTCGCCCTCCCGTTCGCAAGCGTAACCACGACCGTATTCGCGGCGATTCCTTCTTCAGGCGCATTCCGATAGGGCTATAGATCTCAGCATCGACGCTCGCGAGCGCCACGTCTCCGATCCGAAGCACACCCAGACGGATGTTCACCGGATCTCCGTCTTCGTAAGTGCCGGGACTGCCTTCCCTGACGTTATCGGTCCGGCGCCGGCCAGGACAGGTAATTACCTTCTGATCTGCCGTGATTACTGGGTTGGTGCTCATCCGCGTAGTATCCGTCATGATGCGGATGGCTTCTTCACCACGCAGCACGCCTCACTGTCCATCACGCGCTCGAGCGCGTCTCGAACCTTCGGATCAAGCGGCTTCGCCTCCACCTTGCCATCGCGCAGCGGAGCTTCCACCTTCTCACGCGTCAGCACGTTTCCGGTGATTAAGCTTCGGCATATCAACATTTATAACTGGTGCATTCGGTTCCTCGAAGAGATAGCGTTATCGCTTAACCTTAAAGTATCTGAAAACCCGATCGTCTCGAAGCATTCGAATTCGTTCTTTCAGAAACCTTTAAGGTAAGCAGGCGAAGCTACCAAATGTTCCCAGGCTGACACCCATGAATCTGCGCAAATATAGCATCTTAAGCAGTCGCCAGAAAGCACAAAGGAATCCTTCTTGATGAAAATCTCTCACGCCTTCTGTGCCTTAGGCCTAATCTGCCTGTGGGTCGCTGACGCTATTGCTGGGAGGACGTCAACGTCGCGAATCGTAGCGGCGGCCAATACGTTTCTGTCGACCCTCGATCAGAAGCAGCGGCAATCCGTGCTCTTCGCGTTTGACGACGAAAAGCAACGAGCATTGTGGTCGAACTTTCCAGTACAGATGGTTCCTCGCGGAGGTATCAGCCTGAAAGCGATGACCCCGGCTCAGCGCGCGGCCGCCATGGCTCTGGTTTCCTCCGCCCTAAGCCCGAGGGGTTTCGAGAAGGTCCAGCAAATTATGGAGGGCGACGAAGTCAACAAGATCAGCGAGGGTAACCGCCCGCCTTTCGGTAACGGCGGACCCCCTCCTGGTAATGGCGGGCCCCCGCCGCCCTTCCGTAACGGAGGGAACCAAATGTTTGGCAAAGATCTCTATTACCTCTCCATCCTGGGAACTCCGTCTGAAAAAGATCCTTGGATGTTGCAGTTTGGCGGCCATCATCTCGCGCTCAATATCACCATCGCGGGCGAACGCGGCATTCTTACGCCGACCCTAACCGGTGCCCAGCCTGCGCTCTACACCATCGACGGGAAAACGGTTCGGCCTCTCGGGCCCGAGAGCGACAAAGCCATCGCGTTGCTCAATGCCCTTGATGAGAGCCAGCGGAAACGCGCAATACTCAGCTATAGTCTGGCGGATCTTGTGCTTGGTCCAGGTCAGGATGGCAAAACGATAGTGCCTGAAGGCCTGAAGGCTTCCGCTATGAACGATCGTCAGCGGGCGATGCTTCTCGATGTAATGTCGGAATGGGCCGGTATCATCCACGAGAGCGCGGCTGCAGCCCGCATGGCCGAACTCAAAGCCGACCTTGAGGAGACTTGGTTTGCCTGGAGCGGTCCAACAGCTGTCACTCCGGGTCACAATATCGCGGCTTATTACCGCATTCAAGGACCCCATGTCGTCATCGAGTACGCGCCGCAACGACTGGGCGGCGATCCATCGATGCATGTCCATACGATGTACCGCGATCCCACCAACGATTACGGCCGCAAGCTCAACGGCAAATGAAGAGCCGGTCGCGGCAGCCGCAAAAGCCGGTGAGGGGAGGGCTCGGTGAGATCAAAATCGAGTTCAGCGCCTATCTCCCTCGCGGCCGTACCGCTCGAGAACTCATTTTCGAAAATCATCACGAAAGTCGGATTGCAGCCCGCCCTGTCAAGTGTCTCGCTCGGAGCGATTTTTGCCGCAGGGCCGCTCTCGTTTCCCCGTCCCTGCGGGCGGCGCGGCTCTTCTTTCCCACGTCAGTGGGAAGATAGAGAAGGAGTCGAGCGGCGAGATGCAGTGCGGCCTCCGGATAGGTACCTCCGTGTGAGGAAGAGAATTGGAGTTTATGTGATGGCAAATCGCACAAGGCTGCTGACGGCAGTCGCATTTGGCGGGGCTCTTTGGGCAGTAGCACCCGCGGCACAAGCGCAAAGCAACATAGCCGTGGTTAACCAGCAGGCCGCTTTGATCAACACTAAAGACGGACAAACGGCCGTCAAGCAATTAACCGACAAGTACACGCCGAAGCAAAAGGAACTCGAAGGAAAACAGGCGGAACTTGCGCAGTTGAGTACCCAGCTGCAGGCCGGTACAGCCTTAGCCCCTGAGAAGCGGGCTCAGTTGCAGCGTCAGTTCGATGAGGGCAACCGGCTCTTCACCCGCGACCGCGATGACATCCGCGAACAGTACCAGGCTGATCAACAACGCCTGTTGGTTCCCATTGAGCAGCGCATGCAGGCCGTTATTGCCAAATTCGCTCAGCAAAAGGGCTTTGCGCTGGTTCTCGATACAAACGGGCCGGTCGTCTTCGCGTCGTCAACGATCGACGTTACAAAGGACATTGTAACGGCCTTCGACAATACGCCCGCCGTCATGCCGACCAATGTCCCGGCAGCCATCCCACAGAAGCAGGCCCCACCGAAGCCGATCTCGCATTAGTTCTTGGACATTAATCGGACTCCAGCGATGACAGTCGGCGCACGCCCGCTGTCATGAAAGCTCGGAGTCCGCTCCATCAACTCTCAGCTATAGGCGGTCTTGCAGGCGGTCTCCCTTTGCTTCTTTCCCTCATCTTTTTTTGATTTTCTTATTGACTGCGATCCAAAGTCAGGCTACTGTATTCGTGTACTAGTGTAATAGCACAGCAGACACTGAACACGATGTTCTTTCCACCGAATCCGGCTTCGGGGGTGCCCATCTATCTCCAGCTAATGGAGCAGGTGAAGCACGCCATTACAACAGGGGCGTTCGAGCCCGGAGATCAATTGCCTTCGATACGAAAAGTCGCGGAAGACCTGGTGATCAACCCGAACACGGTTGTGAAGGCCTATCGCGAGCTGGAACACGACGGCGTAATCGAAATGAGGCAGGGCACAGGTGCGTTTGTTTGCGAGAGCAGCGGCCTGAACCAAAAGACAGAACGGCTGAACTTGGCAGTGCCATTGGTGCGAGCGCTGATTGGCAGGCTTCGGGCGTTGGAATTGAGTGAAGAAGAGATTCGACGTCTGTTCGAAAGCGAGTTCTTAATCCAACACCGGGATGACAAAGTGGGTGCGGCAAAGACCGGGCGGGAATAGATCGGCAGCAACTGGGGAGGAGATATCGATGAACGATGCGGCAATCGAAGTCAACGGCTTAAGTAAGTCGTACAAGTCGCAACGAGCGGTGGATGGGTTAGGCTTTTCCGTTCCGCGGGGTTCAATCTGCGGGTTCCTCGGCCGGAACGGTGCCGGTAAGACCACCACCATTAAAACTATTTTGGGCATGCTAAGGCCGGACGCTGGAACCGTACGCGTGTTGGGTATGGATGCGCTCGATGTCGACGCGAGCGTTCTAGTCCGCCTGCAAACCGGCTTCGTGAGCGAAATCAAAGAGTTCTATCCGTACATGAACGTCGGGCAGATCATCGACTTTACGAGGCCCTTTTACCCCACTTGGGACCGCGAGCTTGAAAGGGAATTCATTGACCGCTTCAGCCTTTCCCCGAAGCAGAAGATGAGTAAACTCTCGAAGGGTATGCGGACGCAATTGGCCATCCTGCTGGCAGTGGCGCGCAATACTGACCTGCTAATCATGGACGAACCCACCGATGGCCTGGATCCGTTCCTGGTGGAAGAAACCCTCCGGCTTTTGGTGGGGCACGCGGCTCGCCGCGGCACGACTATCTTTTTCTCGTCGCATCAACTTGATGAAGTCGAACAGATTGCCGACCGGGTCATCATCATTGACCATGGCAAGGTCAAGATCGACGGCTCACTCGACGATTTGCGCAGCAACTACCGGCGCGTACGCATGGTCTTTCAGCACGGCACTCCGGCCGAAATGGCGGAACTGGTCGGCGCTGCAAGCAGTACCACTGGACGGACCGTCTCCGTCCTCGCGCGCGATAACGTCGAGCATTTGATTGACAGGGCTCGCTGGCATCAGGCAACGGATATCGAAGTTCAACCGGTCGGACTAAAGGAAATCTTTCTGGAGGTTGTAAAGCAATGATGACGCCATTGTGGATTAGGGCGCTGCGGGAACTGAAGCTGCGCATGATATTCGCACTTGTGATGATGGCCTGGTCCTGCACGGTCGTACTCTGGGTCAGTTCACAGTTTGACGACAAGAAGCCCTCAGAATCGGCCATCAAGGATGCAATTGCCGCTGGGTTCTCGGCCTCCACCATACATGAACACGACTGGTGGCTGATTTACGCTTTTTCGGTGGGATTCACTTGGTTGATGATGGGAACGTTTCTTGCCGGCGCCGGGGTCAACACGCAGACAACTTATGGACTGAAACAAGGGACGCATCCGTCGATGCTCTATACTTTGTCGCTGCCGGTCCGGCGCAGAGATCTGGTACTGACGCGTTCCCTTTTGGGTGCGCTATTAGCCTTTGGACTCACGTTCCTTCCTGCCGTTGTGATAGCCGGGCTTTCACCGCTGCTCACGAAGTTCCCGGTCCCTCTGCACACTTTGCTTATTTACAGCTGCTTCATTGCAGCCGGGGGAATGGCGTTGTACTGGCTCTCCGTTCTTTTTGCATCTTTCCTCGATGAACAATGGCAGCTCTACACCACGTGGATCTCCGCGGCGTTCATTGTTCTTCTTGGGCAGCTAACGCATATTCCGGTGTTCAATACCTTCGTGCGCTTTTCCACGGGTGAGATCTGGATTCGAACGCATACGATTTCCTGGTCCGTGCTCGCAATCATCCTCGCCCTGTCCGTGACTTGTCTGGTGAGCGCAGTGCGCATCGTCGAGCAACGAGAGTACTAATCGCGTACTGGGCTTCAGGCGGCCCGCTCCTGCCACCTAAAGCCTTTTTAATAGAAAAACTCGTACGACGCGGGCGCATTTTACGCGTTTGTACAAGTGGCAGGCCGATAAGTAACGATAGGCATTTGTCAACTGCCAACAGGAGACCGTTTATGAGAAAAATATTTGGAGCTGCACTGTTTATTGCGGCCGCCATCGCGCTGTCCACCCACGGGAACGCGGATACGCCGGGTCGGCATCCCATGTACTTGCATGCGCGCAGCGATTTGCGCACTGTGCAATGGCTAATGCGGGTCAATGATGAACCAAACGTAATGCGCCACGTTCGCGGCGTCGACGACGAAGTCGAAAGAGCCATCCACGAAATCGACCGCGCAGCAGTGATCGATCACAAGGACATGAACGACCATCCGGGCATCGATCAGCGTCTGGACCGCAGAGGCCGCTTTGAGAAGGCCATGGAACTTCTGCAGCGGGCCCGCCACGACATTGCGAAAGAAGAGGACAATCCCAATGCAGCTGGCTGGCGCGATGCGGCCTATCATCACATCGACGGCGCAATGGATCAACTTCGGCGCGCGGCCAACGATTTGCATATGGATCATATGCAGGGCTGGTAGAACCAGCGCGACATGGCTGGGAGGAGGGCGCCGGCCCGAAAGGCGCCCTTCCTAACTCAGCTTCGTGAGGGATGAATCTTTTCATTCCGTGCCAGCATGTCAATGAATTGCGCGATCTTCCGGGCGCGAGTCTCCGCTCGTTTCACGGTTTGAATCCGCCAAAGAACCGCGTAGCGGTTGGTACGGTCCAGGCCTTCAAAGAATTGCCTCGCCCTTGGGTTCGCGTCCAGGGCCAGAGCGAAGTCGTCCGGAACGGTGGCTGTACGGGCTGAATCGTAAGCCGCCTCCCATCGTCCATTGTTCTTCGCGGACTCAATGGCAGCCAAGCCCGCGGGTTTCATTTGCCCGCTTGCGATAAGAGCCCCGGCCTTTTCACGATTGATCTTGGACCAGAGGCTTCCGTCGGAGCGCGGAACAAATTTCTGCAGCCAGGTCTCGTCGTCCTCAGGCTTCTTCTGACCGTCGATCCATCCGTAGCAGAGCGCCACCTCGATCGCGTCGGCATAGGACACTGAGGGCACCCCTGCGTTCTTCTTCGCAATCCGCAGCCACAGGCCACTACTCCGGTGATGGTTCTTGTCAAGCCATGCCGCCCAACTCTCTTTAGATTTGAAAAGTCTTATCGGAAAATCGTCTTGCCTGTTGATCTGTGACATTGATGGCGAGTTGTCCGTAGCGATGTCAGAGTGTGACACTCTCATCATGAGACAAAACTTTTCGTCGGGCGTGAAGTGGGAAAACATCGTCGGCTACAGCCGGGCGGTGCGCTTTGACAATCGGATCTACGTATCGGGGACGACGGCGACGAATGAACAAGGAGAAATTGTTGGCCCCGGCGACGCGTATGCCCAAGCCACGCAGGTGTTTCGAAATATCGAGAAGGTCCTTCGACAGGCCGGCGCGGCGTTCGAAGACGTCGTGCGCGTGCGCATCTACGTCACTGATATTTCAAAATGGGAAGCCGTCGGCAAGGCGCACTTTGAATGGCTCGGCCAAGTGCGACCGGCCACTACAATGGTCGAAGTCAAGGGGCTCATCGATCCTCGGATGCTGGTCGAAATCGAAATCGACGCCGAGCTGACTGCGCCCGAAGCCGTGAATTGACCATGCCCAAATTAATCCACAAGCCAACTGTAATTCCAGTCCGCGGCGGCAAGCGAATTGACGAATATATAGGCCACGTGAATTCCAGCACCGGCGAAATCAGTGTGGCCCACATGCGCAGCCCCGCCGGATGGACCGAGCCCGGTCAGCGCCCAACGTTTCAGGAATTCACGCTCGTTCTGAAGGGGCTCCTTCGTGTGGAACATGAAGGCGGTGTCATGGATGTGCATGGCGGCCAGGCGATTGTCTCTGAACCCGGCGAATGGGTGCGCTACAGCACTCCGACAGAGGAGGGCGCGGAGTATGTCGCAATTTGCTTGCCGGCCTTCACTCTCGACGGTGCCCAACGCGATCCAAGTTAGCGCCGCTTTTCCGACATCGCGGCTCCGCCGCTAGGACTGCCAGCTTCGTCGTCGTTCGAAGTCTTCCAAGTTCTTCAAAAGCACGAAGCTCCAGTCCTCGCGACGCGGCTTTACGCCATAGTCACGGATCATGAATAGAAGCAGCCTCTCGAGCGACATGCGGCCGGTAGGAAAATGAATGCGATTTACATGCGGGTCGCTTGTTATATGAATGTGCAGATGAGGAAACAGAATGGCGTCAGTCGTCTGAGGATGCCAGTGGTACGAAACCACCTCTTCGTGCCCGTCGCCGTCGACGCTGCGATCCACTCGATATATGTACGCGTCAGTTCTGACCTTGAAGTAACCGGACTCATCCTCCACAGGATGAAAGGTCTGTTCGAAATAGAAGGACAAGTCAGTGCCAGCTAGCGATATGACTTTTCGCCCAAAGACAACGACCAATGCGCCGGATTGGCTGACGACGGATTTCGATGTAACCAGGTAATTGTCAGCCGGGCTGGCAATACAGGAAAGGCTTTCTCGGATCGGGCCTAGATAGGCGTTCTGAGCCTCTTTGCGGGAACGTGCGGACAATAAGCGGTAATCCTATTTTTGATTCCGTTGGGAATCCGCAGCAAAGCTTTTCGGGATGTGATGGGCCACCTCAATCACACCAGCGTGCTGATCGAGCGGCTCGTATTCCCCGCGCCGGTACTTAGCAAGAAATTCGCTGCCCGTGATTCCAAGGAAATACTGAGCGAGCCAATTAAAAGAAGCCTCTTCCTCTTCCGGCGTCAGTTCTCGCGCTACGTCTTCTGTCGGAGATTGAGCAGAGCTCGCCATAACGGTCACCTTACTCGGCCTTTCGTCCCTGCGCAATCCTTGCATCCTTCACGAAGGTTTGTCAAACTACGCTCCCTTCTGTTCCGGCTACCCCCCTTATCGACATAATTCCAGCCCATCCTGAACCCCCTCTCGCAACTCATTGTTTTAATTAGCTCAATTCTTTATAATCGTTGTGGTCGTTAAGCCTTTCCGGCGATATCCCAGCTCCCTCACTCCTCATCGGTTGAATCTAGCCCCCGCTTCAGCTACACTGGGAGGGTTCGTTTGTCCGTTCGAAGAGTGCTTTGATGCGCCTGCCCGACTTGTGAGCGCAGGCGAATCGCGCTCGAAACCGCCAACAAAACGAAAACGGCGCACTGCCGGCTGAGGCAGTGAACCCAAAAGGCAAGAGTCAAAGATTATGTACGCAGTAATTGAAACAGGCGGAAAGCAATATCGCGTCATGCCTGGTCAGACCATCGATGTCGATACCATTGCCGGTGATGTCGGAGCTCCTGTGGAATTCGACCGCGTTCTGGCCATTTCCAATGAAGCGAATCAGTTAATCGTCGGCGACGATGTTCGCACGGCTAAGGTGCGCGGCAAGATTACCGAGCATGGCCGTGGCGACAAAATTCTAGTTTTCAAATTTAAGCGCAAAAAGCAGTACAAGCGGACCATCGGTCACAGGCAGGATTTCACGCGAGTAGAAGTTCAGGAGATCGTCGGTTAAGTCGCTTACGCGCACCGGAGAAATAGCGAATGGCACACAAAAAAGGTCTAGGCTCCTCAAAAAATGGTCGCGATTCGAATGCGCAGCGGCTTGGCGTGAAGCGATTCTCAGGTGAACTGGTCACCGGCGGCTCAATCATCGTCCGCCAGCGCGGCACCCGCTACAAGCCGGGCAAAAACGTCGGCCTGGGCAAGGACGACACCCTCTTTGCAAAGATCCCGGGCACGGTTGAATTCCGCGACCGCGGCCGCATGGGTAAGTTCGTCAATATTCTGACGCAAAGCTAAAACACTTAGCTCTCACGTCCAATTTTTCTGGTTTTCAACGAAGGGGTGCTCACAGAAAACGAGCCGCCCCTTTTTTCGCCTAGTCTAGGCGTGCTGCATCCCTCGCCGCCGTAAGTTGAGGTTTCAAGTTGTTTATCGATGAAGTTCTGATCTCGGTGAAGGCCGGCGATGGTGGCAACGGATGTCTCGCCTTCCGGCGTGAAAAGTTTGTCCCTCGCGGTGGGCCGAGTGGCGGCGATGGTGGCCGCGGCGGCGACGTCCTAATGGTCGCCAGCGACCACTACGACACCCTGCTCCATTTTCGCTTCAATCCTGAACACAAAGCCGAGCGTGGTCGTCATGGCGAGGGCAGCCAGCGCACCGGTCGCGACGGTAAACAGGTGGAGTTGCCCGTTCCCGTGGGTACCGTTGTCTACGATGCCGAAACTGGCGAGCTGCTTTATGACTTCACTCATCCGGGCGAGCGCTTTATCGTCGCCAAAGGCGGCAAAGGCGGCCGCGGGAATGCTCGCTTCGCGACCTCTACCCACCAGGCGCCGACCGAACACGAAGACGGCAATCCCGGCGATGAAAAAAAGCTTCGACTTGAACTGAAACTGCTCGCCGACGTCGGCTTGATCGGTTTCCCCAATGCGGGTAAGTCCACTCTCATCTCCCGCCTCTCGGCCGCCAAGCCCAAGATCGCCGACTATCCCTTCACGACGCTTGAGCCAAACCTAGGCGTGGTTCAGGTCGGCGAGGATCATACCTTTGTCCTGGCCGATATCCCGGGATTGATCGAAGGCGCGCATCAAGGTCACGGACTCGGCATCCAGTTCCTGCGCCACGTCGAGCGCACCCGCCTCCTGGTGCATTTGGTCGAGGTCTCCGGATCAACCGGCCGTGATCCCGCCCATGATTTCGACGTCATCATGAATGAATTGCGCGAGTTCAATGAAGAGATGGCCGCGAAGCCCATGCTGGTTGTCGCAACCAAAATTGATGTCTGTCAGGACGACAAAGAACTCGAATCCGTCAAAGTGAAGGCAGAGGAACTTGGGTTGCCGTTCTTCGCAATTTCAAGCGTCACCGGTGAAGGCTTGGAGACATTGAAGTATGCCATTGCCGACCGAATATTCGCAAAGGAACAATCCAGCGGCCAGACCGTGACGCCTGGCCGCTAAGCAGCGCTAAGTCTGCTACTTGATCTCTATATTGAGTTGTGCGTCCGAGTGTTGGTGACGCCAGTTCCAATAAGATTGTTGGGAAGAGGCGCTCAGCGTTGAGAACTCGTGGTTCTTCCGGTGATTGTCTTTCACCCACACCCCGTATGCTTTATCTTCTTGACCATTCCACTGGTGGTCATCATGGTGGGCCTTATCGTGGTATGTGCGACCATCTTGCGCTCGCAATGCTAAGGGGGCCATCGCGATAGGAACGACCAGGGCAACGCCGAGTAGAGCTTTCTTCCAGAAACTTGTCATCATGTTCTCCTAGAGGCATTTGGCGGGCCATAAATCGCGGCCAAAAAATAAAGTTATCGCTCTGATTTCAAAGGTAATCCATCACACACCCCGTTTATTTAAAAGCCGTGATAGCGCCACTCTGATGCCGACTGACCGTTGACGGTCACGATCAGCCTCCCGGCGCACCCCGTATTCTAAAGATGCGGCGCCTGGCTGCCAACGTCATGCCTGACTCCACACTTGCACCCGGCCCGCAAATATCGAGCAAGCAACTCCTGCCATGGCTGATCGCCGTCGCGTTCTTCATGGAGTCGCTCGACACAACTATTCTGAATACGGCGGTGCCCGCCATCGCAAAAGCGCTGAACGTCGCCCCGCTCAGCATGAAGTCCGTTCTCGCCTCCTATACTCTGAGCCTTGCGGTGTTCATCCCCATCAGCGGCTGGATGGCCGACCGATTCGGCACCCGCCGGGTCTTCGCTTCCGCCATCGGCCTCTTCACCCTGGGCTCCCTGCTTTGTGGCCTCTCCAGTAGCATTCATGTCCTCGTCGCCTGTCGCATCCTTCAAGGTTGCGGGGGCGCCATGATGGTCCCCGTCGGCAGACTCACCCTCGTTCGCACCTTCGCCAAATCCGAACTCATTCGCGCGATGAGTTTCGTCGCCATCCCCGGCCTGGTTGGCCCCATGCTCGGGCCCGTCGTCGGCGGCCTAATCGTTCACTACTTCCATTGGCGCCTTATATTTTTCGTCAACATCCCTATTGGCCTCTTGGGCCTCTACATGGTGTACCGGCATCTGCCTGACTATCGCTCCGAAAATCCCGTTCCGCTCGATTTCCCGGGTCTCGTCCTGTTCGGCTCCGGTATCGGACTTCTTTCTTACGTCCTCGAAGTCTTCGGTGAACACCAACTCAGTGGCTACGAGATTCTCGAAATGCTTCTGTTGGCTCTGGTCCTTCTTGCCGGCTATGCCTTCCGCGCGGCTCACACCAGGTTTCCGCTTCTGCGATTGGAACTATTTCGCGTCCGGTCGTTTAGAGCATCCGTTCTAGGCAGCTTCTTTACGCGGCTCGGCATCGGGGGCATGCCTTTTCTGTTACCCCTGCTGTATCAGGTGGGACTAGGGTATTCGCCGGTGCAATCCGGCCTATTGCTTATGCCACAAGCATTTGCCGCCATGAGCCTCAAAATGACGATGGCGAAAATCCTCGCGCGCATCGGATACCGTAACGTTCTCGTCTCGAACACCCTGATTATCGGCCTGCTGATCGTCATCTTCTCAACCATCGGCACCGCTACACCCGTTTGGTTGATCGTAGTCCAGGCCTTCGCCTACGGCTTCTTTACTTCACTGCAATACACCAGCATGAACACCCTGGTTTATGCCGACATCACCGAACAGCAGACGAGCAATGCCAGCACGATTGCCAGTACGATGCAGCAAATGTCCATCAGCTTTGGTATCGCCACTGCCTCACTCGCCACCGCCTTCTTCATTCCCGATCGGTTTCATTCCAGCGCGCCAGAAATGATTCACGGAATCCACAAAGCCTTTCTAGCCATGGGCGCCCTGACCGTGATCTCTACTGTCATCTTCTGGGACCTGCGAAGCGATGATGGCGACAGCGTCAGCCAGCACCGCCTGGAACACCACGAATAACGCGGTTACACCGCGGTGCTTATTTCGTCGCGATAATGGCGTCGAGAGCAAGGCCGGTACGACGCGCTTCAACGGTGCGAAAACCGGCAGATCGCAGAAGACCCTCATATTCAGCCGCCGTTCGCTCTTTACCCTCGGTACAGATCAACATGTTGAGCGATTGCATCACCGCGTACTCGGGCCCCAAGCGATCGTCGCCGAGAATCGCCTCGCCGACGAGCAGCGCGCCGTTTGGCGGAAGCGCCTCGTAGATGCGGCCAAGCAGCCGGTGAATCTTATGTTCGGCCCAATCATGCAGGATGCGGCCTAAGTAATAGAGGTCCGCCTGGGGAAGCGCATCTTGAAAGAAATCGCCGGCAACGAAGGAAATGCGGTCGCCGCAGGCTACCGTCGACAGATAACTGCGCGCGACTGCCTCAACGGGTGCCAAGTCAAAGACAACTGCGCTCATGTGCGGATACTCCTGACAGGCAGCAACAGACAGATGGCCGGTGGCGCCTCCCAAGTCGGCCAGCGTGTGGAAACGGTTCAAATCGAAAACGCGAACAATTGCGTCAGAGGTCAACTGGCCGAAGCCATGCATGCCGGTAAGGAAGACCTCCTTCGCGTGATCGTCCCGGAAGAATTGATCGAACAAAGCGGTTTGGCTGCCGAAGGTTTGTTCCCAACGGTTCGTGCCCTCGCGCACGGCATCGGCCAGGTGTCCCCATAATGGGTAGAGCGAACGTTCGGAATAGACGATGTAGCCGGCCAGCGTCGCCGGACTTGAGGAAACAAGGTAACGAGAGGAAACCCGTGTGTTCGAGTAGGTTGCCTCCCGCCGTTCAAGCAGGCCAAGGTAGACGCAGCCGTTGAGAAGACGTTCAAGCGCATCTTCGTTGAGTGCAAGGCGGCCAGCCAACTGCCCAGCCGTGGACGGCTGGCGTTCCAGTTCGTCGAACACGCCCAGGGAAGTGGCCACGAACATAGTCTTCGAGTGACGGAATGCATTGATATAGCCGAGAATCGGGCCGGGGTCAGGAACGTGATCAGGAACGGGTTGGGCTGGATTTTGTGGCATGGAAGTGATCGAACGCGAGCGGCTCGAGAAGTTGTCCTTCAAATAGGATGTGTCCTGGAGTGTCCTTCGTGACACTGCCGATATTGGTGATGCGAATTTTTTCGATAGAGGGCGGCACCTCTACAGATTGTGGCGCGGTGAACAGAAGTTCGTAGTCCTCTCCGCCGTGCAGAGCCTGTTCCAGCGAAGCGCCGCGCGCGATGGGAATCTTCGTCAGCGTTGCGCCGACTCTGGACTCGAGGCAAAGGCGGCGGAGATCCAGCGAAAGCCCATCACTCAAGTCCATGCACGAGGAAACACCAAGTTCGCGAAGGCGTGTTCCCAGGCCGAGGCGCGGCGTTGGACGGAGATGGCGCTTCCAGGCGGCGCCGTGCCGGGTTGCGAGCCCCAACGCCGATGCGCCAAGCGTCCCGCTGACATAAATGTTGTCGCCCGGACGGGCACCGGAGCGAGTCAACGCATTGCCTTTCGGTACGCGACCGCAACACATGACATCAATCAAAACGCAATCGGACGAAGAAAGGTCGCCACCCGCCAGAGTGACACCGCTGCTTTTCGCGAGCGCAAGCAAGCCGCGGTAGAACTCAGCGAGCCACGTGTGAGCCCGCGATGCAGGTACGGCAAGAGAGACTAGGCAAAACGCGGGCGCGGCTCCCATCGCGGCAAGATCAGAGAGTGAACGGGCCAGAGCCAGGTGTCCAACGTCGCGCGCGGAGTGGGTATCCAGTTGAAAGTGCCGGCCTTCCAGCGTAAGGTCCGTGGTGAACACCAGATCTTCGCCGGCGCGCGGACGAAACACGGCACAATCGTCACCAATGCCCAAAACTAATTCTCGCGAAGCAGACTTTTCCGCCATCGAGCGAATGCGGTTGACGATTTCGGTCTCGCGCATGTCGTTCAGATAACCGCTGGAGTAAGGACCAACCCGGCCGGCAAATCTTCGCCGAAGACGCGACTCGACGCAGCAAGATCGTCCTCACTGCCGGTCAGTTGCAACAGCAGTTCGGCGGACTTGGTGCTTCCTTCGCAGGCTTTGCGAACGGAATCGACAACAGCCGGAGCCAGATCGCGCGAGCTATCGCCTGTGATGCGTGCCATGGCGGCAATCGATTCAAGAAGAGCCGGCGTGTGCGGCAACTTAAGAAGCGACTCAACCCAGCGCGACACTGTTGATGCCGGCAGCACCAGATTATTGGGACCACTGAAAAGCTTCCGCGCTCCCAGCCTACCGAGCGACCATTGCGCGGCATCAGTCAGCTCACCGGCTTTCAGTAGACCGAGCAGCGCATCGCCTAATTGCGTCTTGGTCTGAACAGGAAGCAACTCAAGGCTGGCCGCGGTTCGCCACATCTCCCGAAACAGACTCTGGTTCAGCCGCTGCTTGCGCTTTTGCTTGGGCAGCAGGACGGGCGACAGGCGCTGGAAGACATCGCCTTGCTGGTTGCGATTCAAGCCACCGGCAATGCGTCCCGCAAAAATCCACCAATCGATCTCGCACTGGACTTGATTCGAAAACGTGATGCCACTGGCATAGACGCGGCGTGCCTGTTCAATCCGGTACTCATCGCCCGGAGATCCAAAGCCCGGACGCAGGCAAAACCCGGTGAGGTTGAGCCAGCGCGATTCGTGCGGAGCGTTCTTTTTTCTTCCTTCCGCCTGTTCGATCAACCGGTCGGCGAAAATGCGGATGGTCATAAGCGGCCAGGAAAGGCGTCCGAGCCCAATCGTTTGTTCCAAGCGGGACGTGATCTGCTCAATAGGGAACGCACTCGGACCCGGCTTGAAGATGTCCTTGAGTATGGCCTCGGCGGCCGCTTGCGATTCCGGCGTGACGACCGCGCTGGAGCGAACAGTAGGCACGCCCGAAACCGCCGCGTCGCCTGTTGCGGTCTTGCGAAGTTGAAATTCCAGCTTCCAGCGGTGCTCGCTGATTTTCGAATCGGCCCAGATTTCAAGCGTTCCTAACTCACTCAACTTAGCGCCCAGTGCTACAGGCACCAAACGTTCGCCGCTCTTGCCAAAACGGATCACTGCGCGAAGGGGAGCATGCAGGCGCGGATCGCTGGACGGGTCAGTTGGATCGATATTGGCGTCGAAGCTGACAACCTCTCCGGCCCGGTCTTCTGTCCGGCTCAGAGAACTATAGAGGCGGAAGGCGACGGGCTTATTCGCTACCAGTTGGAGACCTGTGTCTTCCAGGCGTATCTCCTGGCTTTCTTCGGTGCCGCGCGGAACCAGGCAGACCGTGCGAAGTTTATCGCCGGTTGGTTCAGTCTCCTGTCCGGCTGCCTGAATGCCCAGGTAGTAAGCGCGTGGCAGGCCGCCTCGCACCAGAACGCCACTCCCTGTGCCGCGGACATAGCCGTAATAGGCTGCGCCGGTGGCCACCGCAAGATCAAGGTCTTGATTCTCAAATACGGCGGGCCGGCGGCCATACCAGTGCTCGATGACATCGACCACGCGGGTGCGGAAAACTTCCGGAATAAAGAAGCCGCCATTAAAGAGGATGGCGTCAATCCCGTCTTTTGCTTCCGGTGCCGCCGCGAGAAACTCCGACAGATGACGGGTGATAGCGGGATCGGAGACGTACGGAAGGCCCAGTTCGCGGAACACGCTTTGCTTTTCCTGCACCGGATGCTCACCAAGCTGCGTGGGAGGAAGAAAGCCGCCGAGCGCGAGTTCGAGTATCTCCTCGCGACTTAGAGTAACCCGCAACGTACCGCCGACCAGCGACGCCCCGGCTCCGGTCAATGTAATTTCAACGCTGGCTGGCCCACCGGCACTCAGCACGCGCTCTTTGGCGGCGGAAGCCTGACGGCGAATCGAGCTGCGTTGCCGGAGAGAGAGTTGTTTACCTAACTTCGATTCTGCAAGCCATGAGAGCGCAAGATCCAGATTGTCGCCGCCTAGCAGCAGATGACGCCCGACACTCGTGCGCGTAAACTCGACACGATCGCCCACGCGATTGACGCGGATCAGAGTAAAGTCGCTCGTGCCGCCGCCGACATCGCAGATCAGAACGATCTGGCCATCCTTCAATTCACGGTTCGAGCGAGAGAGATGCGTGGATATCCAGGCATAGAAGGCACTGGCCGGCTCTTCAAGAAGCATGATCTTCTCAAGCCCTGCCTGGCGCGCGGCTTCAACGGTGAGCTCACGTGCCTCTTCATCGAAACTGGCCGGAACAGTCAGCACCACGTCCTGATCTGCCAATGCCGTCCCCTTCGCCTTTTGCCACGCGTCGCGAAGATGTGCCAGATATTGCGAAGACGCCTCGACCGGTGAGAACACGCGACCTTCCTCTTGCGCCTCCCACGGCAGAATCTTCGCGCTGCGGTCAACCTCAGGATTCGAGAGCCACGATTTGGCAGAGTGCACGGTGCGCGTAGGGTAGAGCGCGCCTTGCTCGCGGGCGAATGCGCCGACCACCGGTGGGTTATCAATAAACAGGAACGACGGTAGCGTGCGAAGTTCTTCTACCGCATTCGCGCCCGTGCGCTGTCCGATAGAAAGAATATGGATGGGCGGAAAATCGGCATCGGCGGCTTCAATTGGGTCAATGTAGGCAAGTGCCGAGTTAGTAGTGCCAAGGTCGATACCGACTTTCATTCGTCTACTTTTTCCTCGCTCTTACGCACTTGCTTAGGCAGGGACTCGCTCTCTGACGTTAAATTCGAGTTTCCAGCGGCGACCATCCGCAGCAACGCACCAAAGCTCTAGCATGCCGGTTTCGGTAACGCGGCTTTCGAGTGTGATGGCAACCACCTGACCTGACCCTGATGTTGTCTTATCGGAAGGCGCAGCATTCGGCGGCAGATAGACGTCAATCGGCGCCAGTTCTTCCAATTCATCCGTAATCTCATCGACCATCAGCCCGGGTGGGTCATTCTTGCGCGTTGTGGACGAAAAGAAGCGAAAGACGGCATGCTCACCGGTATAGAGAGCCAAGCGGCGGCCGGGCAGCTCCACTTGCGAACCCTCTTCCAAACCGAACGGCACCACGGTGAGGGCTTTCAGCGGCGCAGGAAGCCCGGGCACGGCGGGCATCGCCGATTCGATGCCAACATAGTAAGTGCGCGGCACGCCACCGCGAATACGGACGCCCTTCCCCGTGCGCGCGATTCCGTAATAGGCAGCGCCACGTGCCACCGCATGCATCAGATCGACATGCTTCGTGGAATCCTGCAAAGGAACAACGGGTTTCGCACCCGATGAAGCTAGCCACGAATTCAAAACTTGCATGAGGCGTTCTTCGATGGCGGCGGCTTGCAGAACTCCACCATTAAATAGGAGATGCGTCGGGCGTGCGAACGAATGAGGCGCGCTCGCTTTCCCGGCGTTCGCAAGGAAGTGTGCCAGATGGCGCGTGACCGCCGCATCGGATGCATACTGAAGACCGACCTCGGCAAGAGCTGACCGGCGCGCTCCTTGCGGCTTATCCGTTACGTCGACCGGCGGAAAGAAGCCTTCGAGCAGCAGCTTCCGAACTTCGTCTCGGCTGAGCTTCGTGCGTATGGAGCCGCCAACTAATCCGGTTCCCCGCCCTAGTACAGTCACCGTCGCTTCCTTTTCGTCGCTGTCGGCGAGCAGCGTTTCCTTCGCGGTGCGGCATTGCTGCCATAAAGCTTGAAACTGGATGGCGTCGAGTTTCTTGCCTTTGGCCGCCAGTTGCTGCTCAGCAAAGCGGGCCAGAGCGAGATCCATATTGTCGCCACCGAGCAGGATGTGTTCACCCACTGCGACGCGTTCCAATTTCAGTTCACCTGACTCTTCGGCTACAGAAATGAGAGTGAAATCCGTTGTGCCGCCACCGATGTCGACGACGAGAATCAAATCTCCCGGCTTCACGAGTTCACGCCACTCAGGATGACGTTCGAGCCATGCGTAAAACGCAGCCTGCGGCTCCTCGAGCAGCGTCACTTCCGGATACCCCGCCAAGTGCGCTGCCTTCTGTGTGAGATCGCGGGCGGCCGCATCGAACGAAGCGGGAACGGTAATCAGAATGGTCTGGCCATCGAACGGCGAATCGGAGAATCGCGCGTTCCACGCATGCTTCAAGTGCTCCAGATATTCGCGCGTGGCCTCTACCGGAGAAATCTTGTCGATGCCATCAGGCGCAGTGAGGGGCAGCAGGCGGTCTGTGGGATCAGCATTCTGATTCGATAGCCAGCTCTTCGCCGAGTTCACGTAGCGGCCGGGGTTCTCGGCGCCGCGCTTTTGCGCGAGTGTTCCGACGATGTCAGCAGGTTGTGGCGTCCAAGGCAGGGCAAGAGCACCCTCGATGAATTCCGCGGAGCCCGGCAAATAGAGCGCCGAGGGCAGCAGTGGCAGTGCGGAAACTTCACCGGCGTTGATCAGTTGCGGGATTTCGAGAATCTCGACGCCCTCAGTGCGCGGCTCATGCTGCTGCTCAGCGAGAGGCGCATAGGCCATCGCACTGTTGGTCGTGCCAAGGTCAATCCCGATAATGCTGGTGGGCTTGTCAGCCATTGGTCTGGATTCTCGTTTCTGATCTTCAGACTTATTCGACTTCGATTTCAGCGGGAGCGATGATAGTCAAGTCCGCTTTGCCGGCGGCCGGGAGTGTGATCGACGTGGCACGCCAGCCCCGGTGGCGCAGCGTTCCGCCACTCGCCTTTCCGCTGGCAGGCACGTTGCCGAGAAGTTTGACGCGGCCTGCATCGGGAGCTTTTTGACCATCGAGTTTTTGGAATGTTCCTTCAACGCCGTCAAAGACGGGCGACAGTTGGACAAGACGATTAAGGCTGGCCCGGCTGTCGGCATGCACTGTGCGAACGGCCGCGCCCACCTGTTCATCGTCATATCCGGAAATGTCTTCCATTAAAAAATCGATAAGGCGGGAATCGCGCTGTAGAACCTGAAGCAACTGCAAAGCGCCGTCGCTAACTGGTATCACTGGAGGCGCAGGGGGAAGTGGCTTTGGTCGCTCGAAACCGAACTCCCGCGCAATGTCCTCGGGTAGAACGCCAGAGAAGAGAATGGAGAAGAAACTTCGGAACGCCGATGAAATGCGAGACAAACAAGACCTCTCTTCTGCAAGGATAACAACTGGAAGGTGCGCCATTGCTGGCGTTCGCGCATCCTTCCCATTGTGTGCAAGGTCCTATGACTATGGCGAGTTATACGAACGCAGGCCTCTGCGAGACGTGCTTGCATCAGCGCGTGATCATCTCCGATAAAGGATCGCGCTTTGTGATGTGCGGCCGCTCGAAGCAGGCCGGCTCAACATTTCCAAAGTATCCGAGACTGCCGGTCTTGCAGTGCCCAGGGTATGAAGAACGAACCAATAACACGAAAAGCCAAAAAATTGATCTGGATCAAAACAAATAATACCGCTATAGTAGAAACAAAGCAGTACCAATTTGTTTGAAGGGAGAATCAATCGATATGGCAACCAAAAAGGCCGTCAAGAAAGCAGCAAAAAAGGCTGTGAAGAAGGCGACCAAAAAAGCAACGAAAAAAGCTACCAAGAAAAAGTAGTTCTTAGTAGCGTTTTCTCATAAAGGCCTGGCGTCAAGCTGACGTTAGGCCTTTTGTTTTTTGAAACACATTTCCGATGGTCATTCTCAAACTTTCGACGGAAGGAGGGTTCACAATTGCCATCAGCGAAATCCGTAAAAGGTAAATCACCCAAGGCAAAAACTAAGGCAACTATGGAAGAGGTCATGCATGAGTACAAGCATCATGAACTGAAATCGGGGCCGGGCGGCAAAGCGGGCGCCGTCAAAAGCCGCAAGCAAGCCATTGCCATCGGACTAAGCGAAGCGCGGAAAGCGGGAGGCGCAGTGAAGCGGAAGAGCGCGACAACCAAAAAGAAATCGGGCACCAAGGCAACAAAGAAGCGAGCCGCGCGCTAGCAGAAACGAAAAATGCCCGCCGGGCCTTGTAGGCCAAGCGGGCATTTGTGTCCGTAAGAGAAGTTCTACGAACCGGTCTGGTTTAGTAGTCCATCTCGGGGCCGTGGCCCTGTGGAGGAGCAGCCGGCTTCTTCTCAGGGATTTCGCAGATCATGGCTTCGGTCGTCAGCATCAGTGCGCTGATCGAGGAAGCATGCTGCAGAGCAGAACGAGTCACCTTGGTCGGATCGATAACGCCCGACTTGACGAGGTCCTCATAGACACCGGTTGCAGCATTGAAACCGAAGCCGAGATCGCTGTTTGAGCGAACCTTCTCGATAACAATGGCGCCTTCGTAACCGGCATTACCGGCGATCTGACGAAGAGGCTCTTCGCAAGCGCGGCGGATGATATCGATACCGATCTGTTCATCGCCCGGAGCCTTCAGCCCTTCGAGAGCCTTGGCAGCGCGTAGCAGAGCCACACCACCGCCGGCAACAATACCCTCCTCAACGGCCGCGCGAGTGGCATGCAATGCATCTTCGACGCGGGCCTTCTTCTCCTTCATTTCGGTCTCGGTGGCAGCACCGACCTTGATGATGGCAACGCCGCCGGCGAGCTTGGCAAGGCGCTCCTGCAACTTCTCACGATCGTAGTCAGAGGTGGTCTCTTCAATCTGCGCGCGGAGCTGCTTGATGCGGCCTTCGATGGCCTTCTGGGTACCGGCGCCGTCGACGATGGTCGTGTTGTCCTTGTCGATCGTGATGCGCTTTGCGCGGCCCAGGTCTTCCAGGCGTACGCCTTCGAGCTTGATGCCGGTCTCTTCCATGATCGACTTGCCGCCGGTCAGGATGGCAATATCGTCTAGCATTGCTTTGCGGCGATCACCGAAGCCGGGCGCCTTGACGGCGGCGGCGTTCAATGTGCCACGCAGCTTATTCACCACGAGAGTGGCCAGCGCTTCGCCTTCCACTTCTTCCGCGATGATCAGCAGCGGCTTACCGGCGCGAGCGATCTGCTCGAGAACCGGCAGCAGGTCCTTCATGTTGCTGATCTTCTTTTCATGGATCAGGATGTAAGGATCTTCAAGAACGCACTCCATCCGGTCCGGGTCGGTAATGAAGTAGGGCGAGAGATAGCCGCGGTCAAACTGCATGCCGTCCACCGTCTGAAGCTCGGTGACCATCGTCTTCGACTCTTCTACCGTGATGACGCCGTCTTTCCCAACCTTGGTCATCGCTTCGGCAATGATGTTGCCGATAGTGACGTCGCCGTTGGCGGAGATGGTGCCGACCTGGGCGATCGCATCGCCCTGTGACGGAACCGGCTTCGAGAACTTCTTCACTTCTTCGACAACAGCTGATACTGCGAGCTCGATACCGCGCTTCAGCGCCATCGGGTTCGCACCAGCAGCCACGCTCTTCACGCCTTCGCGGAAAATCGCCTGCGCCAGAATGGTGGCAGTGGTGGTGCCGTCGCCGGCAATGTCAGAGGTCTTCGAAGCAACTTCGCGAACCATCTGCGCGCCCATGTTCTCAAGCGGATCTCTCAGCTCGATTTCCTTGGCAACCGTCACGCCGTCTTTAGTAATGGTCGGACCGCCGAACTTTTTCTCCAGGACAACGTTGCGGCCCTTCGGACCCAGCGTCACCTTCACAGCATCGGCCAGTTGGTTCACACCGCGCAGAATAGCTTGGCGGGAATTTTCGCTATAAACAATTTGCTTTGCAGCCATGTGTCTCTAATTCTCCTTCTTACTTCTTGGCGCCGACGGCGACAGGCGCGAGCACGCCCAGCACTTCGTCTTCGCGCATAATCAGGTATTCATTGCCGTTGATCTTGATGTCACTGCCGGAATACTTGCCGAACAGGATCCGATCACCAACTTGCACGTCCAGTGGAATCAGCTTGCCTTCTTCCGTTCGCTTCCCGTTGCCAACTGCGACAACTTCAGCTTCCTGCGGCTTCTCCTTCGCAGAATCCGGAATGTACAGGCCACCCTGCATTGCTTCCTTCTCTTCAATTCGCTTGACCACGATGCGGTCGTGGAGCGGACGAATATCCATACGCAGAACCTCCAAATTTTATTGAACGACTGAGAACTTGTTTTGCTCAGCTTGAGCGAAAGTCGGGTGCCATGGATTTATGGCTCCCACGTTGAGTTTTAGCACACTCAGGCATCGACTGACAAGAATTTGTTTTAACTCCATGATTATAAAGCAAATAAATATATGGCATTCCTTGCCATGACAGTGAGCGGCTCATATTTCGCCACTCCTTCCCACTAAACCTGCCCCATCCCTCAAATGCCGCCCTGTCTGATATCGTGAAAGGGAACGGACTCTCTCATTACTTATGCGGCGGTTATCAGTTCTTCTTGGTTTGGCCGCCCTTCTTATTGCTGCCGTCGTCGGCTACACCTACTCCAAGCGCAGTCAGGATACGGTGCATCGCCTCCCTCCCGACCTGCTGGGCAATAACACCGAAGCCAAAGGAAATAAAGGCTGGGTCTACCGCAAAAGCGATCCCGTAACCCATCAGCCGATTGTACTGGCTGAGATGGACGTTTACGAGCGCGTCAAGGAGCCATCGACTTCACTCGTCGGTGGACTTCGGCTTCGTCTGTACAACAAGTCAGGGAAATCCTATACCTACGTCGAGAGCGCTCACGCCTTGTTCGATGAGGCGACCGGCGTCATGACGTCCGATGATGCCGTTTCCATCATCATGAACGTCCCGTCCGACAAAGAGCCTACGGATAAAGCGGCAACCGAAAAGCTCATGCGCGTCAAGGGCACCAGCGTTCGATATGAGACGAAGACCGGGAAGGCCACCAGTGACAAGGCGGCCCAATTCCAATTTGCAAATGGAAACGGCACAGCCGTGGGTGTGGAGTACGACCCCGCAAAGAAGGAGTTGCATCTGAAGGCCAATGTATCCCTGAACTGGGTGGGACAAGGCGGCGTGTCCACGAAGGTGATGCACATTGAAACCCAGGACCTGGTTTACAAAGAGGCTGAGCAGAAGGTCTACCTCTCGCCATGGGCCCGGCTAAAGCGCGACACCATGACCGTCGACGCAAAAAACACGCTGGTGACCATTCAAGACCAGGTGCTGCATCAAATCGACGCGGACTTCGGCAGCGGCGTTCAGATACAGGATGAGCGCAAGACCGAATTCTCTGCCGACAAGCTTGTCACCTTCTTCGATGAAGACGGAGCCATCACCAGTATTGTTGGCGACAACCACGCGCACATTATCGCGGACGATCCGGCATCGCGGACCACGGTAAATTCGCAGCGCGGCGAACTTCATTTTCGCGTTGAGGATCAGGATAAGGGCGGTCATACGAAACCGGAGAGCGTCCTGGAGTCCGTCCAGGCCGATGGCGGAGCGACCGTTGAATCGGTTCCATTGCCACGGCCGAACGTCCAGATTGCCGAGACGCGCATCCTTCACAGTGAGCACTTGTGGATGGACATGAAGCCGGACGGTAAGGAGATTCGCGAAATCCGCACCTCCTCCGCCGCATCGCTCGAATTCAAACCGAATCGGCCCGAGCAATCTCACCGGACGCTCGATGCGGACAGATTGACCATTACCTACGGCAGTGACAATACGATTGACTACCTCCATGCATGGAAAGTGACTACGCACACCGACCGGCCCGCCAAGCTCGCAGACGTAAAGAGCACCGTTAAACCCGAAGCCAAAGATGCAAAAGATACTGCCAGCGACGCCAAGGCGAAGAAGCCTCCGTCGCCGGCCATCACGTCGAGCGATGAGTTGCTGGCCAAGTTCACGCCGGACACAAGTCAACTGGCGATGATTGATCAAAATGGCTCGTTCCGTTATCAGGAAGGCGACCGCCAGGCCCGCGCCCTACGTGCTCACCTCGATCAGGTGACCGATCAAATCACACTGATCGACAGCGCGCGCGTATGGGATGACACTGGATCGACAACTGCCGATCAGATCTTTCTCAATCAGGCGAACGGTGATATGGACGCCACCGGGCACGTTTCTTCTACTAGGCTGCCTGATAACTCGGTCAAGAGCGGCTCTTCACTGCTGGATGATTCGAAGCCCATGCAAGCGCGCGCTGACAAAATGCAAACGCGCGACAAAAGCCATGCCGTTCACTACGATGGGCACGCCGTCGTGTGGCAGGGCGGCAATCGCACCGCGGCGAATCGCATCGACATCGACCGCAATTTGGGAATATTTCACGCGGTCGGCAATGTAGTCAGTGAGCTGGCGGATTCAAAGAAACAACCATCAGATACCGCCTCCGCGGCACCGGTCAAAACCGACGCGAAGGCGACAGCGGCCCAATCGGCCGCCCCTGCCACGGCAACGGCAACATCTGCACCCGGCGCGACGCCCGTAACCCCGGACAAAGTGATTTACACCGTGGTCCGTGCGCCGGAAATGATGTATGACGACGATCAGAAGATCGCTCATTACACAGGCGGCGTGAAACTGGTGCGCGATCGTATGACCGTCAGTTCAAAGGAACTGCGCGCCTATTTTCGGGACAACAAGGACAAGAAAAGCGACGAATCGTCACTCGAGCGCGCCGTCGCAGATGGGTCTGTGGTCGTGACGGAATTAGCCTTCGATCATACCCGAACCGGGACCAGCGACCATGCCGAGTTTTACACCGCAGACAATCGCGTGGTTTTGAACGGTGGTCTCGCGGCAATGGCCGACAGCCGCCGCGGCGTTACACGCGGAAACCAGTTGACCTACTATACCGACGATGACCGCCTGTATGTCGAGGGCGAGAAGAAAGCCCTGGTCATGACACACATGAAGAAGTAATGCGCCGCCCCCTTGTTATGGTGGGAGCTAGGCCCATTGCAAAACACTCATGAGAGTTCTGCAGACCCAGGAAATTTCAAAATCTTATAACGGTCGCCGGGTCGTCGATAACGTCTCGGTGCGAGTGCAGCAGGGTGAAGTGGTTGGTCTCCTCGGTCCGAACGGCGCCGGAAAAACAACCTCCTTCTACATCATCGTCGGCCTGATTAACCCCGATTCGGGCGAAGTACTTCTGGACGATGCCCAAATGACCCGCCTCCCGATGTATCAGCGGGCGCGCCGGGGCGTCAGCTATCTACCTCAAGAAGCATCGGTGTTCCGCAAGCTCAGCGTCGAAGACAACCTGATGGCCATCTTGCAAACGCTACCCATCGGCGGCCGCGAGCGGCGTGAGCGCATGAAACTGCTGATCGCGCAACTGGGCCTCGAAACAGTCCGCCGCAGTAAGGGGTACATGCTGTCCGGCGGCGAGCGCCGGCGCGTCGAGATTGCCCGGTCCCTGGTGCTGGAGCCTAGTTTTCTCCTCCTTGACGAGCCTTTTTCCGGCATCGATCCAATTCAGGTCGGTGAACTCCAAAAGATTATCTGGGATCTGAAGCGATCCGGCATAGGCATCCTGGTGACCGATCACAACGTACGGGAAACACTTGCCGTGACGGACCGCGCCTACATCATTAGTGACGGCCGAATTTTCCGGTCCGGCTCCCCCCGCGCCTTGGCGGACGACCCGGAAGTACGGCGCATCTACCTGGGCGAGAACTTTTCGCTGCCTCGAAGGCCTGGCGAAACACAGTAGCTTTACTTCGTGCAGGGAACCTGCTAAAGCCCTCCGGCCCCAGTCGCCAAACACCAATAAATCCTAGTACTTCAAAACTCAGGGTGGCCAACTGCGGTGATAGACTGAGTCTCATGGGTTCGCTTTCGCAACGCCTGCATTTAGGAGTCCAGCAGAAGCAAGTACTCACACCCGGCCTGGTGCAAATGGTCACGGTCCTTCAGCTAAACCGGCTGGAACTGAAGGACATGCTCATGAATGAGATCGCCGAAAACCCCGTCCTCGAAGAGGCGGCGGATGGCGCTGAGGAACTCACGCAGGCGGAGGTGCAGGAGTTGCTTGAGCGCGAGCACCATGCCGAACCCGCCGATCATGATTTTCTGGACCGGTCAGCCGCCACGGAGTCCTTGCAGGTCTTCGACGCTCCCGAAATTGAAGCGCCTCCCGTACTGGTGGGTGGAGAGATTGGCGCAAGCCCTGTCGAAGAGCCCGCCAAAACCGACCCTTTTGACGAGATTGATTTTGGCAGCTTCTTTGATGACTACCTTGACCCTGGATTTAAGAGTCCGGCCTCCGAGAGCGTCGAGAAGCCCTCGTTTGAGACCTTCCTGTCCTCGCCGGTTACCCTCGCCGATCATCTGCAGTCGCAGTTGAGCGTGTTATTGCTGCCCGAAGATGTCCGGCAGGCGACCAGTTCAATTGTCGGCAATCTGGAAGAAAGCGGATATCTGACCACGCCGCTCGAAGAGATTGCCGTCTCTGAAGGACTCAGCCTCGAAGCGGTGAGGGCCGGGCTAAAAGCGGTTCAATCACTCGAGCCGACGGGCGTGGGCGCTTCAACCCTCCGCGAATGCTTATTGTTGCAACTGGAAAGCCGCGGCGGCAAAGACGGCGTCGCCTGGCAGATTGTTCATGACCATCTCAAGCTGCTCGAGACCCGGCAGATCACCCAGTTGGCGAAGGTGCTGGGGCGGCCCGTCGAACACGTTCACATTGCCGTCGATGTCATCCGGCATTTGGACCCCGCGCCGGGCCTGCGCTACGGCGGAAATGACGCTCGGCAGGTCGAGCCTGACGTGTACATCACTAAGGATGGCGACGACTACCTGATCACACTGAACGATGAAGACGTCCCCCAACTGCGCCTGAATGGCGACTATAAGCGTATGCTCGACCGCGACCAGGAGCCCAGCAAGGACGTTCGCAACTACGTGAAGGAGCGCTACGCTTCCGCCTTGCAGTTGATCAAGAACATCGAGCAGCGGAAACAAACCATCCTCCGAGTCTGCCAGTCGATTGTGCGGCGGCAGGGGGACCTGTTTGAACACGGCCTCGATTACCTGAAGCCGATGATGATTAAGGAAGTTGCCGAAGAGATCGGTGTCCATCCCTCCACCGTCAGCCGGGCTGTAGCGAATAAGTACGCTCATACCCCACAAGGGGTATTCGAGCTGCGGTATTTCTTTTCAGAGGCGGTGCAGGGCCCCTCCGGCAGCGGGACGCCCTTGCTGATTTTGAAGCGGCGAGTGAAAAAGATGATTGAGGAGGAGGATTCGGCACATCCTTTGACCGACGAGCAGATAACGGCCCGCCTGGAAGATGAAGGCATTCAAGTGACTAGGCGAACGGTGGCGAAATACCGCGAGGATCTGAAAATTCCTTCCACTCACCAGCGCCGCGTTCGTCCCTAGGGTAGTGGCCCTCGTCGATCACTTGACCCTGTTCAAGACGTTAGATAAATGGCAGAGCAAATACTGTCTGGGAGCCGCCCTGTTGGTAAGGCGGTCCACCAGGGGAGACCATAATGAAGGTTGTCTATACCGGCAAAACCAGGGATTTCACTCCAAATCTTGAAAAGAAAGTGGAGGCGAAGCTTTCAAAGCTCGGCAAAATGATCGAGCAGCGAGGGGAGCGGGAAGCTCACGTCTTTCACTCCGAAGAACGGCATCTCCACAAGGTGGAGGTGAAGCTAAACTTCTACGATCACCAACTCTGCGGCGTCAGCGCTAACGGCGATCTGCTGACTGCCGTCACCGAAGCGGTCGAAAAACTCGACAAGCAGATCATCAGGCTGCGCACCAAGTGGCGGGATACGCACCGTGACCCGAATGCCGCACGAGCCACCAAAGCGGAGTTGATCGCGAAGGCGGAAGGGACCTCCGAACCGGCTCGCGTCAGTGCGAGGGCAGCCCAGGGGAAGCCTGCTGCGACCGCAACGGCCAAGACCGCGTCCGGTACCCTCGCTCAAGTCCTACCGCGGAAGGCGGCCGCACGCGCGGCGTCTTTAAAGAAGGTTCCCAAGATATACAAAGTCGCCCACGGCCAGGGACAAAAGCCGATGACGCTCGAGGAAGCGATCCTGACACTCGACAATGGCGAGGATTATGTCGTCTACCGTGACGTTGATAAAGACTCCGTTGCCGTTCTGGTCCGCCGGCGCGACGGTCACCTCGATCTGATCGAGTCATGATCCCGACCAAGCGCGTTTTGGGGGTCATCGTGTAACGGCACGCTCTAGCCAGCCGTCTAGTCAGCGCGCAGGCCGTTTTGTAGTTGTTGTGCGTGGTCCCTTGCTCACACGAACCTGATGGCTAAACCCAAGTCGCCCATCGATATCCGAAGACTGACGAAGGTTGGCGCAGACGCGGTTGAGGCGGCGCATAAGCCGCGGCTGGTGATCATCACCGGACTCAGCGGCTCAGGAAAGCTCACCGTCCTCAAAGCCTTCGAGGATCTTGGCTATTATTGTGTCGACCATCTTCCCATCGCCTTAGTACCGAAATTTGCAGATTTGACCCGGGAATCGCGCAGCGCCCGTCGCGCGGCGCTGGTGATCGACATTCGCGAGGGCGACGCGCTAAAGGAATTCCCAACCATATATAACAATCTCCGCCAGAAGATTGATTCGACGCTCGTGTTCATGGATGCCGACGACGAGGTCTTGCAGCGCCGCTTCAGCGAAACCCGGCGTCCCCACCCACTGGGAACCGAAGAATCTGTTTTAAAGAGCATTCAAGAAGAGCGGTCACAGCTGGCGCCCATTCAGACCCTCGCCGATTTCAGTATCAACACGACAAAGCTGACCGTGCATGACTTGCGCAGCCTGATTGTGGAGCGGTTCGGCGGCAAGCACGAAGCCAAGCAGATCGGAATTTATGTGAACAGCTTCGGCTTCCGCAACGGTGTGCCCACCGACAGCGACCTGGTGTTCGATGTCCGTTTCCTTCCCAATCCGAATTACATTCCCGAGTTCAAGCCGCTCAGCGGACGCCATCCAAGCGTTGCACGATACATTCGGTCCTTTCCACAAACGGTAGAGTTCCTCGACCGGATTACACAGCTGCTTGTCTACCTATTGCCGCATTACATTCGCGAAGGAAAGAGCTATTTGACCATTTCGATCGGGTGTACGGGAGGCCAGCACCGCTCCGTGATGATCGCGCACGAAATCGCAGGTCGGTTGAAGAAGGCTGGCTACGGCGTGAAGGAATCCCATCGCGACGTACAGACGGAGTAAGGGGCTCTTCTCGCGAGCGATCGACAAGCGGCATACCGATTAGCCACGCAGAACTCCAAGTTTTTGATGTCCTCACCGATAAGCCGCCGGTCGGCCGCCTCAAGCTCTTTACCCACTCACCCAGTTTCATTCGTTTTTGAGCGGCCGAAAGTGGCATATCAGCGACAATCCCGCCCGAACCCAGTTCTCGGCTCCCACCGTCATTATGTCGCGTTCGTCGCTGGCCGCGCCGTAGCGGCGCCGTTGATGTTTCCGATATGCTTGGGCTTGGGTCATGGCCGATACCATCAAGAAGCTCACGATCGAAGGCTTCAAATCCATTAGGAAACTAGAGGACTTCGAGCTTGGCGGGCTCAATGTCCTAATCGGGCCCAACGGTGCCGGAAAAAGCAATTTCGTTAGTTTCTTCCGTCTCCTTCGTGATCTCATCCAGCAGAGGCTGCAAATGGCCATTGCTGTCGAGGGGGGAGCCGACAGTTGTCTCTTCCTTGGTCCGAGGGAGACACGGCAGCTCACGGCAAAGCTTTATTTCGGCAAGAACGGGTATGAGTTCTCGCTGGTGCCGACGCACGATGGTCGGTTGGTCTTCTCCGACGAATTCACTATTTTCAACGGGAATTTCACCCAAGACCGGACCTCCCTCGGCTCCGGGCATGCTGAAGCAAAATTAAAGGAAAAGAAAGATGAACCGGGGAGGTGGGGAGCGGCGAAAGGCGTCCCGCACTATGTGTTCGACGCGATATCCAGTTGGATTGTTTATCATTTCCACGATACGAGCTTCAGCGCTGGTGTCCGGCGTCCTCATGCTCTTAACAACAATATCGCGCTCGGACCGAATGCTGAGAATCTTGCCCCTTTCCTCTATCGGATCAGCCAGACCAGCCACATGCAGTACCTCAGAATCCGCGATGTCGTTAGGTTGGCCGCGCCTTTCTTCGATGATTTTCTCCTCCGCCCGATGCCGGGAAGCGAGGAAATGATACAGCTCGAGTGGCGCCAGCGCGACTCCGACTATCCATTTAGAGCAAATCAACTTTCTGATGGGACGCTACGCTTCATTTGTCTGGCTACAGTCTTATTGCAACCAAGCCCGCCGCCCACCATGCTTTTTGACGAACCGGAACTTGGGCTACATCCATATGCCCTCACCCTGCTTGGAAACCTGTTTCGCCAAGCCGTCAGAAGCCCTGGGCAATTCATCAACAAGCAGATCGTCATTTCTACGCAGTCCGCCCCGCTCCTGAACGAATTCACACCAGAGGACATCATCATCGTTGACCGAGCGCATAGCGAATCAACCTTCCGCCGACTGAATACGAATGATCTTTCCGAATGGCTTCAGGAATATACGCTTGGAGAACTCTGGCTGAAGAATGTCCTTGGGGGCCGTCCCAGCAATGAGCGTATGCCTGATCTCGTCCCGAAAGGTGGCAATGGTCATTCGTGATCAGGCTTTACGTGGTGGTAGAAGGACAGACCGAAGAATCCTTTGTTAGGAATGTGTTGGCCGAAGTATTGTGGGGAAGCAATGTGCATCCGACGCCAATTCTCCTGGGCACAGCGGGAAATAAGGGTGGCCGGACGAATTACGCGCGTGTGAAGCGCGATGTTTTGGTCCTACTCAAACAGGACCGAAGCGCCTATTGCTCTACCATGGTCGATCTCTACGGCCTGGGACCGGGCTTTCCCGGGCATCCTCCCCCTGACCATCTCTCCAACATCGAAAAGGTTCGACATGTCGAGCAGGCCGTAAAGGAAGATATCTGCTCGAAGGTGCCGGATCTTCGGGCAGACCTGCGTTTCATCCCCTATCTGGAGCTTCACGAGTATGAAGCGCTTTTGTTTAGCGATCCAGCCGGCTTTGCTACAGGAATCAACCACCCACATTTGCAGCGCCAGTTCCAGCGCATCCGCGATGAATTCGAGTCGCCCGAGGACATCAACAACAATCCCGAAACTGCTCCGTCAAAACGCGTTCTTGCCGTGTTCCCAAACTACCGAAAGGTCATTGAGGGCACGCAAGCCGCAGCGGCGGTCGGAATCCCCACCATGCGCGAGGAGTGCCCGCATTTCCGCGAATGGATAGAATCACTCGAAGCGCTGATCGACAAGTAGCGCCCTGACAGCCTCAATTGATCCCGATATCGACCCGCCGACCTACTTCAAAGCCTGAAGGAAATCGCGCACAATTCTACTCATACCGCCGACCCACAATCCACGCCGCCAGCAGCACAAGCAAGACCGCTCCACCGTGCCAGAGGAACACGTGAGAAGCCTTAAGGATCGGACAGTGCACCGTCAATACAAGCAGCGCGGATACGCCGGACAGCGCCCCAATGCTGACGATGGTAGAGAATCGGTCAGCCCAGGCGCCGCGGCGGACAATCAGTGAACCGATGGCCGCTGTCAGTGCCGCCGCACCCAAGCCAATCCACAAACAAGCGTGTATCGTCCGCGGGGGCGCCCAATTGGTGACGTCCCAGAACAGCAGCCCAACCATGCCGAAAAACGCCAGGCACAGCGCAATGGCGATCGGCCAGAGAGGGACGCGCCGCAGGCTGCCCGGGATCATCTGTTGCGCCACCGAAAACGAAAAGAGCATCGCTCCCACGCCGATGATCGAGAACAACAACATCCTGGCCGTGGGAGAAAGAGCAAAGAAGCCCTTCGCGCCCGCCATATAGGTAAACAGCGCGAGAACCACAATCAAAACCGTGCCAAAAATCAGCGCCAGCCGGGACACGCTAGGCAGCGGCTTCACCGGCTTCAAGTCACCGAGAATCGTCGACACCACAGAAGGACGGGGCAGGGATGCCACGTCAAGGGGAGCCGCCGCTCCAAACAGCATTTGACAGGAAGGACATTCATCAAGATGCCGTCGCTCCGCTTCCGTCAGCGAGCTGCGTTCCGGATCGAATCGGCGTTCTGGATCGAATTGAATGTGCAGGCCGTTCATGCACGCTCCTTCGAACTAGACTTGCCAACGGAGGGGCTCTCCAACACGGATCTTAATTTCTCGTACGCTCTATGTGCCTTCTGTTTTACCGCACCCGCCGTCGAGGACGTCGCACGGGCCACCTCCTCCACCGTCATCCCCAGCACCTTGAGCATGGTCAGCACTTCGCGCTGCGACTCCGGCAGATTGCTCAGAAGCGCGTCGAACTCCGGCAGGCTAGACGACTCCTGTGGAGGCGCAGCGAACTTTTGCAGATCCGCAGCGTCCACCTGTTCTTCCTTTGCCTGGCGGCGCCGGTTGCGGCGAAAGTGATCGATCCGGGTGTGCCGTGCAATGGCGTAAATCCACGGAAGCAGGGGTTCGTCCGGCCGGTAGGTTTGCCGTGCACGGTGGATTCGGAGCAGTGTATCCTGCGTCAGGTCGTCGGCGACGGGCCGCGTATCCGGCATGCTTGCAAAGAAACGGATCAACAACGGACACAATGCCCCCAGTAATCGCTCGGTAGCTGCTGGGTCCGCTGCCTGGTATCGCAGCATAAGCGCTTCAAGGGTGGACGCATCGACGTCGATCGGACTAATCGCCTCGCTATTGATGTCTTCGTCCATTGACCCGATCCGGTTATGCCGCGCGGAATCCTATTGTGCCGTCAATGTCACGTCATGTGTTCAGCAATTCCGTGAAAGTTGGCAATTCGCCTATTTGCAGATGGCCGCCGCGGAGCGGGGAAAAGCATCCGGATCGCGTTCCTCATCGGGACCATCGACGCACACCAAATCCTTTTCCACCATTAGCTTAAGTGGATCGTGGCCAGTCGCGATCGAGCGATGCAGCTCCATCTCTCCTGACCTTGCCCAGGCGATAACATCTGCGCGGCTGAGCCACGCCGCGATGTCGCTCGACCCCAATTCAGCTGCCGCAGCGTCTCGAACCCCGAGGCTATATCGAAATGGCCGGTCGGCTCCCGGAAACCAGATCTCCTCGATCAGCTTTTCGCCCGACGCCAGCCGAGTCACCTCAACCTGATTGAGCCGGAATCGGAGCGAGTTCTTGCGAAAACGGAGCTTCATGCTGTCACTTTTATAAATCTGCGCATCAGCCCCGAACGCGCCACTCACCCGAGTAGACGTTGAACCGATCGTCGCGCACGAAACCGATCAAGGTCATTTGGCGCGCTCGCGCTGCATCGATGGCCAAGCTGGACGGGGCGCCAACTGTGGCCAGCACGCGAACGCCAGCCGTAATGCATTTCAACACCAGCTCAAAGCTTCCGCGGCTGCTCATGAACACTACCTGATCCATCCATGGCAACTGGCCCTTTAGGAACGCATCTCCAATCAGTTTATCGAGAGCGTTGTGACGCCCAACATCCTCATATAAACCCCGCAGCTCTCCGGTCGCATCAAACCGTGCAGCGCCATGAAGTCCGCCGGTCTCAAGAAAGCCCGTCTGTCGTTCAGCCAAAAGTCCAGGAAGCTGCCTGATCAGTTGCCCCGAAATCTCGAATTGTCCCGCATCGAGTAGGGGCAGTTCCGGAAGGGCCTCAAGTCCGCGCTTTCCGCACAGGCCACAACTGGAGTTCACAAAGGTCGCGCGCCCGATCCGCCACTGTTCCACGTCCACATGTCGTGCCAGCTCCGCCAGATACTCATTCGGTGCAGCCGATTCGCCCAGCGCCTGGATTCCCAGCAGGTCCTGCGTTTCGGAAATGATCGATTCAGTGAGCAGGTAACCCGCCACCAGTTCCTGATCGTTGCCCGGCGTGCGCATCGTCACGGCCAAGCTCTCCGCCTTCGGAACGCTCTTGAACCAGTGGAGGATACGAATCTCCATCGGCTCCTCAACGGCAACCAAGTCAGTTACGCGAACCGTTGACGCTCCGAGCGCGCGATGAATGGAGTACTGCTTGGTGCGCTCATCGGACTTGGTGGAAGGCATGAAGACGGCGATGCAGGGCCAACTCGCAAAGCTACGCGAGCAAAATCGGCGTGACCCTTTTGGCTACTTTCGCAGTCTACCAGCCATAAACTTTCTTCGATCCCGCCTACCCGACCGCCGCCAGCACCTCCTCGGCGTGCCCCTCCACTTTCACTTTCGGGAAGATCTTTCTGATCACGCCCTTCGTGTCAATGACAAACGTGCTGCGCTCTACGCCCATGTACTTCTTCCCGTACATGCTCTTCTCTTTCCACACACCGAAGGCCTCCGCGGCCGCGTGCTCTTTATCGGCCAGCAGTGTGAATGGCAGGTCGAACTTCTCTTTGAACTTCAGCTGCGCCTTGCTCGTGTCCGGCGATACGCCGACAATCACGGTGTTCGCCTTGGTGAACTTCTTCGAGGAGTCCCGGAACGCGCAGGCTTCCTTAGTGCACCCGGGCGTGTCCGCCTTCGGATAAAAGTAAAGCACAACGTTCTTGCCCTTGAGGCTGGAAAGCTGAAAGGGTTCGCCGCTGTCGGTGTCGAGCGAAATCTCAGGCGCTTTGTCGCCCTCTTTTAGAAATGACTCGGTTTCTTCTTCTGCCTTTGCCATAGGCTAAAAGATGCCCTGTTTTTCGTCCAGGCGCAACTTTCAGGTCAACTTTAAACTCACGGAGCCCCAATGTGCAAATCGCTTCTGCCGTTTCTGCTCATCATCGCGTCCCTCCGGGTGCAGACGCCGGAGCGAATGCGCCCCGATAACGACCTCTTCCGCGTGAACGGAGGCAAGCCCCTGGTGGACGCCCACAATTGCTATCCGGAAGACGGCAAATGGGCGAACCGTATCGATCGGGCGCTGTCGACCGGCCTTCCTGTCGCGATCGAACAGGATATTGCCGGGTACCGCGACCCGGCCACTGGCCAGTTGATTCCCAAGGTCGCCCACGGACCGAAAGTAGGAGAGTCGGAACCGACGCTCCGCGCCTATTTTTTCGAACGCGTTCGTCCGATCATCGAAAAAGCGCTGGCCGGTGACAAGAAACGGTGGCCGGTCATCGTGCTGCACTTCGATTTCAAAGACAACAGTCCGGATCTATTGCGTGCCGTTTGGAAGCTGCTCGGTGAGTATGAGACTTGGATCACAACCGCCCCCAAAGGCGATGATCCCAAGAGGCTGGAAGCGTTCACCTGGAAACCGCTGCTGGTTCTCACCGAAGACAATGACAATCAGCAGCAAGTCTTTTTTGATGCGGTTCCGGTGGGTCAGTCGCTGCGCCTGTTCGGCTCCGCCCACACGAACGAGGGCTTCCTGAAGGGTCTTACCCGTCGGCAGGCGGTCTACGCGATGGCGCACGCGGCGCCCGAACAACTGCTGACCGAAGCGCCCACAAACTATCGCCGCTGGTGGAATAACGGTTGGGCAGTGGTCGAGGAGGGTGGCCAGCGGCAGGCCGGCGAATGGACGACGGAAGACCAGCAACGCCTGACCCGGGTAGTCGATTATGCCCACAGGCTGGGATATTGGATCAGGTTTTACACGCTCGACGGTTTTTCAAGCCAGGAGAGCCAGGGCTGGAACCAAGGCTACAACTTCGGCAGCCGCCCGGCCGTAGAAGCGCGATGGCAGGCGGCGCTAGCGGCTGGTGTGGACATGATCGCCACAGACCAATACGAGGATTTAGCGAAATTCAGGGCCACGGTTTCAGCCGCCAGTAACCGGAAATAGCGGCCAGCCGCTCCGCTCATCCTCGGGCCACGTCGGCTATGTCCAGAAGCGACCCTCACACGATGCAGTCCTCCCGATATGCTCGACGGCACGAGCCGAAGGGCGCCACTGCTGCCTCTTAGAACCCTCCGGCAGAACTCCTTCTTCGCCCTGGCTCTTGCTTCCACTTAATGGCGCGTAAATTAAAGCGATCCAGAAGCCAGCCGAAGGCAAAGGGGATCTCAATGAGCCCGATCAGGACAAAACGGCGTTTTCATTGTTGCCTTGCTAATCACCCAACCCGTGATCAACATCCAAAGAAAGCCGATGCCGATAGGAACCGCAAGTTGTCCACCAAAAGGTGCTAGGCCGCCAGCAAACACGAAGACATAGATTGTTGATAGGGTCCACACAACAGTGCTTGGGCGGCCGAACGGATTATAAGGCTCAAGTACGATCCTTTCGGCACCGGACACTTACCGTGTTTCTGCTCGGCTCTCGGTCCTAATTTGAAGGGTCAAATCGCCGAACCGATACCTTGGGGCTCCTAACGATGTTGCCGTCGTCGACTCGACATGCACGTCAAAAACCGTGACGAGCAATTCGATCCCCAACTTTTGGAGATCAATCACTCGCAAAATGCCGTACTCAGAATTCTGAGCACCGTGGGTGAAATCAGAAGCGGCGAAAAAATACGGTTGATATCCGTGGAGCTTTCCTCTCGAGTCGAGGAGATTTAAGCCTTTCTTTCTTTTCCCTATTTCCTGCAGAACAAGATCTAGAACAACAGCATGATTTCCGACATCGAATTCCGGAATTAACGAGACCCGGTATACTGCCCCACGAGGCGATTTAAGAAGAACCGAACCCGGTTGTGAAGACGACTTTGCGGAGTACATCAACATGCCCTGAGACGATTCTGTTGTTTCGCTTCCAGCAGCAAAGCTAACTAAAGTCAGGGCGATTAACGGAAGAGCAATCCGGGAAAAATCTCGAAACACGGCCATCTGCATATTGTGACTGCAGAGGAAAGCGAATTAGGGAAAGCGAATTAGGACGGACGGAGATTAAGTCTGACCAGCTTCAGACGAGCGGGATTAACTTACGCCATCAAGGGTTCACCTCGCCATGGGATTTCGAGCGAACGGAACTTCCGAACTTCCGGGACGGATAGTGGAGTGCACCCCAGCGGTGAGACACGAACTTAGGGGACAGGTTGGAGTGATCGGTTTGGGCTTTCGTCTTTGAGAATCGGCGAAGCCATGAGGTTGCATTCATAGTCTATCGGCGAGTGATACCCCAAAGCAGAATGAAGCCGCTCAAGGTTGTAGGTAAGCTCCAGAAACTGGCCGATCTGCTGTCGAGCTTGGTCCAAGGTGCGATAGCAGCGGCCATCGGCCTCTTCCTGTTTTAGCGTTTTCATAAAGGATTCGGCCTTGGCGTTGTCGTACGGGTTACCGATCCGGCTCATGCTCGGCGTGATGGCGTTATCTGCTAATTGCTGCACGTAGTCATAGCAAGCGTATTGCACGCCGCGATCGGAATGGTGGATCAACCCGGGTGTGATCGTTCGCGAGTCGATGGCCATGCAGAGTGCCTTCCTGGCTAGGCTGGCGTGGAGGTGACGGTCGAGCGCCCAGCCAATCACGCGGCGCGAGTAGGCATCCAGCACCACGGCTAGATAGATGTATTCTTCGCCCAGCCGCACGTAGGTGATATCAGCCACCCAGAGCTGGTTGATGGCGCTGAGTTGGATGCCACGTACGAGGTTGGGAAACACGCGCCAACCGTGTGCTGAGTTAGTCGTGGAGGGCACATAGGCTTTCCGGCGTAGACACAGTAGATTATCTTGCCGGAGAAGCCGCAGTACTCGTTTGTGGTTCGTCGCCCAGCCCTCGCGCCGCAATAAAACGCCCAGGCGTCGGTAGCCATAATGACGATGACTGAGCGCCAACTGTTGTAACCGGTCGCGCATCGCTGTTTCCTCCTGGCGTGGTGCCGACGCATGCCATCGCCGGTAGAAGCCGGCCCGGCTCACCTTCGCCCAATCGCACAACGTCTGGATGGGCGGATTGCCTTGCTGCGACATCAACTCTTGGATGATCGAGTAGATGTGGTTCCGCCAGAGCCCCCTTTGGGAAGGGCTGGTTCCGGCACGCGCCGCAAGGCTTCTTTGAAAAAAGCGATGGCCATTTGTTGCCGCCCGATTTCGCGTTCTAACTCCGCGATCCGCCGTTCAGCTTGTCGCGACGCGGACCGCTCCGGCCTTTCCGGCGCCGCTTCTGTATGACCAATTGGCTTCAGATCGCGTCGCGCCCCTTGCCCAGGGAAGGCCTCCGCTCCGAAGTCTTCTATCGCTTCCTTCCATAGATAGAGCAGCTTTCGAGCGATCCCAAATTCCTTCGCTAGTCGGCCTGGCTTTTCGCCAGCCATCATCCGCCCCACTGCTGCTCGCTTGAACTCCGGGTTAAACCTTCGCCGGTTTTCCGGTTCCTGCTCTGCCATCCAGTTCTCCTTTCAGAAGAACTGTCCCCATTCTCCCTGTCTCAGTTTTGGGGTGCACTCCAATAGACATGGTGCGAAGTTGATCAGGGGGCTAAACAAAGGGTAAAACGGACCTCCAAATCCGTTCGCCGAAACTTCGCCCCCGGATTTCATTCCTCTAAAAACGCGATCACAGAAGATATCTCTATCATTACAAGCCACTTAACACTAAATCGCTTTTTTGAGTGCGGTATACTTGTTGAAGCGGGTGCTGTCACGCACTCCAGACAACGCCGGGCGTCATGCCCGGCTTTTCTATTTTCCAAGGAGTTCCCTGATGTCAAAAAGTTCCCGCAAAGAGCGCCGACAGTTACTCGCTGCTCGCCGAACCGATCCCGTCAACCCGGCTCAGTCCCTGCCCGTCCCAGTGCCCGTCCCGCCGACGGCCTCGGTCTCAATGTCCGCCTCAGCATCGCCCGAAAACTCTGAGGCCGCCTATTCCCCAGCCGCCCTCGAGGCACTCCTCGATCAACTCTCCGCCGCCGGCGGAGGTGATACCCCGGACTCGCCCGAGTTCACCGAATTCCTGAATTCGCTCAGGCCCTCCAAATCCACGACTCCGGCCATCCCCATCGCACCCGTGCCGGTCGAAACCACACAACCGCAGCCAGCCGCCGATCTCCCGCGCGCCGGTGGACCCACCACCGAAGCCGGAAAACGTCGCGCCTCGCAAAACTCCTTCAAGCACGGCCTCGCCGCCGGCTTCTCGCACTTCAAGCTCCTTTCGAGCGAAGACCCCGCCGAATACGCCGAACTCCTCGCCGAGGTCCGTGCCCAGTTCGTTCCGCGAACCACCTGTGAACGCCACAAAATCGACGACATGGCGCAAGCCTGGTGGCTGCAGCGCCGCGCCCGGAACATGCAAACCAGCGCCCTGGAATCGGCCGACGACAAAGCCTTCGCGCTCTACCTGCGCTACGAAACCACCCAGCGCCGCTCCTATCAAATGGCTTATAAAGACTTTGCGGTCATGCAAAAGCACCGCCTCGCCCTCATCGCATCACCCAACGCGGCGCCAGTCAGTCGTCCCGGCACATTCCAAAGTACGCCCACACCTGCAGCACCGCCGCCCGTCCAGGACGAACTCGAGCCGCCAACTCAACAACCCATAGCGGCCTAGCACCGAAGCAGCAAAAATCCGAACAACTCGTTCTTTGACAATTCGCCGCCAGTAAGTCGCCGCCGCAAGCGATCGCACCACCGCTCCGTCCACCCGTCCCAGCGAAAAGAGGCGCGAACAAGTTCCCGACCGCTGCCACACCGCCAACGAGCAGCCAAAGACCCCAAAGCCCTCTGGTGGGGTTTGTTCCGTACGCCGTTAATCTGCTCGATTTTTTCTAGGTGCGAGCGATCTGGTTCTCGATGTGTCTCGTCGCCAATAGGTATTAAATCCCGACTGACTCGCTATCCCGTACGTCCCGAGATAAAGCCAACATTAAAAATAACTTAGCAATATATACCGATCCTGCCCGAACCGAAAGACCTGCCATCTGAGTCGCTTTGTACATATTAGTTGACATGCTAATGCTCATATAATATGCTTGGTGTAGATAAAGCTTATGAGGAGGCTTGAGTCTAAATGCAAATCGTGAAATACACCCCATTTGCCAATTCTTCTTTCGACGATTTCCCTGCCGGCCTGCGTGTTTTCCAGGATTCGGTTGCGCGGTTGCTCTCTGAACCCAATACCCGTCCCTGGACCCCAGCGGTTGATGTCTTCGAGAATGAGAATGAGCTTGTTTTGAAGGCGGATCTACCTGAGGTCGACCCCAAAGAGGTTTCGATTGAGGTAGAGAACAGCACGCTGACCTTGAAGGGTTCGCGCAAGTTTGAGAATTCCCAGAGTGGCAGCAGCTATCACCGCATTGAACGTAGCTACGGCTCGTTCATCCGCGCGTTTAGCTTGCCGGATACCGTTGACACCGAAAAAGTTAAGGCCGACTACAAACAGGGCGTTCTCACAATTACCCTGGCCAAGAAGGAAGTGGCCAAGCCGCGCACAATTCCCGTCGAGATTACCAATTAACAGAATCAAATCGAAAATCGATTAATTTGTCTCGGGCGGATCCTAATGGGTCCGCCCTTTCGTTTGGTGAACGGTCAGATGGGAAACGGGCTATGAACGATCCGACGCCCAACGGCTATCACCGTATCTTTTGCTTTCGGTACTATTCGGACGCCCCGCCTCTGGGAAAGCAAAGATAAACCCTTGCCTTTCTTCTTGCGGCGTTGTTTAATGAGGCGAAAAAGAAAGCTATCCGGCCCTCCGGACAACCGTATCTCCAATTCACCCATGCCGGTGCAAATACCTAGAATTCGCCTCTTGACGGAAGAACGCCGCCGGGAAATTGCCGGCCTTGTAGAGCGCGAAGGGCGCGTGACGGTGAACGAAATCAGGCGCCTCTTTGGCGTGTCGGCGGTAACGGCCCGCAGTGATTTAGATACGCTGTCCGCCAGCGGCGCGGTAGTGCGATCACACGGCGGAGGCATCCGGCCGCTAGTCACCGGGCCCGACTATCCCCTAAAAGTTCGCGAGTCCATTCGGCACGAAGAGAAGGTGCGGATCGCCAGAGCCGCAGTGCAACTGGTCCGCCCCTCGCAGACGGTCACCCTCTGCACCGGGTCGACTTCGGCAGAACTCGCGTCGCAGCTGCGGAAGTCGAGCCTTGAACACCTAACCGTCATCACTTACGCGCTAAACATCGCCATGCAGTTTGCCGACTCGCCGAATATGTCGCTGGTAATGATCGGTGGTATTTTGCGACAGGTGTCGAACGCATTCGTGGGTCCGCAAGCCGAGCATATGATCGCCTCGCTGCACGCCGACCATCTCTTTCTTTCAACGGTGGGCCTGGATCTGGACGCTGGGCTGACGACAATCGATATTCTCGAGGCGCAGTTGAACATGCGGATGGTGAAGGCGGCCAGGGAAGTGACGGTGATCGCCGATTCCTCGAAGTTCGGCCATCGCAGCCTTTCCGTATCGGCTCAATGGAGCCAGGTTCACCGCGTCATTACGGACGATGCCGCACCGGCCGATACCGTTGCCGCGCTGCGAGCAAAGGGCGTTGATGTGGTACTGGTGTGACGCGTCCAGGTCACTCGGTGTTCTCGCGAGCCACCTTCCTGACTGGCCTCGCCATTTTCCCGGCAATCGTTTCTTCGGCGGCGAAAACTGTTACGTTTGGCCAAAGCGTGAGCCAGGTTTCCGCGTACGATCTTGCGGAAGTCACCGCGACCGTTACGGCGCCTGACGTAAAGAACCCTTTCACGGAAGCTACTTTCAATGGCTGGTTTGAGAAAGCAGACGGCAGCAAACGCTGGAATGTGGAAGGATTCGCCGACGCCGAGGATGGCAGCCTGTTCCGCATTCGGTTTATGCCGTCCGCACCTGGCGAGTACCGGTATTCCGTGGAATACAAGCAAGGTGCCTTTCAACAGGCCTCGTCGGGAACCTTTTCGGCCACCGATGGTCACCGCCGCGGGCCCATCCGCGTGGACCCTGAGTATCGTTGGCACTTTATCTGGGAAGGAACCGGCGAGCACTACTTTTTCAATGGGACAACCGCCTACTTCCTGGTGAACTGGACCGACGAGCGAATCATTCGGTACTCCATCGACCGCTTGCACCGTTTGAAGATCAATCGCATCCGCACGACCATCGCCGGACGCGAAGCCATCTTCTTTGGCGAACCGGTGATGAATGGCAAGAACTTCACCACCTATCCCGAGCCGTGGCCCAGCGACCATCCGGACGATCCGTTTCATCCGGACTTCGACTATAGCCGTTTTCACGTGGCGTTCTGGCAGAAGTGGGACCGTGCGATCCGCTTTGCCCGCGACCGCGACGTCATCATATCACTGGTTCTGGACATGAATGACAACAAGGTTCACCCCGCCGCCGCGAGCGAAAATGAGCGGCGCTACATTCGCTACGCCATCGCGCGCTTTGGAGCATTCTCCAACATCACATGGGATCTTGGCGACGATCTGGAAGGCTATCGCTCCGATGAATGGACGCACCAGACCGGTACCTTCATCAAGACCTGGGATCCCTATCGACATCTCGCCACCAGCCACCCTATCTCAGATGTTCATCAGGACCGTACCGCCGAGTGGTTTGACTTCACTTCCTTTCAGGACTGGTCCCGCACCCAGCATCAGTACATCCTTCACCAGCGAGCCCTTCAGCAGAAGACCGGCCGCATCATTCCTCAAACCAACGAAGAGTATGGGTACGAAGACCATTACCCGATGTGGGCTAAAGGACCGGGCTCTGAATCCGCAGACACGTTGCGGCGAACCGCTTGGGACATCTATATGGCCGGCGGCTATCAAACTGCCGGCGAAAGCTGTAGGCGCGGCACGAACATCTGGCCCGATACGGGCGGTGGCTGGCTGAACGGCCGCGGCGATGACACGATGACCATGTTCGTTGGCTACGGTCACATCGTGGATTTCTTCACAAGCTTCGACTGGTGGAAGACCGATCCCCATGACGAGCTGCTCTCTGCCAATGGCGAAAATAGCAATTACTGCTTGGCAAAGCCCGGCGAGATCTACGCAGTGTACTTACCGAACGGGGGCAAAGTAACAGTGCACTTAGAACCCGGCACTTACCGGGCACATTGGTTTGCCGCCCAAACGGGAGAGACGATCGATCTTCCCGCGGTTCAGGGCGGCATGACTTGGACCTCGCCTGCGGCTCCTGACGGGAACGATTGGGCGTTGCTCTTGTTGCGGAATTAGTTAAACGGCGTAGAGGCAGCGCGCCCGCGGCGACCGAGTCCGTTGTGCGCGGCATCGTCTCTCCTGTAAAGTGAATCTATGGCAACTGCCCTCGGTTCTCTCACCCTGGAGCAGTTCCACGATCAGTACGACTCGGAAGCCGGCTACGAATTCTGGTTCGGGGAGGTTGTCCGAAAGCCCATACCCACATGGCTGGACGCAATTTTGCAAACCCAACTCGGTGAACTGCTTCATCGGTTGGGCTATTACGCCGGGTCAGAATTGTCTTTGCGAACGGACAAAAATTGGGAGCCTCGGCCCGATGTTACTGGCGCCTTGAATCTCGAGTTGCCGTATCCCATCAAACCGGTAGAAATCGCCATAGAGATCCTGTCTGACGACCAGATGAAAATGCTATTTACGAAATGCCGGCACTATGTCCGCATCGGCGTTTCTCAGATCTTTGTTTTCGATCCGGAAACTCACGCAGCTTGGGAATGGAATCGGACGACCGATAACCTGGAACGTATTCAGGTTCTGGAACTCGGCAACGGAGCACGGGTGAGGTCGATGAGATCTGGGCAGAATTCGACCACCGGGTCGCCCAAAACTAACTTGAGACTCACGCTCGGCAACGGCCCGTACATCGGGACCCTTACCGCGACCAGTTCCTACTTCGTTCCATGCGGCGTTGCCGGATCGGCGGAAACAACGGTCCACGGATTAGCCTTGATGTCGCGAAGCAGAGAACTCTGCCACTCGAACTCCGGATGATCTTCAATATGCTTGGCAGCATGGAATTCCACGCCACACGGATGCCCCATACCTGCTGAGAACGCCATGCGTTCCGCCATCGCCGCATCGGCGACCTTCGCATTCGCCACACCCGCTGGTCCGTACGGTGGCTGCCACCCCTTCAATCCGCGGCCGGATTTGTCAACGTGACCGCAAATTGTGCGTTCATTCGGGTCAATCTCATGCGTCAGCGCATCGTAGTGATCGGTCTCGAACTTCTCCCCCGCCGCTACATCAATCTTGCCTTTATATTCGGCCATCAACTGATCCCAGCGGATATGGCGAATGCCGTCCGCCGCCTCGGGATCGGTAATCGGATAGTTCGTCTCCTCCGCAATCAACTTCGGATTAATGGGGAAATTCGAACCGACAAAGTACCCATCCTTCGTGCGGTCAAGCGTGACGTTTTTCAGGCCCAGTTCCAGGCGGCCGATCTCATTAGTCTTTCGGTCCGCCACCAGCCAGGTGTTCGCGTAGCCTCCGTTGTTGCCGTCCTTCATGATGCGTGCAAAATCGTCGATCGATTCCGAATACTGCATTGCCTTGCGAGCGCGCATGAACTCGGGCACCGCGTTCTCATCGAAGCCGTGAAACGCGGAGATGGTGGTTTCCGTAATCATCATGCCCGCGTCATTGATGCCAAAGTCATCGGCACTGTGAATCAGGCCCGGCATACCATCCATCAAGATGTGATGACCGGCGGTGGGCACGATATCGAAAATGATGTTCCAACGCGCCGCAGTTAGATAGTCCGTCCAGTTGTTATGGCCGATCACCACGCGGCCATCCTTTGTATATGCGCCCGTTGCAACGAAGGCGCTGCAGTGCTCGGCGGGATGGGCTGGCTCGGGCGCCCCCGCGCGGCGCTTCAACTCATCGTAGTAGTAGCTGTATTCCATATAGGCGTTCATCGCTACCAGATCAATGACGTCGAGTTTGGAATTGCGGGCGCGGAGCCCTTCGGCGATCCCAGTCAATTCCGCGCGGTATTCGGCATTCACCTTCGGCCAGAAGTATTTTTGCGCCACTTCGCGCAGATCCCCCCACGTGTGATTCACATCGTGGGTAGTAGAAAGAGCAATGGCTTTCTGGTTATCTTCAATCTCCGGAGCCAGTAAATAGCCATGCTGAAAGCCGATGTTTGCAGGCGAGCCTTCAAGATGCACGAAGATCCAGCCGGCCTTTTCCGGCTTCCGGGAGGAGCCTTCGAGACGCGGGTCATTACTCGTCGGAGTTCCGGCCACTTTCTTTGACGCGCCAACGCAAATGGCGGGAAGACAAAGAGAGACAATCAGGAGAAGGCGGCACAAAGTCATTTCTTCCGATTACAGCACAGATGGAAGGCCCCGGGAGCATTCCGGCAACCACTCTGCGATCAGCGCGCTCGACCTTAAAAACCAACAAAAAGAGAGGGACCTAAATTCGCTCTACGTGATGGCGATTCTGATCGGGCTGGGCATTGTCACCATTACGTTTGGCACGCTGGTATTCGCCTTTGTCTACCGGTCGTTCTCGGCGCAGAACTGGCTGCCCATCGAATTGCCTCGTGTGCTGTGGGTGTCAACCGCGATTTTGCTGGCAAGCAGCGCCGTTCTGGGAGTCGCGCAGAGGAAGGTGAAACAGGGTAGGGAGGTATCGTTTCACACGTTGGTAAAGGCGGCCACAGGCCTCGGCCTCCTGTTCCTCTGCCTGCAACTGGCAGCCTGGTTTCAGATTCTACATTCAGGCGTCCTGGTGGACAGCAACCCGCACTCCGCGTTCATTTTCATTTTCTCCGGGATGCACGGCGTACACATTCTGTTGGGATTGGCAGGACTGTTTTACCTCCTGCACCGAACGAAGATACCCGTCAGCGGACCCAAGTACCGCATGACAACGCGGGTGTGGGCCAATGCTGTCGCCATCTTCTGGCACTATCTGAACTTTGTGTGGATTGCGTTGTTTGCGGTGCTGCTGGTCTGGAAGCGCTAACGGCGGTTGCCCGCCCGGCAGTCGAAAGCGGGACCAATCGAAAGGCGCATGGTGTTGCGTGAGTTCTGGTGCGAGATGAACCCCGAGTTGCGCACCAACTTTCGGCGCAATGCAATCGATAGTGCTTCACCTTTATCCAGTGTTCAAGGTGTTTGTCTGCCGGTTGTAGCCGTTACCTATGCATTGCCTTCCGAATCCTGTGCGCGTTCACCTGCGACGCTCACTCTGCGACGGAATCCAGCTAAATCAGTCTTATATTGTGTTCGATCGTTTTTATGAGGCCATCCATTCTGCCGCTCAGCACCTGTTTCGCAGCGCTGAGCGTGTAGCCTTTCATCGCATGAAAAGGTACGTGCGACGGCATGGCGAGCGCATATGGGTCGACTACGACATCCACTACGACGGGCCCGGTCTTGTGTGCGAGAGCTTCGGTTAGGCCATCGCTGACCGCGTCGGGATCCTCAATTCGAATTCCCTTTGCGCCCATTGCTTCGGTCACCGCTGCGAAGTTCGGATTCTTGAATCCCACTCCATAGGGAATGTAGCCGGCTTCCTGCTGCTCGATGTTCACGAAGTCGAGCGACTCGTTGTTTAGCAGGATGTGGATCACAGGTGTCTTTCGTTCTACCTGAGTCAGCAGATCGCCCATCCCAAGCATCGTGAACCCGCCGTCGCCGCAGATTGCGATCGTTTGGCGGCCAGGATAGGCCAGTTGCGCGCCAAAAGCGTTCGGCGCTGCGTTGGCCATGGAAGCCCAGGAGAACGATCCGAAGAGCCTCCGGTTCTTGCCACCTTTGATGTGCCTCGCCAGCCACATTATCGCCGTACCCGTGTCTGCGAAAAATATGGCGTCATCGGAGGCTAACTCACAAAGCGTAGCGGCGAGGTATTCCGGACGTATTGGTTTGATGCCCGGTCCATTGTCAACATAATGCTGTTTCAGTTCGGCAAAAGAGTCCGTTTCGGCAACATATTTCCTCAAAAAATGGTCGTCAGTCTTTTCGCGGACATTTTCCAGTAGCGCTTGGAGGGTCGCTTTGACGTCGCCGACCAGTCCAAGATCGAGTGGGGTTCGCCGACCTATATGTTTCGGATTCTGGTCGATCTGTACCTTCCTTACGTGCGCTCCTGGAAGGAATTCCGAAAACGGAAAATCAGTCCCGAGCATCAAAAGGAGATCGGCATGGTTGATCGCTCCATAAGCGCCGCCATATCCTAGCAAACCCGTCATCCCTACAGCGTAGGGATTGTCGTGTTCCAGCCATTGCTTACCTCGCAACGCGAAGCCGATGGGTGCCTTCAATCTTGCGGCTAGCTCAATTACCTCTTCGCGCGCGTTTCGGCACCCGTCGCCGCCAAAAATAGTGACGGTGCCGGCGTCGTTAATCATGTCCGTGAGCCGGCTCAGGTCAGAAT
>Ga0206891_10011_pt1 | contig 53984 bp, 48 predicted proteins | sample Alteio_BWOrgHeat_55_FD_153246 | JGI IMG/M metagenome (GOLD analysis project Ga0206891, IMG submission 153246) | Enriched cells from forest soil in Barre Woods Harvard Forest LTER site, Petersham, Massachusetts, United States - Alteio_BWOrgHeat_Nextera7 ...
TTAACACACGTCTATCGACTCCGGAAATCGATCATGTGCTCGCCGATGCGAACCCGCGCGGATTGATTCGACACTCTAAGTTGCCCACGCCCTCAGTCCGTGTCCCCTTGGATCTAGTGATCGATCAGGGACACTTGGACGGACTAACGGGTCCATGTCCCGATCCATGTTACGACCCAGAAACAATCTTGGCATTGATATACACCAGCGGAACGACTGGACGTCCCAAAGGCGTGGCGCTGACGCATGCCAACATTTGGTCTAATGTGAACAACTTCAACTACTGGATGCGATACCGGGAAGGCGGGTCGTATCTGCACGCCGCCCCGATCTTCCACATAGCGGATTTCCCTGCGATGTTCGCGGCACCGGCATTTGGCGCACACCAGGCCACACTCCCCAGCTTCAATGCGAAAGATTTCTGCGAAGCAGTCGAAAGAGAACGGACCAACTATACCGTCCTCGTGCCAACCATGATCAATCTGTTTACGGAATTCGCGGAAAACAATCGCTGTGATGTAAGCAGCCTGGAATTGCTCGCCTATGGCGGATCGCCGATGCAGCCAGATCTTATCCGCCGGAGTCGAAGGCTCCTGCCTAAGGTTAAGCTCGTTCAAGTGTACGGGCTCAGCGAAACTGGATTTCTTACGGGCCTACAGGATGAAGACCATACGGATGATCACCTTAGATCCTGCGGTCGACCTTGTCCGGGAATCGAGATCCAGGTAACGGATGAGTTGGGCAACCCAGCCGAGGCCGGTCAGAAGGGTGAACTCGTTGCGCGCGGTTCGAACGTGACGCGTGGCTACTGGAACAATGAAGAGGAGAGTACGGCTGCGTTCCGAAACGGCTTCTTTCGTACTGGAGATGTCGGTTATCACGACGCCAAAGGCTATTTCTACATACTCGACCGCCAGAAGGATATGATCGTCACGGGTGGTGAGAACGTGTATTGCGGTGAGGTTGAGGCCGTGATCTTCAATCATCCAGCCGTGCGCGAAGTGGCGGTTTTCGGAATCCCGGATCCTAAGTGGGGAGAGCTCGTCGCTGCATGTGTTGTGTTGAAACCTGGCATGCAGCTCACCGCCGAAACGTTGATCAACCACTGTCGACAGAGTCTGGCGAACTACAAGGTCCCTCGCCACATTGAATTCTCCGACACCGATTTGCCGAAAAATGGCTCCGGAAAGATACTAAAAAGACTGTTGCGCGAGCGCTTCTGGGCTGGCTTAGAGTTGCGAGTTTCCTGACCACATTGGGTCTTTAGATTGGTCAGCCGTGGGGGCGTTGTCTAAAGGAGCACCGACCAGAGCCTCTGAATCAGGTGCGGCTAGCAACTTGCCGGAGACACATTACCGAATTGCCTGTATAGACGCGCTGCGTTCGGATCGAAATGAGTGCTTATCGATCTGTAGGCTTTTGATCCTCGATTCCAGAGTGGAACGAGGAATCCCGAGCTTCACCGCCGCCCCCAACGGACCGGACACACGGCCTCGGCACTCCTTGAGGGCGGCTTCGATCATTTCCGTCTCCGTGTTCATCAGCGTTTCGCTCAGAGCAGTCGAGGGTCGAAGCGTCTCGAAGTTTTCTCGATGCATGATGCCTTCGTTAATAGAAAGCGTCGCTCCATCGCAAAGAATGACTGCTCTTTCAATCACGTTCTGTAGCTCGCGGATGTTACCGGGCCAATCGTAAGCCTGCAACAGCTCCAGCGTCTTTCTGTCGATATTCTTGATTTGTTTTCCAGTTGAACGCGCGTAACGTTCAACGAAATACTTGGCTAATAACGGAATGTCGTCTCTCCGTTCGCGCAGCGAAGGGACACGCACGGGAAATACGTTTAGCCTGTAGAACAAATCCAGCCGAAATGTACCAGTCTCGATAGCCGGCTTGAGGTCGCGATTGGTGGCAGCAACCACGCGCACATCAACCGATACAGTGCGGCCGCCGCCAACGCGCTCAAATTCACGCTCTTGCAAGACCCGCAATAATGCAACTTGCGTATCTGTGGGGATGTCGCCAATTTCGTCGAGGAAAATCGTCCCGCCGTTGGCAAGCTCAAAACGGCCAAGACGCCGCTCAATAGCTCCTGTGAAAGCTCCCTTCTCATGGCCGAAGAGTTCCGACGCAATCAACGATTGCGGAATCGCCGCACAATTTACACGAATGAACGGCCTGTCAGCGCGACGTGAACGCTTGTGAATCGCACGAGCTATAAGTTCCTTGCCTGTACCGCTCTCACCAGTGACAAGGACGGTGGACTCCGTAGGCGCGACCCTGGCGACATGGCCAAGAGCGTGCACAAGCGCTGCCGAGGAGCCAACAATCTCCTCAAATTTCGCCCCTGCAAGAATCTCGTCTTCAACGTAAACTCTTTCGCACTCCAGTTTCTCTTTGAGTGCGGCAATTTCATGATGAGCGCACGAGTTCTCGATAGCGATTGCTATTTGCGCCGCCACGTGTTCAAGAAAAGAGATTTCCCTTTGTTGAAAGTCGTTCTCTTCAAAATACGCAAGCGTTAGGACACCCAATCCGCGGCCCTGGGTAACTAATGGAAAATGACATTGCGCTTTGAAGCCTGTTAGGCCAGCAATAGACCGGGATTCCGATTCGTGACCCACAAAAGTGACGGATTGTCCCAGCTCAACGATTTGCGATAGCCATAGTCCTTCCTCTCTGGAAATGATGGGCGATTGCTGGACAAGGTGACTCCTATTCGCATACCGAAACGCGAGTTCCCGAAAACTTTGAGGGTCTTCCGAATCCACCAGAGCGATATAGGCACAATCGCAGTGGATGCCACGACCGATGGAGTCTACGAGGCCCTCTATACGTGCGTAAAGGTCGACGTTCCTGCTCGCTTGGGCAGTCAGAGCAGTTAACAGTTGGACATGCTTACAAGAAAGCTCTGATGACACAAACTCAGCGGTTTCGTCGAAAGCGACTTGTGCTGCGTTGGTCATTTTCCTTTCTCCTGAAAAACCACCACGGCCGGCAGCGGATTCTCACATCTTCTAGCCGACGAGAAACACGATCTAGTTCTCTCGAACCCTCTCTACATGTCGGCGTGTAATCCTTTTTCGTCTGGACTGATTATCAACCACTTCGAAAGTGCCGCCAACCCCAATTTGTGGGGTCGCTCGACCCCCTATTTTCTTCAACGCACCGCCGAGATTTGGCATCGTTGCCAGCCACTTTTAGGGGAGGAAACGAATTTAGGTCGCCAGGGTGAGAAGGGCTTTTTGGCCTATAAACGATAACACGCGTGTGCAATCCACACCTTGATTAGGGTTCCCGCGCCGTCTGCGGAGACCAGGGGATTACAACCCGATAATTCCGCGTTTTAGGCCAGTAGTGACGGCGTGCGTTCGATCATTGGCGCCTAGCTTCTCGAATATATTCGTGATGTGGCTCTTGACTGTTTCATCTGAAATACGAAGCTGAGCAGCAATCTCCTTATTCGTGTTGCCAAGGGCAATAAGTCGCAGCACAGCAATCTCGCGCACCGTTAGTTCCTCTTCTCCAGCATGGTCGGCCAGGTCGGCTGCAATCTCAGGAGAGATTCGCTTCTGCCCGGCATGGACCGCGCGGATTGTATCCAGCAGTGCTTTATGCACCTGTCCTTTTAATACATAACCGCGCGCGCCGGCCTTTAGCGCCCGCACTACTTGGACATCGCCTCCATATGTGGTTAAAACAATGATGCGGGCATTGGGAGATTCGTTTCGAATCGCGATAATAGTCTCGATGCCGCCCATGCTGGGCATTTGAAGATCCATCAGCGTCACGTCTGGCCGATGCAATCGATAGTGGGTGAGGGCTTCATGGCCGTTGGAGGCCTCGGCAACCAACTTCATGTCAGTTTGACCGTTTATCAACGCCGCAATCCCCTCGCGCAGCACGGGGTGATCATCCACCACTAGTATTCGAATCGGGGCGGAGTCAGAGCACATGAGTGTTCCGCTTTTTACGGAATAACGTGAATCCGTTCACACTGTCGGATTTGAAGTAAGCGAGTGACGCTGGAATCGTAAGCTGCATTTCAGTACCAACTTCCGTTTCACTCCAGACGTCCAACCGCGCCCCGATTTGGTCGGCTCGCTCGCGGATTCCCGGCAACCCCCAGTGTCCAGCGCGCTTGCCTTGCTTCAGCACTCGAGGATCAATACCTGCACCGTCATCCCGGATACGCAACCGGAACGCGCGAGAATCGTACCTGATTTCAGCCTCGATTTGACACGCACGTGCGTGTTGAAAAGCGTTTGTTAAAACCTCTCGTGCGATTCTGTACACTTCATCCTGGAGCAACGGACGCAACGCTTGACGCTCGCCTTCTACCGTCAGGCGGAATGCCGCTGGATCATGGCGCCCCGGTTGAGACGCGGCCAGTTCTTGTCCCATCGCCCTCAGTAATTGCGTAATGTCGCTGGCAGGCGCCCCCTCACAGCGGAGGCCTTGAATCGCATTCCGGCCCTCGTCGATAGCTTGTTCGGCTCGTGCGATCGCGCCATCCAGCTCCTCGCCCGCGTCTTCTGGACGGCGCGGCAGCAGGTTGCGCGCCGCTTGCATTCGGAACATCGACCCGTGGAAACTTTGCAATAACGTGTCATGCAGTTCGCGTGCGATGCGCGTGCGCTCCTCGATGCGTTCATTAAATCGCTCGTTCATTTGAGAGCGCATCTTGTGTAGGCGCAGTCGGTACCCCCCTGTCAAAGTAAGAACGAATGTCATGACGGCGGCTAGGCGGAACCAGCCTGTCTGGTAAAAGTAGGGTTTCTGTGTTACAGGGAAAGAAATGCCGGAGACATCCCACACACCATCGCTGTTGCAGGCCCGAAGCTTGAACGCGTGCGTACCGAGTGGAATATTGGTGTAGACCGCGGTGAGCGAATTGTCGGCCTCCAGCCAAACGGGGTCTACGCCGTCCATGCGGTATTGGAAGCGAATCTTTTCCGGCCATCCCAGGGAAATGGAATTAAAACGAAGCTCGACGTGATGCGTGCCGGGAGGCAACACCAGTGCACTGCCGGCGTCGTGCCTTTCTCGGCCAACGGTGACCTCTTCAACGAAAATAGAGGGCTTAGCGCTGTCAAAGCGCACGTGCGACAGATCAAGCATGGCCAAGCCGTGCACGGTACAAACCCAAAGCTTGTGGTCAGGACCGACAGCCATGTTAGGCGTGCCAATGCTGCATTGTGTCGAGGCCATGCCGTCGGTTCTGCCAAACCACGCGTAATCGGGAGGGATATCCTGGCCGCCTTGATTTTGTCTGAAAGCGGCTTCGGAAAACCGAAAGATGCCGTTCCCTCCGGTGAACCAGAGCGCCCCCGGGGAAGTCACCATGCTGAGCAGATCGAGGTCGTGATTCACCGCTACCAGCTGATTTCCTTCAATGCGGTCGATCCCTTTCGGCGCGGAGAGAGCATAAAGATCACCGGACGAGTCTTCTCCCAGACTGATATAACGGGGATCGAAGATTTCGTGAGCTGACAAAACGGGCGCAAAACGGTCGCCGGTCATTCTATTGACCCCACGGCTCGTTCCTACCCATATTCCGCCGCGGCGATCCTGGTAAACACTGACCACACGATTGCTGGACAGTCCGTCGGTTGTCGTATAGTTGCGGAACTGCCCATTCACCATGTGGCTGAGACCGCCTTCCGTAGCAATCCACAACGAACCGTCGCGCGCAATCGCGATTGCGCGCACGACGTCGCCGGCCAGCCCTTGCCGCGACCCGAAGTGTACAAAATGACCATCCGCGAAACGGAAAAGCCCACCGTACCAGGTCCCCACCCAGAGCTCGCCGCTTTTGCCTTCGGCCAACGCCCACACACAGGAATTTGACAAGCCGTCGTTTTCGCCGTAAGTCCTGAAGCTTTTTCCATTGAATACCGAAAGGCCGCCGCAGTTATTGCCGACCCAGAGGGAGCCGTCGCGTTTCGATAGCACGGTCATGGGAATATTGTTTGGCAATCCATCCGCCTTCGTAAATATTCGGATCGGACGGTCCTTGATGCGCATGAGTCCTTCGCCGTTCGTGCCGATCCATAGATTGCCCTCTCGATCAGCACTTGTGGCCCTTATGGCGATGCCTGGCACCAAGGGCTCCAACTTGGTCCCGGCAACTCGAAAGATCCCGGTTGACGACCACACCCATGGATTCCCCTGAGGATCCTCGTACAGCCGGTAGACACCACGTCCTCCGACTCCGTAAGGCCGAAATCGTTCGATCGATCCATTTACGCGGCGCGCCAGACCCGCAGAGGTACAAAACCAAACTGCGCCCTGGCGATCCTGAAACACGTGATACAACCCATCCGAATGGATACCTAATTGATCCAACAATCCCGGATGGTTCACGACCCGCGTTCCGTTCAGCTCGATAAACCCTTGGCTACTAATGATGAGTAGGTGCCCGTCCGCGCTCTCCTCGATCCGGCTGATGGAGGCTCTGGGAATCACGGTCTCGAATCGATTGCCGCCGAAGCGATAGAGCCCGGCGCCAGTACCGACCCACAACGCTCCGTTCCGGCTGAAGTGAAGACATGTAATCTCGTCGCTTATGGCCGCGCCGGGATGATAAAAGACCGATAAGGATCGGTCGAATCGATCCAGCGTCAAACGTGGGATGCGAACCAGGCCGGCGCTAGTCCCAATCCACAAATCGCCGTCTGGTCCCTCCGCCAGTGCGCTGACGATGCCTTGTGGCGTTGATTTTGGGCCTCGGAAATAGATCGGCGTGAAACGTCTTCCGTTGAATCGATTCAGGCCAGCGTCCGTGCCGATCCATAAGAATCCATCTCGTGTTTGAACGATGGCATTCACAACGTTGGAGCTTAGCCCGTCCTCGACAGTGAACGTGGTCCGCATATAGCTGATTGCGGGCTGCGTGGGATCGACCGCGCGAGCAAATCTTGTGGCCATTGTTAGGGCGATTGATAATCCTACTATGGCCCTGAATAACTGAAATCTCGTGAACATAAAGTAGGCCAGAACAATGCCATTGACGCGGACGAGGTTCAGCTAAATCGTCGTCTCGAACGCATTGCCTCTACACCTAACTCCGTATTCCCACGGCCAATCTGTAGCATAAACGCCCGTATCGAAGCCACCGCAGATGCCCTTAATTCCTGTGCGCCATGTGCAACGCCCGGTGGTCTTCTGCATTGCAGCAGGTGTTTGACGTCGGAACTCCTATTCCTGATTGTGGCGCCAATCGCCCTCCGGATTATCCCTCAATCTAGCTCTATCAGGTGCCCGGAACACCGCTATACAGATCTCTGTTTAGTGGTGCCTCCTTTTATGCCGAGTCTCGGCGTCCGATATCGAAGCGCTTCCTCCCGAAGAGGCGTGCATCGATAGACCATGCGCCAGGGCCGAGCATCGCTACCCCAGCCGTTAGGACTGCTAGTAAAATGTGAATCCACTGGCCGCCACTCTGTGAAGAATACGCTGAGAGCGCGATCCATAACTCATCGATCGCAATTAACGCTCCCATTACTGGCGTCCATAAACCCACTATCAAAAAAACGCCTCCAATGGCCGCGGCCAAATCCTGGGCGATGCTGATCGGTTCTCGAGCCATCGCCAGGAAGCCGCTGACGGCGAGGCAGATTGTCGCGATACCGGCCCCAAGCCGCAGCAACAATAGGCCAAACCCGGGCCAGCCATCAGGAAACGTTGAAAATAGACGTTGCAGAGAACATCCCGTCTCGATTGTGCGCAGTCCGCGCGAGATTTGACATCCCCAGGAAAGGGTTCTCGGCACACCCCTTTCGAGGGAGTAAAACGCAACTATAAATCGATAATTCCGCGCTTCACCCCAATGGTGACAGCATGTGTCCGGTCGTGTACGCCAAGCTTGGTAAGAATGTTCTTGACGTGACCCTTCACTGTTTCCTCGGTGAGCGACAATTTTCGAGCGATCTCCTTATTCGCATTTCCCCTAGCGATCAATCGCAGGACGTCGATTTCGCGCGGGGTCAAGACATCGTCAATCGCATGCTCAGCGATTTCGGCAGCAACCTCAGCGGACAGACGCTTTTGCCCGGCGTGCACAGCGCGAATCGCCTCCAACAATTCTTGTCGCAACATACCCTTCAGTAAGTAACCCCGGACCCCCGCTTTGAGAGCGCGAGCGATCTGGAAATCCCCAGAATAGGTTGTCAAGACGATAATTCGTGCGTCGGGGAACTCGACGTGAATCGCGCTGATCGCGTCGATGCCGCTCATCTCCGGCATTTGCAAATCTATGAGCGTGATGTCAGGACAGTGTTTCCGAAACTGTTCTAGCGCCTCGCGTCCGTTCGAACCTTCGGCAATCAACTGCATGTCCGGTTGAGTCCCGATCAGTGCAGCGATGCCCTCGCGGAGCAAGGGATGGTCATCTACTGAAAGAACCCGAATCATGCCTCATTCCACTTTCTCTCGAAACAGTTGCCAAGGGAAGCGCTTTGCCGGCCTACTATAAGCGCGGGAGCCAGGAATGCGAAATTCGATCTCAGTGCCGGCTCCTGGGCGGCTCCACGTGCTCAACTTCCCACCGATTTGTCTGGCGCGTTCGGCCATTCCTGCCAGCCCGTAGTGACCCGGGCGCCCGTCCCTCAGGATATCCGGCGCAATTCCCTGCCCATCGTCCCGAACCCTCAGCCGGAATAGCTTTTCCGCGTAGCTAATTTCCACTTCGATCTGATCGGCGCGTGCGTGGCTGAAAGCATTTCGTAGCGCCTCGCGAGTGATGCGGTAAACTTCATCCCGCAGGATGGGATGCATGTCGCGCGGCGGCCCTTCCACCAATAAATGGAAGGCTGCTGTATCCTTCGCGGCCAGTTCGTTACCGAGCGCAGTCACCGCCTGCGGCAAATCGTTCATGGTCGGGGTGGACGATCGTAAGTCGTTCACGGTGGTCCGGCCTTCGGCGATCGCCTGATCCGCGCGTTTGAGTGTTTGTTCGAGTTGTTCCTTTGCCTTGCCCTCCGACAGTAGTTCGTTCACTGCCTGCAGGCGGAGCATCAACCCTTGAAAACTCTGCAGAAGCGTGTCGTGCAGCTCACGAGCGATACGTGTGCGCTCGCCAACTCTCTCCTCTTCCCTTATATGGAACTGCGCAGATAGCTTCTTTATGTGCAAGCGATAGAGCAGCGCCAAAATCCCACAAAGAGCAGTGACACAGCATGTCAGAAACCAATACGTCCGCCAGAATGGGGGTAAGACCTTGATTGCCAGGATCACGTCTGGCGACCACGGACCTCTGCTGGTGGCCGCCTCAACCCGAAAGGTGTAATTTCCGGGAGGGAGCGTTGTATACGTCGCCAGTCGCTCATCACTTCCCGCCTCGTGCCAGCCTCTGTCTATACCGTCGAGCTTATATCTGTAGCGATTAGTTTCAGGGCTGAAGTAACTGAGCGCCGAAAATCCGATAGAGAAGATATTCTCCGAATGCGAAAGCTGTATGGCGCTCGCCCGGTTAATAGCTATTTTCAACGGTGAACCCCGACCGGGGGTTACTGAAGAACCAAATAGGCGAAAATCGGTCAGGGCGGGTTGAGGTACATATGGCGTCTCGACGACTTTGTCTGGGAAGAACGAGGTCGCGCCGCTGAAACCGGCAAAAAACATCTCACCCTGCGAATTCTTATAACAAGCTCCCCAGCCGGTAAGATCTGGACCGGGAAGACCGTCAGCCGTCGTGTAGTTAGAGAAACTCTCTGTTTTTGTGTGGAAGCTGGAAATTCCCTTATTAGTGCTCATCCAAAGCGTGCCGCGACGGTCTTCAAGGATGCAGCTTACAACGGTGCCAGACACTCCACGCCGCTGATCGTAAGTCTTGAACGTGCGGGCCGCGGGGTCGAACTTGTCAAGGCCGTTCTGCGTCCCCACCCAAAGGGTCCCAAAGCGATCGACAAACACCGCATTGACGTGGTCGTCACTGATGCTGGCCGGATCCTCCGGATTATGAGTGTAGACCGTAAAGGTCTTGGTTTGCTTGTCAAAACGATGGAGGCCAAGGTTGCCACCTAACCATAGGGCTCCGTCAGGAGCTTGCGCTATGGCGTAATAATTGAGAGCGCGGCCTTCTATAAGAGGTGTATACCGCGTGAAACGGCTAGTCGATGAGTTAAATTGACAAAGCCCATCCCACGTGGCGGACCATAGTACTCCTTGATGGTCGATGAGGAGTTGGTCGATAAGGCCGCTGCATAAGGTTGTGGGATCGGATCGATTATGACGATAGCCCCTCCCTTCTCCCGTTTTCACGTTATATCGGAGCAGACCCGGCTGCGCGTTGCCCAACCAAAGCGCATCTGGTCCGTCTGGAATGATTGACAATACATCCCCATCATCGGCATACCCGAACGGAAAAACTTGTCCGGTCTTGCGATCGAGACGGTATAACCTCCGGTTGACACTGAACCAGACAACGCCCTGTCCGTCTTCATAAATGGTGCTGACCAGACCGGAAAGCTGAGGCTCCCTCGAATGGGCCAAACGAGTGACGTTTTCGAACGCTAAGGGTTTACTAGGAAAGTAATTCGGCTCCGCCTGATGAAGGCCAGTCCAAATGTTCCCTTCACGGTCTTCAGATAACGCAATGACACGATTGTCGCCGATGGTCTCTGGATCGGTCGGGTCGTGCCGGTAGCTGATAAAGCGCCGATTACCACGATCGAACTTCATCAAGCCCGCGGAAGCAGTGCCGAACCACATGGTTCCCTCGCTGTCTTCCAGCATGCAGAAGGCCTGATTTCCGTGCGCTGGTCCAGTTTTCCATTCGTACTCGTAACGTGTCAGCCGGTTAGTCTTACGGTCGAGTGTAGCTATTTGCCCCAGGGAACCGTAGATGACCCAAAATACACCAAATCGATCCTCGTGAAACCATAGGCCGATCCCTGATTCACCCACCTCGATATGGCGCTTCACTTTGCCAGACTGTCTATCGAATTCGTCTAGAGTTCTGCTGGTCGCTACCCAGAAGTTTCCTTCTCTGTCCTCCCCAGTAGATATGATGGCGTTGTCGCCGATCGTGAGAGGGTCAGCGGGGTCGTGAACATAATTCTTCAGCGTGCCGCTGTTCGGATCCAGCCGGAACAAACCATTGAAGGTTGAGAGCCAAAGCATCCCGCTCGAGTCCTCGCTGATGTCGATAACCCTGGTCGCTAGCCCGCTCGTAGGCGGCTTATCTAGCTTGTAGTGCGCGAAGCTCTCGGTTCCCGAGTCGAAGCGGTTAAGGAAATTCTCGGTTCCAACCCACAAGTTGCCCAAATGATCCTTGAATAATGCGGACACGTCCACGCCACTGAGGCTCCCGGCATCGCCGGGTTCGTGTTTGAATACCTTGAACTTGTATCCGTCGAAGCGATTGAGCCCGTTCCAGGTTCCAAACCACATGAATCCCTGCGTGTCCTGAACAATCGAGCCAACTCGAACTTCAGATAGACTCCGCGAGTCGGACAGCCTTCGAAACCGGATGTCACGGCCTTCAACTATAGGTACTCGAACGACGTCTCGTCCGGCGGCCGAAGCCTCTTGGGCGCTACAGTGACCGGGTGCAGTGAAAGCCGCACCCAAGAGGCCAATCCAGGCAAAACAAGCAACACTGATATGCGCAGCCCGCAGACCGTTCGTAAAAGAATAGTGTAGATCGAAAGAAGGTCTAATTTGGAGAAACCTGCTCGGAGTTCGGGTGCACTTTACGATTCTGTATCAGGCCTGCCGGTGTGTATTAGCACGGGAATCGAATTGATGATACCGTGCGACTTTTTCGATTCGAATTCCTCTACTGATAAGGCCATTGCAAGCATCATACATCCAGTCCGCAACGGTTGAAGATCGCGGACGCCCGCCAGTTTGTTGCCAGGCGTTGCTGGTGAAACGAATGGTCGTCTAAGTGGAGTGCAACGACCCAACAAGGAGGAAGCAAGTGGCCTCTTTACGAACGTGGGCTGTGGCTCGCTCGAGATGCGATCATGATTCGCTCTATTGGTAGGTAGTGCAATGACCCGTGGCATGGCAAAGGCGTGCCCTATCACTACGTTCTGACTCCCCGCTCGGGACAATCATAATGTTCAAAATGGAAGCTAAGTGGGACGGGAAGAAACTGGTTCTGCGATTGAGCGGGCGAATGCAGACGCCTCAGGTGGAGCAGCTCGAATCATGGATCAATAATGCCGTGCGCAGCATCGCACTCGATTTAGAAGAGGTGAGACTCGTCGACCTCGACGTCGTTCGCTTTTTAAGCACTTGTGAAGCTCAAGGAATTGAGCTGCAACACTGTGCTGCTTACATTCGAGAGTGGATTCGGAGAGAGGGTGCTCGGCAGGATCGCAATTTCTAGAATTTACTCGGCTCAATGAATGATTGGTAAAAAACTTTACAGTCCCGGCGTGCGACCGATTGCCTGATCGAGTTCAGCTCTTGCAAGGAGGTATCCCAAACTGGTCTGTAGCAGGTCAGCTTGGGCCTTGTAACGGGCCGCGCTCGCCTGCCTTCGCTCTGCGACCTGAACCACGCCGTAAGTCAACTGGTTACCTGCGAGCCGATCAGTCTCATCGCGCAAGGCGACCACTTGGTGGGCGACGTCGACCATGGTTTTCGTCCGCTTCACTTTGTTGTAACTCTGTTCAATAGAGACGGCCACATCGTCTTTCAGTTTCCGGAGATTCTCCTCGGCTTCGGCAAGCGCGTCCTCTTGCGCGCGGACGTTGGCCCGTCGCTTACCGAAATCGAAGACATCATAATTGAGGCTAAGGCCGAAAGTGCCGAAATTATGCGGCAGGAACGGAATGCCATCCTGATAGCTTTGACGAGCGTAGGCTGTGATATCGGGAATATAGGTGGTCTTCGCTGCTGCGACAGCCGCCCTCGCTTTTTTTACTGTATCTTCGGCCGCCACGATCTCTGGATTTTCCGTCCAAGCGATTTTTAAGTACTGCGCCTTATCAAGGTTGTCGAAATTCGTTGGCACCCCCGGGTCCAATTCCAACTGAGTGTCGAAAGATATCCCGAGCAAGTCGTACAACTCGGTTTTCAGGTCTGCAATCTGAAGATCAGCGGTCAATATGGACTGCTGGCTTTCCAGAACGTCGGCGCGGCGACCAATTGCTGCAACCTTAAGAGCGCTTCCGTTACGAATATCCTCTTCACTTTCGCGCAAATTCTCGTTCGCATACTCGGTTTGCTGCTCGGCGGCTTTCTTTTGCAGTTCGGCGATCAGAATACCGTAATACAGGGTGTGCACCTGCACGGCAATTTCGTTTTCCGCCTTTTTCACATCGTCGCGAGAGATGGCGACTTCCGCCGCCGCGATCCGATTCTGCTGGCGGACGCGTATCAACTGCGTCAAAGGCTGAGACAGCATAGTGCCACTCGAATAAACGGTCTTATTGCCTTGAAGGAGGCTAACCCCCACCGGTGGAATGAGCGTACTTCCTATGTGTCCAAAGCCGCCGGCGGGAATCGCAACGGCCTCAAGGTCCGTGACATGCAGGATGTTCGATTGATTCGTCAATCTTGGGAAATAGGAAGAGCGTTCGCCCGCTTTCTTTTCCCGGTTCTCCTCGACTTTCAGGCGGGCGATCTTTAGGGCACGGTTCTGGCTTACGGCGAGGTGAATCGCCTCTTCCAAGGTGATGTGCCGGACTTCAGCCAGTCCCGCTTGCGGTAGCCCCAATAGAACCACCCCGGCGAATCCGAGCAACTGGCGTACATATCGAGAGGTCATTGCATTGTCCTTAAGTCCTTGTAAGTGATCTTGCCAGGTGTAAGCAGTAGCATGAATAACAAAAAACCCAACACGACCCACGCGATCAGCACGAACCCGTCCGCAATTGCCATGGTGTAGGCTTGCGCGCGGACCTGTTCACTAAGGAGGGCTACGCCGCGTGCCTGCGATTCATCGAGGCCGGTGGATTCCGGTAGCAATCCCCCCGTGAACATGTGCAGACGTTGAGTCGTGAGCCAATTGCCTGTTTGGACATGGAGCCCGAGCAGGTTGGAATGAAACTTCTCCCGCGCGGAGATGAAATGCGTCAGAACCGCAACACCGGCAGTACCCCCGAAGATGCGTGTGAAATGCATCAGCCCGGAGAACGTCGAGATGTTCGCGGCACTCTTGAGCGCGCCCGCGTCCAGAGCTTGCAATACGATGCTGCCCACCATGCCGATGTATGCGCACGCGAGACCAGCTGTTAATACGAGTTCCACGACTTGAAAACTCGCTCCCGCCCAGGACGAATCAACGTGCGAGAAGATCCAACTCGCGCACGCGATCACGGTGAATCCCACTGCCATTACTAGCCGCGAGTTTGCGTGAACAATGACTAGTGCGACCAGCCATACCAATGCGAACTGCGGCAGTGCAATCCAGGCTAGAGTTTGGCCCGTCTCAAGGGGGCGGTAGTCTGGGATGCTCGCTAGAAAGCCGGGTATAAGGACGTAGGCTACCAGTAGGACGAATCTAAATACCAAAATCGATATGGCGAGAATGATTATGTTTCGCGTATTCAGGAATGCGAGATTAGCGAGTGGATTCGGCTGACGGCTGCGTCGAATGCAAGTCACAAGAAGCAGGAACACTCCTGCGGCCACCATTCCGGCGATCACTCCGGAGTTCAGCCAATAGAGCCGTTCGCCCTGATCGAATGCGCCGACCAAAAGAGCAAGACCCAGGCTGAAATAAGCGAACCCGCGCCAATTTGGTCCTGGTTCTGATGGGAGACCATGCCGCGGAATACCAAGATAGACGCATAGGAACATCAGCGGCGTAAAGACTGCGGCATTCCAGAAGATCCAGTGCCAGGAGAGATGTTCGGCGTACCAGCCCTGCAGTGCTTCCGCAATATTGCTGGAGAAAACAATATCTGCTGCATAGGCGGAAATGCCCCAAATGATCAGGCGCTTTGGTAATGCAGTTAGGGCAAAGGTCAGAGTAAGTGAGTAGAACGTGCCGGACGATAGCCCGGCAATCGCCTGCAGTAATAACATCACCCATAAATTTGGTGAAAACGGAAGCGCCAGCGAAACGATCGTGAATACGGCTGCACACGGAAGCAGAATGCGGCGCGGTCCGAATCGGGCGTTCAAGAACACGCAAAAGACTCCGCTGAACATCAAGGCCATATCAAGTACAGCGGGAATCCACGAGGCTTCATCGAAGCCAAAACCATTGGCGCCTCGGAGATCGGGCAGACCGATGCTCACAAGCCGGCTGTTCATAGTGGCCACTCCTGCGCCCAGGAATACGCCAAGAATGCCGATGTAGGGGTGCGTAGAAAGCACGAGGGGCGCCGCCGGGGGCGCTTTGGTTGGTGTGGTTTCAGCCGATCCGCTCGCCATAACAAATGCGCTCGCGCCTATTACTCTCCACCGTTGATCCGAACGCTTGCGACCACGGAGAGCCCATCACGCAAGCGCTGAAGCGCGGGCTGTCCAGAATCAAAAACAATCTTTACCGGGACGCGCTGAACGATTTTGGTGAAGTTGCCGGTCGCGTTATCGGGCGGCAACAGCGCGAAGCGAGAACCGCTGGCTGGTGAGAGGTAGTTGACTTTACCTCGTAACGCAACGCCTGGAAGGGCATCGACTCGAATCGTGGCAGCGTCGCCTGGACGCATGTGCCGTGTCTGAGTCTCCTTGTAATTTGCCAGCACCCATACCTCGTTCTGTACGAGGGAGATGACCTGTGTCCCGGGACTGACCATTTGCCCCGGCAACACCTTTCGTTCGCCGACTCTTCCATTCTCGGGCGCAATGATGCGCGTGTATCGCAGGTTGGTCTGCGCGACTACGAGGGCTGCTTTTTGGGCGTTCAGGTCGGCTTTCAGCACGATTTCTTGTGAATCAAGCACCGAACGTTGACGCTTCTGTGCTTCGAGCTCAGCCTTCTTACTGCCTAACTCAGCTTTGGCTTTAGCCAGATCGGCCTCGCGACTGGAGAGTTGCGCCTGAGCTGACGCGATTTCTGCATTCCGGCTAGCAAGTTGAGCCTTGTAGGCGTCCGCCGCTGCGACGACCTGCTCTACTATCTGCCGCGTCGCCGATTCGAGGGCTATCAGTGCCTCCTGCCGGCGCCGCTCCAGTTCTGTGCGCTGTACCTCCGCCTGCGTCGCGTCCATGGCACTGCGCGCATTGGCTATTGCCGAATTGGCCGCCGCAATGCCGGCTCGCGCGGCGGCAATATCTGCCTCCGCGGCCTCGACGCCCTCACCAGCTTCAGTAATGCGGGCATCCTGCAGTTCCTTCTGCCGCTGGTTGTTAATGATCGCGCCATCGCCCGCAGCTACAGCTGCCTCGGCCTGCTGTACCTGCGCGCGAAAATCATCGTCTCTCAACTGGACGAGTAATTGTCCCGCTTTTACATCTTGATAATCCGAGACCAATACACTGGCGACGAGGGCGGCGACCTTTGTGCTGAGAGGCGTGACGTCCGATTGAGTGTAGGCGTCATCCGTTTTCTGGTCTTCGCGCTCACCCGCCCAGCTGTTCCAGTTGCCAGCAATCATCACCAGGATGGCCGCGGCCATCACGAGTATTAGGCCTGGAACAGACCATGTTTTCGCGAAGCCCAGTACCCGCTCACTCAGCTTTGACATTCCGTCCTCCAAAAGCCGACATCACACGCTCAGCACGGGGCATGGTGCGTCCCGTATCACGCCGTACGTAAGATCCCGCAAGCGGCCGAGAGATCCAGATTGCGACCTCCCGACAATAAGTACGTCGGATGACGTTTGGCGTGCCGCCTCTAACAGGGCATCCTTAACGGGCCCACGCGTAATGTGGAGCGTGGCGTCGGATCCGACAGCCCCCTGCAGCTCAGCAATCCGGCGACACTCTCTTTCTTCGTCTATGCCGTCGGCCTTCGCAGACATGCTATTTGGAAGGACATGAATCAGCGATAACTCGGCTCCGCTAACTGATGCCGCATGGTTTGCGAAGCCCAGCACTCGCTCGGAATCTTCGTTGATTGCGAGAGCGCACAACCATTTGCGATGTTTTAGGGGTTTAGGGACAATAACCTTGGTGTGCTCGGCCGTTAGAACCGGGCAGTCCACATCGTCGAGTACCTTTGCTGCGGTGGAACCCAGTAGGATGCGCCGGAACCGGCCTGCGTGAGTCGGCATAACGATGAGGTCAAATCCGTCTGTTTTGGCCACCGTCGCAATTTGTTCGACCGTATCTCCTGAGCGGAGGATCCTTGCACAACTGGAAATAGGAAAGTCAGATTCGAGAAAGGAATCAAGCTTGCGGAGCGCGACGCTCCAGTGCTCTTCCGCAATCTCCTGCACAGAGCGTAGGTACAGTTCAAATCCGTTATGGCTGGCGAGGTCGCAGACATACAGTAGGCTTACGCGAGATTGGAATATAGTTGCTGCTCGCTTTACAAACGGCGCAATGGCAACGCAGGACTGCGAAAAGTCTACGGGGAATAAAATTCGTTCGATCATGAACCTACACCGCGTTTGGCAGCCGTTCCAAGGGGCGGTATCGGCACCATCGCCACGGCAAGCCGCCGGAAACAACCATGATTTAAGGTGAGCTTCATTCCTGCCCGGCTCCCTTCATGTCCGGCGCTGCGGAAGCTTGCAGGTCGATAAGCCGTCGCTGCATGGAGGCGACGAGATTGGTAATTGCTTGGTCGGCTGCTTGCGACATTCCGGCAATGAGACGCGGCATCGTATGATCTTCGAGGCTAGTACTTTCTGAGGAGACGTCGCTCCAAACGAAATCACCGGTTTTTACATTCACCAACTGTGCGGTTATTGAGACGTTTATAAACACCTGACGGCCCTGATCAACCTCTTCTAAATGATCAAGAGTTCCGGTAACTAGATAATCTGATGTGTTGCCTCCGTCGAACAGATGCACGGACTGGAAGATGCTGCGAGCCTCGAGAACTTGGAGAAACGCAGTCGTGACGGTGCTCCGGGGATCTATCGCCCAACGATCGTAGTTGTAAAAACCGAGTTGCTCCGGCGATTGACGATAGACGATAGGTCCTGCGCGCAGAAAGCGGGGAGCCGCAAACTGCCTTATCGCCACAGAACCCTTGAGCGGTTTGGACGGACCCGGTTGTGGCGCCGCGCGTGGGAGATTCAAAACGTAATAACTCGGGTAATGGATTTTCCCGCCACAGGCCGTAAGAATCACGAACATTCCGGCGAAGGATGCACAGCTGACCAGTTTTGCGTGACTCATATGGATGTCACAGGTTAAGGAGCCTCGGTCGGGCTATTTTGTTTGGAACTCGTCAGTCGCGACGAAAGACGCCTGGCAACCCGGAAAAGGCACTGGAATCGGCCTTCTAATTCCAGATGATGTAGTCCCGCGAGTCGGCCGGCAATGTACTAACAGTCCGTTAAGCAACTAATTCCGAGTCCCCGACCGGACTTCGGCAATTGTCGAGAACTCATCATTACAGAAGTAACGGCAACGCAACTGCTCCGACAGAAAACAAAGCGGATTGCGCCCACACCAGGTTTGGACCGGCGAGTGCATCTCCCGATACGTAGCGGATAGAGGCTGCTCTCCAATGACCAACGCACCAGTTCCAAACGAACGATTGCTCGAAGAAGGCGCAGTAACCGATGAATTCCTGGACGATCCTAACGAGCGTTCTTTCGACGCTCTCTTCAAGGTTTTCTCGCCACAACTTATTTCCTTTTTTCGTGCGCGTACTCGCGAACATGCATTAGCCGAGGATTTAGCGCAAGAAGTAATGCTGCTTGTGTACCGCAACGCCAAGCAAGTCCGTGATCGGAAACTCTTTCGAGCGTGGTTATTCAAGATTGCTCACCATGCGCTGTACCGGCATTACGGGAAGTCTAGCCGGGATTTCGAAACGTTGAGCCTTTCAGATATGGACACTCGCCTAGTGGGTAGCAATCGCCAGCCCGGCGGCCCTGCATTCGAGTTTCAATGCTGGCTCCAGCTGCTTGATTTAAAGGAGCGTGACACCATGATGCTGCGCTACGTCGAACAGTGGGAATACCACGAGATCGCTACTGCCCAAGGCACCCCTATAGGCACGATCCAATGGAGGATCTTCAACTGTAAGAGAAAGCTTGCGAAACACATGGTCGCGCAGGGTTCGGCCACGAAGCAAAGATGCTGCGATACACCGAACGGCCACGAAACGGGCCGTCGTGGCGCAATTGCCAGCCGTTGAAGTGCCCGCGCACTTTAAGGTTTAGGAGATCTTAGCGGCAGGATCGGCACATCGAGTTTGAACGATCTCTGGACTCATCAGAGAAATCGTGCTCGCCCTCCGCCGCCAGTGACGTTAGGAGTAGATCTCTGAGAGCGTCCTCGAGCAAGGGGTCAGTCCGACAGCGAATAGGAACGGCGAGTTCTTCCGCTTCCAACAAAACTGAGCCACGATTTGCTCTTCCTTTCTGAAGACTTTTTAAAAGGAACCATTCCAATGCCCTATCAAAGCGTGAACCCGTTTAACGGAGAGATCCTGCGCACATTCGACGAGCACACAGATCAACAGATGGAGCAGATGCTCGCGACCGCCGACCGGACGTTTCGCGAAGTGTGGTCCAAAAAACCGATCCGCGAGAGAGCAAACGTGGTCGGCAAAGCAGCTTTCCTAATGCTCGAGCAGAAGGAGAAATTCGCGCGCCTGGCCACGCTCGAAATGGGAAAGCGGATCGCAGAGAGCCGCGGAGAGGTGGAGCTGAGCGCCTCTATCCTGAAGTACTACGCCGATAATGCCGAGACATTTCTGGCGCCGCGCACCCTAAACTCCATCGCCGGTGAAGCTCAAATCGAATATTCACCGCTGGGAGTCCTGATCGGTGTGCAGCCGTGGAATTATCCTTACTACCAATTGGCGCGTTTCGCCGCCCCGCATCTGATGTCGGGGAACGTCATGTTGGTAAAGCATGCCCCCGGGGTGCCACAATGCGCAATCGCCTTCGAAGAGCTTTTCAAGGAGGCGGGCGCGCCCTCCGGCGCTTATACCAACGTCTTCCTGTCCAATGATCAGGTCGCGAAGCTCATCGACGATCCGCGCACCAGAGGTGTTGCATTGACTGGATCGGAGCGGGCTGGCTCATCCCTCGCCTCCCGCGCAGGGAAGAATCTGAAGAAATCGACCATGGAGTTGGGTGGAAGCGATCCTTTTATCGTGCTAGAGGATTATGACCTCGACGACGCGGTGAAGATGGCCGTCGTCGGACGGATCGGTAACGCCGGGCAAACCTGCATAGGTGCGAAACGTTTTATTTTTGTCGGGCCTAGACTTACGCAATTCCTCACCATGTTTAGAGCGGCGCTGGAGTCGCTCAAAATTGGCGACCCCTTCGACGAAACGACCACGCTCGGCCCCCTTTCATCTGAGGCAGCCCTTACACTGCTGGTCAACCAGGTAAATGAGGCAGTTGCTCACGGTGCGAAGATTCTTACCGGCGGCAAGCGAGTAGATCGCAAGGGTTCCTTCATGCAGCCGACCATCCTCACCGATATCACACCGGACAATCCTGCGTACAGGCAGGAGTTCTTTGGCCCGGTGGCGTTGGTTTTACCGGCTAAGGACGAAGAGGAAGCGATCGCTATTGCTAACGATTCCCCATTCGGCCTGGGCGGTTCCATCTACACCAAGGACATCGAGCACGGAAAGCAGGTTGCCAGCAGAATCGAAACGGGCATGGTCTTCATCAATTACCCCTCGGTCAGCACAGCGGACCTGCCTTTCGGCGGGATCAAGCGGTCGGGCTATGGCAAAGAGCTTTCAGATCTGGGAATCCAGGAATTCGTAAATAAGAAGCTGGTCTGCGTAGCCAATGGATTCTCTCTGGTTGCGTAGCTTGGTGTTCCCGAGGGGGATTACAACCTAGAAGTCATTCAGCAACTGGAAGGCCGAGGCAACGCCGGCCGGATCGGCACCTGCAACCGGTCTGCCATTTCCTTCCCGACCGACAGGTTGACGCTAACGGAGGAATCGGTAGCCTCCGAATGTCCGCCCACCCGTGTTGATAGCGATTGCGGTGACAAGCGGCTTGATCGTATAAGCAGTTGAAGCCGAACAATCGCCCATTCGGCGGTGTCATCGTATCAATTGTTCATTGCTATTACGCAACCTCTATCTGACACGTCCAACCGCGGCGTATTTCTGAATTACGGGCGGCCGGCGACTTGTGGGAAAGACCTAACCATATTGGCTGTAATGGATCCGCGACCTTCGGATCGAAACGAGTATTTATTGATCCGGAGGCTTCTGATTCTAAATTCCAGAGTGGAACGAGGAATCCCGAGCTTCGCCGCGGCACCAAACGGACCGAACACACGGCCGCGACACTCTTCAAGTGCGGCTTCGATCATTTGTCTCTCTGTGTTCATCAGTGCTTCGCCCAAAGCAGTCGATGGATGAACTCTCTCGAAGGCTCCGCGATGCATGCTGGTTTCGTTAATAGAAAGCGTCGCTCCATCGCAAAGAATGACCGCTCTCTCAATCACGTTCTGTAGTTCGCGAATGTTCCCGGGCCAATCATACGCTTGCAACAGCTCCAATGTCTTCCTATCGATGTTCTTGATTTTTTTGCCGGTTGAACGCGCGTACCGCTCAACGAAATACTTGGCTAATAGCGGAATGTCGTCTTTCCGTTCCCGAAGCGAAGGGACATGCACGGGAAACACATTTAACCTGTAGAACAAATCGAGCCGAAACTTACCGGCTTCGACAGCCGGCTTGAGGTCGCGATTTGTGGCAGCGACCACCCGCACGTCAACTGATACAGTACGCACGCCCCCGACGCGCTCAAACTCACGCTCTTGCAAAACACGCAGTAATACAATTTGCGCATCTGACGGGATGTCGCCAATTTCGTCGAGGAAAATCGTCCCGCCGTTGGCAAGCTCAAAACGGCCAAGACGCCGCTCAGTAGCTCCGGTGAATGCTCCCTTTTCATGACCGAAGAGCTCCGAAGCGATCAACGACTGCGGAATCGCTGCGCAATTGATACGAATGAATGGCTTGTCAGCGCGCCGCGAACGTTTGTGTATCGCACGAGCTATAAGTTCCTTGCCTGTGCCACTCTCACCGGTGACAAGGACGGTGGAGTCTGTAGGCGCAACCCTGGTTACATGACTAAGAGCGTGCTCAAGAGGCTCCGAGGAGCCTACAATCTCCTCAAATTTCGCTCCCGCAAGAATCTCGTCTTCCAAGTACACCCTTTCGCACGCCAACTGTTCTTTGAGTGCGGCGATTTCAAGATGAGCGCGCGCATTCTCGATAACAATTGCTATGTGGGCTGCGACATGTTGAAGAAAAGACATGTCTCCTTGTTGAAAGGTGTTCTCCGCAAGATACGCGAGCGTTAGGATGCCCAACCCACGGTTCTGGTTAACCAATGGAAAATGATATTGCGATTTGAAGCCCGTAAGGCCGGCAATAGAGCGGCGTTCCGATTCGAGGCCCGCAAGAATAACTGATTGCCTCAGTTCGACGACTCGTGATAGCCATTGTCCTTCCTCCCTGGAAATGAGAGGCGATAGTGGCTTGCGGCGGTTCCTATTCGGATACTGGGGCGCGAATTCCAGAAAGCTCTGAGAGTCTTCCGGATGCAGCAAGGCAATGTTTGCACAATCGCAGTGGATGGCACAAGCGATGGACTCCACGAGGCCATCGATGAGAGCGCGGAAATCGACCTTCCTGGTCACTTGCGACCTGAGAGCGTCGAAAAGTTCAAAATGCTGAGAGAGCACCCCATGTGACGCAAGCTGGTCGTTCCTGTCGAAAGTGGTTTGCGGTGCAGTGCTCATAATCTCCCTTTCTACGAAGTGATACCGTCGGCGGCGCGCGCCATGGTCCTCCATTTCGCAGGTAGGCGCATGATACTGGTCTCATCGAGTATGGCCGCGTTCTTCGCGTGGCGCGGCAGGCTGCCTACAACGCACGGGCGCCCCGCTCACTACCGCATCAAGCATTTTTGATGTCGTTCCTGTCTTCTCTGTTCTTGGCGGCCGGTTTTTCCCCCGACGCATCCATGGCAAGGTTATATTCTCAAGGAGACGCCTTGGGAGTCCTTTGGGAAACTCTGAAAAAAGATGAAAAACTCTGAATCGACGCATCGGTAACCGTGTTTCGAATGAACAACCTGTACCGCTTCGGTGAGTTTGTGCTGGATCCAGCGAAGCGCACCTTATCCCGCGCTGATTCATCCGTCTTTCTCACCCCTAAGGCCTTCGACGTCCTATTTGTTCTGGTCCAAAACCCCAATCGTCTCATCACCAAGGAAGAATTACTGGAAGCTGTGTGGGGAGGCACTCTCGTAGAAGAAGGGAATCTGACCCAATACATCTCACACATACGCAAGGCGCTAAATGACAGTTCGGAAGATGCTCGATTGATTGTGACTATCCCGCGAAAGGGATACCAATTCGCGGGAGACGTCGCTGTTAGCGAACCAGCCGAGCTTGCACAACCAGCCGCCGTTCAGATCCCGATTGCTGGGGGTCCGCAAGCCGATACGCCACCCCAGAATCGAAGACCCAATACGCGCGCGGGAAACAAGAACATCAAGACATTGGCGAAAAGCGGCCGTGATGGGTGTGTCCGCGGTCATTCTAGTCTGCCTCGGCTACATGTCTTGGCGGCACTTTCGGGACGTGACACGACCGCGAACGAAAAAGATCATGCTCGCCGTACTGCCGTTTGAGAACCTCACCGGCGACCCCAACAAGGAATATCTGGCAGACGGTCTGACCGAGGAAACGATTTCACAGTTGGGCCGACTTAACCCGGAGCAATTGGGCGTGATCGCACGAACCTCTGTCATGCGGTTCAAACACGCTGACGAACGACTGGACCAGATTGGCCGTAGTCTCTCTGTGCATTATGTGCTCGAAAATCGCCTTAGCGGAAGTGGAGATCGCATACACGTTGGCGCCAGCCTGATTCAGGTCAAGGATCGAATTCCTTTGTGGTCGCAGGATTACCACTATCCCGCGAATAACATTTTTAATGTCGAAGAGGATTTAGCCAAGGCAGTGGCGCGCGAGTTCCAAATTCATTTGACTTCGCAGCAACAGGCGGAGTTATCGCAGCCGCGCCCATTCAAGCCTGAAGCCTTCGATGTCTATATGAAGGGATACTACTTTTTTCAACGGGGCGCTGACGACAAAGATACGAATATGGCTGTGGCGTATTTTGAACGAGCGACCCAACTTGATCCCTCCTACGCGTTGGCTTGGGTCGGATTGTCTCGAGCGCGGTATTGGCAGGCCAACGTCGGTCTCATTCCAACTCAAGAGGGTCAGCAGCTCGCGCGTGACGCGGTTGAGCGGGCTTCGACGCTGGATCCGAACCTGCCGGAGGCAAATATCCAAATGGGACGGATTAAGCGACAGGTCGACTTCGACTGGGCTGGAGCGAACTCCTCCATCCAGCGGGCGATTGCTCTCGAGCCAGGAGTTCCAGAGAACTTAGTCCAGGCGGCTTTCATGGCAGAGCTGTTCGGCCGCTTTGACGAAGCTCTGAGATTAGATCGCCAAGCCCTCGAGCTAGATCCACTCAATGCTGAAAGTTGGGAGAACCTGGCGGAGAACAGATTTTACGCCGGACAATTAGACGAAGCTATCGCGGATATTAAGAAGGCCCTTGAACTGAACCCCGATATTTGGGACAGCCACAGTCTGCTAAGCGATATATACGTGTTGCAGGGGCGGCCTCAGGACGCCAAACGGGAGGGCGAACTCATAACATCGACCCTCTTTCGCGTTAGGGCGCGTGCTATTGCATACAGCGCACTCGGACGCGAAAAAGAATCGGACGCTGCTTTAAAAGAGCTAATTGAGAAATACCATGCAAATGCTGCATGCTCTATAGCTACCGTTTATGCCCTTCGGAATCAGCGCGATGAAGCGTTCAAGTGGCTGGACCGCGCCTACGCGCAACGTGACGGCGGTTTGATCTTCATGAAAATCTACCCTCTGTGGAAAAACTTGCACGGTGACCCACGTTATAGCGCGTTCCTGAAGAAGATCCACCTGCCGAATTGACGCTCCGATTTTTTGACTGACTCAAGGCCGTGTCAACTCTTCGAGCGCGTATAGGAACGACTCATACGGAGCGCGCGTCGCATGCTCCATCCCGACCTCACAAGTTCGATTCGCACAGAGGTATAGATCCAAGTTCTGTCCGGCAACTTCGCGCGCTTCCTCTTGCGTTGCTGAGCGCGTCAGCTCTTCGTGTAACAAACCACGGTCTCCTGCAAATGCGCAACAGGTACTGGTCAATGGATAGAAGGGTGCTTCCGCCAGTTGAGTCGCGATCTTTCGGAGTGTTGTATCAATGCCGAGCGTATTCATAGAGCATGTTGGGTGTATCGTCGCCGACCGCGCCTTCCTCACCTTCAAGTTTGGCAGGAGCCTTTCGTCCGCCCAGGTGATGGAATCATAGATCGTGAGGCGCTTGTGCCGATCCTGATTCTCGGGAGTGAGATAGTCCAATACTTCTTGGCGGAGACCCAGCGTACAGGAGCTCGCATCGGAGACGATCGGTAGTGCCCCTTGCCGGCTCCATCGCCACATGCTTTCTACAACGCGATTGGCCATCAATATGTTGCCCGAGTTATACCCCTTCGAATGCCACACGGTTGCACAACAATTGCCAACAACATCGGAAGGAATGAAAACCGGATTGCCGGCCCGTTCCGAGACCGTCACGAACGTTTCGGGAAGGGATTTCGGATGGCGGGACACCTTCGAGTCTCCGAAGATGCGATTGATACATGCGGGAAAATAAACGGCTACGGCGCCTTCTTCTTTTGTGCGCGGTAACCTTGATCGAGCCGGCATGGGAACAGACTCCACCCAACTAGGAAGGAGTTCCGGACTGACAACTCTGCGGGCGGCGTTCAGAACAGCGCGCACGGCGCGGTCACCAAACAGCTTTGCCGCCAGATTGCCGGCGAACAGCGACACTCGGGCGATCGGTTCTACAATCCTCCAGGACGCGGCGATCCTTTCAGCTATCCATTCCTCTCGTTGGCTGTGTTCCAGGTGGCGGAATTGTTTCATCAGGATGCCGGTATTGATCTGCACGGGGCAGGCATGCTCGCAAGATCCATCGCCGGCACAAGTCTGAACTGCGTCGTACTCATATTCCTTGAGGAGGGCTTTTTGAATCGGCGATCCCGGTTCGTGGCGCATCATTTCACGGCGGAGGGCAATGCGTTGCCTTGGCGTAGTGGTGAGATGGCGGCTGGGACACACCGGCTCACAATAGCCGCATTCGATGCAGGCATTCGCAACGTGTTCGATTTCCGGATATGTATGGGTGTTTCTTAGGTGGCCAACCGGGTCCTTATTTAGCATCACACCCGGCGCCAGCAAGCCTCGCGGATCAAACAACTTCTTGATGCGCCACATAATGGCGGTCGCCTTGGGACCCCACTCCTTTTCGAGAAATGGCGCGATGTTCCGCCCGGTTCCATGCTCCGCCTTGAGAGATCCGTCATACTTACTGACGATCAGGGTGGTCATTTCCTCCATAAAGCCGGCATACTTGTCGACCTCTGACGGTACCCCAAAGTTGACTCCCACGAGAAAATGCAGGTTTCCCGCCGACGCATGTCCGGCGATATTCACCATGTACTTGAATTTGCGTTGCAATGCGATGATATCGTTCGCGGCGTCTCCCACGTGGGTCTGCGGAACGCATATATCCTCGATCATTAGGCACGTTCCCTGCGCTCTGCCGGCAGCGACAATCGGATATAGCCCTTCCCGTACTTTCCATAGGATCGCCGCCGCTTGAGGGTCGCGACTGAATGACGCTGGCTCGTGAAGTTCCAGAGACGAGGAGAGTTTTCGCCCCTCCTCTTCCATTTGCGACAGTTCCTCGGGCATCGACGCGCGGAACTCGACCAGGAGAGCGCCGGCGTCTTCACTCACCGCTTGCCAGTGCTTCGGCACGCCGGGTATCGATGTCGCCAGGTGCAGGCACCTTCCGTCCATGAGTTCGGCGGCCATTGCACCAATCTCGATGAAATGAGGTGCGGCTGCAGCCGCATCGTGCAGGCTCGAAAAGATCAAAAGGCCTGTCGAACGCAATGGCCTGAGCGGCAGGGTCTCGAAAGTGACTTCGCCAATGAATCCAAGGGTTCCCTCGGATCCGACCATAAGCTTCTGAATAATCGCTGCTGGTGTGGAGCAGTCGAGGAAAGCGTCGAGCCGGTAGCCGTTTGTATTTTTGATTGCGAACTTCTTCCGGATCCACTCTGCGAAGGTCTGGTCGCGTAAAATCTCGTCACGGATTTCAAGCAACCCATCGTGCAACTCCCGCTCGGATTCGCAGAGCTTCGCATCCACCGCTTTATCGGCAGTATCGAGGATCGTGCCTGATGGCAGAAGAACCTTCATCGCAACGACTGTGTGGTAGCTGTTCAGTTTCGTTCCGGCGGTCATTCCACTGGCGTTATTCGCGACGACGCCGCCTATCGTAGCTACGCTGCTGCTCGCGGGATCAGGCCCAAGCACCCGGTTGTAAAGTAATAGCGTGCGATTGGCAGCGCTGACGGTCGTGCCAGGCTTGGTCCTCGCGTAGCGCCCATTTTCCAGGACTTCTATACCGTCAAAGCACTTTCGAACGTCGATTAGGATGTCATCCCCCTGAGATTGACCGTTCAGGCTCGACCCCGCGGCGCGAAACGTTACGGAATGGTGATTCTGCTTTGCGTACCGCAAGACCTTCGCGATCTGATCCAGCGAGTCGCCAACCACGACTACCTGAGGAAACAATCGGTACGGACTTGCGTCCGTCGCGTACTTCACAAGGTCCGTAACTCGCGAAAGTACGGCGGCGTTGCCAAGCAGTGAGATTAAATCGTCACGGAGGGCGGCCGGTGTGCCGCCAGCCAGATGGTCGGGCGCCCGGTCAGAAGTGGCCCGGGAGCGAAATGGAATAAGCGCGTCGGTGTTCGGTGAGAAAAGGCACATACAACAGACTCCGTGCTACCACCCAAGTGGCCCGGCGAGGAACTCTACTCGCTACCGACCGCTTGCATAATCTGTCCCATCTCCATGGCATTGCTGGACGGGATCTCCTGAAGAGAGATAACGAGCTGGTCGGTGGCAATTCCTGTCAGTTTTTGAAACATCGACCACAGTTGCTGAAGCATGTCGGCCTTCTCGGCCGCGCCGTGGCCGCTGCGCAAGGTGCAATTCAGCGCTGCGGTGGGGGCTTCCATGCCGGCGGTATATCCGGAACCTGCTGGATAGGAGAGAAAGACCACGCGGACGAAGCTTCTTGGCACCTTCATAACAGTGGTATGGATCCGCGTAATCTCCTCAGCGACCTTCGGTTTAGTCTCGTCCGAAAGAAAGTGCTCTTGAGTGATTACGTTGTACAACGGCATTCGTTACCTCCGCGATATTTGTGAATGGGCCATCCTAGTCGCGGGGCGAAACTGCGCCAATTACATCAACGCCATCTCGGCCCGCGGAGACCGTTTCAACTTAGGAAGAGCGTCGGCTTATCAATGTTGTTGGTCTCCAGAGGCGCCTGAATGGGCGTGATCGCTCAAATGAGAAGCTGTTCGTGCACTTTCTCGAACAGCTTATGGTTGTCCCGGTAATCCACATCTTCCGATGAGGACACTCAGGCTTCAGCAACCACGGAGTTAACTAACTGCCCGAGGCCTTCTATCTCTGTGACGATCGTCTCCCCAGGACGCAGCCAGCGATGGGGAGTGCGTCCAAGTCCAACACCCGAGGGCGTTCCCGTACTAATGATGTCGCCCGCCTCAAGATTCGTAATCGCTGAGAGGTGCGCGATGAGGTCGGGCACTCGAAAGATCAACTCACGCGTATTCGAATGCTGCAGAACCTCGCCGCCGATCGTGAGCCTGATGTCCAGTGCATGTGGGTCCGGCACTTCATCTTTCGTGACGATCGCCGGTCCAAGCGGCGCGAACGTATCGAAACTCTTTCCAAGAGACCATTGACTCGTAGCCATTTGCACGTCTCGCGCACTTACATCGTTCATGATCGTGTAACCGAAAACGTGCTCTTCCCAAGTGTCAGCGGAAATGCTCTTGCCACCCGTCCCGATGACGAAGGCGAATTCGGCTTCGTAGTCGGGTTGCTGCGTTAGCTTCCGCAGGACGACAGTAGAACGCGGTCCGGTGAGGGCCGATGTTAGTTTCAGGAGGATCATATTTGAGTCAGTTGAGCAGATGTTCGTGCACTTTTTCGAACAGCTGGTGGTTGTCCCGGTAGTCCACATCGATTCCGATGAGGACAGGGCCCGGGATCTCGAAGGCTCGGCGAAGCACCATCCCGATCTCGTCCGGGGAATTGATCATGAAGCCCCTCGCGCCAAACGCTTCAGCGTACTTCACGACATCGACAGGACCGAAATCCACGCCAGAAGTTCGCTTGTACTTTGCGCGCTCTTGAACGGCAACCATATCGTATGTGCCGTCAATCCAGATCATGTGGACTAGATTTAACTTCAATCGAACAGCAGTTTCCAACTCCATGCCGGAGAAAAGAAATCCACCGTCACCGGAAATTGACAGAGTTTTCTCGTTTGGGCGCACGAGGCATGAAGCGATTCCCCAGGGCAGCGCCACCCCGAGCGTCTGTTGCCCATTGCTGATAAGAATCTGGCGGGCTCTGAAGCTAAACAGGAAGTGAGCGATCCAAAGATGGAAGGAACCCATATCGACGCACACCGTTACATCGTTGGTCAACCATTTTTGAAGTTCAGCGACAATACGTAGAGGGTGTATCGGATTCTCACTGTACCGATTGGCGTCCTCAGTTCTGATGATCCGTTTTGAAGATAGTGTCCCGAGAAACCGCTCGACATCGGGGGACAAACTAACCGCACCAACTAAATCATGCAAGGCCAATAGACTCGCAGCGACATCGCCCAGCACCTGGACAGCCGGCGAGTAGAAATTGTCAATGTCAGCCTGCTTCGAATCGATATGGATTAGCTTTGCGGCGCGCAGATGATTCCAGATTGAGGGATCATACTCCACCGGATCGTAGCCGACCGTAACGATCACGTCCGCGACAGCTAGAAGTTCATCTCCTGGAGAGTTGTCGAGTTGACCGATGCGACCCGCAAAACTATGAAAAAGGTCTGCTGAAACGGTGCCCGCCGCCTGAAAAGTTCCGACTGCGGGGATGCCCGTCTTCCGCATAAAAGCCCGAACTGCGTCTGAATTCGCTGGCTTACTGGCAAGGAGTCCCAACAGCAGCACGGCGCGCTGCGACCCCTTGATGATCTTCGCCGCCTCCTCAAGTGAACTTTGGCTCCCCGGACCGAAAGCGGACCCTGCGGCTCCAGTCAGGGCTTCGCAACCCGCTTCGCCTTCCATGACATCCTTGGGAAGACTTACAAACGCGGCACCCGGCCGATCCGACTCGGCAGCAACAAATGCGTTCGCCAAAATTTCCGCGATGGATTGCGGTGAGCTGGCTTCGGCGCTGAACTTAGTTACAGCCTTGAACGCCGACACGGCCTGAAATGTTTGATGAACGTGTTTAATGGCCTGCGAGGTGGGTGCTGAGCCTCCGAGTGCGACTAGGGGATCACCTTCGCTATTCGCAGTCAAGAGCCCAGTTGTCAAATTGCCTACTCCGGGTCCGGATGTAGCAATCGCGACACCCGCGTTGCCAGTCAATCTTCCTATGCCGCCCGCAATGAAAGCGGCATTCTGCTCATGGCGGCAGACCACGGTTTGAATCGAGGAGGAAGCAAGCGTATCGAACACCTTGTCGATCTTCGCGCCAGGAATTCCAAAAACGTACCGGACGCCTTGCCGTTCAAGCGATTCGACCACGATTTGAGCTCCGGTCTTTGGTGATGGTGAAGTCGTTAGCTTTGTCATTAGCTTCAATCGAAGGCGATTCTTTAGGAACTTTTGCTTCGTTCTGCGGTTAAGAGGTCTTTGATGGGATCGCGAGAGAGGTCCGCTCTAAGAAACTGCTCGGTCTCTGGTAGCGAAACATGCATTTCGGTAATTGGGCAGCCTTCGATGTCGAGTTTTGAGGCTCGGCACTCGAGAACGTGACCTCCGTGTTGCCTATCCTCGGATAGAAAATGGAAGTGGTACCCGGGCACGCTGAACGATCCGGCGAAGGCCGGCGACCACAGCCCAACCAGCGTTCCACTCAGCCCCTCAAAACAAAACTCCGCCTGGGCAGACGCGGCCTCCGTAAGCGTCGTACCTTCGGAAACGGGCTTCATTACCCTGGTCTTGACGGCATGAAACGTTCCATTCGCGCGGAAGGCGAAGAAAACATTGTCGGAACCCCGTAGCCGGTCGCAGATCTCGAGCAGGCCACTAAAATTTTCTGCTGCCTGGTGTTCCTTTCGAAAGCTGGCGCCGAACCGTGTTACTACGGCATAAGGTATAAGACGCTCGCCCTCGACTGGCGCGACAGTGCCTGTTGAAGAGATCTGATAGCACACACCATCCAGCACCACCATTTCGCCGTCAAGATCCGCAAATGTCCCTAGACCAAAATCGCCGTAGCGCAAAAGCCGTGAGACTCTGACTGCTCCCTGATGAATACCTTCAACAAGAGCCGCGCTGGTCGACACCTGAAAGAGAGTATGCAGAGGAGCCCCTAAACATTTGGAAAGCGCCGTTGCGATGATGTGATCGCTAGTCTCTCCATCGGCGTCCATCCGCGTTTGCAAGGCCGCGTAGAGTGAATCCGGAATAGTACAGGTAATTGTTTTCATTTGCCCTTAACTGGGCTACTCAGCTGTTAAGCGCTTCAGTGTTTTGAGGTCATCGACCACATACGACATCGATGCGCGGATGCCCTTTCCGCAACGACGAGGGGCAAGGTCAGACAACTCTTCGCCCCTGCAAACCGGAAAAGTAAGCGTGCCGTCGCCGACCCAAGCCTGTTCTATCTTGATGTCGTGCGGAACATTCTCAACGAGTTCGTGAATTGCCGGTTTATCGTGCATTCCCGCCGCCAGGCGTGGATAATGCAATAGGTTTATGACCGGTCGTTGCTGCAAAACCGATAGATCGGTGATTGCTTTTCTCAATGTCAGAACGCCTTCGGCGAGCCTCTGACCGCCAGCCGAAATACTTCCTGCAAACTTCGATCCGGCTGCCAAAGCAGGGCCCGCTTTACCTGTAGCGGCGTAGTACCTTGTTTGGAAAATTGACCCGAGTCGCTTCGGATAGCCCTGAGTCCAGCCCCGCGCAAGTGCAGCATCATTATCCACAAAAATATATGGACAATAGGAAATGCGCCGCCCTTCAAAAAGCGCGTCCACTAGAACGAAGAACTCACGATATTGATACCGCGCAGGATCAAGGAATTCTTCGTTTGAACCCGAGAACTGCCAATCGTAGAACAGGGCATTTGCATGGCCGTCAGCCGATCCATCAGGGTCGAGCCCGGATGGCAAAGTCGCTGTAACTGCGGCAGGATCTGCCCAAAACTCGACGTTCAGGAAGTCCGCAGAATAATACCAGGGCGGGAGTGGGTTGAGTGTCGATTTTCCTTTCGGGGTCAACGGATAGTTGAAGCCTTTGAGCATGTTTGTTCGCCTTCTCAGTGTCGTTGCAATCCGTCATTTCGGGCAGCAGCGGCAAGGTTGCCACTCCCATCCCCGGATTGGTCTAGTCAATAAGAGCGGGTTGCCATCTCATTTGTTGGGTGGCTGCGCAGCTCGAAGCCCGCGTTCTCCGAAATCCTCACGTACTCGAAGCGGTCACCTTCGTCCGGGCTTCAACAGGTGGCGTTGCCCGTTCGGAGCCATGGTGATTCACAATTAGCCGAGAGCCGCGTTGCCCAGTAATATAGGTCCAGACCCATTGCAGAAAGACGCTCACGCGAAGGCTGGATTGCGCCAGGAATTGAAGATGTACTGCGGTCCATGCGAGCCATGCGGGAAAGCCGCTTGTTTGGACTTTGCCGCTCTGCAAAACGGCAAAACCCTTACCGACGACGGCCATGTTGCCTTTATCGAAATAGTGAAATGGGGCCGGCTTCGATTTGCCGGTGACACGGCGGCTGATCAATCTTCCGGCGTACCTGCCCTGCTGAATCGCTACCTGCGCTACACCCGGTAGCGGTTTACCATCGTGATCAAGCGAAGCGGTATCGCCGACGACAAAGATTTCAGGATGCCCGGGCACCGAGAGATCCGGTTGGATGCGAACTCGCCCGGCGCGATCCGTCTCAACGTTCAACCACTTACCAGCGGGTGATGGAGCTACGCCGGCGGCCCAAATCACGGTCTTGCTCGAGATGCGCTCGCCCGCCACAATGACGCCGTCGCCATCAATCTGATCGACACCGTGGCCTAGGCGCACCTCTACGCCCAAATTCTCAAGGCGTTTTTGCGCGGCGAGAGACAGCTTCTTGTCGAACGTTCCTAGAACCCGCTGCCCCGCGTCCACCAGGACAATTCGTCCCATCGCTGGGTTGATGCGCCGGAATTCCGACTTCAGTGTGTTGCGGACTAACACGGCAATTGCGCCGGCCATTTCCACTCCCGTAGGGCCCGCTCCTACCAAAACAAACGTTAGGAGATCGCGATGCTTACTAGGATCTTCCTCGGCTTCGGCCTGCTCGAAGGCCTGCAGCACCTTGTTCCGAATGGCAACCGCGTCGGCGAGGCCCTTTAACCCTGGGGCGAACTTCTCGAATTCATTGTGGCCAAAGTAACTGTGGGTTGCTCCGGTAGCCAGAATGAGAAAATCGTAGGGAATCGGCACGCCTTCCCGGTCGGCGGAATTGGCCAACACAGTCTTCTTGTCTTTGTCTACGCCGGAAACTTCACCGAGGATCACCGTCGTGTTCCGCTGTCCCCTAAGAATGTTCCGGATAGGCGAGCCGATTTGGCCAGGCGCTAAGACCGACGTTGCCACTTGATAGAGCAGCGGCTGAAACAAATGGTGATTCGTGCGGTCTATCAACAGCACTTGGGCTGGCGCGTTCTTGAGGGACTTCGCGGCAGCCAAGCCGCCAAAGCCACCACCAACAATCACTACCCATGGTTCAGTCGCAGGCATAGTCGCTCGTCCTTTAGTTCGTGATCCGCTGCGATCACATCGAAACATCGTGCCAGGTAGTTTGCCGCCCGGCTTGCACTTATAAGTCCGATGCCAACAATGGCAATACGTGCTATCGGTTTGTCGAAAGTCATGTTTCGTTCTCCACTGTGCCGGAATGCGGTCTTATTTACTGCCATCACGTCCTGTGCGTCTGAGCAGAGTAACTGGAAAGAATTAGGCTCGGGTTCTGAATCGTAGTCGACACGCGCGCAATTCGGCTTCACCTGACTTCATTCATAAAGAGGGCTGCCGAACGACTTTTGGTGGACGCTTGGTAACTTTTTACCGATCCGGCGCTCGAAGAGCACTCAAAAGCGTTTCTGATCGATCATCATCAAGGCGAACAGCATCGGCAGATAAAGAACCGAAGCCAAGAGCACCTGGCGCGCCCGAACAAACGTTCGCTCGCGCACAAATCGCATACCGAAGTGGAGGAAACCCAGGCCTGCTGCAACTGCGGCCATCGCATAGACCAGCCCCGTCATGCCGAAGAAGAGTGGGGCCAGGCTTATCGGGACCAGCAGGACTGAGCAAGCCACGATATTCTTGGCAGTCGACTCGCCATCTGGATCGATCACAGCCAGCATCCGGATTCCGCCTCGAGCGTAGTCCTCGCGATACATCCATGCGATCGCATAGAAGTGCGGAAACTGCCAAACGAAAAGGATGAGGAACAACGTCATAGCCCTGGCATCAAGCGTGCCGCTTGCCGCTGCATAGCCTATTAGCGGCGGCAGCGCGCCGGGCAGCGCGCCGACGATCGTGCACACCTCCGACCGCTGTTTCAACGGTGTATACGCAAGAATGTAACTTAGCAAAGTGAACAGGCCGAGCGCTGCCGTTAGCGCATTCGTCCCGAACCACAGCTCAGCAAAACCGGCTGCCGACAGTAACACCGCGAAAACAAAACCGTGACCGCTTTTTATCCGCCCGGAAGGGATGGGACGGCGGCGCGTTCTGCACATTCTGGCGTCCGAGTCAGCTTCGTACCACTGATTGAGCGCCGATGTCCCGGAAGCCATTAATGCCGTCCCGAGAACAGCGTGTACTAGAGTCAGGAATCGAAAGGGTGTGTGGCTGCCAAAAAAATAGCCGACTCCGGTACAGATGAGGATCAATAGCGTGATTCGCGGCTTAGTCAACTCAAGAAAATCTCGCATGGATCCATTCTTCGGCTCGCTTAAACAAGTCAGCGGCTGGCTCGCAAGTCTTTTGCCAGCGGATTCGCCGCGGCCACTCTTGTGGAATCCCTCGCCGGAGGTTGATAGGACGGCCGCAACGTTTGCATAAATGCCACCAAGGCCGCCACTTCGGCCGGGCGCAAATTCTTGCCATACGCGGGCATGTTACCGCTGCCTTGGATGACCTGCCTAATGAGCTGATCGTGTGTGAGACGTGTGGCTACTGTATCCAATGCTGGACCCCGCAAGCCACCTTCGCCGCCAAGGCTGTGGCAGTTTCGGCACTGCTTGCTCTGGATGAGAATCGCTCCCTGAAGCTCAAGAGCTGACCGCCCGCTTACGTACGCCGGCGGGGTCGATGCGCTGCTCCAAGCCTCCATATGGGGGGACCAAGGCGCAAATGTCCCAAGATAGGCCAACAGCCCGGCTGTGAGAGCAGCCAATAACACGACTACGACAGCCATTGGTCGCCGCCGGTAACTCTTCTCTCCCGTGCCCGAGTAGAACGGCAGCAGAATCAAAAGAGCCACCCCGATCACTGGAGCTACCAAAAGGAGAAAAGTTTCCATGTAGGCCGGCAGCAGGGCGAGAATCGCGTAGATAGGCAGAAAATAGAAATCCGGCTTCGGTGCTGTATGAATGAGTGTCGGGTTCGGCGGGCCAGACGGACCCGCGGGCCCGAACACGACCGCGCATGTGACGATCGCGATAACTAAGAAAGCGCTGAAAATTAGATCCTTTCCTATAACGTTCGGCACAAATGGCACGCCGGTCTTTTTGATAAGGTCTTCGTATTCGGTTTCGTACGATTCTTTCAACACGACGCTGCCCGGCTTCGGATACTCGTTGATACCCCTGGTTAAAACCAGTCGCAAATGAAGGCTGACCAGCGCGAGGATCATCCCCGGCACAACGAAGACGTGCAGCGAGAAGAACCGGGACAGCGTTTCGCCCGCGATGGTCGGCCCAGCAAGCATCAGGTGGACCACTTGCGCGCCGACTAAGGGAACACGGCCCATGATGGATGCCCCTATGCCCAGGCCCCAGTAGGCATCTTGATCGAACCGAAGCACCTGGCCGGTAAACGCCATGCCCAGGGTGCACAAGAAAAGGAAGCAGCCACTGACCCACGTCAGCTCACGCGGATATTTGTAGGCTCCAAACAAAAACGTCTGGACTAAATGCAGCGTCATGATGCCGACCATGAAGATCGAACCCCAGTTGTGGACTGCGCGAAGGAACCAGCCCAGGAACTGTTGGTTATTCAGGTATTGGAGACTTGTCCATGCCTCATTCGTCGAAGGCACGTAGACAAAGGCAAGGCACGTTCCAGTCACGATCTGCAGAAGGAAGCACAGCAGAGTTCCACTGCCGAACACATAGAACCAGCTATTGGTGCTCGGTGGGACTTTATGACCGCCTGTAGCTTCGAACAGCTTCGTCAAATGAAGACGTTCTTCGAACCACAGCGCGATGGACCTTAACATCTCATGCTCCTCATAGGGGTTCGGCAAGGGTCGGAAGATGTCCGCCCAATACCTTCAGTTCCCCGCTCTCGACTTTGTGGCGGTACTCGAACAATCCGCGGGGCGGTGGCCCCGAGGCATGTGATCCGTCTTCGTAGAAGGCGCCCCCATGGCAGGGACACAGAAACAGCCGCGATGCCTGGAACCAACGAACCGGGCAGCCCAGGTGAGTGCAGTTGATCGCGAAAACCTGGAACGATTCCTGGTCAATTCGCCGCACCCAGCATGGTACTTCCGCTGTGTCTCCGTCCCAAGGCTTGTTGACGGGATTTCGATAGGCAGCCAGCCGGGTCTCGCCGCGCGGAAAGCTCTCCATAGGCCCGAGCGAAATCCAGGTCTCGGTGGATTCCCGTTTGAAAGTCGACAGCACAAAACCCAGAAGGGGGACGCCAATGAAAGCTGCCGCAATGCCGTTCAACCCGGCTCCGACCTTAAAGAGTAGATTGCGGCGGGAAGGCGATTGAGAAACGCTCGCCACAGCAACCGCCGGTTTATCGCAACCGCAGCTTAAGTCTTGATCGTTTTGAGTCATGGTAGGGTCACTCATTCTCCTTTTGAATTACGGGATTTCGCGATGCGCCGACAGCCAAGCGACAACATCGGCAATTTCCTGTGGGGTCATCGGCTGGCCCGGATGATAGCCCCGCCAGTCTGGAATCCGCTGGTCGGCGCGGCCTGCAATCACCGTGGTCCGCAGGGATTGGTCGCTGACGAGGGCGAGAAAAGCCGGGTTGACAACGGATCCCCCGCTCGATCCAGCCGTGGCGCCATCTCCGTGGCATCGAGAGCAATAGGCGAGGAAAACGGCCTTGCCGTGTTCCCGATCACCCGGACCTGCGTCGTATGGTGGGAGGGTAATTCCAGCGAACTCGCTTGGACGCGACCAACGCCCTTCGATCTGATCAGCCAATATGGCAATCTGTTGGTCCGTCAGCGTTCCGCCAGCATTTTTCGCAAATGGGGGCATCGCCGTTCCCGGTACACCCGTGGCAATCACACTCCTCAACTTCTCCTTGCCGATCAAGGCCAAGTAAAGCGGATCGTTCAACGGGCGTGCTGCGCCAGAGTGGCCATCGCGGCCATGGCAACCCGCACAGTTACTCCCATAGAGAGCAGAGAACTCTACCACTTGGTCCGGCAAAACGTATTGCTCGGTACGTTGCCCGCAGCCGAGCAGAACAATTGAAAGACCGGCCGGCAGCCAGGACCCGCAACACTTCATGACCCTCGGTCCTCCTCAGAACTGCCCTTATCGGCGTCAATTCCGGGCGCTTCGATTCCCGCTCTTTCGGTTAGGGGCCAACTTTGCATGGTTTCGATCTTTTCCGTATGTGCGACGACCCATCCAGCGGTTAAGCCGAAGACAATCTGCGAGCCGACGAACCAGCCCCACTCGATTCGCGCGCTAAGAGTGGGATTTATCAAACTAAGCGTCGCGGCCACGAGTCCAGACCACAGCACCGGAGTAACCAGCCCGCTGCGCCAACTCGCTCCACGCGGGAACATGGGAAGTGAAATTGCATAAAGCAGCCCAACCAGTAGAGAGATCGTTACGTGAATCACCGATCCGGCGATCAATCCGGCCTTGCTGAAGGCTCTGAGCTGTTCAATTGGTGCGTCGGCCAGAGAGGGAAGAATGCCGGCGGCCAAAAGGTTGATCGGGTACCAGATGCTTCGCTGCGCGATCAAGCCAAAGAGCAGTGCGACAACAGCCATCGCGACGGAGCCCGCCAACCCGCCGTAAATGCCCGTCCAATAGGGATGGGTCTCCACCGGGATCCGGACACGGTGACCGCCGACTCCAACCGCAAGGTGATCTACGGCGGACGAACTTGTCGGCACTTGGACACCGCTTAGGTCGGCGGAACTCACAAGCACGATCTCTTCTTTCTGTTCCGGCAAGACATCGAACCACCATCCAGCTGCCGCCCGCAGCAGGACCGCCAACCCAACCATGGCCACTGCCACATGCGTCACCAAGCCGGAAAGAATGAGCGCTATACCCAGTGCCGTAATGACAGGCCAAGCGGTCGGCGCCGGTAGCAGTATCGATTCTGAATCTCTTGTGTTCACCATCAATCTCCAGAGCAATCAGCGCCCAATGACGTAAACCACAGTGAACACCGCCACCCAAACTGCATCGACAAAGTGCCAATACCAAGCCAAGAGCTCAAATCGCCGGTGCTGTCCCCACATGCTTCCTCGCAGCCCAAGGCATAAGGTGAGGGACAACAGCGTTAACCCCAGAACCACATGGCTGGCATGTAGGCCAACAAGCGAGTAAAAAGTGGAACCAAACAGGTTGGTCGTGATCGTCAGATGGCAATCTGCAATCAGGTGCCGCCACTCGAGCGCGGTCTGGCGCAAGAATTCGAGGCCCAGCAGAACCGTCGCCCCAGTCCACCTGTTAAAGCCTTTTAGTTGGTTTCGCTTTAGAGCGCGTTCCGCAAATCCAACCGTGATACTGCTTGAAAGAAGGCACACCGTGGGCCAGACCGGTAGTTCCAACACTTGGCTCGGCGTAGGACCTGTGAGGCTCTTTCCGATATAGAACAGATAAGCCACCAAGAAAATCGTGAAGAGCGCCAACTCTGTGGCAATCAGGCAGACAACGCCAACCCGCCCACGATCTGGCAGCGCCCATGCAGTTTGTTCCATTGCAAAGGTAGGGGTCATTTTTCCTCACTCGTACTTCCAGTCGGGGTCTTCGGGATGCTTCAAATCCCACAAAGGACGGCTGCTCCGCACTTCAGGGAGGACGGCGAAGTTGTACTCGGGAGGCGGCGATGTTGTGGCCCACTCGAGCGTCCACCCATCCCACGGGTCGTTGCCAGCCGGCGCCCCCTTCCGAAGCGAGCGAATGACATTCCAGATCAGGCAGGCTACCCCTGCTGCTTGGAAGATGACACCGACCGATGCGAGAAGGCTCAGGCCTTCCCAGCCTCGACCGGCGGCGTACGTGTAAATGCGTCGGGGCATCCCAAGAATGCCGGCAAAATGCAGCGTGTCGAATGTCATGTGGAATCCGATTACCAGCAGCCAGAAGTGCCATTTCCCTAGCGCCTCGCTGAGCATCTTCCCGGTCGCTTTCGGAAACCAGTAGTAGATAGCGCCAAACAGCGTGAACAACAGCCCACCCAACAGTACGTAATGAAAGTGCGCCACTACAAAGTAAGAGTCGGTCAGTTGCCAATCAAACGGCGCAGCGGCCATCATCACGCCCGTTAGACCGGCAATTAGAAACTGGAACAGGAAGGCGATGCAAAACAGCATCGGTGTATCGAACCGGAGCCTCCCGCCGTACATCGTGGCTACCCAGTTAAAAATCTTGATCCCCGTTGGGACTCCCACAAGCATCGTTGACGCTGTAAAGAAGATGTTCGATACGGCTGGCAATCCTACGGCGAACATGTGGTGCGCCCAAACCCCCACCGCTAGAATTCCGATCGTCACGGTCGCACCGATCATTGCCGCGCGACCAAAGATCGGTTTCCGGGAGAACACCGGGATGATCTCTGAAGCGCAGGCGAATCCGGGCAGCATGAGGATATAGACCTCGGGGTGCCCAAACAGCCAGAAAAAATGTTGCCACAACACGGCCGATCCGCCCGCTTGCGTATCGAAAAAGTGTGCACCGAGATAACGGTCCAGCAACAGCATGATCTGCGCGGCGGTCAGTGGCGGCAAAGCAACGACGACCATCGCCGAAACCACTAACATGAGCCACACGAACAGAGGCATCAGCGCGAGCGTCATGCCTTTGCAGCGCATGCTGACGATCGTCGCGATTACATTGATTGCGCTTGCAGTGCTGCCGATGCCACTCACGATGATGCTGAGGATCCAGTAGTCGGTGCTGGTTCCGCGCGAGAATGCACGCTCGGTTAGCGGAGCGTAGGCAAACCAGCCCACGTCGGGCGCCGTTCCATGTCCCGCAAGCCCCTCTCCCGCCACGTAGCTGAAGTACAGCAGCACTCCGCCAAAAAGAAACATCCAGTAGCCGAAGGCATTCAGCCTCGGGAAAGCCATGTCTCGGGCACCAATCATCAACGGCACTAGGTAGTTGGCCAGCCCAGCGAAGAACGGCATGCCCACCAAGAACACCATGGTGGTTCCGTGGACCGTAAAGAGTCGGTTGAAGACTGCTGGGGGGAGTAACGTGCCATTCGGGAAAGCCAGTTGCGCGCGCATAAGTGCGGCCAGGACTCCTGCCACCGCGAAAAAGAACAGCGAAGTCGCGATGTACATGATTCCCAGCCGCTTGTGATCGACGGTTATGATCCACTCATGTAGCCTCGAAGGCACTGGTAGCGCTTCCGTTTTGTTAACTTTCTCCGTGATATAGCCAGTCGTCGCCATCGTGATTCCGATTTCTATTTCAATGACCAAAGATAGGTAACGACCTGATCCAGTTCCCGAGAGTTCAACTGCATATTCGGCATCAGGTTCCCCGGCTTGATCGCCTGCGGGTCTTTCACCCAGGCGCGCAAATTCTCACGCGTGTTGCTAATAACACCCGAGCCCAACGTCGCTCTGCTCATCAGGTGAGTGAGATCCGGCCCGAAAGTTCCTGAGGCTGATGTCCCACTGACGGCGTGGCAGCTTACGCAGGAAAGGGACAGGAACGTGGAGCGCGCCGCATCAAGCGGCTGATCGGCAGAGGCTTCCTTCTTCTGAGCAACGACCCACTTCTCAAAATCCCCCGGTGATTGCACGACCACTCGCAGCAGCATGTTGGCATGCTGCATTCCGCAGTATTCAGCGCAGTTTCCGAGAAACGTTCCTTCCTGTTGGGGATCGATCCACATGCTGTTGATCTGATTTGGAATCAGGTCGGTTTTCCCGGAAAGCTGCGGCACCCAAAAGCTGTGCGCGACATCGGCCGACTCAAGCCTCAGGAATGTTAGAGCCGGCTTGGCTGTTGTACTCACCGGAACATGCAACTCGTTAGCCGTAACAACCCCGAGGTCGCCATATCGGATTTCCCACCACCATTGGTGACCGATCACAGTAACGTGAAGAGCATCCGCGGACGCGCGCTTATTCTGTATCGCGAGTACCGCACGCGCGGTCGCCAGTGTCAACACGAGGACGATCAGGATGGGAATCACAGTCCAGGCAATTTCAATTCGGCTGCTTCCATATACCTGGGCAGGTTCGCGGCTGTCATGCGCCTTGCGTCGGAAGCGCACAATGGTGAAGGTAAGCAGCCCTGCCACGACAAGAAAGATGGCCGCGCAGATGGTCAACACCAGCAATGAAAGGCTAAAGACCGATTGGGCGGGTGTGGCCTGCGGATCAAAGATATTTCCAACCGAGTGAACAGTTTGCCCGCTGGCGACGATAGCCGTCAGGCAACCAAGGCCGGCCAGTCGAAAGGCAGAATTCATGGCAACGCCTTGCAGAACTGGCCTGCTTGACAACAGCCTCATTAAGAGTGCTTTGTTGGGATAGCTCAGTCCGGTCGGCTGTATACGCTTTCCAACCTCAATACAAGAATCCATGGGCATTCGGGAATCTTAAAAAACGGCTACACACGAAAAGAGCTTTGACGCAATAGCTTTGTTTGGCCTCGTTCCTTTTAAAGGGCAAGTTCGAACTGACTGACTCCAACAGGAGCGCCATACCAGCGATCCTTTCCTTCAGAGCGGTCTCGCTTTCTGACGATCGTCTTGTACCTGGCGGAGATGGTGACAATGCAGCCTGAGATTTTCGTGCAACTGGGACAGCTAGGGACGCTAGTAATCGGATCTGCAGCGATTTGTGTAGCCCTGCTGAACCAGCACCGCCAGCTGAACGCGCAAATGTTCATCGAGTTCTCAGGAAGATTCCAGGAGCTGCTCCGCTTGTTTCCCACAGAAGCTTGGCTCGCTAATCGCAATCCATCGCAGACTCTTCCTCCTCCTAGTCAGGAACTGACCGACTGCACGTTGTACTGCATGCAGTTCATCGCTGACGTGTATCACCTTCACAAAAACAGATACATTTCAAAGCGTCTGTGGATGCTTTGGGAACGCGAAATCAAGCGGACTCTAACCGGGCCAGTTCTCCAACGGGAATGGGAGCGCGTATGGATTGAGTTTGCTCACGATAGCGACTTCCTTAAGTACATAGACAAATTGATGCGCGGCAGCCGTCGTCCGGCAGTGAATAGTGGTTCTTAATCAAACTCCCTATTGGGGCACTTTGCGGTCCTCGGGCTGCCGGATCCTCACCAGACTCCACGGGCGCTGCTTAACCTGCTCTGTCAACTGATCTATGTTTTCCGTGGCAACCCGGAGATTCTCCACCGTTTCTCGAATGTCGGGATCGTTCGTCCGCACCACAACTTGAAGGTTGGCGATCAAGTTCTTAGCCTGTTCGAGAGTGGATTGCAATTGTGCGAGGTCTTGGCGGACAGGGTCACGGATCTGATCGACTGTTGCATTCACATTCAGGACAGTCAAATCCGAATGATCGATAAGCGGATCAATCTTCTTAATCGTGGAGTCAGCATCACGGCTCACCAGGAGAACCTGATCGGTAATCTTGTCAATCTTGGGGGATTGCTTAGACACCAGAGAATTGACTTCCTTCAGTACACCGGCAAGCTGCCGGCGATTTGCCGGTCCGGTTGCCTCGTTTAAGTTCGCCAGCAGCCTATCGGCGTTGCCGCTGATTCGCTTCAGCTCGCCTCGCACCTGAACAATCAGGTCTTGCGCGCTGTCGGCGATGCCGGAAAGCTTCCGAGTCATCTCTTCGATACTCAGGGATTCTTGAGAGGCAATGACCTCGCCCGCCTTCAAACGTTGAGCGTTCTCAGCGCCAGTGGTGATTGAGATCGCCGGATTGCTCATCAGACTAACTGAGCCCAGCCGCGCTACGCATTTCTCATTCAAAGGCGTGTTTTCTTTAACCTCGAGCAAAATTTCGATTAGCGTCGGATCCTGTTTCCACGCTTGTACAGCCTTGACCCTGCCTACCGTGATACCGCCGAAGAGGACCTCCGAGCCTTGGGCCACGCCCCCCGCATAGCGCAGGTAGGTTCTATAAGGTGTCACGTGGCGAGTCCACTGCTCGTTACCCACGTAGTACACCGTGACACACAAACCGATCAAGCAAACGATTACGAACGTCCCTACTTTAGTCTCGGCATTCACAATGATTTCCTCTCCGGGCACTGCTGAAGCTTTTCGTCGATAGTTACGCCGACGGCGCTGCGGGGCTGAAGTACCAAGCCTGCCGCATACTCGATGTAACGAAGAGGAGCACCGCCGATCCGTTCTACAGCGGCTATCCTCATCGGGCGCCTGCCAAGGACGAATCATGGTCCGATGGCGGCAATTCGCTCTCGACCTCATGAAACAGATGTAAGAGTCGACTCGTTTCCAGCAGATATCGCGGCCGCTCGTGGAGGCCGCTTATTTGAAACGTCTTCCTAGTGTTCCGCGCGGCCTTAAGAAGCTCAACCAACACGGCAAGACCGGATGTATCGATGTATACAACCTCGCTGAAGTCCACGGTTAGGCTCTCGCACTTCGGAGATTGCAGACGAACCAGCAAAAACACCCGCAACTCGGGCGAAGAGTCAATCGTGATTCGGCCCGAGAGCCAAACCCGGCACACGCCGCTCTGCTCGTTTACCGCCCGGATGTTTGCCTCGGGCGGTGGCGCACTCGTCATTCTTCGCCAAGGAAAGGCCACAAGTCTCACCTGAGATGATCTGGTTGGAAGGATTCTTGTTGGCAGAAGTCCGAAGTTCGCGTCCAACAACAAACTGGTTTGTCGCATCATCTCCAGTGAGAGAACACCGGAGATGAAATGAACCCATTATTTGTAAAGTTCGAGGACAGCTCATTAATCGAACTCGCCTTGGCAGGGAAGGCCGAATGTTTTGCCATCTTGATGGACCGACACTTGGTGGCAGTGAGACGGTCGATCTGTTCGATGGTGCGGAATGCAGCTGAGGTGGATGATGTCCTTCAGCAGGTCTTGTTAAAAGTCTGGCATCGTCTATCCACGTTCCGCTCAGAATCCAGCTTTCGAACCTGGGTCACTAGTGTGACCATCAATGAAATACGGCAGTCATATCGCCGCGAGCAACGCAGACGCATGTCTCACGATTTCGGTGATTTAAACGCTCTCGCATCTCCGATCGAGTCATTAGACGAATCTTTCGCTCGGCTGGAGGCGGCACGGATGGTTCGCCGTGCCATCGCAGAACTCCCTGCGAAATACCGGTTGGCGGTGAAGCTATTTTATCTGGAGCAGCTCAGCTTGCGGGAAACAGCTCAATGGCTTCACCTGACCATTCCGGCGGTGAAGACCCGGCTTTCCAGAGCGCGAGCTATGCTCTCGGCGCAGCTCGCGCGGTCGAGACCCAGGCACTCACCAACTGAGAAAACATCGAAGCAATCGCGGTTGTCAACAGTGAATTCAATCACAGCGGCATGAAGTGGCACTCGCAGAAGCTAGCAATCTCGTGATTCATCCGCGTGCAATAAACCTGCTGCAAACTGACATGTGGCAGGACAAACGTACGCAATGCTGTTCAACCATAGCAACGCTTTTGGATCGGGGGCACCCCGCAGTCGCGCAAGGCATTACACCCTGTTGTTTGAGGAGGAATCCATCTGGCCCAGTACTTCGAAACACATTCGACCGGGTGATTGCTGGTGCTGTTGTGATTCTGCAGGGTCCAGGACGGCTGCGTAAAGACCATTCCCGGCAAGGAATGCGGCCCCAATTCCGAAAGGCCTTCCGGGAAATTGTCTTCGGTTCATAGTCGCCGACCGTGCAGGTCGCCAGACCCTCGCGCGGAATCGCGGACCGATTCCAGGATCCTCGCTCCGAACGGAGGTCCCTCCTCAACCTGGAAGGTCCTCATCTATCCGCAGATCATGCGGAAGTAGCCGATCAACAACAGCAGCAGCCGGGGCACGACCTGTTGACGGTCAACAAGAGTCGTGGCATACTCTTGTTGACCGCCAACAGAAGCTTTATGCCCACCGGCAAATCCGAGATTCTTCAAGGCACACTCGACCTCATCGTGCTGAAGACGCTAGAGACCCTAGGGCCGACTCACGGCTATGGTGTTGCGGTTCGTATTCAGCAGGTGTCGGCAAAAATTCTACAGCTGAACCAGGGCACCCTCTATCCAGCGCTCCTGCGTCTGGAGCAAAAGGGTTGGATCAGGTCGGAATGGGGCGAGTCGGAAAACAAGCGCCGGGCGCGTTTCTATTCCCTGACCAAAGCAGGCAGGAAGCAACTGCGGGAAGAGACGGCAAACTGGGAGCGCTTTACCGGTGTGATGCAGCGTGTGCTGACACCTGCGGAGTAAACGATGTTGCACTCATTCTTGCGCCGCTTATTTGCTACGCTTCGGCCGGGAAAAACCGAGCGCCGATTAAACGATGAGTTTGAAGAGCATCTACATGCGCTGTCAGTACGGCAATCGAAAGCGGGCCTCAGGCCAGACGAGGCACTTCTCGCGGCACGACGGGAATTCGGACCGGTGGAGCCAGCCAAAGAACAATATCGCGACCAGGCTCGCTTTCGGAACATTGAAAATATTGGGTGACGTAAGCTTCGCGTTTCGGCAGTGCCGCAAGAATCCGGGTTTTACGGGCGCGGCAGTTATTTCTCTCGCGCTCGGCATCGGCGCTAATGCCGCCTTGTTCTCATTTGTAAACGCTATTTTGCTGAAGCAATTACCGGTGCCGCAAGCCCAGCGTCTTGTGGTTCTGAAGAACACGGATGTATTGAGTTATCGGCAGCTGAACGAGATAAATCGGAACGCAACCGAGATCGACGGGTTGTTGGGAACGCACCCGCTCGACATCAGCGTAATGTTGGGAGATCATCCACAATGGGTCTCGGCTGAGCTCGTGACGGGAGAGTACTTTCATACTCTGCAAATCAAACCGGAGCGCGGCAAATTACTGACACAGCGCGAGCTTGATGAGGCCGAAGCCAATCCGACTTGCGTGATCAGTTACCGGTTCTGGAAGAACCAGTTCTTAGGTACTGAGGATGTGATCGGTCGCACCATCCTCTTGAATACGCGCCCATACAAGATAGTGGGGGTCAGCGAGCGCGGGTTTACCGGCACGGACTTGCAGCGCCCGGCGGACATGCAGATTCCTGCCACGCGCCTCATTGATTACATGCCCGCTTTCGTCGGCATCCCCAATTTTGATTGGAAGTCTCGGCTTTCACTTTTTTCTGCGCTGGCGCGACTGAAGCCGCAGGCAACAAGGGCGGCCGCGGCGGGGCAATTGACCCGCCTTAACCGCATGTACCTCAAGTCGGCGAAGCTGAATAAGTACGCGACGGATGTCCAATTGGCAGACGGCAGCGCGGGACTTCAGTCGTTTTCAAAGCTGGCGAGACCGGCATCGGTCCTGATGGCAGTGTCATTACTGGTGCTGCTCATCGCCTGCGCAAACCTCGCCACGCTGCTTCTTTCGCGTACATCAGCTCGGTCTTCGGAGTTTGCGCTACGGCTCGCGATAGGGGGGTCGCGGAGACGGATCCTCGCGCAGGTGTTGGTGGAGAGCGCATTACTTGCGGTATTTGGCACGGCCGTCGGTATCGGCATCGCCTACGCGATCAAGCGAATCCTACTTTTGTTTTTAAATCGGATAACCCCTGAAATCCATCAATTGCACATTGCGCTCGACGGGACAGTGCTGGCGTTCGTCGCAGTAACGTCCGCGATTTCCGTACTGATCTTTGGAGCAGGACCTGCTATCCAAGCTGCCCGGACCGCAGCACTCGGCTCGTCTGCCGGCAACACTCGCGCAGGAGTGACCATGCGGAAGGCTTTTGTCGTTGTGCAGATAGCACTCTCGTTCGTCGTTGTGCTTTCAGCCGGATTATTAGCCGGAACGTTACGAAACCTGACGGCCGTAAATCTGGGTTTCCATCCTGATGAGCTTGCGGCTATCGACATCAGGCCGGCCGCCGGCGGCTATACCGGAACTCAGGCTTGATCAATTCTACAAACGGATTGTTGACCGCGTTCGCACGCTACCGGGTGTGGAGGCCGCCGCTACGGCATTTGGGTTCGATCTGGCAGACGGCTTCAAAATGAAGCTCGATCCGTTGCTGCAATCCGGGACAGAATATGAGGTGAATATTGTGGGCGTCAATCCAGGGTACTTCGATACTTTTGGCGCGCACATTCTGGCTGGGCGAGATTTCGACGCCGGTGACACGCCGGACAAGCGGCAGGTCTACATCATTAGCGAGCACCTCGCTCATATGTATTTTCATGATGAAAATCCCATTGGCCGCTATCTACGGCACGACGGCAGAGAACTGCCGGTGGTGGGTGTAGTCTCCGACATCCGCGACCTGGGCCCTCGCGAAACCAGCGTGGATACCGTTTATCAGGACGCAGGGCAGCTGCTCGCCTCGAGCCTAACTGTTTTCGTGCGCTGCCATGGCGGTTGCGCTCCGCTGCTTCCTACCTTGGGAACGGCGATTCGAAATCTTGACCCGAATACCCCAATACTTTCTATCCGAACGTTGCAAACCGAAATTGAAGGCGCATTTTCTTCCCAGCAAATGCTTGGGTTTCTTTCGACATTGTTTGCGGCGCTCGCCATGCTGCTCGTCGCCGTGGGAATTTACGGAGTTCTTTCTTACGCGCTAACGCGCCGTACACGTGAAATGGGAATTCGGATCGCCCTGGGAGCAACGGCGAAGGATATTGCCGGGTTGTTTGTTGCAGAAGCTGCGGCTGTGATCACAATCGGCACGCTTATTGGCGTGCCAGGCGCACTAACTGCCGTGACTTTGCTCCGGTCTCAGTTGTTCGGCATCGAACCGCACGATCCCGGGACGCTCACAGGGTGCGTAGTGTGCATCGTTGTGACTATTCTTCTGGCATCAATCGCACCGATCAAGCGCGCGCTGTCCATCGCACCACAGCAGGCTTTACGGGTTGAGTAAAAATCTGCCTCTTTTCCTAGGTTGGTCCGCGTAATCTGTCGTTGCCGCCGAGCCAGTCCCTTTTAGGGCAGAGTGGGAGGGGGACGGCAGGTAGACGGTGCTGACCAAGGCCGGATCGATGACCTTGCCCGTAGAGATTCGTGACCGCCGCGATGCAAAATTTAAGACAAACGCTTGCGTGGCGCGTCTTATCACGGAGAACCGAATGGCCGACAACACCATCCTCATCCCGGCGGCAGAACTTGCCGCTAAGAACAAAGCGCACTTCCCAAACGAGAGCCCCGAATACCGCCAGGCTCGCAATGCTCTCCTTGCCGAAGAGATCGAGCTCCGGCGAAACATCGAGCGTGTCGCCGCACTCCGCCGCGCCCTTCCCCCCGGCGGCCGAATCCCCGAAGACTATACCTTCCAAGGCCCTGACGGCGCGGTCCGCCTCTCTCAGCTCTTCGGCGACAAGGACACCCTCGTTGTCTACAGCATGATGTTCGGCCCGCAACGCGAGCGCGCATGTCCTATGTGCACCGCAATGCTCACATCATGGGAAGGCACTGCCAGAAACTTGCGTGAGCGTGTCGCCCTCGCCGTCACGGCACGCTCACCAATCGAACGCCTCCTCGAATTCAAGAAAGAACGTGGCTGGCAAAACCTGCAGATCTACTCCGACACCCAAGGCGCCTACACCCGCGCCTACGTCACTGCCGACGATGGCGATGTCCCCGGCCTCAATATCTTCACCCGCAGCGATGGCACAGTCCGCCACTTCTGGAGCGGTGAGATGAGCGGCGAGATGGCCGATCCCGGCCAGGATCCTCGGGGAGCCCCGGACGCCGACCCCTTGTGGGCGATCCTCGACCTGACACCCGCGGGCCGCGGTACCACCTGGTACCCAAAGCTCGAATACGCCAGCCTGACAACAATCAGGTAGGCTCTAAGAATTAGCAGATCCGTCGCCGGAATAGGTTGAACGCTGATTCACACCCACTTTAATTGTTCCGGTATCCTGACTGCTCTTTTGAATCCGTTCGGTTCAACAGAGCGGCCCAATCGACGTTGATGACCGGGACATTTTTTTCCGGTACATTCAGTGCTTCTGCAAACAAACACGCAACCAGAAGGTTCCAAGCTGCTGCTAAGCGGTGCTGTCGCGTATCTGGCTCTTGGCGCGCCTCCTGCAGCACCGTAAGATAAGCGAGCGCATGTTCCTTTGCCCGCCGAGACTCAAAAACTGCGGAGATCAAGGTCAAGAGTATAGATAGTTCGCTTAACGTATTCTCGTATTGGGCAACGTCCCTCTCTCCTGATCGAGCGAGTTCATCCACGCGGGTGGTCAGCTCCAAGATCCGTTTCGCCAGTGTGAGTCGCTCTTCATTCCGCTTCTGTTTTACCCAGTTGCTGTGCTGAAGCAACGCGGTGATCCCGGCCGTTGCCAGCGATGATCCCAGCACGGAGGAAAGTACGGTCTGCCAATCCATCGCTACAGCTTATGACGAAACCTATGGCTTTAGACAGACGTGGCCGGCATAAGCTCGTGGGCGCCACTATCTATCTGAGGGCGCCTCTCACTCCCAGATCTTGGGCAACGGATGTTTTTTCAGATCTTCAACGAACTTGAGCAGATCGAAGGGATGGCTAGCCCGATCGGGAAAGAAGCTATCTACGGCATTCTGCTCGTCCTTGAAGACCTCGAAGACGGTGTCGAGCCCCACCCGTACGATCAGTTCCATGTGAGCGCGGCTCAGATTCACGAGCTTCAGTGCGCCGCCGGATTCCCGGAGCCTCGCGCTGCAAAGGACGATGGCCTCCAGCCCGTCTTCGTCGACTTCATGCGTTGCGGCGAAGTTGAGAATCGCGTTCACCTCACCGGCCTTCGCGATAGCGAGAACTACCTCCCGTAGCAGCGCTTCCGGCGGCCCAATCACCAATCGGCCTTGCAGGTCGAGAATTCGAATTCCCTCTTTTTCGCGCTGGTTAATTTTGAGGTCCACGGTTGTTTGATGCTCACTATCCATCCCACGGTAATGCAATAATGCCTTGCTGTGGTTGTCCCGACAGCATAATCGGGCTGAGCGGGCGGCTAGATGCAGATAGGAACAGCTTGCCTAATGATCTCCTTACCGGAAGAGCTCGATACCATGAATCTCTTAGCCCGTTTCGCCTCGCTACTGCTGTTGCCAGCGTTCGTAACCCTACAGGCGCAGCCACCCGCCGTAGCTCCCATGCCCACGACCGCGGCCCAGGCTCCCACACGTGACACTAGCTACGTTGACGCCCAGGGTACGGCGCACGTCACGCGGGTCGTTCCCGTTCCGAAGACCATCAGTACCGAGGCGCAGCGCCGCCTGAGCCGGCCCCAGCCCGACCAGGGTCCACCGCAGTCTCTGGCCGACCGCCGCAAAAACACAGATGCCTACACGGCCCGTGCACGCCTGGAATGGAGTCGCCTCTGTCCCAATCAGCTCGTTGAAGAAAAGATCGCAGGTGTTCCGGTTCGCATTGTCACCCCGGAAGGGCTGCCCGAGGCTAACCGTGACAGGGTGCTCCTCAACCTGCACGGCGGCGGCTTCGACTCGGATTCCGGCTCGTACACGGAGTCGATTCCCGTCGCAAGTTACAGCAAGATCAAAGTCGTCGCCGTGCTCTACCGGCTGGCGCCCGAGCATCCGTTTCCCGCCGCCGTCGACGATTCGGTTGCCGTCTACAAGGAACTGCTCAAAACCTACCAGCCCAGCCACATCGTGATCTATGGCACCTCGGCAGGGGCCATTCTAACCGCTGAGGTCGCTGCCCGCCTGAAGCAACTGGGCCTGCCGCTTCCCGCTGGTCTCGGCATCTTCAGTGGCATGGGAGACTTCGCCCGCGCTGGCGACTCAATGTCCATCTATTCGTTGGGGGGCTTCTCAGGGCATCTCGATCCACCTGAGCCGGAACATCATGACTTGGCATACGTAGCTGCCACCGACCCTCGCGATCCGGTGCTCTCGCCGATCTTCTCCGACATGCATGGGTTGCCGCCCACGTTGTTAATCACCAGCGGGCGTGATCTGCTGCTCTCCGGCACCGTTAACCTGCATCGCGCCTACCTGAACGCCGGAGTCGATGCGCGGTTGGTGGTCTTTGACGCCCTGCCGCACGCTTTCTGGTACGACTCCTCGCTTCCTGAGGCCATTGAGGCCAACAAAATGATGGCCGACTTCTTTGTTCAGCAATTAAGAAAGTAGGCCGCCAAATCAATCGTGACAACCCGACCACACATTAATAATCGAAAAGCCCTCCGGGCGACCTTGCCGCCGGTTACAAAACGGTAAACAGGAGGGCCGAGGAGGTGCTGGGTTACTAGGCAGGTTGTAGCAGTTTCTCGCAAATCCTTGAGTGTTTGAAGTAACTGCTTTATTTCCGCTCAAACCGCCGCCGATATTCGCATCCGAAGTCATCCCGAACGTGTTAACGTCGAATACTGAGGCGACCTTGAGTCTCACGGCACAAAGAGCTGCTCTGATGACCGAACGGACGAATTGCGGATGGGAATGCTTCAATCCCGCATGGTTCTTCCGACCCGGTATTCACTTCTGGTGTATCGGCATTGCTCTGCGAAACTGGACCGGCCCGAGGGGAGATACGATTCGTTTGCCGGATGGAAGTTCGCCGTCGAACGTCTCTCGGAGGCGAGATCCTCAATTTACAACTAACAGCTATTCGCTAAACCGAGACAAGGGACGAATCGATGGGCATCGATAACCAGATTACGCCAAGCCACCCGGATGTCGTGTTAGTCGGAGCGGGAATCATGAGCGCAACCCTGGCGGTGTTTCTGAAGGAGCTACAACCAGATCTGAAGATTGCGATTTTCGAGAGGTTGGAGGGCGCGGCGCTCGAAAGCTCGAACGCATGGAACAACGCTGGCACCGGGCACGCAGCCTTATGTGAACTGAACTATACGCCCGAAAAAGACGACGGAACCATCGATATTTCCAAGGCTCTGGACGTCAATGGGGAATTCGATCTTTCCCGGCAGTTCTGGGCTTATTTGGTGAAAAAGGGGGCAATCCGCGACCCCCAGTCCTTTATTCATCCTGTGCCCCATTGCAGTTTTGTGCGCGGATCGGAGAATGGTGCGTTTCTTAAGAAGCGCTTCCAGGCGCTCTCCGCTCATCACGCTTACGAAGGGATGGAATACTCCGACGACCGGAAACAAATCGAAGAGTGGTTTCCGGTCGTTATAGAGGGCCGCGATCCCAGCGAGCAGGTTGCGGCGACGCGAAACCGCATTGGCACGGATGTGGATTATGGCGCTCTCACCAACGCTCTGCTCGATTCTTTGAACGATACGGAAGGCTTCTCCATCCATTTCTCCAATCGAGTGCAAGACCTGCGCCGAAGTGGGAATCTGTGGAGTGTACGCGTCAGAGACGAAAAGACCGGCGCCCACCAGGATGTCCAAGCCAAATTCGTTTTCATCGGCGCTGGAGGCGGATCGCTACCGTTGCTCCAAAGATCCGGCATTCCTGAGGGACGAGGCTACGCGGGATTTCCGGTCGGTGGGATCTGGCTTCGCTGCGACAATCCGGCCGTTTCCAGCCGGCACAATGCTAAGGTGTACGGCAAGGCTTCGGTCGGATCGCCTCCGATGTCGGTGCCCCATCTCGATAGACGTCACATTCAAGGACAGATCTCTTTACTCTTCGGTCCTTATGCGGGTTTTTCGACAAAGTTTCTCAAGCACGGATCGTATCTGGACCTCTTCGGCTCTATCGACCCTGAAAACATACTGCCAATGCTGGCCGTCGGCCGGGATAACGTCGCTCTTACTGAGTATTTGATAGGCCAGGTCCTCGAAACTTCCGAGCAGCGCTTCGCCGCGCTTCGCGAGTATTTTCCAAACGCGAACGAGCAGGATTGGAAGGTTGAAGTCGCCGGCCAGCGCGTGCAGATTATCAAGAAGGATCCCGTGCACGGCGGCATTTTGGAATTCGGCACGGAACTTGTGACCGCTGCCGACGGCTCGCTCACAGCTATGCTGGGCGCGTCTCCGGGCGCCTCCACGGCGGTTTGGACCATGCTCAAAGTCATCGAAAGATGCTTTCGAGAGGAACTGAAAAGCTCCGTCTGGATGCGCAAGTTGCAGGAAATGATACCCTCCTACGGTCATTCGCTTGCCGACGACGCTCAACTTTTGGGAAGGGTGCGCGCCGACACTGCTGCCGCGCTACACATCAACTGATGATCAAGGCATATTATCTGCATACCGGCCCGGACGGACACTCCCATGTCATCCGCGGGAGCATTGTCGACAG